>LIDZ01001781.1_pt1 | contig 13530 bp, 9 predicted proteins | sample 644651 | NCBI WGS metagenome assembly LIDZ01 (sample SAMN03856242, study PRJNA289617) | food metagenome | isolation source: wine grapes on drying loft during traditional withering process | host: Vitis vinifera cv. Corvina | place: Italy: Gargagnago di S. Ambrogio di Valpolicella | collected 2014-01
AAGATCATCAAGAAACTGTCCGGTGGTATCCGTACCGCGCTGGCACAGTATCGTGAACTGGCAGCGTTCTCTCAGTTCGCTTCCGATCTGGACGAAGCGACCCGTAAGCAGCTGAGCCACGGTCAGAAAGTGACCGAGCTCCTGAAACAGAAACAGTATGCGCCGATGTCCGTAGCGCAGCAGGGTCTGGTGCTGTTTGCGGCCGAGCGTGGCTTCCTGAATGACGTCGAACTGGCGAAAATCGGTAGCTTCGAAGCGGCGCTGCTGGCTTTTGCGGATCGCGATCACGCTGAGCTGATGGCTGAAATCAACCAGTCTGGTAACTATAACGGCGAAATCGAAGAGAAGCTGAAAGGCCTCCTCGAAACGTTTAAGAAAACCCAGTCCTGGTAATGTCTGGCGGCTTGTCTCTTAGGGGGCAAGCCGCAAGGCTTTGAGGAGAAGCTTATGGCCGGCGCAAAAGAGATACGTAGTAAGATCGGAAGCGTCCAGAACACGCAGAAGATCACCAAAGCGATGGAAATGGTCGCTGCCTCTAAAATGCGTAAATCGCAAGAACGCATGGCGGCCAGCCGTCCTTATGCAGAGACCATGCGCAAAGTGATTGGTCACATTGCGTTAGGGAATCTGGAGTACAAACACCCTTACCTGGACGAGCGTGACGTTAAGCGCGTTGGTTATCTGGTCGTGTCTACCGACCGCGGGCTTTGTGGTGGTTTGAACATTAACCTGTTCAAACGCGTGCTGGCAGATATGAAAAGCTGGTCTGATAAAGGCGTTGAGAGCGATCTCGCGATTATCGGATCGAAAGGCCTTTCATTCTTCAGCTCTGTCGGTGGCAACGTTGTTGCCCAGGTGACCGGCATGGGAGATAAACCTTCCCTGTCCGATCTGATTGGCCCAGTGAAAGTGATGCTGCAAGCCTATGACGAAGGTCGTCTCGACAAGCTGTTTATCGTCAGCAACAAATTTATCAACACCATGTCCCAGTCTCCACAAATCGTTCAGCTGCTGCCGTTACCGCCAGCAGACGAGAGCGAAGGCGTGGTTAAGAAGAGTACCTGGGATTATCTGTATGAGCCGGATCCGAAAGCGCTGCTGGACACATTACTGCGTCGCTACGTCGAGTCTCAGGTTTACCAGGGTGTTGTAGAGAACCTGGCCAGCGAGCAGGCCGCGCGTATGGTGGCGATGAAAGCTGCTACCGACAACGGCGGAAACCTGATCAAAGAGCTGCAGTTGGTATACAACAAAGCTCGTCAGGCCAGCATCACCCAGGAACTTACCGAGATTGTCGGTGGGGCCTCCGCGGTTTAACCAGGTATACCCTGCCAGCTGTTAGCGGCGGGGTATAAACGAATTAGGTAGAGGATTCAAGATGGCTACTGGAAAGATTGTCCAGGTAATCGGCGCCGTAGTGGACGTCGAGTTCCCTCAGGACGCAGTACCACAAGTGTACAGCGCCCTTGAGGTTCAAAATGGTGATGCTCGTCTGGTGCTGGAAGTCCAGCAGCAGCTGGGTGGTGGCGTCGTTCGTACCATCGCCATGGGTTCTTCCGACGGCCTGAAGCGCGGTCTGGAAACGGTTGACCTTGAGCACCCGATTGAAGTGCCAGTGGGCGTTGCCACACTGGGCCGTATCATGAACGTGCTGGGTGAGCCGATCGATATGAAAGGCGACATCGGCGAAGAAGAGCGTTGGGCGATTCACCGTGCGGCACCTTCTTACGAAGATCAGTCAAACTCGCAAGAGCTGCTGGAAACCGGTATCAAAGTTATCGACCTGATGTGTCCGTTTGCTAAAGGCGGTAAAGTCGGTCTGTTCGGTGGTGCGGGTGTAGGTAAAACAGTAAACATGATGGAGCTGATCCGTAACATTGCGGCTGAGCACTCAGGTTTCTCTGTATTTGCCGGTGTGGGCGAGCGTACCCGTGAAGGGAACGACTTCTACCACGAAATGACCGACTCAAACGTTATCGATAAAGTATCACTGGTCTATGGCCAGATGAACGAGCCACCAGGAAACCGCCTGCGCGTTGCGCTGACCGGTCTGACTATGGCTGAGAAGTTCCGTGACGAAGGTCGTGACGTACTGCTGTTCATCGATAACATCTACCGTTACACCCTGGCCGGTACTGAAGTATCAGCACTGCTGGGTCGTATGCCTTCTGCGGTAGGTTATCAGCCAACGCTGGCTGAAGAGATGGGTGTCTTGCAGGAGCGTATTACCTCCACCAAGACCGGTTCAATCACTTCCGTACAGGCCGTTTACGTTCCTGCGGATGACTTGACTGACCCATCACCAGCCACCACCTTTGCTCACTTAGATGCAACCGTGGTACTGAGCCGTCAGATCGCTTCACTGGGTATCTACCCAGCGGTTGACCCACTGGATTCTACCAGCCGTCAGCTGGATCCACTGGTTGTTGGCCAGGAGCACTACGACACTGCACGTGGCGTTCAGTCCCTGCTGCAGCGTTATCAGGAACTGAAAGACATCATCGCCATCCTCGGTATGGACGAACTGTCTGAAGAAGACAAACTGGTGGTAGCACGCTCTCGTAAGATGCAGCGTTTCCTGTCCCAGCCATTCTTCGTGGCAGAAGTCTTCACCGGTTCTCCAGGCAAATATGTGTCTCTGAAAGATACCATCCGTGGCTTTAAAGGCATCATGGAAGGTGAATTCGACCATATGCCAGAGCAGGCTTTCTACATGGTTGGTTCCATCGAAGAAGCTGTAGAAAAGGCGAAGAAACTGTAATAACGGTTTCTGTGGAGGTTAATTATGGCTATGACTTTTCACCTGGACGTTGTCAGCGCAGAACAGCAAATGTTCTCCGGTCTGGTACAAAGCATCCAGGTATCAGGAACGGAAGGTGAGCTGGGTATTCGCCCAAATCACGCTCCACTCCTGACCGCCATTAAACCTGGTATGGTTCACATCGTTAAACAGCAGGGCGAAGAAGAGTATATTTATCTCTCCGGCGGCGTGTTGGAAGTGCAGCCTGGCGCGGTTACCGTGCTGGCTGACACCGCGATCCGTGGTACCGACCTCGATGAGGCCCGTGCAATGGAAGCAAAACGCAAAGCCGAGGAGCACATGAACAGCTCCCACGGTGATGTGGACTTTGCAACCGCGTCGGCTGAACTGGCTAAAGCGATCGCCAAACTGCGCGTGATCGAGTTGACCAAAAGAGCGATGTAACTCAGGTTTAATCTGCAGAATGCCAGTCAGGAAACTGACTGGCATTTTTTTTGCCGAGAAAAATGTAGTATTTTCACCGTTAAACCGTTTTACTTCCGTTCAATAACTGAATTTCAGGATGTCTATGTCTACCAGCGCAATGAGCGTGGTGATCCTTGCCGCCGGCAAGGGAACCCGCATGTACTCCGACTTGCCGAAAGTGCTGCACCGCCTGGCAGGAAAACCGATGGTGCAACACGTCATTGATGCCGCTACCCAGCTTGGCGCTGACAAAGTTCACCTGGTCTATGGCCACGGTGGCGATCTGCTGCAATCCACCTTAACGGACCCGGCGTTGAACTGGGTATTGCAGGCAGAACAGAAAGGAACCGGCCATGCGATGCAGCAGGCTGCGCCTTACTTTGCCGACGATGAAGACATTCTGATGCTGTATGGCGACGTGCCGCTGATCTCGGTCGAGACGCTGCAACGTTTGCAAAGCGTGAAGCCAGAAGGCGGCATCGCGCTGCTGACGGTCATTCTGGATAATCCGACCGGCTACGGACGTATTATTCGTGAGAACGGCTCGGTGGTGGGGATTATCGAACAGAAAGATGCCTCACCTGAGCAACTGGCGATCGCCGAAATCAATACCGGTATTCTGTTGGCTAACGGTGCCGATTTGAAACGCTGGCTGAGCAAGCTGACCAACAACAATGCTCAGGGCGAATACTATATTACCGACATCATTGCCCTCGCCCATCAGGAAGGCCGCGCGACCCAGGCGGTTCACCCTACCCGCTCGACAGAGACCGAAGGGGTGAATAATCGCCTGCAGCTGGCGACGCTGGAGCGTGTATACCAGGCTGAACAGGCTGAGAAGCTGTTGCTGGCTGGCGTGATGTTGAAAGATCCGGCCCGTTTCGATCTGCGTGGTGAGTTGACCCACGGCCGGGACGTGGAGATCGACACCAATGTGATCATCGAAGGCCAGGTGAAGCTTGGCGATCGGGTCAAAATTGGCAGCGGCTGTATCCTGAAAAACTGCGTGATTGGTGATGACTGTGAAATCAGTCCTTACAGCGTGGTGGATGACGCTGAGCTGGCCGCCGCCTGCACCATTGGGCCGTTTGCCCGCCTGCGTCCAGGCTCGCAGCTGGCGGAAGGTGCCCACGTTGGCAACTTCGTCGAAATGAAAAAAGCCTCGCTAGGCAAAGGCTCGAAAGCTGGTCACCTGAGCTATCTTGGCGATGCCAGGATCGGCGCCAATGTGAACATCGGCGCGGGCACCATCACCTGCAACTACGACGGCGTGAACAAATCGCTGACGGTGATTGGCGATGATGTGTTTGTCGGCTCGGATACGCAGCTGGTGGCACCGGTCAGTGTAGCGGCGGGTTCCACCATCGCCGCCGGCACCACGGTGATGAAGGACGTTGCCGCCGCAGGCCTGGTGTATAACCGCAAAGACCAGAATCTGAAAACAGACTGGCAGCGCCCGACGAAGAAGAAGTAAGCGCTAACCGGGTAACCCAGGTTACCCCCAAATTATTCTGAGGAGGGAACCATCCCTCCCGCAAAAGCAGTCATAAAGATAATCCCCACTCTCTACAAAGGCTCGGGGAACCGGCGCAATCCGGACTCATCAGGTCAGAAGACAAAGTTAATGACCTCTACGGTCATGACCTCAGGAATAACATTATGTGTGGAATTGTTGGTGCAGTAGCCCAGCGTGATATCGCTGAAATCCTTTTAGAAGGCTTACGTCGTCTCGAATACCGCGGCTACGACTCTGCCGGTGTGGCAGTGGTTACCGCAGAAGGCCAGGTCACGCGCCTGCGCCGTGTCGGTAAAGTGGCCATGCTGGCCGAAGCGGCTGAAACCACGCCATTATTGGGTGGAACAGGTATAGCGCATACCCGTTGGGCAACCCACGGCGAGCCTTCCGAGGCGAATGCGCATCCCCATATCTCTGAACACATCATTATCGTTCACAACGGCATCATTGAAAACCATGAGCCGCTGCGCGAACTGCTGATCGAGCGTGGCTACCGCTTTGCCTCCGAGACCGATACGGAAGTGGTTGCTCACCTGGTTCACTGGGAGCAGCAGCAACAGGGCGGTTCACTGCGTGAAGTGGTACAGCGCGTGATCCCGCAGCTGCGCGGTGCCTATGGCATGGTGATCATGGACAGCCGCGATCCGTCGCTGCTGGTGGCCGCCCGTTCCGGCAGCCCGCTGGTGATTGGCCGTGGCGTGGGCGAAAACTTTATCGCCTCCGATCAGCTGGCGTTACTGCCGGTAACCCGTCGCTTCGTCTACCTTGAGGAAGGCGATATTGCGGTGATCACCCGTCGCGATGTCACTATTGTCGATCGCCAGGGCGAGCAGGTCACCCGCGCCGAAATCGAATCTAACGTGCAGTACGATGCCGGCGATAAAGGCCAGTTCCGCCATTACATGCAGAAAGAGATTTACGAGCAGCCGATGGCGATCAAAAACACCCTGAGCGGGCGTTTCAGTCACGGTGAAGTGGATCTCTCTGAGCTGGGACCGCAGGCCAACGAACTGCTGAAGCAGGTTGAGCATATCCAGATTGTCGCCTGTGGCACCTCCTACAACTCCGGCATGGTGTCGCGCTACTGGTTCGAAGCGCTGGCCAACGTGCCTTGTGACGTTGAGATTGCCTCTGAATTCCGCTACCGCAAATCCGCCGTGCGTAAAAACAGCCTGCTGATCACCCTTTCCCAGTCGGGTGAAACGGCGGACACGCTGGCTGCACTGCGCCTGTCGAAAGAGCTCGGGTATCTGGGATCGCTGGCGGTGTGTAACGTGGCCGGTTCTTCGCTGGTGCGTGAATCCGATCTGGCGCTGATGACCAAAGCGGGCACTGAAATCGGCGTGGCGTCGACCAAAGCCTTCACCACGCAGCTGACGGTATTGCTGATGCTGGTGGCGAAAGTGGGTCGCCTGAAAGGCATGGATCCGCAGATTGAGCATGACATCGTGCATGGCCTGCAGGCGCTGCCAGCCCGCATCGAGCAGATGCTGTCGCAGGACAAGCTGATTGAGACGCTGGCGGAAGACTTCTCTGACAAGCATCATGCGCTGTTCCTTGGCCGTGGCGATCAGTATCCGATCGCCATGGAAGGGGCGCTGAAGCTGAAAGAGATCTCCTATATTCATGCGGAAGCCTATGCGGCCGGCGAACTGAAACACGGTCCTCTGGCGCTGATTGATGCCGATATGCCGGTGATTGTGGTCGCGCCGAATAACGAGCTGCTGGAAAAACTGAAGTCGAACATCGAAGAAGTGCGCGCGCGCGGCGGTTTGCTGTACGTGTTTGCCGACCAGGATGCCGGCTTCAGCAACTCTGAAGGGATGCGCATCATCCCGCTGCCGCACGTTGAAGATATCATCGCGCCAATCTTCTACACCGTGCCGTTGCAGATGCTGTCGTACCACGTGGCGCTGATTAAGGGCACCGACGTCGACCAGCCGCGTAACCTGGCGAAGTCAGTCACAGTGGAATAACCGCTTTCGTCTGATACGCTGCGCAAAAACAAAAACCCCGGTTCTGCAATTACAGGCAGAACCGGGGTTTTTTTATGGCTCAACGCCGGGCGACTCAGGCTTTAGCAAAATAACGCTGGGCGTTGTTATAGCTGATGTTCTGCACCATCTCGCCCACCCACGCCATCTCATGCGGGATTTCGCCCTGTTCCATCAGCCCACCCAGCATATTGCACAGGATGCGCCGGAAGTACTCATGGCGGGTATAGGAAAGGAAGCTTCTGGAATCGGTCAGCATGCCGACGAACTGACTCAGCAAACCTAGCTGAGAGAACTGTTCCAGCTGGCGCTGCATCCCGTCTTTCTGATCGTTGTACCACCAGCCGGAGCCGAACTGGATCTTGCCGGCAATGCCGCCGCCCTGGAAATTGCCGGTCAGCGCGGCAATCATCTCGTTATCACGTGGGTTCAGGCAGTAAAGGATGGTTTTTGGCAACTGGTCGGTTTTATCCATCTCATCCAGCAGCTGCGAAAGCTCGCGGGCATAAGTGCGGTCGCCAATCGAATCAAACCCGGTATCGGCACCCACCAGCCTGAACATCCGGCTGTTGGTATTGCGTAATGCGCCGATGTGATACTGCATCACCCAGCCGCGCTGTGCATATTGCTGACCAAACCACACCAGTACGGCGGTGGTGAAGCCCGCGACTTCTGCCTCATCCAGCGTCTGCCCGGCAATACGGCGTTGCAGCAGGCGGCTTAGGGTGGCTTCTGTCGGCACTGGCGCAAAGCGCACAATTTCGATGCCGTGATCGGCCGCGCGGCAGCCATGGGCATCAAAGTGATCCAGCCGGCGCGTTAAGGCGGTCAGCAGGCTGTCCCAGTCAGTAATTTCACCGTCCGCCGCTTCACCCAACTGAGAGATATAGTCGGCGAAACCGTCCAGTTCGATTTTAAAAGCGCGGTCCGGACGCCAGCTTGGCAGGATCTCAGTGTCGAAGGTGCGGTCAGCGGCGATCTGGCGATGGTAACGCAGGTCGCTGATTGGGTCGTCGGTGGTGCCGACCATCTTCACCTTCATCTGCCGCATAATGCCGCGGGCGGAGAATTCCGGCGTCGCCAGCTGCGCGTTGCACTGATGCCAGAGGCTTTCTGCCGTTTCAGGCCTGAAAAGCTGGCCGGTGATGCCGAACGGCCGCTTCAACTCGAGGTGGGTCCAGTGATAGAGCGGATTGCCGAGCGTTTTTGGTACGGTCTGCGCCCAGGCCTGATATTTTTCGTAATCGCTGCCGTTACCGGTGATCAGCGACTCCGCCACGCCGGCTGCACGCAGCGCACGCCATTTATAGTGATCGCCTTCCAGCCAGATCTGGCTGAGATTCTCAAACTGACGGTCTTCAGCAATATCCTGCGGATTGAGATGGCAGTGATAATCATAGATCGGCATATCCGCCGCATAGCGGTGATACAGCTCGCGCGCGGCATCGCTACGCAGTAAGAAATCTTTACCCATAAATACCGTCATTGCTCAGGCTCCGTTTTGCCAGACATCCCATTTAGAGAGGATATTTGGTTGACCACTTTTTACATAAATGCTCGCATTCGCTCATTAAATGGTCGAACAGAGGCGGTTAACTGCCATAAAACACCAAAATGGGGATTTGGTCGACCAATAATGGCTATTGTTGTGAGTGATATCACCCATCTGCACATTTCCTGTTGACCACTTTTTCACCTTGTCCACAAGATGCGGGCAACCAGGGTGATGGTGTGGATCAGCAATGCGGCTGCAAAGGGACGTGACTGACCGCCACCGTGACCTCTTTCGAGCGGAGAAAATCGATGAGTCTGACGGCTAATAGTGTGCAAGACGCGGTGGGCAGTAAGAGAAAAGTCAAAAAGTTACGCTGGTGGATGCTGGTGCTGTTCCTGCTGGGCGTGACCGTAAACTACCTGACCCGCAACTCGCTGGGCATTCTGGCCCCGGAGTTGAAAACCAGTCTGGGGATCACCACCGAACAGTATTCCTGGATTGTCGGTGCTTTTCAGTTGGCCTATACCCTATTCCAGCCGTTATGTGGCTGGCTGATTGATGTGATTGGCCTCAAGCTCGGCTTTGTGATCTGCGCCAGTATCTGGGCGCTGGTCAGCTTGCTACATGCCGGCGCGGGCAGCTGGATCCATCTGGCGATCCTGCGCTTCTTTATGGGTGCCGCGGAAGCTGCCGCTACCCCCGCTAACGCCAAAACCATTGGCGACTGGTTTCCGAAAAAAGAGCGTCCCATCGCCGCAGGCTGGGCCGGTGTTGGCTTCTCTGTTGGTGCCATGCTGGCCCCACCGATTATCTACGTCACCCACAGCTACTGGGGATGGCAAGGTGCCTTCCTGTTCTCTGGCGCGCTGGCGGCTGGCTGGGTAGTACTGTGGTTGCTGTTCTATCATTCGCCGGAAGATCACCCGCGGCTGGACAAAGACGAACTGGCGTTGATCAAGCAGGATAACGAGCCGGATGCGGTCAGGCTGCCGTTCTTCACCGCGCTGAAAACCGTCGGCAAAAACAAACGTTTCTACGGCATCGCCATCCCGGCCTTTATGGCTGAGCCCGCCTGGGCGGTTTTAAGCTTCTGGGTACCGCTGTACCTGGCCAGCGAACGCGGCATGGATTTGAAACAGATTGCCATGTTTGCCTGGCTGCCGTTCCTCGCCGCCGATTTGGGCAGCATCGCCAGCGGCTACCTGACGCGCCTCTATACTCGTTGGTTTGGCTGCTCGCTGGTGAACTCGGTGGTTGCCAGCTCGGTGACCGGCGCGTTTCTGATGCTGTCGCTGGCGCTGGTGGCGATCACCAAAGACCCTTACATCACCATTATCCTGATCTCGGTGGGCGGCTTTGGCCATCAGGTGATCTCCTGCATGTTAAGTGCGCTGGTGGTGGAGTCCTTTGATAAGGGGCAGATGGCAACGGTGAACGGCATGCGGGGTTCCTTTGCCTGGATCGCCAGCTTCCTGTTCTCCCTGTTGATAGGCGTTACGGCTGACACCATCGGATTCAATCCGTTGTTTGTGGCCATGGGCTTTTTCGATCTGATTGGTGCCGTGTTCCTGGTCGCGTTTATTGCCGAGCGCCGCAGCACATCGCGCGCGGCCTGATTTTCAGACTGACAATTTTGAAGAGTAAACGATGAAAACATTGAAAAACTGGGTGTTAGGGCAGAAAACGGCCGAATTTATTGAGCTTAGCGTCGATGAAAAACACCTGTTCCGCCTGTACGTGCTGGAACAGGGATTGTGCCGGGTGCTGATTAAGCAAAAAGGGGAGCTGGCGCTGGATCGCACCTGGAGCATCGCGCCGGAAGGGGACGTACCGTGGGAAGGTCGCCTGAGAGAAAGCTGTGAAGGCTTCTCGCTGCCGGGTTATCACTGCGAGCATCAGGACGAAAAGCTGGTGGTGACCACCGATTGCCTGCGGGTGACCGTTCATCAGCCGCTGTGGCTGGAGTGGGAATTTCTTAATGAAGAGGCGGGATGGCAGCCGCTTTGCGCCGATCGCCCTACCGGTGCCTATCTGCTCAATGCCCATGGTGATGGCGTGGCGCATTATCAGCGCCGTTACGCGGAAGATAACTATTACGGCCTGGGTGAGAAAGCGGGGGATCTTAACCGTACCGGTGGCCGCTATGAAATGCGCAACCTGGATGCGATGGGCTATAACGCCGCCTCAACCGATCCGCTGTATAAGCATATCCCCTTCACCCTGACGCGCCGCGATACCGTCAGCTTTGGGCTGTTTTATGACAACCTGAGCACCACCCAGCTGGATTTGGGCAACGAGCTGGATAACTACCACCTGCCTTACCGCCGTTATCAGGCCGAGGCGGGTGACCTCGACTATTACCTGTTCCTTGGGCCAAAAGTCCTCGATGTCACCAAGGCCTTTGTCCGTCTGACCGGCAAAACGCTGTTTGGCCCGAAATGGAGCCTCGGCTATAGCGGCTCGACCATGCATTACACCGATGCGCCGGATGCGCAGGTTCAGCTGATGAACTTTATTTCGCTCTGCCGGGAAAATGCCATTCCGTGCGATTCGTTCCAGCTGTCATCAGGCTACACCTCGATCAACGACAAGCGTTATGTCTTCAACTGGAACCACGACAAGGTGCCGCAGCCGGAGGCGATGAGTGCCGCGTTTCATGAGGCCGGGATGAAGCTGGCCGCCAATATCAAGCCGTGCCTGCTGCAGGACCATCCGCGCTATGACGAAGTGGCGCAGAAGGGGCTGTTTATTCGCGATTCTGAATCAGACGCACCTGAACGCTCGGTCTTTTGGGATGATGAAGGATCGCACCTCGACTTCACCAATCCGGCCACGGTGGCCTGGTGGCAGGACAATGTCACCCACCAGCTGCTGGAGAAGGGGATTGATTCCACCTGGAATGACAACAACGAATATGAAGTCTGGGATGGCGAAGCGCGCTGTCACGGCTTCGGTCAGCCGTTGCCGATCAAACTGATCCGTCCGGTGATGCCGCTGCTGATGATGCGTGCTTCCATGGCGGCCCAGCAGCGGTTCGCGCCCGAAAAGCGTCCTTTCCTGATCTCCCGTTCAGGCTGTGCGGGAATGCAGCGCTATGTGCAAACCTGGAGTGGCGACAACCGCACCAACTGGCAGACGCTGCGCTATAACACGCGGATGGGCGTCGGGATGAGCCTCTCCGGCTTATATAACGTTGGCCATGACGTGGGCGGATTCTCCGGCGTGAAGCCCGATCCGGAGCTGTTTGTACGTTGGGTGCAAAACGGCGTTATGCATCCGCGTTTCACCATCCATTCATGGAATGACGATCGCACGGTCAATGAACCCTGGATGTACCCGGAGGTAACCCCTGCGATCCGCGACGCGATGGTGCTGCGCTACCGTCTGATGCCTTACCTGTACACGCTGCTGTGGCAGGCCAGTCAGGACGATGAGCCGATGCTGCGGCCGACCTTCCTCGACCATGAGCACGATCCCCGCACCTTCGATGAGACCGACGATTTTATGCTGGGGCGCGATCTGCTGGTGGCCAGTGTGGTCGAGCCGGGAGCCACTCAGCGCGCCATTTATCTGCCTGACAATACTGCCGGCTGGTACGATTATTACAGCGGTCAGTGGTACGCCGGCGGCCAGACGATTACCGTGGAAGCGCCCTTAGACCGACTGCCGTTGATGGTCAGAGCGGGCGCGGCGCTGCCACATGCCAGCCGGGTCGGCCATATCAACAACGATCTGGATGACCAGCGCACGCTGCTGCTGTTCCCGACACAAGGCATCGCGGAAGAGAGCGGAATGCTGTTTGAAGATGATGGAGAAAGCTGGGAGTGGCAGCGCGATGGCGCGTTGTGGCTTAACTGGACGCTGAGCACTGATGCTGAGCGCATCAATATTCAGTTTACCGCCCGCGGACGCTATCGCCCGGCCTGGAAAACCTTACGCCTGCAGCTGCCCGCAGGAGAAACCCGCACGCTGACCATCAACGGCGAGCTTCAGGCGAGCTGGACGCTGCGCTAAGCGGCAGAATGCGTCAACCAGAACGGCATTCTGGTTGACCACTCTTCAGCATTTTCCTACTATCTGAAGGCGTATTTCCTGACTAAGGCTGTGGCTATGAGTGTTGAAGTAAAGCGTCAATACCGCGAGGTCGGTGAATACCTGAAAGAGGAACTGCTTTCAGGAAAGTATCCGATCGGCACCCGTTTACCGCCTGAGCGTGACATCGCTGAGTTGGTGGGCGTTGGACGCTCAGTGGTCCGTGAAGCCCTGATCATGCTTGAAATTGAAGGTTACGTTGAGGTGCGCAAAGGCTCGGGGATCTATGTGATTGCAATGCCAGGCGATCGCCAGCAACAGGACGGCGCCTCACTGATCGGGCCGTTCGAACTGCTGCAGGCCAGGCAACTGCTGGAAAGCAACATTGCCGAATTTGCCGCACTGCAGGTTACGCCAGCGGATATCAAGAAAATGCGCGCCGCGCTGGATGCCGAGATTAAAGATATTGAAACCGGTGGCGGTGAGGATGGCGATAAGCTGTTCCATCTGGCCATTGTTGAAGCCACTCACAACAATATGCTGACCGGGATGTGGAAGCAGTGCTGGGCGCAGCGGGAGAACAACCCAATGTGGCAACAGCTGCATGAACGCATCTCCAGCAAGGAGTATCGCCGCGAATGGCTGAAGGATCACCAGCTGATCCTCGCTGCGTTACAGAAAAAAGATGCCGCCGCCGCCAAACTGGCGATGTGGACGCATCTGGAGAACGTAAAGTTACGTCTGATGGCCCTGTCAGATGTCGATGCCCCTGAATTTGATGGTTATCTTTTCGGCTCCTGGCCTATCCACGTCACGCCCTGACTCAAACTCACCCGCCGTCATAAAACTGTCATAAATCGTACATTTTACTGTCACCAAACTGTCCTATTTTGCCTCCAGCAGCAATGATTATTCATTATTAAAATGGCGTTAAGCCTGACTTTTAATCCCCCTGGAGGGAACATGACACTGATGCAAAAAACCCTGGCTCAATGTGTAGCTGTCACCCTTTCGTTGACCGCGGTTTCTGCTTTTGCCGCCACTAACCTGACCGGTGCGGGTGGGACTTTCCCTGCGCCTGTGTACAACAAATGGGCCGCAGACTACAACACAGCCACTGGCGCTCAGGTGAACTACCAGGGTATCGGTTCATCCGGTGGCGTGAAGCAAATCATCGCAAAAACCGTCGATTTTGGTGCCTCTGATGCGCCAATGAAAGATGAAGATCTGCAAAAAAATGGCCTGTTCCAGTTCCCAACCGTCATCG
>LIDZ01014889.1_pt6 | contig 13488 bp, 9 predicted proteins | sample 644651 | NCBI WGS metagenome assembly LIDZ01 (sample SAMN03856242, study PRJNA289617) | food metagenome | isolation source: wine grapes on drying loft during traditional withering process | host: Vitis vinifera cv. Corvina | place: Italy: Gargagnago di S. Ambrogio di Valpolicella | collected 2014-01
GAGCAAACAATAAGAGAAATTGATTCCGAAAGAAGCAATGTCCTTACTGCGGCATAGCTTCTTTCGGGAATAATAGGAGTGATGATTCTGATGATTTCAAAGAATCTGCATGGAAATCTAACTGCAGTTAAACCTCAGAAGAAACCTACAGTAATCAATACATTCGGCCGGGATTATCAGCTGTGGATCATGATTTTACCTGCTATTGTCGTGATCTTTATCTTTAACTATATCCCTATGTACGGCATACAACTGGCCTTCCGCGATTATGATTTCAGCAAAGGCCTTACCGGCGGAGCGTGGAGGGGGTTGTTCTATTTTCGGCAATTTTTTGAGAGCTATATGTTCGTGGATTTAATGAAAAATACGATTTCTATAAGTCTTGCCACCGTTATCCTTAGCTTTCCAGCACCGATTATTCTTGCCCTGCTGATCAACCAGGTAAGATGGAAAAGAGGCAAGAAAACGCTGCAGACGACAGTATATCTCCCCCATTTTATATCCATCGTTGTAATGGTGGGCATGATGAATGTGCTGCTGTCCCCCAATTCAGGGGTCATCGGCCATGTGCTTACCTCGATGGGTCTGGGGGATATTAACTTGCTGGGGTCGACCAACACCTTTGTCCCGGTCTATGTACTGTCAGAGATTTGGCAGCATTGCGGCTGGAACAGCATCATTTTTTTGGCCGCCCTGTCTACCGTAGATCCTCAGCTCTATGACTCCTCCAAGATCGATGGGGCCAGCCGATGGCAGACGATCAAACATGTGGATATTCCAGCGCTTATTCCGACCATTATCATCTTGTTTGTGCTCAGCATGGGAAGTGTACTCAGTACAGGCTTCGAGAAGGTATTCCTGATGCAGAATGCCCTGAACCTGCCGGTATCCGAGGTCATCTCCACCTACGTCTATAAGATTGGTATTATTAGCAATCAATTCAGTTATTCTGCGGCGATCGGCTTATTTAATACCATGATCAATTTTATTTTCCTCTACACGATGAATACGATTGCCCGGAAATCCTCAGATATCAGCCTTTGGTAGTAGAGTAATTACGGAAGGAGTCGAGTGCCAGATGCAGCTTATTAGTAAAAGAGGAAAAAGTATGTCAGATATCCTGTTTGATGCTGCCGTACTTGTCATATGTCTATTTGTCTTCTTAATCATTGTTTATCCTCTGTATTTTGTTGTGATTGCCTCTTTCAGTGACTCGACGCTTGTGTCCACAGGGCAGGTTACTATTTTCCCTAAAAACATCAGTTTTTTCGGCTATAACGAAATCTTCAAAGACTCCAGAATATGGGTGGGATACAGAAATACGATCTTGTATACCTTTTTGGGCACTGCCGTGAATTTACTGTTCACCTTGCCTGCCGCTTATGTCCTATCCAGACCGGAATTCCGGGCCAGACGTTTTCTGATGCTGGCTTTCGTCATCACCTTGTTCTTCAATGGAGGACTTATTCCAACGTATCTGTTGATGAAGGATATGCATATGACGAATACGATGTGGGTATTCATTTTTCCATTTAGCGTAAATGTCTATAACTTAATCATTGCCCGCTCCTTTTTTGAGAATTCGATCCCAAAAGAATTGTTTGAGGCAGCCTCGATGGACGGATGCTCCCATTTCAAATTTTTCATGAAGATTGCTTTGCCTTTGTCTAAGGCGGTTGTATCAGTTATTGGACTATATTATTTGGTCGGCCATTGGAATGACTTCTTTACAGGCCTTATTTACATCAGAACCAATAACCTGCAGCCGCTGCAGATTGTATTGAGGGATATCCTGTTATCCAATCAGGTGTTCTCTGGGGGAGCAGGCGCGGGAGGTTCGGCGGGAGGATATGCGCAGCAGTATGCCGATCAGGTCAAATACGGAGTGATCATCGTATCTACTTTACCTATATTGCTTGTCTATCCTTTTATACAGAAATATTTTGATAAAGGCGTAATGATCGGTTCGGTCAAAGGCTAAAGGGAGGTGCACTTATGAGTGAGGCAAGAGCAGCACACAGAATATCCGCATTTGATTACAAGCAGGTAACGCTTAAGAACGGCCACTGGAAAAGGCAGCAGGATGAGACTATCGAGCTGTATCTGGGAATTGCGAATGACGAGCTACTGCATATCTTTAGGCAAAAGGCGGGTTTGGTTTCCCATGTGCATGGGTTATCAGGCTGGTATGGAGCAGGCGCGAGTACCTTTGGGCAGAAGTTGGGAGCTTTCGCTAAGCTGTACCGTGTAACAGGTGATTACAGGTTGCAAGAGAAGGCCGTACAATTGGCGGATGAGTGGATAGTCTGTGCAGACCAATCCCCCAGCCTCTTCGACAATGATACGTATGTGTACGATAAATTAATGGGCGGCTTTCTGGATATGTATGAATACCTCGGGTATGACCGAATAGTCCCCTATCTGACGCTGCTGACGGAGGCTGTGCAAGCCCGCTTCAAGCAGGATATCAAACGTGATGGCTTGCAGGATCAGGAATTATGGTCCAACCATATGATAGAGTGGTATACGCTGCCGGAGAATCTGTACCGTGCCTATCAGCTAACTGGTGATGAGAAGTTCAAGGCTTTTGCCCAGGTGTGGGATTATGACTATTTGTGGGATAAACTGAACAATCACGATTTCCAGATCGGCCCACGCCATGCCTACAGTCAGGTTAACAGTTTATCTAGTGCTGCACGTGCGTATGAGGTGACGAGGGATGAACGGTATTTGTCGGCGATGAAGATCGCATACGATGAGATTACGACCCATCATATCTTCGCTACGGGTGGTTATGGTCCAGCAGAGTGCCTGTTCACGGAAAAAGAAGGCTACTTGGGAGATTCACTGAAATCGACTTGGGATTCTACACTGACAAGCCTGACCTATACAAACTTTGGCGGCTCTGAGGTCACCAGAAATGATACATGGGGCAGCTGCGAGGTATCCTGCTGTGCCTGGGCGGTATTCAAGCTCTGCAATTATCTGCTGCAATATACCGGTGAAGCCAAGTATGGAGATTGGGTGGAGAAACTGCTGTATAACGGAACGGGAGCACAACTACCTATTGAACCGGATGGCAAGGTGATGTATTACGCCAATTATTTTTTGGATGGAGCTGTCAAGACGGTTGAAGACAGACGATTGCAAGAGGGAGGGCAAACCTTCGAATGGCAGTGCTGCACAGGAACCTTTCCGCAGGATGTCGCTGAATATGCCAATCTGCTCTATTATTACGATGAAGATTCATTGTATATCACGCAATATCTGCCTTCCAAGGTGAGTTGGGTGCATACGGGTTCCCTCGTAACAGTAGAGAATTATTCGCTGTATCCCGAAGAGGAGAGCCGGATCAGATTACGGATAGGAACAGAACAGGATACAGAGTTTCAATTGAAACTAAGAGTGCCGAGCTGGGCATCAGGGTTAAATAGTAGTATTAAGGTTAATGGGGAAGCGCTGGACATTACAATATCAGCTAATAAATGGGCAACGATCAGCCGGGTCTGGAAAGATGGAGACATCGTAGAGGTGGAGTTTCCGTTCGCGCTCTATTTCAAAGCGGTAGATCAGGTTAATCCGGATATCGTGGCCTTGAATTATGGTCCGCTCGTACTCGTTGCTGATACAATGACCCAGTTTATTGGGAATGCCGCTGAACCATCCGCCTGGATTCATCCTGCTGCGAGCAAGCCGGATTCCTTTGTCACCGACACAGGTCATGTAGCTGGGTATGATTTCTTGACCCGGAACTTCAGTCCTTATTATAAGGTTGGAGCAATGCAGTGGTATTATATGTACAACAGAATCCAGCTGCCTAAGTAGGCGGCTGGATTCTGTTTGTTGTGCCAGGTCGGGGTTGGCAGGCATTCTTATAGCCGTTTAACTACCACTCAGCTTTTTCTGCTGGTTACTGATTTACTGAGGTCAGCACATCAATTTAGAGGGAATTTCGCCCTCTAATCATGCTCTAATTTGGATATTTTAGAGGTTATAGGGAAATTATCCCTCTAAATTTGTCCATTTGGGCATAAATGAGTGATTAGGCCGAGAATAGAGGGAAGTTTTCCCTCTAATTCCCAAAAAGTGAAGGCTTTGATGAGAATAGAGGGAGTTTTTCCCTCTATTCTCAATAATGAGGTTCACTTAGCGAAGAATATGAATAGGAACAGGTTTCTGTTTAGCCGGGGAAACGGCTTCCCGCAGCGATGCCTTTAGGCGAGATCCGTTCGATTTGGGCGAGCTCATCTTCCGACAGCGAAACCTGCAGGGCACCGAGGTTCTCCTGTACTCTGTCCAGCCGCTTCGTTCCCGGAATCGGTACGACGTTCTCTCCCTGTGCGAGCAGCCACGCTAGCGCTAACTGGGAAGGGGCACAGCCTTTTTGAGCTGCCATCTTTTCAATCAGCGTAACGACCTCCAGGTTCTTAGCGAAATTCTCGCCTTGGAAGCGTGGATAATAGCGGCGGTAATCATCCAATGGCAGATCGTCGAAGCTCTTGATCTGGCCAGTCAGAAAGCCGCGGCCGAGCGGACTATAGGGAACAAAGCCGATCCCCAGCTCCTTTACGAGTGGTAGAATTTCGTCTTCCACTTCTCTGCTCCATAGTGAATATTCGGTCTCCACAGCGGTAATCGGATGGATGGCATGCGCACGGCGGATCAGTTCGGGAGGGGCTTCCGACAGACCAATATAGCGGATCTTCCCTTCCTTGACCAGATCGGCCAACGTCCCGATGGTCTCTTCGATAGGGGTATTGGGATCGGGACGGTGCTGATAATACAAGTCGATATAATCCATGCCGAGCTGGTACAGGCTGGCATCCACGGATTTTTTGATATATGCCGGATCTCCTTTAGGCCCTTGGGTGTGCGTAATCCCAAATTTAGTCGCAATTACGGCCTCGTCCCGCCGACCCTTGAGCGCCCGCCCAACCAACTTCTCATTGCCGCCAAAGCGCCCCTGCAAGAATTCACCATAAATATCTGCTGTATCAAAAAGAGTCACCCCAAGATCCAGTGCTCCCAGGAGGGTACTTACTGATTCTTCATTGTCTGGCATCATCATCGTGCCAAGGCCCAAGGCCGATACTTCCAGTCCTTCGCGTCCCAGTTTTCTTGTCTGCATAGTGCGGTTCCCTCTTTTCTCAGTGATCATGACTGGTTGAACATATTCTCATTCTAATCGACCTGTCGGGAGGCAACCACAGTATGTTTATGCTAGTAAGATTTTTACTAGGGAGAGTAGCCTTAGTTATCCGACAAAATCGGCGTATAGATGCAAACGTGCAGGTCCGGGTGGTCAGCAAGACTTGCGAAGGAATGGATATCATAGGTTACAGCCTTAGTAGCATCTTGGGGCTGGATATAGACTCGGCTTACTTTTTTGCGCTGAATATTATGCAGCTTCCACATCTGTGCGAACTCAGCGCTTTCCGCACATAGCTGATCTACGAGCTCCCTAAACCACGGGTCTTCCTGATGCTTGTCATAATAAGTTCTAAAGACAGCGACGGCGTGGAGCACGAATTCTTCCCAATTGACCATACGGTGGCGCAGTCCGGAATCGGTAAACAACAAGCGCAGCATCACCCGTTCTGACACTGGCAAAGCATTGAAATCAATGAGGATTTCGTTAGCCGCATCATTCCAGGCAAAAACCTGTGTTCTTTCATTCGTAATAAAAGCAGGATAAGCTAGCTGGCTAATAATACCCCGCCACTGTGGATTCAGCATCGTATCTATCGATATAATTGTCTCAGGTTCATTGGGATTCCATAGCTCCATCAGGTGTTGTCGCTCGTCCGCACTCAGTTGCAGAGCTCTTGCGATATTCTCGATGATCTCCTTGGAGGCAGTGACTTCTCTCCCTTGCTCCAGCCAAGTATAGTAGGTTGCACTGACACCAGCCAGCGTCGCGACTTCTTCCCGCCGGAGTCCTGGCGTTCTTCGCTGGCTGTAGGAATCGTTAAATCCAGCTTGTTCCGGCTGAAGCCGGTTTCGCCGTGATTTCAGAAACTCACCCAGTGTTTTGGATTTGCTATTTTCATTCAGCATCGTTAACCTCTTCTCCAAGCCAGCAATATTATAATTTTACCTCAACCAGATCAATTCACAACTATTTCATCGCTTGAGATGAAGGGACAGGCAGACTCACAGTCCGAAAATAGCGGCAAATACCCCGTCAGACTGTAATCGTCCGCGGGGTACTTTTTTAGAGCGATATGTGGAGAGGTTCTGCTTATTACTCCAGTTTCTTCAATACAGTAACCGTATATTCTTGCGTAGTGACCTGATCCTCTGCCTTAACCACGATCTTCAATATTGTAGGGTCATCTTGCAGGGGAATCACTCGGCTGTGCGAGTCGTCGATTAGAATTCGATTGACATAGACCACAGCATTTTTATGTTGAACTACGGCATTCATCTGTAGACTTGCCGTCGCTTGAGCCACAGTTAACGTATACGCAGTCTGCTCTGGGGTGAATGGTTCGGAATAAACGCCCTCATCAAACAGTAGATCCTGCAAATCCGCGTTAGAGTCAAAGCTTGTCATCATGCGCAGCACATCAAAAATGCCATTCTTCTGTCCAGATACCACAAACTTAACTTCTACTTCCGACTTTTCTTTTACCTGAGCGGCTGGGAGCAGATAGCTTTTATTATAAAAAGTCCGGGCCTTGTCCGTCTGCAGCGTTTCCCTTACTAATAGTTCACCATCCACGTAAATGTCTATAGATTTGCCATTATGGCCCGAGAAGTAAGTCACCGACAAATAATTATCCGTATGAGGAATGACCTGAAGCTGATAGCTGAACCAGCCATTATTCTCAGCCTGTCTAAGGTTATATCCGTCCCAAGTAGCCACCGAGGTATTCTGGCCCTTGATGTGATGCTCAAGCTCGTATTGATCGTTGGCAATAGGCAAGCTGTCTATTGTGGCGTCTTGTACTCTTTGATTTAACTTGTTTTGTAGAAGATGCTGCTGCAATTCCGGGGAATCAGACTCGACCAAATTCCAATAAATCCCGTAACGTTCACTATGCTGCTTAAAGTGGGGTGTGAATACCAGCCGGTCGTCTTCATCCGTATTGCGTAAAGTAAAGACAAGCTCCGAATCTCTCCGGACAAAATGCTGCGCAAATTCCTCCAGCCATTCCGCAACACTCTGGTTAGCGGTGGTGATAAAGTCCTTAACCAGCATGTTTTTGGTGGGCACACTGACGGCTACCCCTGTTGCTGACTCTGACATATCTGCCTGTCCCAACCCGGCGCTAAGGACAACAGGTCCATATTTGAAGGCTACCACATTGTTGGCATCCGGCAAATGATAGAAAGTGGGCTTCATAGGGATTCTGATCTGGAGAGTATCGCCATCCTGCCATATTCTGTCCAATAGAGCGTAACGCTGAGCGACAGTGTAGTCTATATTTTCTCCGTTCAGACTAATCTCCATTTCTCCGGCAATCCAATCTGGCAAGCGCAATTTGAGAATTAGCGGCTTGTCCTGCGGCTGTAAGGTCTGCACAGTGAATTGGACGGTGTCCTTATAAGGAATACTGGTGGTTTGGGTCAGCTTGAGTTGGTGTTCCTCCGAGACCAGCGTAGAGCTCAAGTATTGGTTGATATAAATACTGCTACTGTCATGGAAATAGAGGCTATCGTTCAGCTTGGTAAAGCTCTCCATTCCCGTTCCGGTGCAGCACCAGAAATGCTCGAAGGGCGAGCTGTACACCTTGAAATATCCAGTGGCCATAGGCTGAAAATACATCGTCATTCCCGTATGCGGATGCTGTGACGAGAGAATGGCGTTAAGGAAGGTATTCTCGTAGAAGTCGGCATATTTGGCGTCACCGGTGATTTTGAACAATTCTCTTGTAAGCTTCAGCATATTATAGGTGTTGCAGGTTTCGGCGGTGAAATTGGAGCGCTCACTATTCAGAATATCAGGGTCGCCAAAGTGCTCCCATTCGCTGTTGCCTCCAGTAATATAACTGTGGTGCTGAACAACCATTTCCCAGAACTGCTGGGCAGTCTCCAGATAAAATTGTTCGCTGGTCCCTAATACCAAATAACGGTTCAGCGCGCCGATAAATTTCGGGATAGTCGTATTTGCATGTTTGCCTTTGAGGATATCCTTGCCTTCATGGATCGGTGTGAACAAGGCCAGCTCATCAAACTTATGCGCAGCAATCAGGTGATGCTCATCACCCGTCAGCTTATACAGGTCATAGAGACAATCATTCATCCCGCCGTATTCCACGGATAATACACTGGCCTGAATCTCAGGAGACCAGTTCGCAGACCGCCGGAATACCCACTCGCCCAGCTTGGTCACAATCACATAGGCAGTATTGTTATGAGTGGACGCATACACGGCAGTAAGTCCAGCTATGATCTTGTGCAGGGTGTACCAGGGCACCCAAGCTGGCTGTTTATTCTCCACGTTATCAAATAGTTGTTCCGGGAAAGCCGAAAGGTAGCCGCTGTCCGACTGACAGAGTGCAAGTTCTATTAAAATATATTCCAATCTCATTAATATTTCATCATCTTGGGTACTGAGGTAGGCCTGAGAGAGTGCGCTCAGATAGTGTCCTAGCGTATGGCCTCTAATTTCTGTATTTTCCCACCCGGGATATTTCTCTTTCTTGGGAGGCAGACCTTTGTTCTCACGGAATCCGGCCAGCAGCCGATCCAGATCATAGCTCATTAGATACTGAATTTCTTTGGCAAAAGCATTAATGAAATAAGGGTCAGTAATGCTGACCTGATCCATACGGAAATCCTTTATTGCTTTAGGTTCTATCGCCGAATGTGCTGATGTCTTAACAGGCATGATCCACCACCAATCTCTATAGGTGCAATAGTATTATTTAAGCTTATCGTCATGGAGGTTGGCGGTAAATAGTTCAACGTTCGAATAGGTGTGAAAAAGTCAGGAATGCCCGCTGAGGCACAGCGAATATATTCACATAAGCAAGTGTTATGAGCGGACGAGGATACTTTTTCACAAATTATTTCTTGATAGCGAGCTGTTCATGCTGATTAGTTGTGAAGTAACGGTTAGATTGCGTGGTATGGGAGAAAAGCTGTAGATTAACGTTCGGTTCGAGTATGTGGAAAGTGGTTAAGGTGAGGGTTAAGAAGGTAGATAGAGTCGACTCAGTTGAAATAACAGCACTTTGTGCTGTTATTTTCCACTATCTTCCGGTTTTGTAGCTATTAAATGCATTTTATGCTGTTAAATCATAGGATTTGGCATGATTTTCACGCTGAGGTCCAATTTAACAGCATATATTGCAGTTAAATTGGATTTGAGTAGCAAAATCGCTGAAATAGCAGCATAAAATGCAGTTATTTCCCAACCAACCTCTAAATTAAACCTCCCGAGTTTTGGTGAGGCGGCACCCATTTTAGCAGAGGGAAATAGACGGATAAATTAGAGGCGTACTCAAAAAAAAGAGGGGATGCTACAGCAGCCAATTGCATGGCTGTTGGGGCATCCCCTTCTTTTGTTAAGGAGTATATTGCTGAGTAATGGCAGTTATCTTACCATCTTGGATCGTGATGTGATAAGGCGATTGGCTTAGATCGAAAACGTCAGTCTTGTTAAATTGAGCGATAAATTCCGGTAATGTGAGCTGTTCATTCCAATTAATATCGAGATCATTAATGTTGCCGGTATGGTCGTAAATCTGCATGCTCACTGTAGCGTTGTCTGCGACCGGATAATCACTTAATGTATCACTGTCATTCAAAATGTAGTAACCATCCAGTGCCCCACCCAGTTCAGCTGCAGCCTCCGGATCTTGTTGGGCGAATACACGATCTGCTTCCGCGCCTTCGTACCACTGAATTTCATCTGCCGTAATTATAGTAGCGCCGTTGTCCGTCTTGAGCGCATGAATATAAACTGTAAGTTGCTGGCTCTTGGCACTGCTTTGCGCATCTACCCGTGTTCCAACTGTACTTGCCGTAGTAATGAGAGAAAGGAATAGCAGGACAAGAACAGGCAAGACATAAACTGACTTTTTCGTAAACATGAACAATCTCCCCCTTGGCCTTTGTAGAGCTCAGTGTCGTAAGCCTATATAGGTAATTACCCTTACTGATAGTTCTCAAACGGCGTTATACCTCTATAAACGGAAGCATCCTGAAAAAGTTGCAATTATTTGCGAAAACTAGTGGTTTCCAATTACTGGACTCTTAAGAATAGAGGTTTAATAGTAAAAAGTGGTCACTCCGGGCATAGTAATGAATCTAAATTACGGCTCAGGGGTGGTAGCAAATGGCGGGAATACTGCGGATATATAGAGACGATTGGCGGAACCTGTTTAAGGTTCCCGTTGCCTTGCTGCTGATTGCCGCGCTTGTTGTGCTGCCTTCCATCTATGATTGGGTGAATGTGGCAGCGGTATGGGACCCTTACAGTAATACTTCCGGAATCAAAATTGCAGTTACCAGTCTGGACGAAGGAGCTTCTGTGCAGGACAAGAGCTTTAACATCGGGAATGAAGTGCTCGACAGTCTGCGGCACAATAAAAGCTTGGGATGGACCTTTGTTGATGCCAAGACGGCACAAAAAGGGGTGGAACGGGGAGATTATTATGCCAGTATCATCATTCCTGCCGAGTTCTCACAGCGAATGGCCGGAATTCTTGAAGGTAAGCTGGTGAAGCCGGAGATCGAATATACGGTAAATGAAAAAATAAATGCGATCGCTCCCAAAATTACCGACAAAGGGGCTTCGTCGATCACTACGCAGATCAGTGAGCATTTTACCGAAACGATCAGTGAGACGGTACTGACTGCATTGAGCCAAGTGGATAAGAAATTCCGCTCCGAGCTGCCGATAATTCGCAAAGTGGAGAAGGGAATATTCAAGCTGGAGGCAAGTCTGCCGGAGATTGAAACAGCTGGAAAGATCGTGCTGAAGGTTGCTGAGCATTGGCCGCAAATCCATGCATCGGCAGAACGTATTTCAACTCTGGAAAGCAAGCTGCCGGAAGTTGAGCAGGCTGGTGGAGCGCTGGAAAGAATCGATGAGCGTTGGCCGCAAATTAGCGAAGCTGTCGGACAGTTGGGGGTTCTGCAGGACAAGCTGCCTGAACTGGAGCGTGCAGCACTACTAGTTTCGGAGTGGGACGCTAATTTTGGAAACTTCGAAAATGCGCTGGATAAGGCTTCGGGAGAGCTGGCAGATGCGCAGCAGATTGTAAATGCTGCTATCCAAGCGTTACCACGGGCTGACAGTATCACAGCGGCCGGGAGCGGTCTTGGTCTGGAATTGCAGCAGTTCATGAAGCAGAACAGAGCGGCATTCGCGGCGATTCCTCCGCTCATTAAGCAGAATCTTAGTCTGCTGTTGCAAACGGAGGATTCCGTAGCACAGCTTGCGCAGCAGCTACAAGTAGACAATAGCGAGACTCAAGCGCAGCTTCATGCGTTGAAGATGGCTTCAGCGCGGTTGATGACAGGCAGCAACGTGCTGGACCATCTCCTTTCTTTATTTACTGCAATGAACACCATAGCCCCAGGGACGATTCCTTCCACAGAGATAAGTTCTGTGAAACTGGCAAGTGAATCTTTCAGCGAGCAGGCCACACTGGTTAACGAGCTTACTAAGTCTCTTACGAATAATAGCCAGTTGGGTGCAAGTCAGATTAACCAGCTAGGTGCTGAAGCTGGAGAGGGGAATCGTGTGCTGGCGAGCACGGTCTCTCATTATGATACGGCAATTCTACCCGCAATGAAGAACAGCCTGCAGCAATTAACAGATGTTGCGGAAAATGCGGCGACTGCGCTGCAGACTGTTCCAGAGCGTCTGCCTGCATTAGCTACACTACTGGCGGATACCGCAGCAGCTATTGAGTATGGACAATCCAGCTTGACTGCAGTGCAGCAGAAATTACCCGCAATCCGCGAAGCTGTGCATACCGCAGCAACCGGGATAACGGATAAGACTGCGGAATTCGGGAAATTTGTCCGCGAGGATCTTCCGCGTATCGAGAGTGAATGGCCTGCTGTCGGAGATAAGCTTCATCTGGCAGCAGACTTCGCACGCCACGACTTACCGGCAGTGGAGGAGCGGGTCCGCCAGCTCTCCGGGCTTATCCGCACCGGGCTCCCGCGCGCGGATAAGGGGGTGGAACGCGCCGCGGAGCTGGTGCGGGATGATCTCCCGCTGCTGGAGGATTCTATCCGAAGAGCGGCGGCAACCATTCGCCAGATCAAAGAGGAGGTGAATCTGGAAGAAATTTCACAACTGCTGAGCGGGGATATCCAATCCAAAAGCGATTTTTTAGCCAATCCGGTTATTCTGAAGGAGAACAAGTTATATCCCATTCCAAATTACGGCTCTGCGATGACGCCTTTTTACGTCGTTCTTTCCTTATGGGTAGGCGGGACTTTACTAATTTCACTGCTGCGTACCGGAGTAGACACTGGGGGCCTAACGTACAGGACTTATCAACTGTATTTTGGACGCCTGCTAACCTTCCTTACGGTCGGTATTCTCCAGGCGTTGGTAGCTGTGCTCGGCAATATTTTTATTCTAAAATGTTATGTGGCTGACAAAATCTGGTTTGTGCTGTTTGCTGTATTGATCAGCATCGTGTTCGTGACGATTGTGTTCACGCTTGTATCTATATTCGGCAATCTCGGCAAAGGGATCGCGATCGTATTTATGGTGCTGCAATTCTCCAGCTCAGGCGGGACGTTTCCGATTAGTACAACAGGTCATTTCTTTCAGGCGCTGAACCCGTTTATGCCGTTTACCTATGCGATCAGCCTGATGCGGGAAGCTGTTGGGGGTATTCTGCCGGAGGTGGCGATTCGTGATGCATTGTATTTGCTTGCTTTTGGGGTATTGGCTGTGGCGTTGGCTCTCACCCTGCAAAAGCCGCTGGAGCGCTTCATTCGCAAGGCGGCGGAGAACGCCGAGCGGTCGAAGCTGATTACCTGAGCATAACGCCGTTTTCAGATTCGTTGGCAACGCTTCATATTACCGCTTCCCTTTGCTAGGGTGTTTATGTTAACTTTACTGGTATTGTGAGACACGTTCAGTGTAAGCGCAACCCATCCTGTAAAAGAAGTGTGAGAATATGAATCTACTGACCTCCTATTGGCAAAAATTCAAGAGCCTGCGTCTCGTCTCCAAGCTGATTATTGGCTATGCGGTGATGATCGTGGTGCCGTTTTCGATATTCAGTATATTGTTCTACCAGGAGATGAACAACAATCTATTGAGCCAGTTTCTGGGCAGCAAGGAGAAGTTCATTGAGCAGGCCTCCAACAGTTTACAGGCGGATCTGACCAAAATCGAGTCTGCTTATCCGCTGTTCCAGAATAATACGAGCCTGACCGAATATCTGAACGGCGCTTATCGCAGTGATTGGGAAATTGTTTATAACTATAAAAAAGAGATATTGCCAATCTTCTCTTTCACCTATTTGGGGAATAAAGGGATCGATATGATCCATATTTATA
>LIDZ01015708.1_pt5 | contig 13463 bp, 12 predicted proteins | sample 644651 | NCBI WGS metagenome assembly LIDZ01 (sample SAMN03856242, study PRJNA289617) | food metagenome | isolation source: wine grapes on drying loft during traditional withering process | host: Vitis vinifera cv. Corvina | place: Italy: Gargagnago di S. Ambrogio di Valpolicella | collected 2014-01
CTTCGGCTCGCTGGCGCTGGACAATCTGGACGCGCAGGCGGCCGCTCCACAGCAGCGATATCAGGGCAATCAGACCTGCTACTGCTGCCCCCCAGTAGACCCACGGGGCGATACGCTGCCAAACCGGCACTTCGGCCAGGGAAGCGCCAAGCCATTTAAGACGAATTGCGCGCAGTTCCGCGACTGGAAACGCCTCCAGGCCCTTGTTGAGGATGTGCACCAGCTCGGGATTGCTCAGGGTGACGGAAAAGAAATCCGGTGACCATGCGCCGTCGATACTATGCCCGACGACCAGGCCTGCTCCTTCTTCGCGCTTGACCGCACGATAGGCACCGACCTCGGTATCGATGGTGGCATCGGCCTGCCCACTGGCAACGGCTTCCCGAGCCTGCTCCAGCGTTGCCACTTGCTTGAGGCGCACTGCGGGATACTCGCGACGCACGAAATCCTCGAGCGCGTGCTGGGCGGGCAGCACCAGTACACGCCCGGCCATTTCTTCGAGTGAGTCAAAGGCGATGCCCTGACGCCGCAGGATCAGCACCCAGCTCTGACCGCCATAGGAATGGGTAAACTCCAGAAACTCGCGACGCTGTGCAGTATCGCTGACGGTGGTACCCATTTGCGCTTTGCCGCTTTTGAGCAGCTCCAGCGTCTGGGCAATCGATGCCGTGGGCACGTATTCGAACTGCAAGCCTGTCATCTGCGCCAGCGCAGCCAGTAGATCGGCGTTCAGCCCGACCCACCGGCCTTGACGGTCACGATAGAGGTAAGGTGCATACTCGCTGGCGGCCACTTGCACCTTGGGGTGCGCGGCAATCCAGGCTATTTCGTCACTGTCCAGTCGCACCGGCCGCTGGGCAATTCCGGAACCAAGACCCGAGGTCCAGCGCCCGAGGATTTCCCGTTGCAGTGCACCCTGAACACTGGCCAACGCGCGATCAAGCATCGTGCCCAACAGACCATCGGCATTGCGCGTGGCAAAGGAGAATCCGCCGTCGGGCAAGCGGCTGTAGCCCGCTATCCGTAGCTCGACAAAGGGCCGCAGGGCCATGTACGAACGCAGGATGATCTCGTTGCCGATGGCCGCATCTACCGACCCTTGGCGCAATGCCTCCATGGCGCTACTCAGGCTAGGCGCGATCACTACCCGAGCGGCGGGATAGGCCCCCTGCACCGCTTCGGCAGAGGCATAACCTTCGACCACTGCTACCCGCTGACCGTCCAGGCCTTCCGAGGCTTGTCGGGTATCGTTGCTGCGCCGGGCCAGCACCGATCGATCAAGCAGATAAGGGGTAGTGAAGGAAAGGCCTGGGAAAGAGCGCTCATAGCCATTGCTGCTCGCCAGGACGTCCAGCTCTCCTCGCTGCAAAGCCTGAATGGCGTCCTCACGGCGGGCAAAGCCGTAGATATGCAGTGCGACGCCTAGACGCGCGCCTATCAGATTGAGGTAATCGGCACTGACGCCCTGATAGCGATTTCGATCGGCAGCAATATCCAGTGGCTCGTTATCGGCGATGGACATGCCGACGCGCAGCGTAGAGCCATGTTGCGCCAGCCATTTTTGCTCCTGAGGCTCCAAAGGCAGAGGGGCGAGTTGCGCAATGGGTGGGACCAAGGTGAACGGTAGCGCTTGCACCGCCAACGCAGCATTGCACACCATTACCCCACACAGAATCTGCAGCACGACCAGCCATATCAAGAGCCGAGGCACAGCACGCCACAGAGGCCGCGGACACCTCCTGCGTGGGCAGCAGAAAAAGTATTGCATGTGGGCACCCCTGGCACTGGACTACACGAAGCGAGTCTGCGGCAAGTTTGACACGGTAGACGCAAAAAGCCCGTCGGATGACGGGCTTCAAGTGTTGCAGAACGATTCAGTTACAGCGGTTTGCCGCGGTTACCGTGCTGCGCGACAAAACTCTGAACGACCTTGAGATCATTGGCCAGCACTGTGCAGCGCTCTTCACGTTCGAACAGATCGACCAGGTGAACCGGAAGTTCCAGAGCCTTGCCAACACCGGCCTTGAGCACCGCATCAGGAAACTTGACGGGATGGGCCGTGCCCAGCACCACCATCGGCGTATCGAGGCTGCGACGGCATTCGCGCGCAGCTCGTACACCAATGGCTGTGTGCGGGTCGAGCACTTCACCCGATTCGGCAAACACCTGAGCGATGGTCTCGCATGTCTGCTGGTCATCTACTGCCAGTGAGTCGAACAGCTTGCGGGTCTCGGTCCAGCGGTCGTGTTCGACACTGAATTGCCCGTCGTGCTTGAAGCTGTCCATCAACTGCGCGATGGCAGCGCCATTGCGACCATGCATGTCGAACAACAGACGTTCGAAGTTCGAAGACACCATGATGTCCATGGAAGGCGACAATGTGGCGTGCAGAGTTTCCTTGGCATAACCGTTGCCGCTCATGAAGCGATGCAGGATGTCGTTACGGTTGGTGGCCACGATCAGCTGACTGATCGGCAAGCCCATGTTGCGGGCGAGGTAGCCCGCAAAGATGTCACCGAAGTTGCCGGTCGGTACCGAAAAGGCCACCGAACGTGACGGCCCACCCAACTGCAACGCTGCGTGGAAGTAATAGACGATCTGGGCCATGATCCGCGCCCAGTTGATCGAGTTGACTGCGACCAGGCGCGTGCCCTTGAGGAAACCCTGATCAGCGAAGCTCGCCTTGACCATTTCCTGGCAATCATCGAAGTTACCTTCGATGGCGATGTTGTGCACATTGTCGCCGAACAGCGTGGTCATCTGCCGACGCTGAACTTCGGAGACCCGCTGGTGCGGATGCAGAATGAAGATATCGACGTTCTCGCAATGCTTGCAGCCTTCGATCGCCGCCGAGCCAGTATCACCGCTGGTGGCACCGATAATGACCACACGCTCGCCACGCTTGGCCAAGGTGTAATCCAGCAGGCGACCAAGCAGTTGCAGCGCGAAATCCTTGAACGCCAGCGTCGGGCCGTGGAACAGCTCGAGAACCCACTCGTTGCCCTTGAGCTGGCGCAGTGGCGCAACGGCCGCGTGGCTGAACGTAGCGTAGGTCTCTTCAAGGATTTTCTTGAAGTCGGCGTCTGGAATGCTGCCAGTGACGAACGGGCGCATCACGCGAAACGCCAGCTCGTGGTAAGGCAGACCCGCCCAGGAGGCGATCTCTTCCTGGGTAAAGCGTGGCAGGTTTTCCGGGACGTACAGGCCGCCATCGGTGGCCAGGCCAGCCAGCAGGACTTCTTCAAAGTTGAGCGCCGGCGCCTTGCCGCGCGTGCTGATATAACGCATTACAAATTCCTCTGGCTCGACTGCCGCTTAGTTCAATTGCTCGACACGGATGCGCACGACGCTGCCGATGACATCCTGCAAGGCTTCGAGGGCGGTAATGGCGTCGTTCATGTGTTGCTCGATCACGCGGTGGGTCAGGAGGATCATCGGCACCAGGCCATCTTGCTCCTCGGCTTCCTTTTGCATGATCGACTCGATATTGATGCCGCGCTCGGACAGGATACTGGCCACCTGAGCCAGCACGCCTGGGTGATCCCGGCCCTGAATGCGCAGGTAATAGGCACTTTCGCAGGCTTCGATCGGCAGGATCGGGTGAGCAGACAGCGAGTCCGGCTGGAAGGCCAGATGCGGTACACGGTTCTCCGGGTCGCTGGTCATGGCACGCACCACATCGACCAGGTCTGCGATAACCGACGAAGCCGTCGGCTCCATACCGGCACCTGCACCGTAGAACAACGTCGATCCGGCGGCGTCGCCGTTGACCATGACAGCGTTCATGACGCCGTTGACGTTGGCAATCAGGCGATCGGCAGGGATCAGGGTTGGGTGCACACGCAGCTCGATACCATTGGCGGTGCTGCGCGCAACACCCAAGTGCTTGATGCGATAGCCCAGCGCTTCGGCGTAGTTGACGTCAGCGGTGGTCAGCTTGGTGATGCCCTCGGTGTAGGCCTTGTCGAACTGCAGCGGAATACCAAATGCGATGGACGCCAGGATGGTCAGCTTGTGCGCCGCATCGATGCCTTCGACGTCAAAGGTCGGATCGGCCTCGGCATAGCCCAGCGCTTGAGCCTCGGCCAACACGTCGGGAAAGGTACGGCCCTTCTCGCGCATCTCGGTGAGAATGAAGTTGCCGGTACCGTTGATGATGCCCGCCACCCAATTGATTCGGTTGGCAGACAGCCCTTCACGGATGGCCTTGATGACCGGGATACCGCCGGCAACAGCTGCTTCGAAGGCAACGATCACGCCCTTTTCCCGGGCCTTGGCAAAGATTTCGTTACCGTGTACGGCAATCAGCGCCTTGTTGGCGGTGACCACATGCTTGCCGTTATCGATCGCCTTGAGCACCAGCTCGCGGGCCACGGTGTAGCCGCCGATCAACTCGACGACAATGTCGATCTCGGGGTTGGTGGCAACCGCGAAGACATCATTGGTAATGGGGGTACCGGTAATCTGGCAATTCGGGTTGGCCCTGCGCATGGCAATCTGTGCCACTTCAATACCACGCCCGGCACGGCGGGCGATCTCCTCGGCATTACGTTGAAGCACATTGAAGGTGCCGCCACCGACGGTACCTAACCCACAGATGCCTACTTTGACCGGTTTCACTCTGAACTCCCCATGAAACGGCCGACGCTAAGTCGGCCGTGAAATACGATCGCAACCAGGCTGCGATCTGATGTGTTGTTGCCTGACGCGATTATTCGCCACCCAGGGCCAGCTTGGCCACTTGAGCCGCCGGCTGGTAGCCCGGGATGACCTGACCATCGGCCAGCACGATGGCCGGCGTACCGCTGACGCCGATCGACTGCCCCAACGCGAACTGCTTGCTTACCGGGTTGGCACACTTGGGCGCTTCGACATCTTTGTTGGACATCAGCTTTTCCAGCGAACCCTTGCGGTCCTTCGAGCACCACACAGCCTGCAGTTGTTGGTCGCCCGGCGAGTCCAGACCTTGGCGCGGGAACGCGACGTAGCGTACCTCGACGCCCATCTTGTTCAGCTCAGGCACCTCAGCGTGCAGTTTTTGGCAGTACGGGCAAGTAGTATCGGTGAATACGGTGATATGCGACTTGGTTTCGCCAATCGCCGGGAACACCACGGTCTCTGCCTGAGGAATGGCATTGATGGTCTTGGCGATAGCTTCACGCTCGGTCTTTTCAGTGAGGTTGACCGGCTTGCCGTCCTTGAGCTGATACAAGTAGCCCTGCATCACGAACTGGCCATCCGGGCTGGCGTACAGCACGCGGCCGCCCTTGAGCTTGACTTCATACAGGCCATTGAGGGGGCTGGCGGCGATGCTCTCGACTGGCACGTCGAGCTTGAGGGTTTGCAAGGTCTTGCGAATGGCTTGGTCCGGGGTATCGGCACTAGCGACGACGCTGACCAGCGCAAGGGCTGCAGCGGCGAGGATGCGGGTTACGCGCATGAGAACTCCTGAGGCGACGTATGGGCAACCGGAGCCACGACGACACGCCTCCAACAGGCGCTCTATGTCCGGTTTTGCTAACTCGCCAAGCCTATCACATCTGCCGCGCCGGGCCGACTAACCGGGGAGTAACACGATGTTTTTACCACAGTATTCATCCTCTTCACCGGTGCATAGGCACGGCAGGCGCCGTGTGGGAAACTGGCGGCTCAAGCGCTTTGGAATCCGCACTCAGCATGGCCGCCATCGAACACCCCCTGATCGACCAGTACCTCGACGCCCTGTGGCTCGAAAAAGGGCTGTCGGATAACAGCCGCGACGCCTATCGAAGCGACCTGGCGCTGTTCAATGGTTGGCTGCAGGAGCGTGGCATCGAGCTAGGCAGCGCTGGCCGCGAGATGATCCTCGATCACCTGGCATGGCGTGTCGAGCAGGCCTACAAACCACGTTCCACCGCCCGTTTTCTTTCCGGCGCCCGGGGCTTTTATCGCTACCTGCTGCGCGAAAGGCTGATCGCCGTCGACCCCACGCTGCAAGTGGACATGCCGCAACTGGGCAAGCCGCTGCCCAAGTCGCTGTCAGAAGCGGATGTCGAAGCGTTGCTGCAAGCGCCCGACCTGAGCGAGCCGATTGGCGAGCGCGACCGCGCCATGCTCGAGGTTCTATACGCCTGCGGGCTGCGGGTGACCGAGCTGATCAGCCTGACCTTGGACCAGGTCAATCTGCGCCAGGGCGTGGTCCGCGTGGTGGGCAAAGGCAACAAGGAACGCTTGGTGCCGATGGGCGAAGAAGCGGTGGTGTGGGTAGAGCGCTACCTGCGCGGCGCCCGCGACGCACTGCTGAACGGACGCCCCAGCGACGTGGTATTCCCCAGCCAGCGCGGCGAGCAAATGACCCGCCAGACCTTCTGGCATCGGATCAAGCATCAGGCCATGGTTGCAGGCATTTCAAAATCGCTTTCGCCCCACACCCTGCGTCACGCCTTTGCCACCCACCTGCTCAACCACGGCGCCGACCTGCGCGTGGTGCAGATGCTGCTGGGGCACAGCGACCTGTCAACCACTCAGATCTACACCCATGTTGCCCGCGCCAGGCTGCAGGAACTTCACGCGATCCATCATCCCCGCGGCTAAATTGCAGACAACAAAAAAGCAGCCCGAAGGCTGCTTTTTTTATCAGATCAAAACTGCACTCAGGACAGTTTTTCCTTGATACGTGCGGCTTTACCAGACAGGTCACGCAGGTAGTACAGCTTGGCTTTACGTACATCACCACGGCGTTTGACGGCCAGGCTGTCGATTTGCGGGCTGTAGGTCTGGAAAGTACGCTCTACGCCAACACCGTTGGAGATTTTACGTACGGTGAAAGCACTGTTCACGCCGCGGTTGCGCTTGGCGATAACAACGCCTTCGAACGCCTGCAGACGTGCACGATCACCTTCCTTCACTTTCACCTGGACGACAATAGTGTCGCCTGGGGCAAAGGTAGGGATCTCTTTGGTCATCTGCTCTGCTTCGAGTGCAAGGATGATTTTGTTGGTCATGCTGTGCTCCTAAGGAAAATCTCTCGATTTACCATCGATACGTTAACTATCGTCCCGCTCACGAAGGTATTCCGTGAGCAGCTTGTTCTCTTCTCCAGAAAGAGAGCGTCTTTCCAGAAGATCGGCACGTCGTTCGTAGGTCCGCCCAAGGGACTGCTGCAAACGCCAGCGCCGGATGTGTGCGTGATTGCCGCTAAGCAACACGTCGGGAACACGCTGATCCGCATACACCTCAGGTCGGGTGTAGTGCGGGCAATCCAGCAGACCATCGGTAAAGGAATCTTCCAGTGCCGAGTCCGCATGCCCCAAAGCTCCGGGCAGCAGTCGTGTAACCGCATCGATCAAGACCATGGCTGGCAGCTCGCCGCCAGACAACACGTAATCTCCAATCGACCACTCTTCGTCGACATGAGCCTGAATGAACCGCTCGTCAACGCCTTCATATCGCCCAGCAATCAAAATCAAGGACTCTGACGTCGCCAGTTGTTGCACCGCGCCTTGTGTCAACGGCCGGCCTTGGGGCGACAGGTAAATCACCTTCGCCGCTTCCCCTGCTGCACCTTTGGCCTGGGCCAAAGCGTCTTCCAAGGGCTTGATCTTCATTACCATCCCGGGGCCGCCCCCAAAGGGCCGGTCATCCACCGTGTGGTGGCGATCCGTGGTGTAGTCCCGCGGGTTCCAGCAGGTCAGTTGCATCAACCCCTGTTTCACCGCTCGGCTGGTAATGCCGTATTCACTGATGGCCGAAAACATCTCGGGGAACAAGGTGATCACTTCAACGCGAAGGCTGGCCATCGCTTAGAAGTCCGCGTCCCAATCTACCCGCATCTCGCCAGCGGCCAGGTCAATCTTCAACACGCATTGCTCGGTATAGGGCAACAGGCGTTCACGATCATCCAGGCTGCCCGCGCAGGGCTTCACCACCATTACATCGTTAGCGCCGGTCTCCAACAGGTGATCGATGGTGCCGAGCAATTGCTCCTGCAGATCGATGACTTTCAGACCTTGAAGCTGGTACCAGTAGTACTCGTCTTCGGTCAGGTCGGGCAAAAGGCTACGCGAGATGCAAATCTCGTAACCGGACAGAAGACGTGCTTCGTCGCGATCGTCGAGGCCTTTAAGCTTGGCAACCAGATCCTTTTGAGTGGAACGGCCGCTGACCAGCTCTACCTGTTTGACCACAACCCCTTCACGCTTGAGCGTCCAGGTCTTGTAATCCAGCAGGTTTTCTATCGGATCGGTAAAGGAAAATACCTTCACCTCGCCGCGAACGCCGTGAACCGAGAAAATCTTGCCGACGACGATCAAGTCATCAGCGCTAGCAGGCGTCGCGCTCATACTGATCAGGCCGCAGCCTTGCCAGCTTCCTTCAACAACTGAGCAACGCGCTCAGAAGGTTGTGCACCAACGCTCAACCAGTGGTTGACGCGTTCATGGTTCACGGACAAACGGATTTCCTGACCACGAGCAACAGGGTTGAAGAAACCAACCTGTTCTTTGTGCGAACCGTCACGTGGGTTACGCGAGTCGGTTACGGTCAGTTGGTAGAATGGGCGCTTTTTGGAGCCGCCACGAGCCAGACGAATGGTTAGCATTGAACATCGTTCCTGTAGTCGGTGCTGCAAATCATAATGCACAGCGGGCACACGGGTGCCCGAAAGGCCGCATATTCTCAAGGAATACACGGACATTTGCAAATGCCTTTTTCCGGGGGTTGGTCCGGCGGTCTGGCTTGCAGTGCAGACTTGCTCATAAACCGTTGCACGCAACGGGTTTCGGCCATGTGGCCAGTCGGCCCGCGTACGCGCGAACCTATCATCAGGCAGCGACTGTGCGTCGCTGCCCAAGCGAATGCTTACATCCTTGGCATGCCACCGCCGCCGCCAGGCATCATGCTGCCCATGCCGCGCATCATCTTGGCCATGCCACCTTTGGTCGAGAACTTTTTCATCATCTTTTGCATCTGCTTGTGCTGCTTGATCAAGCGGCCGATGTCCTGCACCTGCGTGCCGGAACCCATGGCGATACGACGCTTGCGCGAACCGCTGATCAGATCAGGGTCACGGCGCTCGGCCGGAGTCATGGAGTTGATGATGGCTTCCATCTGCTTGAACTGTTTTTCGGCGGCGGTCTGGGCGTTGCCCATTTGCGACAGATTGACACCACCCATGTTCGGCAGCTTGTCCATCAAGCCGCCAAGGCCGCCCATGCCTTTCATCTGCACCAGCTGATCGCGAAAGTCTTCAAGATCGAAGCCTTTGCCTTTTTTCAGCTTTTTGGCAAGTTTGTCGGCTTTGTCCTTGTCGAGGTTTTGCTCGGCTTGCTCGATCAGGCTGAGCACGTCGCCCATGCCGAGGATACGCGAGGCGATCCGGTCCGGATGGAACGGCTCGAGCGCTTCGCTCTTCTCGCCCATACCGATGAACTTGATGGGCTTGCCGGTAATGGCACGCACCGACAGCGCAGCACCACCACGGGCGTCGCCGTCGACCTTGGTCAGCACCACGCCGGTCAGCGGCAGCGCATCGCCAAAGGCCTTGGCGGTATTGGCGGCATCCTGACCGGTCATGGCGTCAACCACGAACAGGGTCTCGGCCGGCTTGACCGCGGCGTGCAACGCCTGGATCTCGGCCATCATCTCGGCATCGATGTGCAGGCGACCTGCGGTGTCGAGGATGACCACGTCAATGAACTTGAGCTTGGCCTCACGGATCGCCGCATTGGCGATATCCACGGGCTTTTGGCTCAGGTCGGACGGGAAGAAGGTCACGCCGACCTCCCCTGCCAAGGTTTCGAGCTGCTTGATGGCCGCAGGCCGATAGATGTCGGCAGACACCAGCATCACGGTCTTTTTCTTGCGCTCTTTGAGAAAACGCGCCAGCTTGCCTGCGGTCGTGGTTTTACCCGCGCCCTGCAGACCGGCCATCAGAATGACCGCTGGCGGCGTGACATTAAGCACGAGGTCTTCGTTGGCAGCGCCCATCAGGCTTTCGAGCTCGGCCTGGACGATTTTCACGAACGCCTGCCCTGGCGTCAGGCTGCGCGACACTTCGGTGCCGACAGCGCGCTCTTTGACGGCGTTGACGAAGTCCTTGACCACCGGCAAGGCGACGTCGGCCTCGAGCAGCGCCATACGCACTTCGCGCAGCGTGTCCTTGATGTTGTCCTCATTCAGCTTGGCTTTGCCGGTAACATGGCGAAGCGTCTGTGAGAGCCGGTCGGTTAGATTTTCAAACATGCGCGATCCTATACAGGTTCGGTTGAACCGAGGTTTTGGTAGCGGGTGGCTCGAGCGCACTCAGGGGGCCCGCTCCAAGGGCAGGGCGGCGATTATAACCAAGTGTGAGGCCGGCCGACACTGCCGGTGAGCGCAGTCTTTCGTCCGGCGCGCTTTCTATGCCAAACTCGCGCCTTTAGAGCCCGCTCATCAGGACTTATGCAGCCCTTGTCACCCAGCCTGTTACCCAGCCTCGCCGCCGCCTTTTTATATGCCGCTGCGACCGTTTATCAAGCGTTTCGCCTTGGCCAGGGCGCCAAGGCCAGCAGACGCCTGCTTTTCGTACTTGGCGGCCTGGCCGTGATTGCCCACGCCACGGCGCTGTTTCCGCAGCTCTGGACCGCCCAGGGCCTGAGCCTGGACTTCCTCAATTCGGCCAGCCTGATTGCGGCGGCGGTGATTGCCCTGACCCTCGTCGCCTGCTTCAGCCTGCCGGTGCACAATCTGCTGATCCTGTTGTTACCCCTGGGGATCATCACGGTTCTGCTCACTCAGTTCGTGCCCAAGGGTACCGTGCCCTATATAGACGAAGAGCCCGGCATACTGGCGCACATCCTGCTATCACTGCTGGCCTACGGCATGTTTACCATTGCCGTGGTGCAGTCACTGCTGCTGCTCTTGCAAAACCACCAGCTCAAGCACAAGCACCCCAAGGGCCTGATCAAGAATTTCCCACCGTTGCAAACCATGGAAAGCCTGTTGTTTGGCTTTTTGTGGGCCGGATGGGCGTTGCTGTCCATGTCGCTCGTGTCCGGCTGGCTATTCGTCGAAAACCTTTTCGCCCAACACCTGGTGCACAAGACCCTGCTCGCATGCCTCGCCTGGATCGTCTTCAGTGTGTTGCTATGGGGACGCAATCGCCTCGGCTGGCGCGGCCACAAAGCTATTCGCTGGACCCTTTCGGGCTTCTGCCTTCTGATGTTGGCGTACTTCGGCAGCAAGCTGGTACGCGAATACATTCTGCATATCTGACGGCGGATCATGGACACTTTGCCTCTGGCCCCCCTGTTCTGCCTGCTCGCGCTGGCATTACTGTGGGCGGCGCTGTTCACCGCGGTTGAAGCCGCACACCACCAGCTCAACGGCCGTGCCAAGGGCAAGCGCCGTGCACCTGAGGCGCCGACGCTGCATGCGCCTCTGGAGAGCCTGGTGCTCTGCGCGACAGTCACCAAGATCATTTCCATCACCCTGAGCATCACGCTGGGCATGTATGTGTGGGGTGATCGTGGCGCATGGACTGCGGCGCTGATGATTGCCGCCGTGCTGTTGATCGTCGCCGAGTTCCTGCCCCGTCAGCTGGCACGGCGCAACCCCGAGGCGTTCATCAACCTGGGCAACAGCTTGCTGCGCCTGCCGCTTAACCTGATTTACCCTGTCGCGTGGGTGTTCGGCGGCTTCGCGCGGCTGCTGGCCCAACCGCTACGGGTCAAGGGCGCCCATCGGGCCGAAAGCCCGTCAACGCACTCGGTGCTCGAAGACCTGTCGATCGAGGCGCGCGCCAACAAGCCGCACTTGCTCAGCACCCTGCATGCGTTGGACAAGATCACCGTCAACGACATTCTGGTACCGCGCAACGATGTCGACGGGATCAATCTGGACGACAGCCTCGAAGAAATCACCGACCAACTGATCGCCAGCCGTCATACACGCCTGCCGGTGTTCCACCGCGATATCAATCTGGTCGAACGGGTGCTCAATACGCGGCAGATCAGCCATCTGTTGCCGCGCCGGGAGCTCACCCTGGAGGCCCTGCTGGGCGCCTGCTACGAAGCCTATTTCGTGCCTGAAAGCACGCCATTGCAAATGCAGCTGCTTAATTTCCACAAGCAGCAGCGCCGCCTTGGCGTAGTGGTCGACGAGTACGGCGAAGTGCTGGGCCTGGTGACTCTGGAAGACATCCTCGAGGAAATCGTCGGCGAATTCGAAGACGAACATGTCGATGACAACCCGCATATCGAGCCTCAGGCCGACGGCCGCTTCGTCATCGACGGCGCCGCGTCCCTGCGCGACCTCAATCGTAGCCTGGGCTGGCACCTGCCCAGCGATGGCCCCAAAACCCTTAACGGGTTGATCACCGAGGCGCTGGAGAGCATTCCGGACAGCAGCGTGTGCCTTAAGCTGGGGCGTTACCGCATGGAAATTCTCGAAACCGAGGACAACCGCGTATCCCGCGTGCTGATATGGCACAGCAGCAACCAACCCCCAAAGCTCTGAGCCAACAGAGCTAGCCGTGGCCCCCTTCGCCCCTGTAGCAGCCGAGCTGCTCGCGACGAGGCCAGTGGCTGGGGCAGAGATCGATGCTGCTGCATAAGGCCCCCTTCGCCCCTGTAGCAGCCGAGCTTGCTCGCGACGAGGCCAGTGGCTGGGGCAGACATCGATGCTGCTGCATAAGGCCCCTTCGCCAGCAAGCTGTGCTCCTACGGTGTGGGGTGCGCTTGCTGGCGATGCGGCCAGTGGCTTGGGCAGAGATTGATGCTGCTGCATAAGGCCCCCTTCGCCCCTGTAGCAGCCGAGCTTGCTCGCGACGAGGCCAGTGGCTGGGGCAGACATCGATGCTGCTGCATATGGCCCTTTCGCCAGCAAGCTGTGCTCCTACGGTGTGGGGTGCGCTTGCTGGCGATGCGGCCCGCACCCGCAGCGCGTGCGGGAGCAGACTGCCCTTGTACCGTAAAGCGCTCGAGCCTTATAACTCGATCTTGACCACCTGGGCCGCACGTGTCGCCTTGGCACGGGCTGCTTCGATAGATTCATCGCGGGCCAAGGCTACGCCCATACGGCGCTGGCCATTGACCTCGGGCTTGCCGAACAGGCGCAACGCCGTATCAGGCTCGCTCAAGGCTGCACCCAGGTTGGCGAATGCCGTCTGCGTCGATTGCCCTTCCACCAGAATGACCGCCGAAGCCGATGGGCCGAACTGACGAATTACCGGAATCGGCAGCCCCAGAATCGCCCTGGCATGGAGCGCAAACTGCGGCAGGTCCTGAGAGATCAGGGTAACGAGGCCGGTATCATGGGGGCGCGGCGACACTTCGCTGAACCACACCTGATCACCCTTGATGAACAGCTCGACGCCGAACAGGCCACGGCCTCCCAGCGCCTCGGTCACCGCGCGGGCGACGCGCTCGGACTCGGCCAGCGCCACCGGGCTCATCGCCTGAGGCTGCCAGGACTCCTGATAATCGCCTTTCTCCTGGCGGTGCCCC
>LIDZ01013703.1_pt4 | contig 13439 bp, 9 predicted proteins | sample 644651 | NCBI WGS metagenome assembly LIDZ01 (sample SAMN03856242, study PRJNA289617) | food metagenome | isolation source: wine grapes on drying loft during traditional withering process | host: Vitis vinifera cv. Corvina | place: Italy: Gargagnago di S. Ambrogio di Valpolicella | collected 2014-01
TTACCAAATGAATGGCATGCAGAAGAATACGGAGGATCTCGTCAGCCAGATGATCCCTGCGCTGGATAGAATACATAATCTGAATTATTACACCGAGCATATCATGTCTATTAGTATGCAGCATATTCAAAGCTCCGATCAGGCGGAGAAAGAGAAGCTGGATGAGGAGCGGAACCAGTTTATCCGCAAGGTAGCAGATACTATGAAGAGCTATTCGCAAACACTGGTAATAGAAGCACAGAAGCAGCAATTTCAAACGCTGAGCGCTAAATGGACTGAATACTTGAATATTAACAATCAGGCGATCAAGCTAAGTACCTCAGATGACGATGAGCTGGCCTTGGAAGTATCCAATAAGGGAATAGCTGCCTTTAATTCAATGCAGACCGACCTTGAGGCCCTGGTTAAGAATAGTCAGGATGAGGCTGCGGCCAAGGGTGAAATGTCAGTTCGCATTTTCCATACTTCTCTTACACTGATTATTATAATGATTGTGCTGGTTCTGCTAGTTATTGGAGTGATCAATAGTTTCATTCGCCGCAATTTTATCAATCCCCTAAAAAGAGTAACCGGGCATTTACAGCAAATTGCCGGAGGTGATTTGACCGCAGAGGATACTTTTATCGCTAATCAGGATGAAGTCGGATTGTTGGCCAAGACGGTGAACGAAATGAACAGAGCACTGTTGGAAATTGTGAATCGTATCCGCAATGTCTCACAATTCATCGGAGATCAGAGTGAAACATTGGTGGGTTCGATATCGGAAACGAAGGAAGGTGGCATTCAGATCGCTGCTACGATGGAAGAATTAGCAACCGCTGCTGGAAGTCAGGCCGAAGCGGCTGTAGATGCTTCCAAGGCTATAGAAGATCTGAATATGCTGATAGAAGCTTTTTCCAATAAAGGTAATGAGCTTACGCTTCATTCTCAGCAGGTACTGCTCAAGGGTGACCGCGGCCAAGTATTGATGGAAAGCTCAGTGGCCCAGATGGCGCAGATCTCAGTAGTTGTATCGCAATCGATGGAGAATGTACAAGAGCTGAATCGTAAGAATGAGGGAATCTTCCGGCTGGTAGGATCTATCCGCAGCATTTCCGAGCAAACTCATTTGCTGGCGATTAATGCCGCTATTGAAGCGGCGCGAGCTGGGGAGAGCGGCCGTGGCTTCGCAGTTGTAGCCACGGAGGTTCGCAAGTTGTCGGAGGATGTGCAGCGGACCGTTTCGGAGATTACCGGGATTACGCAAGGGATTCAACAGGAGTCGCAGGAAGTGGTTAGATCATTGCGTGAAGGGGTCAAGAAGACAGAGGAAGGCAGCCGTCAAATTGTTGAAACGGGGGAAGCTTTAGCCGAAATTAACCGCTCGGTTCAGGGAATGGCAGTAACGATCGAAACGATGGGTACGGACCTGCAGCAGATGACGGGTTCCAGTGAATCCATGAATGAATTCAGCCAGCATATCTCGGCATTATCCCAGCAATCTGCAGCAGCTGTAGAGGAAACAGCCGCTTCTATCCAAGAGCAGGTACACTCCACGAGTGAAGTGGCAGCAGCCATTGAATATCTGAAGAAGTTATCTGGAGAGCTGAAGGAATCTGTAAGACGTTTTCAGGTGTAAAGTAAAGGAATGGGGTGTCCCTGTTAGCCGATTAATGGCTACTGGAACACCCCATTTTTCTAAATATAGGAATTTAATACTGGCGGCTGTAATCAATCAAATTACGTGTTGGTGTTCCTGTTTCTAAATATGATTTCATGTTGTGGATGAAAATATCAACGACCCGTTCCGTATAGCGGTCTGTTACCCCAGCGCAATGGGGAGTGATGATAACCTGCTCCATAGCCCAGAGAGGATGATCCTGCGGTAGCGGCTCTGTCTCAAATACATCCAGCCCTGCTCCACGGAGATGTCCGCTAGTTAAAGCTGCAATCAGGTCTTCTGTATTCGTGGTATCGCCCCGGCCGATGTTAATATAATAGGACCCCTGCTTAAAGGCGGAGAAGATAGTGGAATTAAACAAATGTTGTGTTTCATCGGTAAGCGGGAGTGAGTTGATAATGAAATCACCCTGGCTTACGGCTTCCTGCAAATGAGCGGTGGTGAATACTTGATCAAAATCAGCTACAGGATGGCCTGAACGGCTGACGCCGATTGTCTTCATGCGGAATGCTTTGGCAATTCGGGCAGTTTCACTGCCGATGGCTCCGGTGCCGGCAATAACGGCTGTTTTGCCGGAGAGCTCGCTTTCACTGCCGTCCGAGTGCCACAGGCGATTCTGTTGATTGCGAACTGCGATATGCAGGTTCCGTGTAAAGAGCAGCATAAAGCCGAAGATCACTGCCGAGATGGGCTCGGCATGAACTCCAGTGGCATTGGTTAGGAGAATGTCACGTTCGGCCAAGCGTTCAAGTGGCAACTTTTCAATTCCGGCAGACCAGGTCTGCAGCCAGCGGAGTGATGAATCCGGGTGCAGCACGGTATCGCTGATACCTTTTGCCCAGCCGATAATAATTTCCGCTTCACGAAGCTGCTGCAGATCAGGATTCTTGGAGTTTCCTTGTAGTAGTGTATAACCTGGGGCAACCGCTCTAATACTCTCCTGCTGCTGGGATGTAAGTGGCTGAAAATAGATGATGGATTTAGTCAAGATGTTTCCCTCCCGTTATACTATTTAATAGATGTGGACAATGTATAGGTTTAAGGATAACAAATCTACCCGGAAAGGTGAAATTGCGATGGAAATCAAGAAGCCTGCCAACCCCACGGAGCGGCTGTTTATTGCAATCCGAATACCCGCTGAGATTCGTGAGGCGATGGGACGCATCAGCAACCGCTTGTCACAGCAGCTGCGTTTTGCCAAATGGACATTTCCTGAGGATTATCATATTACGCTGCAATTTTTGGGTGACACTCCGGTGAAGGATATTCCCGCTATAATCCAAGCGCTGAAGCTGGTGGCTGCGGAAAGCACACCCTTCAAGTTGACGTTACAGGAGTGGGGGACATTTGGTGTTCCGGCTGCTCCACGAGTATTGTGGGCGGGTCTTTCCGGGGATATGGACAAGCTGAAACAACTGCAGCGGAATGTAACTTTGGCTACGCTTCCTTTAGGATTTGCGGCCGAAGCGAGGGACTACAATCCCCATCTTACCCTGGCTCGAAAATACCGCGGCGATACTCCCTTTAGTGCTGATGGACTTCAAGACTTGCGTATGCATGAGGTTGAAGCGGAGATTGGACTTATAGGCAGTTACTGGACGATCGATAGTATTATGGTGTATGCTACCATGATGTATGCCATTCCTATGTATGAAATTATTGAAAACATAACATTTTTCTAAAAAAATCGACAGGAAAGTTTTCAAAGCTTCCATTTTCGGTTACATACAAATAGGAATGTGCCGTAAAATAGGAGGAATAAAATGTTAATTTTTAAACAAAACCGCTGTATTGCGCTGCTTGTTGGCGTGATCCTAGTGTGTTTCTCTGCTATAAGCTTGCTACATCCTGGACAAGTCACTGAGGGGAAGCTGCAAAAAGTACAATTGGTTAAGCTGCAGTCAGCCGGTCGGGCTTCCGTGCTTGCTCTTGTGCCACACGTAGCATCATCTAGTGGGACGAAGATAAATAGTACCGTTCATTCTAGTCTTACCAACATAGCCGTTCATCTTAGTCCCACCTGGAAGCCGGAACAAAGAACAGAATGGGTCAGCAGTAACCAGCTGGCACAAGCAACTACTGCACAACCTGCCAGTGTTCACGTGAAGGCTGCTGTAATCACAACTTCGCTAGCAGCGCAGAAGGTGCAGAAACAGACAGCAATAGCAACAAAAGTGAAGCAGGCCGTTGTCAAAAAGGCCGTGATCACGCAGCAACATCCCCCCGCAATATTGTTCTTCTCCCGGACGAAGCTATTAAGCCAGGACCAGCAAAGTCAGGCTACCTGGAAATACGCAGTATCCGATGAAGACCTGCTTCTGCTGCAGAAGATTGTAATGGCAGAGGCGGAAGGCGAACCGTACCAGGGCAAGGTGGCAGTCGCCAACGTTGTTCTGAATAGGCTGCGGTCAGCCAATTTTCCCGACACGATATACAAAGTAATCTTTCAAAAGAGCCAGTTCAGTCCTGTAGCGAACGGACGGTTTGAACGTGTGAAGCCTAATGCGGATAGCATCAAAGCAGTGAATGCTGCACTCTCCGGAGTGAAGGAAGTCACGGATGACACTTATTTCTTCCTGTCGTTAAAGCTCGCCCAGGATCTTACAGTGAAGAATTCGCGGGAGTATGCCAAGACGATTGGGGACCATACTTTTTATAAATGATTTGACGAATCTGTTAACCTCAGCTATATATAGGGTAAACTAAACTATATGAATCAGGAGGGAACAGCAGTCATGAAAATCACTTATTACGGCCACTCAGCTCTGCTAGTGGAGACAGAGAGTGCCAAAGTTATCATTGATCCATTCTTGTCAGGTAATCCGAATTCCGGTATTTCACCTGAAGAGATTTCTGTTGATGCCGTTCTGCTTACTCACGCCCACTCCGACCATTTCGGAGATGCTCTAGAAATCGCCAAGCGTAACGATTGCCCTATATTTGCTGTCTATGAGCTTGCAGACTATTGCCAGGCTAAGGGAGCAAAGGTTAAGCATATGAATATTGGCGGCAGTCATACTTATGGTGCCATTACCGTCAAATATACTCAAGCCTTTCATTCTTCTTCTATTCAAGAGGGCGAATTCTGGATTTACGGCGGACAGCCGGCGGGCATTCTGTTGACCATTGAGGGCAAAACTTTATTCCACTCCGGTGACACGGCATTATTCGGAGATCTGCGTCTGATTGGAGAAAGAAATGCTATTGATATTGCCGCCTTGCCTATCGGTGATATGCTGACTATGGGACCTGATGATGCGTTGCTAGCAGCACGCTGGCTGCGGGCGGAGAAGGTCATTCCTTTGCATTATAATACGTTCCCTGCCATAGCTCAGGACGGTGCTGATTTCTGTGACCGTCTGAAGCAGGAGGGGATCGAAGGCTTTCCACTTAAGGCGGGGGAGAGTATAGAAGTCTAATTAATCTCCCGGCGATCATAACAAAAAAAGCAGGCAGGTCCAGAAACTCGGACTGCCTGCTTTTTTGTTATTCTGTTCATTAAGGTGTCAGATATACAGGTTCTTCATTTCGGGCTTGTGCCCGTGAACCTTGGGCTTCTCTAGCTCTATCTGCAGTTTTGCCCAGTAGCTCCAGTACAGTTGTGGCACAATTGCTCGGCTGATGGCGGTCCGGGGCAAGCCTGCGTCTGCGCTGCTCTTCCAGGGCTGCATATTCACGAAGCAGCATCGAGAACCATTTGTTCACTACGGTAGCATCCAACACTTCTGCTAAACCAAGCTCAACAAAGTATTGGCAATTCTTCTCTTCCTGGCCGGGAATGGCTTTATAGAAGAGCATAGGGATTCCCTTAGCCTGACCTTCCGTACAGGTCATCCCACCAGGCTTGGTGATCAGCAGGTCGGAAGCATCCATCAGCTTATTGATTTCACTGCTGTACCCAAGAATTTTTACATTGGGATGCTGGAGCAAAGGGTTAGCCCGCATCTTTGCTACTAATTTGTCATTGCTGCCCATGCAGAATATGAGCTGGATCTCACCCATCCTCGCTGTGAGGGAGTTCATGATTTTTTTGCCGAACATTAATCCCCAGCCTCCGCCCATTATGAGCACTGTCGGAATATCGGAAAGACCCAGTTCTTTACGCAGCAGAGTCTTGTTGGAACGTTCCCAGAACTTTGGATGGACCGGAATACCAGTCACAGTTACAAGCTCAGGAGCGATTCCCCGACCCGTCAGGATCGACTTGACCCGTGGAGTAGACACTAGATAGCCATTAACCTCCGAATTGACCCAGCTGCCGTGGGCATCATAATCGGTAATCAATGTATAGAGCGGCACGTTGAGTCCACGGCGCTTTAATCTGGAGATGACGGCCCCCGGAATGGGATGGGTGCAGATAATCAAATCCGGCTTTAGCTGCTCAATGACCTGTGAGGCATGTGTATAAAAAATCCGGTGAAGCGCCAGCTTGGTCAACCGGTTCAGTGATTTATCATATTGTGTTTTATACATCATGCCGACCAGCTTTGGCTGACTGCTGACCGTCTTTCGGTAAGCGGAAAGAATCCAAGGAGCTACAGTCGGGTTAAGGAACTTACCCAGTTCAATAACTCGGCACTGAACATCGGGGTTCAGCAGCTTGATTCCTTCGGCTAGAGCATAGGCTGCCCCTGTGTGGCCCGTACCGAAGCCTTCCGAAAACAGCAGTACTCTTTTCTTTCGCATAAGTTCACCTGCTACTTTCCTACTCGATAGAATTGCTAAGTCTCTTCTTATTATACTAGGAAAAACGCTTCACTTCTCACATTATACAAATTAGACGTAAATAGAAAGTTAAAACACTGCAAAAATTAAAAATATAAATATTTGCCCAGAGTCTTGCAAAGGCAATGACAAAGTGCTAAAGTAATAAATGACCAAGTGACCGGATTAGTAAAATGGTCAATAGCGCATGGCAACGATATTTTCTGGAGAAAGGAAGTGTATAGATGGCTGTGATAGATCGAAGGCAGCAGGTGCTGAAGGCCGCGACTAAATCTTTTTCACTATTCGGCTATAAAGCAACTACAATGGATCAGGTCGCTAAAATAGCGAACGTGGGCAAGGGAACTATTTACACCTTTTTTACAAATAAAGAGCAGTTGTTTGATGAGATCTTGCGCGATGTTACGTTAGAGATGAAGTCGATTGCCGAACGGGAAATCAAACGTGATAAACCCTTCTTTGATAATCTGCACCGTGTGCTGGATGCTCTGCTGGATTTTCGAAGCGAACACGAGCTATTCATTAAGCTTTCCCAGGAGAATCGCGAAGTCGGAACGCCGCAGGCGCAAGAAGGACTAGACAAAATCGAGAACGTTGTTCTTGAATATTTGGAAAGGGAGGTGGAATTTGCGATTCGTCAGAGAGAGATTAAGCCCTGTGATCCCAAAATCATATCCATGGTAATGTTCAGACTATATATTGTACTGACTGCTGTACTGAACAAGACGCACGAACCTTTGAGCAAAGAAGAAATCAAGACGTATTTTCATTTATTTTTGGCTGAAGGACTGGCGCTGTAAATGTTAGGCTCAGGAATCCATAAGCGAGTAGTTTCCAAAAAGGATAGCGCTCGGCAATTTTTTATGCCCATGACTGACTAAGTGGGGAAAACGGTCACCCAGTATTACTGAAAATTTCACAAAATAGCATTTCATACAAAGCAATTAAAGAGAGCATATGAGCATAAGGAGAGAACCAGAATGAAATCATTATCCGTATTTACCAAGGACCTTGGTGCGGCGCTTAGAAATCCGAAAGTGCTAATTCCAATGTTCGTTGTCCTGTTCATTCCGGTGCTGTATAGTGGATTGTTCCTGAAAGCATTCTGGGATCCATACGGCAAAATGAGTGATTTGCCCGTCGCTGTTGTGAATCAAGATAAAGGTGCCGATTATGAAGGCCAAAAGCTTAGCGCCGGAAACGATCTGGTTGCAGAGCTTAAAAAAACCGATGGCTTCCAGTGGAACTTTGTCACCCGCGAGCAAGCGGATGCTGGACTTAAGGACAATAGCTATTATATGGCGATTGTGGTCCCAGAAGACTTCTCAGCGAAAGCGACGACACTTCTGGATGATGAACCGCAGCAGGCCAAAATTATTTTTGAGCCAAATGAAGGCTACAACTTCCTGGCTGGCCAGATCGGCGGCACGGCTGTAAAGGATATTAAGACAAAGGTATCGGCTAAGGTAACGGAAGCTTATACAGAATCTGTATTTGATAAGATTACAGAAATCTCCAGTGGGATTAGTGAAGCTGGAAATGGTGCAACCCAAATCGCCGATGGCGCAGGGAAGCTGGATGACGGTGCCGTCAAGCTGCAGGAGAATCTGTTGCTGCTGACAGATGGAACCGGGAAGCTGCTGAATGGTGTAGCGCCACTTACTAAAGGCGTAACTGACCTGAATACCGGTGCAGCGGCACTGGAATCCGGCAGCAGCACGTTGGCCGGCGGCTTGCAGCAATTGTCTGCTGCGCATAAGCAGCTTCAGGATGGCGTTACGCAAAGCACTGCTGGCAGCAAGCAATTAAGTGACGGCTTGCAGAAGACGGCAGCGGGTGCTGAACAACTGCAGGCTGGAACACAGTCCGCAGTGGAAGGCACAACCAAGCTGCAGGCAGGAACTGCCTCAGTTGTTGATGGCAGTGCGAAGCTGCAATCAGGCTTGATCTCCTCCGTGGACGGCAGTGCGAAGCTTGCAGCGGGATTGAAGGCTTCGACAGATGGCAGCGTGAAGGTAAGCGCAGGCGCTAAAGCGGTAGCCGATGGGCTGCAGCAGCTGGCGAAATCCGATCCACAGCTGGCAGCTAGCCCAGCCGTGCAAAAGCTGCTGGCGGCTAGCGCAGCAGTTGCTACTGGAAGCGAACAGCTGCAGCAGAGCCAGCAGCAGTTAGCCGATGGCGCAACTGCGCTGCACAGCGGTCAGGAACAACTGGTGCTTGGTGCAGATCAGCTGCACACAGGTGCCCAGCAACTGGATGCAGGTGTAAATCAACTGCATGAGGGTGCTCAGCAGCTTAATGCAGGCAGCACACAGCTGCTGAATGGCCAGCATCAACTGTCCCAAGGTGCAAACACGCTTGCAGCCGGCGGCAATAAACTTGCCGCTGGAATGAAGCAGTTCGGCGCGAAACTGAGTGAAGCTGCCGCAGGCGGCACTCAGCTTGCAGCCGGCGGCAAAGCGCTCGAAGCCGGAACCTCGACGCTCTTGAGCGGCGTAGGCCAGCTGGGCAGCGGGATCAGTTCCGTAGCCGATGGCTCGAAGCAATTATCTGATGGTGCAGGCGAGCTGAAGAATGGCATGGATGATCTGAAATCCGGATCGAGTGAATTGGCAAGCAAGCTCACGGATGCTGCTGCACAGACAAGTATAGTGAAGAAAACAGATGCAATGGTGCAAATGTTCGCTCAGCCTGTAGAAATTGAGACGCAAGTCGTCAATGAAGTGCCGAACTATGGCACGGGCTTCGCTCCATACTTCCTGTCTCTTGGGTTATTCGTCGGTGCCCTGATCTGCACACTGGTTATCCCTATGCGTGGATCGGAAGTTATCGGTGCAAGCCGCTTCAACCGCTTCATCAGTCGGACACTTTCCTTCTCGATGATGAGTTTGATCCAGTCACTCTTAGCATCTATTGTTGTCTTGTACGGTCTTGGGCTGAATGTACAGAATGTACCGCTCTTCTACGCATTCACCTTTATTACGAGTATCTCCTTCATGTGGGCGATTCAAGCCGTTGTTACCTGGCTGGATCAACCGGGACGTTTCGTTGTTATCGTAATTCTTATTTTCCAATTAACAACAAGCGCGGGTACGTTCCCACTGGAATTGATTCCTAACTGGATGAAGTTCTTCAATCCTCTGCTGCCAATGACGTATAGCGTCAAAGGTTTCAAGGCAGTGATCTCTACTGGTGATTACAGTGCAATGTGGGGAGATGCGGGTACACTTGCTATTTATGGCATAGTATTCCTGGCACTTACATTGGCTTACTTCATGACCCGAGATCTGGAAAGTGAAGTTGAAGTCACAAGTGAACAAGTGTTGACTGTATAATTCGACAATCAAGAAGAAACGGCTTTGCCGTCCTTTTTAGGGATGGTATCCGTTTCTTCGAGAAATATAAGGATAAATTATCGTGTAAACATATAAATTCTTTTATTTTTAAAAAGTTGGAAATATAACAAAAGAGCGCCCCCAATGGGGTGCTCTTTTGTTGTAAGCTAATAAATGAACGTCTTTGCAAGGTGACAATCAGGGTGAACTTTGATTAAAACGTTTACATTGCATAAGGACTTATTCGTTTTTTGTGCATATTTATGCACTGGGGAGATTTTTTACGCTTTTATTCACTAAAGCTGTGCCGCAAAAGCATTTGTTAATCAATCTCATAAAAAAGTTTAAATTGCGCTCATGTCAGGTCGATGATAAAATAATATAACCAATCTGCCTTGAATATTTATTAAGATTTAATGTGAAAATTTTCTTGAGATAACTTCCACTTTATAATAGAAAGGTTGCGTGAGATGAGACACACAGAATTGCCCCCTAAACAGGGCCTTTACGATCCTCAGTTCGAAAAAGATGCTTGCGGCATGGGATTTGTAGCCCATATTAAAGGCAAACCGTCCCATGATATTGTAACTAATGCTTTAACTATGCTCTTTAATATGGAGCATCGGGGAGGCCAAGGAAGTGAACCTAACTCTGGCGACGGAGCTGGCATCATGTTGCAAATTCCGCACCGTTTCTTTGCTGGTGAAGCCAAGAAACTCGGTTTTGAATTGCCAGAGCAAGGCCATTATGGCGTGGGCATGATCTTTTTGTCACATAATGAGGAGATTCGCGCTCGCCATGAAGCTCTTCTGAGCGATATTATCGCTGAAGAAGGTCAGGAAGTCCTCGGTTTCCGTGATGTACCTACCTATGATGAAATGCTGGGCAAAACGGCTAAAGCCGCCAAGCCTTATGTGCGTCAGGTATTTATCGCTCGTTCGGTTGCGATTGCTGATGACATGGATTTTGAACGCAAACTGTATGTTATCCGTAAACGCGCCGAGCTTGCTATCCGTTATGGCAATGTAGAAGAAAGTGAATCCTTCTACGTGCCAAGCTTATCTTGCCGCAAGATCGTATACAAGGGTATGTTGACTACTGTGCAAGTAGGACAATTCTATCTGGACCTGCAGAGTGAAGAGCTGGAATCGGCTATCGCGATGGTTCACTCCCGTTTCAGCACCAATACGTTCCCTAGCTGGGAGCGGGCGCATCCCTATCGCTTTATGATCCATAATGGCGAGATTAACACACTGCGCGGTAATGTAAACTGGATGCACGCTCGGCAATCACTGTTCAAGAGTGAAGTCTTCGGAGAATCCTTAAGTCAGATCAAACCGGTGATTAACCCGGACGGTTCAGATACAGCGATGTTCGACAATACCTTTGAATTCCTATACCTTAGCGGACGCTCCCTGCCACAGGTTGCCATGATGATGGTCCCTGAACCTTGGAGCAACCATAATAGTATGGATGAGAAGAAGAAGGCTTTCTATGAATATCACAGCACCTTGATGGAGCCGTGGGATGGACCAGCGGCGATGGGCTTCACCGATGGCGTGCAGATTGGCGCTATTCTGGACCGTAACGGTCTGCGTCCAGCACGTTATTATGTAACCAAAGACGATATGATTATATTGTCCTCCGAGGCAGGAGTGCTAGACATTCCAGCGGAGAACATTCTATACAAAGACCGCTTGAAACCAGGGCGTATGCTGCTTATAGATACCAAAGAAGGCCGCATTATTTCTGATGAAGAGGTTAAAGCGGCGATTTCTTCCGAGCAGCCGTATCGTGAGTGGCTGGATGAGCATTTGATCAGCCTGGGCGATCTTCCGGATGCACCGGAGTTGCCTAATCCGAAGCACGACAATGTACAACAGCTGCAGCAGGCTTTTGGCTATACGTTCGAAGATTTACGCAAAGTGCTGGAACCTATGGCATCAACGGGTGCGGAATCGGTAGTCTCGATGGGCTATGATTCTCCGCTGGCTGTACTGTCGGATCGGCCGCAGCGGCTCTATAATTACTTCAAACAAATGTTTGCTCAGGTAACCAATCCGCCAATCGATGCAATCCGCGAAGAACTGGTTACGTCTACAACTACGACTATCGGACCTGAGCGCAACCTGCTGAAACCGGAACCGGAAAGCTGTCGACAGATTACGCTGGATACGCCAATTCTTTCCAATGAGGATTTTGCTAAGATCCGCCATGTCCGCCGTGCAGGCTTCAAATCGATGTCGATTCCAATTCTGTTCCCGGCTGAGCTTGGTGGAGAAGGCATGCGGCTCGCACTTGAACGCATGAACGAGGCCGCTGACCGTGTCATGGCCAAGGGACATAACATTCTTATACTGACCGACCGCGGTGTAGACCGTGAGAATGCGGCGATTCCGGCATTGCTTGCCGTGTCCAGCCTGCATCACCATCTGATCCTGCAAGGAACACGGACTAAAGTGAGTATCTTGCTGGAATCCGGCGAACCACGTGAGGTTCATCATTATGCGCTTCTGCTCGGCTATGGCGTAAGTGCAGTAAATCCTTATCTGGCCTTCGAAAGTCTGGATGATATGATTGGCCAAGGCCTGCTGCGTGGAATCTCGCATGAGAAGGCTGTGAAGAATTATATTAAAGCGGCGACTAAGACCGTTGTGAAAATATTGTCCAAAATGGGTATATCTACGATTCAGTCGTATCGTGGAGCGCAGATTTTTGAAGCCGTGGGCTTGAACTCTGAATTCGTGAACCAGTATTTCACCTGGACGCCTTCCCGAATTGGCGGAATTGGTCTCGAGGAAGTGGCTATTGAGGCCCTTACTCACCATAACCGTGCTTTCACCGAGAAGGACGGCAATGATAAGGTGCTTGATTCCGGCGGCGAATATCAATGGCGCAGCGATGGAGAGGATCATCTGTTCAATCCGCAGACGATTCATATGCTTCAGCACTCTGTACGCAGCGGCGATTACGAGTTATACAAGAAATACGCTACGCTTGTTCAGGGAGAAAGCGAGAAGTTTCAGACCCTTCGTTCGCTGCTGCAGTTCAATTCACCTTATGAGTCCATTCCACTGGACGAGGTGGAATCGGCCGCCTCAATTATGAAACGCTTTAAGACAGGGGCAATGTCCTTCGGTTCGATCAGTAAGGAAGCGCATGAGACCCTGGCGATCGCGATGAACAGAATCGGCGGCAAGAGCAATACAGGCGAGGGTGGTGAAGATCCGGCGCGTTTCATTCCGGACAGCAACGGCGATTCCCGCCGCAGTGCCATTAAACAGGTAGCATCGGGACGCTTCGGAGTCACTTCGAATTATCTCGTAAATGCAGATGAAATCCAGATCAAGATGGCGCAAGGAGCTAAACCGGGAGAAGGCGGGCAGCTTCCAGGACGTAAGGTATATCCTTGGGTTGCTGAGGTTCGCGGCTCTACGGCAGGTGTGGGTCTAATCTCACCGCCACCACATCATGATATTTATTCCATTGAGGATTTGGCGGAGCTGATCTATGATCTGAAGAATGCCAATCCACGTGCTGCGATTAACGTTAAGCTTGTATCTGAGGTAGGTGTAGGTACGATTGCGGCCGGTGTGGCCAAAGGGCGTGCTGATATTATCCTGATCAGCGGTTATGACGGCGGGACCGGCGCATCGCCAATGAACTCTATCCGTCATGCAGGTCTCCCATGGGAGCTGGGTCTGGCTGAAACTCATCAG
>LIDZ01000608.1_pt1 | contig 13433 bp, 12 predicted proteins | sample 644651 | NCBI WGS metagenome assembly LIDZ01 (sample SAMN03856242, study PRJNA289617) | food metagenome | isolation source: wine grapes on drying loft during traditional withering process | host: Vitis vinifera cv. Corvina | place: Italy: Gargagnago di S. Ambrogio di Valpolicella | collected 2014-01
TTTTGCAAATTCCAGCGCAAAATGACCTGCGCTGCCGATTTTCCATGAGCCTCGGCAATTTCTGTGATCACTTCGTCGCCTAGCAATTCTCTCGTGTGACCGCGGCCGCCCAGAGGATACCAGCCTTGCACTACAATACCTAAATCTTGAATGTAGGGAATCACATCATTTTCTTGGTAGTAAGGGTGAATCTCGTTTTGAACCAAAGCCGGGGTGATGGAGACCTGCGGCAGAAATTCCTCTAACTCCTCCACGTACCAGTTGGACAGTCCGATGGAGCGGATTTTCCCGTCAGCGACCGCCTGTTCCATGGCTTGATAAGCCTCGACATCGTTGCTTCCGGGGTGGTGCAGGAGCATCATATCCACATAGTCCAGATTCAGCCGTTCCAAGGCTTGATCGATCGCCGCTTCGGCATCATCAAACTGACTAGGATAAAGCTTGGTGATCAGAAAAATTTCTTCTCGAGGCACATCATATTGGTTAATCGCCTCGCCGATACTTTCTTCGTTGTCGTAAATATAGGCAGTATCAATTAAACGCACGCCGCTGTCTAAAGCTGCCGTGACGGATTGAACGGCTTCATCGCCCTCTAAGCTGTAAGTTCCCAGACCGTTGATCGGCATGGTGTAGCCGCTGTTTAAGGTAACTTGCCGATTGTCAAAATCAAAGGCACTGGCGTTTCCGCTGGGATTTGGCGTAGCAATGCCTGTGGAATTTGCGGCTCCGCTATCAGCAGAAGATGAAGATGTATTTTCTGATTGACTGCAGCCGGTTGTGGCTAATAACGTTAGTAAAATTGCTAATCCAATTAGTTTTTTCATGTTGACCTCCGTTTTTACTGTGAAGTAAAATTACTAGTTTACCTATTCTTTCCATTAGTGTAAGGGAGGGCTCCAGTAATTACCAATACTTAAAAATCATATCCAGTTATGCTTGATGGGTATATCTGGAATTGTTATACTAGTGGCAAAATGAACGAAGGAAAGTGATGAGATGGACATTCGAGTTCTAAAATATTTTTTAACCGTGGCACGTGAAGGCAGCATGACCGGCGCGGCGCGGATTTTGCATGTATCTCAGCCGACTTTGTCCAAGCAATTGAAAAACTTGGAGGAGGAGCTGGGGCGTAAGCTGTTTAACCGCACCAATTATAGTATCAAGCTGACTAATGACGGCATGCTGCTGCGCAAAAGAGCGGAGGATTTGATTGAGCTTTTCGATAAGACGCAACAGGAATTTGAAAACTTAGATGAAGAATCCGGTGGGGATGTTTATATCGGATCGGCAGAAACGGACGCTTTTCGCTACTTTGCCTGCTCCATGATGGATTTGAAGGAAAGGTATCCGGACATGAAGTACCATATAACCAGTGGGAATTCCTTTGACGTGACGGAGCGCTTGGATCGTGGGATGGATGATTTCGCTATTGTGGTAGATCCGATTGATCTGTCGAAATACAACTACATCACTTTTCCAGCAACCGATGTCTGGGGGATCGTGATGCACAAGGATAGCGAGCTGGCTGCCAAGGGAAATGTTACTGTCGACGACCTGACTGATCTGCCATTAATTGTCTCCAAGCAAGCGATGCAAACAGATATCTCTAAGAACCAGTTCGCCGAATGGTTTGGGGAAACCCTTGATCGTTTGAAAATTGTGGGGAGCTATTCACTGCCCTTCAATGCCTTCATCATGGCAAGAGAAGGCTTTGGCAATGTCTTAGCCTTCGAAAAAATGATCAACTTGACTACAGAGAATGATCTTGTTTTTAGACCGCTGGAACCGCGAGTGGAATGCAAGCTGTACGTTATTTGGAAAAAGTATCAAGTCTTCTCACCGGCTGCGGCGCTGTTTTTGGAATCAATTCAGGAGAAGCTTTCATAACAGGATCTTTTCAGTTATACCTTTTTACCATATCTAACTATGAATTATAAGTATTAGACAATACTCCAGGACGAGATTACACTTTGGTCATAGCTTTGAGAGAGTCAAAGTGGAATTTTAACTATAACTGGAGGAATCGATCATGGGTTCATTAGAAGAAAAAGTTGTCGTAATCATGGGGGCATCCAGTGGAATCGGCGAAGCCACCGCAAAATTGCTGGCAGAAAAAAATGCCAAATTAGTAATTGCCGCCAGACGGATGGATCGTTTGGAAGAAATTAAAGCTGCGTATCCTGACAATGAAATCGTGATTCAGCAGGCCGATGTAACCAAGATGGAAGAGGTTCAAAAAGTAATCGACACAGCTGTTGAAACCTTCGACCGCGTAGATGTGCTTTACAACAATGCCGGCATCATGCCGTTAGCACCGTTAAAGGAAGCTCGCTTAGACGAGTGGAAGCAAATGCTGGACATCAATGTCATGGGCGTGTTGAATGGGATCGCTGCGGTGCTGCCGGTGATGATTAAACAAAAATCAGGGCATGTAATTGCGACGGACTCAGTTGCTGGACATGTGGTTTATCCTGACTCGGCTGTCTATTGCGGCACTAAATTTGCTGTGCGGGCAATCATGGAAGGCCTGCGCCAAGAGCACAGAGAAGACATGATCAAATCCACCATTATCTCACCAGGAGCGGTGGCCACCGAATTGTACCAAACAATTGCTGACAAGGAAGCCGGCGAAGCATTGTATCAAGATCAGCTCGCTAATGGTTTGCGGGCAATTGATGTAGCGGAAGCAGTTGTTTTTGCCATCGATACCCCAGATAGAATGTCCGTCAGCAATATGCTGATTCGTCCGACGACCCAAGTGATATGAGGTGGAAAAAATGGAAATGAATCAAACGATTTTTGAACGTGATATCAATGGACTGCCTGTTTCTTCAAAGGAAGAGGAGTTTGCTCAAATTAGAAGTGTCCAAGAGGAAAGTTGGCAGCTGTTGGCAACTTTTAACAGCCGCTACCATGATGAAGAACAAACGAGAGGTTTTTTAGAAAAGCTCACAAACGGCAAACTAGCAAAAGGTGTTCGCGTATTGGCGCCTTTTCACACGGATTATGGACGCAATATCGATTTTGGGGAGAATGCATTTGTAAATACGAATTGTACCTTTATGGATCGTGGAGGAATAACCATCGGGAAAAACGCCTTGATCGGCCCCAACGTCAGCATAACCACCATCAACCATGAGCTGGATCCTGAAAAAAGGCATATCACTACCTGCCTGCCGGTTCGCATTGGCGAGAATGTCTGGATAGGGATCGGTGCGATTATTTTGCCGGGCATCACTATCGGCGATGGAGCGATTATTGGCGCTGGATCGGTAGTTACCAAGGATGTAGCGGCAAATGCGATTGTGGTCGGAAATCCTGCGAGACAGGTACAGACAGTGGGGATTGAATGAGTGCTTTTTAGTTAAAGTTCATAATGAAGGAAACAAATATGCTAACACGAGTACAAGTTGTTAGCATATGTGTTTCTTTTCTGTATATTAGTCTAATAGAGTTGCTTTGAAATATGGAAAAAGGCACATACGGATATATTCGACAATTGGAATTTGTTGAAGAATCATACTATAATAAGTTTGCGATATGTGAAGAATTGCTGCAAGGCAGCACAAGAGCCAAGCCTACTGTGAATAGGTCGGGCTCTTTTTTTGTATTAGTTGCGATGGCTAATAACAGTTTTTTTGAATGTTGCACAAAATTTCGTGTTAACATTTAGCACTTGTGTCTCAGCTAAATCTTGATGAATCCTTTGCGCAATAGAAAACACGTTACAATTATGCTACTATATTAATGAAGCAAGAAACTATTTTTTCCAGTTGCAGTACAACGCGAAAGCCCGACCCGTGCGAGGGGTTTGGGCTTTTTTGGGCAATAGACTCGAATTTGAAGGGTAGATCATTGAATTTTTCCAAGCAACAGTCAAAAGTAAAGGGGATGTTTCAATTGTCGATTAATGCTAAAGCTTTAGAACGAGGTTTTTGGGATAATGTCTCATTTAAGGATAAAACGGGCGAGTTACTGGCAATTGCGACCAACATGAATTGGAGTTTTGCAGAATTGGCTGAGCAAGTAGGTATTTCCGAAGTACGTCTTGATGGACTCATTACCTTGGAAGAGGTCGATGATGAACTGTCACTGATGCACTATTGAAGCTGCTTCCAGTAGTCGAAAGACGTTTGCAAGAACACAAGAGAAATCTTGAGCAGAAAAAAGAAGCGAAGAGAAGAAAATAAACTTATCACCTTCAAAAAAAGGAAAAGACCTTCAAGGAGGAACCTTCATGCAAAAACATCAAAACACACAACTCGAATCAATGACCGACTTTTTCGATGCAAGGAGCGGGATCTACGAAGAAGTGCACCTATCCCACCTAAAAGGCGGTGCTGAAAGCAAGCGGAGTTTGGCCATGGCCCTCCCCGAAAACCCCAAGACGCTCTTAGACCTGGGAATTGGAACGGGTTTAGAATTAGAAGAAATTTACCAACGCCATCCTGACATCGAAATTACCGGAATAGACGTATCGGAGAACATGTTGACGATCCTAAAAGAAAAATATCCCACTTCAAAGCTGAATCTGCTGAATATCAGCTACTTCGATTATGATTTTGAAGCAGCTAAGTTCGATGCCGTGATTTCATCGATGACCATGCATCATTACCAGCCGGCCATAAAAATCGATTTATACAAACGAATCCGCAGCGCGTTGACAGACCAAGGAGTTTATGTGGAAAATGACTACATCCTATCTGAAATAGACATGCCGGAAGCGGCCAGCTACGAACAACAGAAGTTCGCCGAATACGAACGCCTCAAACATGAGCAAGCCTTGTCACCAGAGGAAGACTATCACTTTGACACGCCTTGTACATTGAAGCATCAATTTGAATTATTGTATGCCGCCGGATTTAGTGATGTTCGTCTCAGTTGGCAAAGGGAGCACAACATTACCATAATTGCCTACGTATAAAAATAGAACCAAAGGAGGTGCACCATGCCCGCAAACTCAGAAAAAATCTTACTGGTGGACGACGAGCAGGATATCTTAACGCTGCTGGAGGACGTCCTACGCCAGGAGGGCTATCAAAATATTCTAAAAGCTGCAACCGGCGAACAGGCCGTGTCGCTTTGCCGGGAAGAGAAGCCGGACGCGATTGTGCTGGATATTATGCTGCCAGGAATCGACGGCATCGAAGCCTGCAAACAGATCCGGCAATTTTCCTATTGCCCGATTGTCTTTCTGTCTTCTAAAAATGATGACATCGATAAGCTGCTGGGCCTGAGCATTGGCGGCGATGATTATGTCACCAAGCCTTTCAGTCCCAAGGAAGTGGCCTATCGGATCAAAGCTCAATTACGCAGGAAATCCTATGAACAAGCGAATAATCAAAAAGCCGCCATCGAAATCGGCGTAATCCGCATCGATACCGACAGCCAACGGGTTTACAAAACCGACAAAGAAATCAGCCTGACCGCCCGTGAATACCAGCTGCTGGAATACATGGCGCAAAACGCCGGCAAGATCATCAGCAAAGAACGTCTCTACGAACAAGTGTGGGGAGAATACGCCAGCGGTGTGGACAATACCATGATGGTGCATATTCGCCACCTGCGGGAAAAGCTGGAAACTGATCCTTCTCAGCCAAAGCTGATCGTAACGGTCAAAGGCCTAGGCTACAAATTGGAACAGGTGTAGGTTTATGAAAAAATCCAGCTATAAATCAATTCTGATCCTCTACAGCACGCTGTTTATTTTAGCGATCCTCGTGATTCTGATCGGACTGGGACTGTTGGCAAAAGTCATCACCGCCACCGATCCCAACGGAAACACCGTCAAAAGCAGCTGGCCCCAGGAGTTCACCGACGATTTTTCGGCTTATTTTGATCTTGACGACGATCTTCCCCAGATTAAGCAAAGCGGCCAGCAGCAGTTAAACCAAAATCATCTATGGCTGCAGGTACTGGACGAAAACGGCACGGTCATTATGTCTTACAATACATCAAACCAGCAGGCGACCCACTATGCGCCGATGGACATTTTAGCCTTGTATCAAGGGGAAGAAAGCACTACGGAAACCATTTTTGCCAACCAAGTCACCACCAGCGGCGGGGAATGGACTTATCTCATCGGCTTTCCTATGAATATTGCTAAGGTGACGATGTTTGTGGATGGGGATAGTTTTTCCGGCGGCAAGAGCCTGGTGATCCCACTAATGACGGCGGCCGGTCTCTTGATGCTGGTAATCGGCGGGGTGTTCGGCGTCTGGAGTATCCGACACATGGGAAAAATGACCCAAGCCATCGGTCAAATTTCCTATCGCCTGTATGAACCGATCCAAGGCCACGGACCCTTTCAGGATGTGTACGACAGCTTGAACGAAATGAACAGTGAATTGCAAAAGGGTGACCGGGAACTGGCCCAGAACGAAAAAATGCGGGAGGAATGGATCACCAATATCACCCACGACCTGAAAACCCCGCTGTCACCGATTCGCGGCTACGGCGAGCTTTTGGCCGACCCGAAAAACACCTTAACACCGGAAAAACGGGTCCAGTATGGTGAGATCATTTTGCGCAACACCGCCTACACGGAAAAGCTGGTGAATGATTTGAAGCTGACCTATCAGCTGAAAAATAAGATGCTGCCGCTGGACAAAAAGTCCGCCAACCTGACACAATTTACCAAGGAGCTGGTGATTGAGGTTCTGAATCACCATGAATATGCTGATCGCGAGATTACTTTTGAAACGGACAGCGAAGCGATCGAATATAACTTCGATCAAACCCTGTTAAAACGGGGGATCAATAATCTGCTGTACAATGCCTTGATCCACAATCCCAAGGAGACGGCGATTCAGGTTTCCTTACAGGTGAGTGACGACATTCGCATCACCATCCAGGACAACGGCAAGGGCATGACGCCGGAGGAAATCGATCGGCTGTTTGAACGTTACTATCGCGGCACCAACACCGAGGCCAACACTGGCGGCACCGGGCTGGGCATGGCGATTGCTAAACAAATTATCGAGATTCACGATGGCACGTTGGCTGTCGAAAGCGCGCCGGGAAAAGGCACCCGGATGACTATTCATTTTCCAACTTAAGGTTAAACTAAGGTTGCCTGAAAGACAGGTTAAGGCTGTGAACGTATGCTTAGTTCACAGTCTTATTTGTGTTGGAGGTGAAAGGGTGAAAAGGAAACGAAAAATTTGGCCGCTTGCGTTAACGGCGGTGATTACCTTGGGGCTGTCTTGTCTGGCATTTGCCTTGCTGCTGCGGCCGCGGCCGTTGGAAGTTGAAAATATCGACCTGAACACAGTGGCAGACGGCACATATACCGGCATTTACCAAAACAAAATACTGCTGGCAGTAGTTCAGCTGGAGGTGGCAAACCACGAGATTACCAGCATTGAGATTTTGGAACATAAGGAGGCTTATTTGCCGCAGGCCCGCCAGATATCCCAAGAAGTTGTAGCAGACCAGTCACTGGAGGTGGACACCCTCAGCGGCGCCACCTTCACCTGCGATACCGTACGAAAAGCCATCGAGGATGCGCTGCAACAGGGCATTACTCAACCATAGAGGGGTGAAAAAGTGAAAATTATTTTGAAATACATCTTAAACAGTATTAAAGAAAGAAAACTGCGCACCATGGTCATGCTGCTGTCGGTGACCTTATCCACCACGCTGCTGTTTGTCTCCTTCGGCATCGGCGCGTCTTATGAAAGTGCCCAGCGGGAAATGGCCATCGGTTATGCTGGGAAAGCTCGGATTGCCGTAACCAACCCCGCGGAAAGCAACTGGATCACCAAAGCCGAAATTCCGGAGGTGGAGGGGATTCAACAGGCTGTCGGACTGCTGCAGGCTGATGGACTTTACGACACGGATGGTTACTATGAAAACTTCGACCTGATCGGCGGGGAGCTGGCGGATTTGGAAGCTATCAACGCGCCTAGGGTTCAAAGTGGGGATTTATCCAGCTTCAGTGGGGATCAAATCGCCGTGCCGGATCGTTTTGCCAGCAAATACGGCACCAAAGTGGGGGACACAATTCGTCTGAAGATTGCCGGCGACTACCACGAGCTTAAAGTTGCTGCCATTTGTGCCTACGATACGATTTTTCTGCGGAGCACGCGAGGCTTTAATGCGCTGATTCCTTTCGAGACGCTATCGAAAATTGTCGGGTCAGACCAAGCCTACAGTGAAATCCTGATTGTGCCGGAAAGCGGTGCGGATACCGATCAATTACAGGCTGATTTGTCTGGGAGCATGAGCACCCACGCCTACGAGGTTTCAGCGGTCTATAACGAAACTGCGGTGGCCGCCAACGCCCAGCAAAAATCGATGCCTTTTTACCTGATCAGCTTTTTTACTTTAACCATTAGTAGCTTTATCATCTATTCCAGCTACAAAATCATTACTTCCGAGCGCTTAAAGGCGATCGGTACCTTCCGCAGTATTGGCGCCGATCAACGAACGGTGCGCAATATATTGATGGCGGAAAGTCTGGTTTATGGCGTGTCCGGCAGCTTGTTGGGGATTCCGGCGGGTTATCTGACACTGAAGTTTTTGCTGTATGGCATGAGCGACACCGCTTCTTACGGGATTGAAATTCCGTTGGTAGTCTCACCTGTAAACGTGCTGCTTTCTTGCGGCGTGGCGATCATCGTGTCGGTCCTGGGGGCCTATATTCCGGTGAAACGAGCCAGCAAACTGCCGGTTAAAGATGTGGTACTGGGAACGGTGGAGGAAAAGCCGGTTTCCAACCAAAAGATTCTGTTGTTGGGGCTGCTGCTGTTTATCATTTCTATTATTTTGCCCCGGATCACCAGCGGGGAAATGGTCACAGTGGCCGGCGGAGTCTCTTTGATCACTTTGCTGGTGGGAGCGATTATGATCGTGCCGTTGTTGATTAGCGCCATGTCGCAGGTATTGGAAAAAGTGTATGGCCTGCTTTTTGGGAATGTCGGCAAGCTGGCCGCCCGCAATCTGCGGGGCAACAAAAACACCAATCAAAATGCCACCCTGCTGTTCATCAGCATCTCAGCCATTATCGTGATCAGCACCGTGGGGAGCTTTGTGAATGTCTATATCGGCGATGTTTTCCGGGATGCTAGTTTGGACGGGTTTTCCGATGCCGTGGTGAATGAAGATTTTATTAATGAAGTCAGAAATTTGGACACCGTCAGTGAAGTGCTGCCTTTGTATGTGCTGGACGAGACCGTTCAAGTCAACGGGGAATCGCTGCGGATGGAGGCCACCGAGGATATTAAATTATTCAACGAAATGTTGGGGATCAATTACAGCGGCGATGAGTTGGCAACCATGGAAAGAGAATTCGATCAAGGATGCAATGTCATGCTGAACCGTGATGTCATCAGTGCCCAGAATCTGCAAATTGGCGACAGCGTGAATTTGAGCGGACCGGATGGTATTTTCAGCTATACGGTAGCCGGCAGCTTCCAATCCCGCGCCGATGATGTGGCAGCGATAATCCCTTCAAGCTACGCGGTGGAGGATTTTGCCCCGACGGAATACGGATTCTTCGCCTTTAAAGCTGGCGATCCGGAGGCGGTCATGACCCAGCTCCGGGACATGCTGGGTGAGCAGCAGCATTGGAGCCGCACCGTGGAAGAATACACCAACGATGCCTCCGAGACCATCGACACCTTCCTTTCGCCGATGCAGAAGCTGACTTGGTTTATCCTGCTGCTGGCGACTGTTGGGATCATCAATAATTTATTGATTAATTATCTGCAGAAAAAACGATCCATCGCCATGTACAAGTCGGTGGGACTAAGCAACGCTCAGAACCTGAAAATGACCATGATCGAAGGCTTTTCCGTGGGACTATTGGGGGCTTTGCTGGCGGTTGCGGTGTCTTACGTGGAAATCAAAACCGTGTTCCTCGTAGCCGGACCGAAGATTTCGATGGAGCCGCAGCTGGAATTATCTACTTTCCTATTTGCTGCCTTGATGGGTATTGCCATCACCCTGATCGGTTCCGTGGTGCCGATTGTCAAAGGCGCCACCATGAAACTGGTAGAGGAAATCAAATTTGAGTAAGCCAAAATGAACTGGAAAAATTCCAGAAAGGATAGGAATATGACGAGAAATAATGGACTTGTGGCCGTAGAAGGTCAAAATATCACCAAACAATTTGAGGTGGGGACGGTAGATACCACTGTGCTGCGGGACCTGTCAGTGAAAATAGATCGAGGCGAATTTGTCTCCATCATGGGGCCTTCTGGTTCCGGTAAAAGCACTTTGCTGTATATTTTAAGCGGACTGGATGTGCCCACAAAAGGCAGTGTTCTGCTGAACGGGCGGGATATCTCCGGGATGGACGATGGCAAAATGAGTGTCATGCGCCGCCGCAGCATCGGTTTTGTCTTCCAGTTTTACAACTTGATTCCCAATTTGAATGTGGAGGAAAATATTCTGCTGCCGGTTTTATTGGACGGCAAAGATATGAAGGCGTATAAGAAAAAGCTGGATCACATTTTGGAAATTGTCGGCCTGACTGAACGTCGCAAGCATACGCCGCGAGAGCTTTCCGGGGGTCAGCAGCAGCGAGTAGCGATTGCCCGCGCGCTGATCAACGACCCGGATATTATTTTCGCCGACGAACCCACCGGCAATCTCGACAGCAAATCCGGCAGCGAGATTTTGGAATTGCTGCGGGAAATCAACCAAGTACAAGGGAAAACCATCCTGATGGTGACTCATTCCGAGGACGCCGCCCAGTATGGTAATCGAACGATTTATGTTCGCGATGGCGTGGTGGAGCAGGGATGATTGGGTAAAAATGGTCTAAAGCATCATACGATCTATTTTTGGAGAGATCAAAAATGGAGATAGTAAAGAGTTTATCACCTGTTTAATAAACTAAAATTTATTGGAAAATCATGCTATAATTGGTATGCGATGATGTCTTATGTTAGAGACACGAAAGCCCTACTCTGGCGGGAGTAGGGCTTTTTTCACGAATAAAACAATGATTCTTGAGCCCTTTTTAGCCGCGTAACAGCGCCTGCTAATTTTAACTCACTTATTCTTTTATTTCTGCCGTTGTGATTACCTTCATTTCCTCATTTATCTTTACATCGATCATCCTCGGAGCTGTCTATCTTGTGGAAGAACATGGTCAAAAACGCTTGGAAAAGAAACTGGAGGATGAGGAGGAGTAAGGGGAGAGTGCAGTTTTACTAACCCTGCCGAACCCACTCCTTAACGTGTTCTGGAACATCATCTGGCAGAATAAGCGAGCCGTCGCTGTCAGCTTTTAGGTTCACTCGTTTAGAATTTTTAGGATTTGAGACTATTGGAGGCAGCGTCTCTTCGGCAATTTTGCGGAAAATAAAGGACTTTATCTCGTCGCCATTTGTCATTCCTAAGTCATCCAAGATTTTCTGTTCAGCAGCGGTTAGCTGGATCTTGATAGTGGTCAAAGCAATCAACTCCTTTTCAAAAAGTGTAGTAGATATTCAGATTATAGCATGAAAACATTGATTTATCGGCCTTTAGAAAAGAAACCAACAAATGTGCGGTTGACATTCAACCAAATATGCTCTAAGGTTTAGAGGAACACGCGGAGGCGCTCATTCTTAGAAATGATAGCCGGACAAGCTGACAGGTGAAATTCCTGTTTTCTTGTCCGGCTTTTTTTAGCTCTTAAATAAAGCTGATTTTTTACAAAAAGTACCGGTATACGGCTTGTCAAAGCTGGGAGTTTATAATTTAAGTAGGAGGATTTTTACATGGAACTGCTTCAAAAGAGAATACGTCCACTTTATTTCAGGTATCTGGCGGCTGCGTTTGGCAGCACCATGATTACTTCCATCTACAGTATTGTGGATATGGTGGTGGTTGGGCAATACGAAGGGCCAAACGGGACTGCCGCGTTGGCGATTTTCGCGCCGATTTGGAATATTATTTTCAGTTTGGGGCTGCTGACGGGGATTGGTGGCTCGGTATTATACAGCGCCGCCAAGGGCAAAGCCAAGCAAGACGACGCTGCCAATGCCATCTTCACCACTGCTGTTATTGGCACGACTGTTCTGGCGCTGATCAGCTGGCTGGGAGTCATATTTTTCGATCGTCAGCTGTTGATGTTGTTTGGTGCAGAGGAAACGCTGCTGCCACTGGCCTTAAATTATTTGAAACCGCTGAAATTTGTGATTCCGTTTTTCACCTTTAGCCAGCTGCTGGCGGCGTTTTTGCGAAACGACAACAATCCGGGGCTTGCTACGCTGGCCGTGCTGATCTCAGGAGTTGTGAATATTGTGGGGGATGTATTTTTTGCTTTCACGTTGGATATGGGGATTTTTGGTGCCGGGCTGGCCACCGGGCTTAGCGGTGTTATATCCGTGCTGATCATGCTGCTCCATTTCAAGAGCAAAAAGAATACCCTGAAGCTGGTAAAGCCCAACGGCCTAACTCAAAAAACGCGCAAGATTGTTACCACCGGCTTCTCCACCTTTTTTATCGACATTGCGATGGGGATTTTGACCATGTTCTTCAACCGTCAAATTATTCGCTATGCCGGGACAGACTCCCTGGCGGTTTATGGAGTGATCGTAAATATTAGTACAGTTGTTCAGTGCTGTGCCTATAGTGTCGGACAGGCGGCCCAGCCGATCCTCTCAATTAATTACGGCGCCAAAGAGTGGGGACGGATTAAGGAGACTTTGAAATATGCCTTGTGGACCGTGGCCTTTTTCAGCCTAGTGTGTACGTCAGTTACCTTGGCGTTTCCGAATGGTTTTGTCCGGGTGTTTATGGCTCCCACCGAAAGTGTGCTGGCCGTGGCACCAACCATCATTCGGCGTTATTGTTTGTCATTTTTGCTGATGCCGTTTAATGTGTTTTCTACGTATTATTTCCAAAGTTTGCTGAAACCATGGGCTTCCTTCGCCGTTTCGTTATCCCGCGGTTTTGCCATCAGCGGGACGCTGATCTTCGCGTTGCCAAGGCTGTTTGGCGGCGATGCCATGTGGTTTGCCATGTCCATCACCGAATTCATCGTGGCAATTGGTGCCCTTTCCTTGATGGTGCTTTATACCAAGGCACTAAGTAAGAAAAAGGCCGGTGCCATCACATTAGCCCAATAAAATAAAAAGCGTCAGAATCCTTGTTACACCGGGATTCTGACGCTTTTTACGTGTGCTATCTCACAGCAATACTTCCAAATACGGTTGAACCTTTGTTTCCAGTTTAAACAACTGCGCATAGTCATTCAGTTTGGCGATGTTGCATGCGTCTGAGCGTATGTATTGCTTCAAAGCAGACATGAGCAGCACCTTGTCAGCCTTGTATCTCGGTTTCAGCAAATCAATCAACGTCCGCTCGATTTCATAAACCTGAAGGGTGGTTCCCCCTGAACGTTGGAGGCTGATGCTGCCGATTGTTACGTCTTTGCTGGCAATAATTGCCTGGACCTTCGCTTCTTTTGTCCGAAAAGTATTGAAGCCCAGCGG
>LIDZ01015388.1_pt23 | contig 13417 bp, 13 predicted proteins | sample 644651 | NCBI WGS metagenome assembly LIDZ01 (sample SAMN03856242, study PRJNA289617) | food metagenome | isolation source: wine grapes on drying loft during traditional withering process | host: Vitis vinifera cv. Corvina | place: Italy: Gargagnago di S. Ambrogio di Valpolicella | collected 2014-01
GGTGTATTTATCAAACGCGTGCAGGGATTTATCGCGGCCGTTACCCGACTGCTTGAAGCCACCAAAGGGGGCGGTCATGTCGCCGCCGTCGTATTGGTTGACCCACACGCTGCCGGCCCGCAGGGCTTTGGCCGTGAGGTGCGCCCGAGAGATATTGGCCGTCCATACTGCAGCTGCCAGGCCGTACTGGGTGTCGTTGGCAATGGCGATGGCTTCTTCGTCGCTGTCAAAGGTGATCACCGACAGAACCGGACCGAAGATCTCCTCCTGAGCGATGCGCATGGCGTTGGTCACGCCGTCGAAAATCGTCGGCTCGACGTAAGTACCGCCCGACTCCTGCAACGTGCGCTTGCCACCGGCCACCAGCGTGGCGCCATCGGCATGACCCGCTTCAATATAGGACAGCACCGTATTCATCTGCTGAGTGTCGACCAGCGCGCCGACATTGGTGGCCGGGTCCAGCGGATTGCCCGGCACCCAGGTCTTGAGCGCGGCAATCACCAGCGGCAGGAATTTATCCTTGATGGAGCGCTCCACCAGCAGCCTTGAGCCGGCCGTGCAGACCTCGCCCTGGTTGAAGGCAATGGCACTGGCGGCGGATTCGGCAGCGGCCTGCAGGTCAGGGGCATCGGCAAAGACGATGTTGGGGCTCTTGCCACCCGCCTCCAGCCATACGCGCTTCATGTTCGACTCACCGGCGTAGATCATCAACTGCCGAGCGATCTTGGTCGAACCGGTGAACACCACGGTATCGACGTCCATATGCAACGCCAGCGCCTTGCCGACGGTATGGCCATAGCCCGGCAAGACGTTAAGGACGCCGGCCGGGATACCTGCTTCGATGGCCAACTGGGCAATACGAATCGCCGTGAGCGGTGATTTTTCCGAAGGCTTGAGCACCACCGAGTTACCGGTCGACAACGCCGGGCCAAGCTTCCAGCAGGCCATCATCAATGGGAAATTCCATGGCACGATGGCAGCGACCACGCCAACCGGCTCACGGGTTACGAGGCCCAGTTGATCGTGGGGCGTGGCGGCGACTTCGTCGTAGATCTTGTCAATGGCCTCGCCGCTCCAGCGCAGCGCATTGGCCGCACCGGGCACATCGATGCCAAACGAATCACCGATCGGCTTGCCCATGTCCAGGGTTTCCAGCAGAGCCAGCTCTTCGCCGTGCTGCTTGAGCAGGTCGGCAAAGCGAATCATGATGGTCTTGCGTTTGGCCGGAGCCAACCGCGACCAGCTACCTGCGGTAAAGGTGGCACGGGCATTGGCCACGGCCAGGTCGGCATCTGCCGCGTCGCAACTGGCGACAGCGGTCAGCACCCGGCCATCGATGGGGCTCAAGCACTCGAAGGTGGCCTTAGACACCGCGTGGGTGTACTGGCCATTGATAAACGCGCGACCTTCGATATTCAGCTGCTGGGCACGTTGCTCCCAATCAGCGCGGGTCAGGGTAGTCATGATCAATCTCCTTCGAAGGGTGATATTCGGCCCAGGCGCCGTGCGGCGCATGGGCGGTCGAAACAGGCTGGCTGACTTGCTCACGCCCGCAGTGTCAGCCACCCTAAACCACCGACCGCCGGGTTTTCAATATATTTGACACAACCGGGCCAGCGCCCCCGTCATGTGCGTTTTATCAAACAATATCCCCACGCTTTCTGGAGCATGCGCCTTGAACATCGAACAGATCGTCGACTTCTCACTTAATACTCCACCCGCCCAGCGCTACAGCCCGTCGCCCGAAAAGGTCCTCAAAGGCCAGCCTGAGCAAGCCGTATTCGAACACTACAACAGTCCCTGTGGGCAATTTGGCGCAGGCGTTTGGGAAGGCGCGGTTGGCCAATGGAGGGTCGACTACAGCGAGCATGAGTACTGTGAAATCGTTCAGGGGGTCTCGGTGCTGCGTGATCTCGAAGGTAAAGCGAAAACCGTCCAGGCAGGCGATCGCTTCGTGATCCCAGCGGGCTTCTGCGGCACTTGGGAGGTGCTGCAGGACTGTCGCAAGATCTACGTTGTCTTCGAGCAAAAGTAGTCGGCGGCCAAGCTTTATCTACCGCCAGCCGGCGGTGGGACGAGGCAAATTGGCAGGGTGTCCAAGCCGGACACTCCGACTTTGCCAGGAGGCAATCATGAATATTCAGCCTTACTTCACCAATGACGAAATCACCGAAATCGTCCAGCCATTCATCGGCGAACGCTTTAGCCGCGACATCACGGATGCCATCAAGCTCAAGACGTCGCGGCTAGTGCGCCCCTACGGTGGCGGTTACATCACCACCAAGGACTACATCAAAGACCGGATCAACCTGATGCTTGATGATGACAAGATAATCCGTGGTATCCAGTTCGGCTAAGCAGCAACCCGGAGCCACAAAAAAGGCCCGTATCTTGCGATACGGGCCTTTTTTGTGGGAGCCAAAATCAATTACTTGATTTTGCCTTCCTTGTAGATCACGTGCTTGCGAACAACCGGATCAAATTTCTTGATCTCGATTTTGTCCGGCGTCGTGCGCTTGTTCTTGTCAGTAGTGTAGAAGTGACCAGTACCAGCGCTCGAAATCAAACGAATCAATTCACGCATGACTTTCTCCCTTAGACCTTGGCGCCAGCAGCGCGGATTTCGACCAGAACGACATCAATGCCGCGCTTGTCGATGATACGCATGCCTTTGGCGGATACGCGCAGACGCACGAAACGCTTCTCGGACTCGACCCAAAAGCGGTGATGCTGCAGGTTCGGCAGGAAACGACGACGGGTTTTGTTGTTTGCGTGGGAAATGTTATTCCCAGTTACCGGACCCTTACCGGTAACTTGACAGACTCTCGACATGCCTCAGCCCTCTAAAACCACATGCCCAACCCGGCATGGGTTGGCCGCTTAATTTCTCAATCATGGCGCCAGGCGCCGTGTTTCTTCAGGGTCTTAACAGCCCCGCCTTGAAGGCAGACGAACTGGGCCCTAGAAAAGAGCGCTGCTTTATACCAGAAAGACCTGGATGCAACAACACCAATCTACTCAGCAACGGCATGGCAAAGGTCAGTAAAACCCTGACCGGCTCAGGCTGGCGGGCCTGAGGGGCAAAGACCGCTCGTCGCAACAATGTATAAATTTGCATAGCCATTTGCCGCGCGGACCACTAGGGTAGCCTTTTCCAGACTGCCCGAGCAGATGGTTCCTCAAACCGCCAAAGGAGTGAATCCATGCGTCTTGCGCTGCTGCCACTGCTGTTTGCTTCGCTGTGTGCCCCCGCTCTGGTTCAGGCCGCGCCATTGAGCGTGTGCACCGAGGCCAGCCCCGAGGGCTTTGACGTCGTCCAGTATAACTCGCTGACGACTACGAATGCTTCCGCCGATGTGCTGATGAACAGCCTGGTCGACTTCGATGCGACGGCTGGCAAGGTCATCCCTGGCCTGGCTGACAGCTGGCAGGTGTCGCCAGACGGCCTGACCTACACCTTCAAGCTGCACTCGGGGGTCAAATTTCACACCACCACCTGGTTTACCCCCACCCGCGAGCTCAACGCTCAGGATGTGCTGTTCAGTTTCGAGCGCATGCTGGACCCGGCAAATCCTTGGCACAAGGTCAATAAAAGCGGCTTCCCCCACGCGCAGTCGTTGCAGTTGCCAAGCCTGATCAAGCACATCGACGCTCCCGACCCGCTGACCGTGCGCTTTACCCTCAACCATCCCGACTCAACGTTTCTGGCAAGCCTGACCATGGGATTTGCCTCGATCTATTCGGCCGAGTACGCCGATCAATTGCTCAAGGCGGGAAAGACCGATCAGCTCAACAGCCAGCCGATCGGTACCGGCCCCTTTGTGTTCGTGCGCTTCCAGAAGGACGCGGTGGTGCGCTACAAGGCCAACCCTGACTACTTTCGCGGCAAACCCGGTGTCGATCCGTTGATATTTGCGATTACACCTGACGCCAACGTGCGCCTGCAAAAACTCAAGGCCGGTGAATGTCAGATCACCCTGTCACCCAAGCCCATGGACGTGGTTGCTGCGGCTGACGACAGCAAGCTCAAGGCGGTCAAGACCGACGCCTTCATGACTGCCTTTGTGGCGATCAACAGCCAGCACGCTCCCTTGGACAAACCCGAAGTACGCCAAGCGATCAATCTCGCGTTCGACAAGGCCAGCTACCTCAAAGCCGTATTCGACGGCAGCGCCCAAGCCGCCAACGGCCCGTACCCACCCAACACGTGGGGCTACGCCAAGGACTTGCCAGGCTATGCCTACGACCCGGCCAAGGCCCGCGAGCTGCTGGCCAAAGCAGGGCTCAAGGACGGCTTCAGCACCACCATCTGGACGCGTCCGTCAGGCAGCCTGCTCAACCCCAACCCAAGCCTAGGCGCGCAGATGCTTCAGGCTGATCTGGCCAAAATCGGCATCAAGGCCGAGATCCGCGTGATCGAGTGGGGTGAATTGATCGGCCGCGCCAAGGCCGGTGAGCACGACCTGCTGTTCATGGGCTGGGCTGGCGACAATGGCGATCCGGACAACTTCCTGACGCCGCAATTTTCGTGTGCGGCGGTCAAATCCGGGACCAATTTTGCGCGCTACTGCAATCCGGCGCTGGACAGCCTGATCACCGACGGCAAGGCCATCAGCGATCAAGGCAAGCGTAGCGCCCTCTATCACAAGGCCCAGGCGCAAATCCAGCAGCAGGCCCTGTGGGTACCCTTGGCGCACCCTAGCGCTACGGTACTGACCCGCAGCGATATCAAGGGCTACACGCCAAGCCCCTTTGGTCGTCAGGACTTCGCCAAGGTGGTGGTCGGTCCCTGAATGAGTTCTGGTGCAGGCAAGCGTTGCGTCAATGGCTGGGTTTTGCGCAAGCAATGCTGGCGCCTTCGCCAGCAAGCTGTGCTCCTACGGTGCAGGCAGGATTGCTTGATGCATCTGTAGGAGCAGGGCTTGCCCGCGAAGGGGCTCTTGAGTTCGGCACTTCACATCCATCCGTACTCGGCCATGGACAACGGCTCGCCCTCCCCCACGATCACGTGATCAAGCACCTGTACCTCGACCAGAGCCAGGGCCTCGCGCAGACGATAGGTCAACTGACGGTCGGCCTGGCTGGGCTGAGTCGAACCCGAAGGGTGGTTATGGCACAGGATTAACGCAGCGGCGTTGTGGGACAGGGCGCGCTTGACGACCTGGCGCGGGTACACGCTGGCGCTGTTGATGGAACCGGTAAACAGCTTCTCGAACGCCAGCACTTTGTGTTTGCTGTCCAGGAACAAGCACGCGAAGACTTCGTGGGGCTCATGGCGCAGCATGGCCTTGAGGTAGTTGCGAACGGCCTGCGGCCCTTCCAGCGCCGACTCGCGCACCATCACCTCGGCGAGGTGACGGCGGCCCATTTCCAGCACAGCCTGCAGGTGCGCATACTTTGCCGGCCCCAGGCCCAGAGCCTGGCTGAAATGCTGGCGGTCAGCGGACAACAGCGCGCGCAGCCCACCAAATTGATTCAACAGGTGACGCGCGAGGTCGACGGCACTTTTACCGGTCACTCCGGTGCGCAAAAAAATGGCCAGCAGCTCGGCATCCGACAGGCTCGCCGCGCCCATAGCCAACAGTTTTTCCCGCGGACGCTCGGCCGCGGGCCAGTCTTTGATACTCATGGCACTTTCCTTGTGTGAGTGAGCCCCGCTGTTCCGTAGCGGGCGCTGTGATATCTTAGCGCAACTTTTTTTGCGCGGTGATCCGGCCACGAAATCGCCGTCGCCGTCGCGTTATTTTCGGATCAAAAAGGCAGGCCTATGCAGCGGCTGTATCGCAAACGCATCGTTCTCGGCGTGGGTGGCGGGATCGCGGCCTACAAGAGCGCCGAGCTGGTGCGTCGTCTTCTTGAACACGGCGCTGAAGTGCGTGTGGTCATGACCCGAGGTGGCGCCGAGTTCATCACCCCTCTGACCCTCCAGGCGCTGTCCGGACACCCCGTGCACCTGGATTTGCTCGACCCTGCGGCTGAAGCCGCCATGGGCCATATCGAGCTGGCCAAGTGGGCCGATCTGATCCTCATCGCCCCGGCCACTGCCGACCTGATGGCGCGCCTGGCTCAGGGCATGGGCGACGACTTGCTGACCACCCTGGTGCTCGCCACCGACGCCACCGTGGCCTTGGCACCTGCCATGAACCAGGCCATGTGGCGCGATCCGGCCACCCAGGCGAATCTGCAACTGCTGCAGAGCCGCGAATTCAAGGTGTTTGGCCCGGCGGCTGGCAGCCAGGCCTGCGGCGACGTGGGCCTGGGACGCATGCTCGAACCTACCGAACTGGCGCTGTGCGCGGCCGAATGCTTCCAGCAACAGACCCTGACCGGCAAGCATGTGGTCATCACCGCAGGCCCGACCCAGGAAAACATCGACCCGGTGCGCTACATCACCAACCACAGCTCGGGCAAGATGGGCTTTGCCCTCGCCGAAGCAGCGGTCGAAGCCGGCGCCAAGGTGACACTGATCACCGGCCCCGTGTACCTGCCGACGCCTGATCGGGTTGCACGTATCGACGTCGTCAGCGCCCGCGACATGCTCGCCGCCTGCGAAGCCGCCATGCCCTGTGACATCTTCATTGCATCGGCCGCCGTGGCCGACTACCGTCCCGAGGTAGTCGCACCGCAAAAACTCAAGAAAGACCCGACCAAGGGCGACGGCATGTTGCTGCAGATGGTCCGCAACCCGGACATCCTGGCCACTATCGCCACGCGAGCCGACCGCCCGTTCAGCGTCGGCTTCGCGGCCGAAACCGAACACTTGCTCGACTACGCTGCACGCAAGCTCAAGGACAAGAATCTCGACCTGATCGTTGCCAATGACGTGGCCAACCCCAGCATCGGCTTCAACAGCGAAGAAAACGCCTGCAGCGTGATTGACCGTCAGCTTCAAGAAACACTGTTCGCCCAGACCAGCAAAGGCAAGATCGCCCGCCAACTGGTCGCGTTCATCGCCACCCGCATTCATCAGGTTTAAGTTCATGCATGCTTTGCAAGCCAAGATTCTCGATCCACGCATTGGCAGCGACTTCCCGCTGCCGCAATATGCCACTCCAGGCTCGGCAGGCCTCGACCTGCGGGCCATGCTGGAGCAGGACACGGTTCTGGAACCTGGCCAGACGCTGCTGATCCCTACTGGGCTGTCGGTCTATATCGGCGATCCGGGGCTGGCGGCGTTGATCCTGCCGCGCTCTGGCCTCGGGCATAAGCACGGCATCGTGCTCGGTAATCTGGTCGGCCTTATCGACTCCGACTATCAGGGCGAGCTGATGGTCTCGTGCTGGAACCGGGGTCAAACCGCTTTCAATATCGTCGTTGGCGAGCGCATCGCCCAACTGGTGCTGGTGCCTGTGGTTCAAGCCCACTTCGAACTGGTCGATACTTTTGACGAAAGCCAACGCGGCACCGGCGGCTTCGGTCATTCGGGCAGTCACTGAAACACGCCCAAACGCTGCTGCACTGCATACTCAGGTTGATCCTTGCGGAGACGTTATGTGAAAGGCTTCACGCGCAGCGCCAAACCCCCGATCGCCGCGCCGGACGACAGTCAGGCGCGCGCAACCACCAGCTTCGACCTGATCCGTCCGGGTTTCTTCCTGGCCGTTGCCGGCCTGCTGGCGGGCGCAATGCTGGCCTGGACAAGCCAATCCAGCCAGCCCTCCCAGGCCGACCTTGACCTCACCGCACAAGGCGTCGTCGCCCTTGAGGCGGCAAAGGTCCAGCAGGTCGCCGCACAGCTAAGCACTCGCACGGCCACTGCCGCCCAAGGTGCTCTGGTGGTCGAAGCCATACAACGTCAGGACGCAGTAGCCCTGCGCGCTGCCGAGGCGCAACTGCTGAGCTGGGGCAACCTGGCAGACGTTCAGATCACTGCGCTCAAGCAGGGCCAGATCAACGACACGCGCCCCGCTCCGATGAACTACGCCGCGCTGGATCTGCTCACCAAAGCTGAAACCGGCACCGCACCACCGCTCGAAGCCCAAAAGATCGGCCAACGCTGGCTGGTCTACAGCGTTGCCCCTGTGCGCGCCGCGGCCAATGGCCCGGTGATCGGCACTCTGCTCATGGCCTTCGACCTGCAGCAAGTGCTGACACCGCTGCTCGATAGCCTGCCCAAGGCCGCAGAGCAACCCCTGGGGCAGTTGCGCTTGATGCAGCGGTTCGCCCAAGAGCCCGCGCAGACGCTGTTCCAGACCGGCGAAGGCAGCTCCAGCAAAAGCTTTTCGGCCAGCACCGGTTCGCGTAACTGGACCGTCGAATTCACTCCCGGCCCGACGTTCGATCACCAGGCACCATGGCTGTCGATCGCCATGCTGGTGGTCGGCCTGCTGATTGCCGTCGCTGCAGTGTGGGCAGGCCTGACCCTGACGTGCAAACGCTTGCGCGCGCAGGTCGAGTCCGATGCCGGCCAGTTGTCGCAACTGCTGCAAGAACTCTCCGGCGGTAAAGCCGTCAAAGCTTTCAGCCTGAGCCTCTCGGAGCTAAATGGCCTGGCCCAGAGCCTGGCGCGCTTCTCAATGCGAGACAAGCCAAAGCCGGTGGGCAAGAAACCCGAGCAACTGCCCGATACTCCGGCACCACAGTGGCTCAACCCGGCTTTTCAGGAGGGCGACATTCTCGATATCGACATCCTCGAAGACGATCACCCAGACGTCGATCCGGCTCCGGCAACTGCCAGCACGCCTGATGCGCTGCCACCGGCGTTGCCGCTGGGGATTTTCCGCGCCTACGATATCCGCGGCGTGGTCGGCCAAAGCCTGACTGCCGAAACCGCCTATTGGGTAGGCCGAGCGGTCGGCGCGCAAAGCCTGGCGCTCGACGAGCCCAACGTGTGCGTGGGCCGTGACGGACGCCTGTCTGGCCCCATGCTGTTACAGCAACTGATCCAAGGCCTGCACGACAGTGGCTGCCATGTCACCGACGTCGGGCTGGTGCCAACGCCGGCGCTGTATTACGCCGCTCACGTGCTGGAAGGCAAATCGGCGGTCATGCTCACCGGCAGCCATAATCCGGCAGACTACAACGGCTTCAAGATCGTCATCGCTGGCGATACCCTGGCCAACGAGCAGATAACAGCCCTGCATACCCGCATCCGCATCAATGCCTTGCCGCTGGGCCAAGGCAGCGTCCGCCAGGTCGATATCCTGCCGCGCTACTTTGAAACCATCGCCAACGACATTGTCCTCGCACGGCGCCTCAAGGTAGTTGTCGACTGCGGCAACGGTGTCGCCGCAGTCATTGCTCCGCAGTTGATCGAAGCCTTGGGTTGCGACGTAGTGCCGTTGTACTGCGAGGTCGACGGCAACTTCCCCAATCACCACCCCGACCCAGGCAAGCCGGAGAACCTCGCCGACCTGATTGCCAAGGTCCGCGAAACCGGCGCCGACCTGGGCCTGGCGTTCGACGGCGACGGCGACCGTGTCGGCGTAGTCACGAACAAAGGCACTATCATCTACGCCGATCGCTTGCTGATGCTGTTTGCCAAAGACGTGCTGGCGCGCAACCCGGGCGCCGATATCATTTTCGACGTCAAATGCACTCGCCGCCTTACCCCCCTGATCAAAGAGCATGGCGGTCGCCCGGTCATGTGGAAAACCGGCCATTCGCTGATCAAAAAACAGATGAAAATCAGCGGTGCCTTGCTGGCCGGCGAGATGAGCGGCCATATCTTTTTCAAGGAACGCTGGTTTGGTTTTGACGATGGTATCTACAGCGCCGCGCGGCTGCTGGAGATTCTGAGCCAGCAAAAAGTCAGCAGTGATGCACTGTTTGCCGAGTTCGAGGATGATATTTCCACCCCCGAAATCAACATCGATGTGACCGATGAGGGTAAATTCAGCATCATTGATGCACTGCAACGCGATGCGCAGTGGGGCGAAGCCAACCTGACCAGCCTGGATGGCGTGCGGGTCGACTACCCTCGCGGCTGGGGCTTGGTACGCGCCTCAAACACTACACCGGTGCTGGTGCTGCGCTTCGAGGCCGAAGATCAAGCTGAACTCGAGCGAATCCAAGGTGTGTTCCGCACGCAATTGCAGCACGTTGCACCCGACCTGAAACTACCCTTCTGACCCCTGGAGCCCCGCATGACCCTCGAACGTGATGCCGCCACCAATGTCGCCAAGGTTCTGTCCGAAGCGCTGCCCTACATCCGCCGCTTCGTCGGCAAGACGCTGGTGATCAAGTACGGCGGCAACGCTATGGAGAGCGAAGAGCTCAAGACCGGCTTCGCCCGCGATATCGTGCTGATGAAGGCGGTCGGGATCAATCCGGTGGTCGTGCACGGCGGCGGTCCGCAGATCGGCGACCTGCTCAAGCGCCTCTCTATCGAAAGCCATTTCATCGATGGCATGCGCGTCACCGATGCACAGACCATGGATGTGGTCGAAATGGTGCTGGGTGGCCAGGTCAACAAAGATATCGTCAACCTCATCAACCGTCACGGTGGCAGTGCCATTGGCCTGACCGGGAAGGACGCGGAGCTGATCCGCGCGAAAAAGCTGACCGTCAGCCGCCAGACCCCAGAGATGACCAAACCCGAAATCATCGACATCGGCCACGTCGGCGAGGTGATCGGGGTCAATACCGATTTGTTGAACATGCTGGTGGCGGGCGACTTCATCCCGGTGATCGCACCGATTGGTGTGGGCGCCGATGGCGAGTCGTACAACATCAACGCCGATCTGGTGGCGGGCAAGGTGGCTGAAGCACTCAAGGCCGAAAAGCTGATGCTGCTGACCAACATCGCCGGGCTGATGGACAAGGAAGGCAATGTCCTGACGGGCCTGACCACCGAGCAGGTCAACGGCCTGATCGCGGACGGGACCATCTACGGCGGCATGCTGCCCAAGATCAAATGTGCCTTAGATGCAGTGCAGGGCGGCGTCAACAGCTCGCACATCATCGACGGCCGCGTGCCGAATGCAGTGCTGCTGGAGATTTTCACCGATGTCGGCAACGGCACGATGATCAGCAACCGCAAGCGACTAGGGCTCTAAGCACCCCTCCCGGCTTTCTAGGCCGGGAGCGCGCAGCCCACTCCCATAGGGGTGGGCATGCTTGTGGAATATCCTGTGATTTTGGGCAAGCAGTGCTGGAGATTTCGCCAGCAAGCTGTGCTGCTACGGGACTGATTGTAGGTTTTGGGCAAGCAGTGCTGGCACTTGGAGCATAGCGTGCTGGCGATGAGGCCGGCCGCCGCAGCGCAAACCCTACTGCCCATCCCCAAGCAACTGCACCAAACGCGCTCGGTCGACCGCATACTGCTTGTCGCACTCAACCTTGCGCTGCTGATACGTCACGATCTGCGCATTCAGGCCCGCCCGCTCTTGCTGGATACTTGCCAGTTGCCTGACGATTCCGTCAGCCACCGGCTGGGAAGCGCGCTCCTGCGCAGCCGCTTGGGTTTGCAGGCTAGTCTGCTGCAGCTGCAGGCTTTGCAGGCTGTTGTTGGCAACCGAGATCCGGGTGTCCAGCTCGCTCTGCTCACGGGTATGGCCACGGTCGAGTTCTTGCAGGCTCGGGAACAGATGCAGCAGCTGCGCATCGCTCTCGGCCTGAGCCTTGAGGGCGTCCTGGCGCTTGATCTCATCAGCCGTAGGCGCCGGGGGCACCGTCTGGATCACACGCCCCTGCTGATTGAGAATCTGGTATCCCTGCGCCACGTACTCCGGCGGCACACCCTGAGTGTCGAGTACGGTGACGCCGCGACTATCCACGTACCGGTACAGTTGAATAGTCGGTTTGTCCGCCGCCCAGGCGCCCGACAATGTCAGGGGTATCAGCAACAACACAGCGGCGAGGGCGCGGGTCACGGCCATGGGCTCAGATACCGTACTGCGCGCGGTAGGCTTCGACAGCGGGCAGATGCTGCTTGAGCTGCGGGTCGTCAGCGAGGAACTCCAGCACCTGGTCAAGCGAGACAATGCTGACCACCGGAATGGCGAAGTCGCGCTCGACTTCCTGGATGGCTGACAATTCGCCATTGCCGCGTTCCTGGCGATTGAGCGCAATCAGCACGCCGCAGGCCTTGGCGTCGGCGGTCTTGATGATTTCCATTACCTCACGGATCGCCGTACCGGCCGTGATCACGTCGTCGATGATCAGCACATCACCGGTCAGCGGGGCGCCAACCAGGGTGCCGCCTTCGCCGTGGGCCTTGGCTTCCTTGCGGTTGAAGCAATAGGGCGTATCGATTTCATGGTGTTCGGCCAAGGCGACCGCAGTGGCGGCTGCCAGCGGGATACCCTTGTAGGCAGGGCCAAACAGGACGTCAAACGCAATGCCACTCTCGACCACAGCTGCGGCATAAAAGCGCCCCAGTCTAGCCAGTGCCGAACCGCTGTTGAACAGCCCGGCATTGAAGAAATAGGGGCTCGTACGCCCTGATTTCAGGGTGAACTGACCAAAGCGCAGCACGCCGCGGTCAATGGCAAAACGAATGAAGTCGCGTTGATAGGCGTGCATTTAAAAGTCCCGGACACTACGGATTTAGCTAATTAAGGTGAGCTCGGGTATCATACACGCACGAGATTTATGGGGCCATTTATGCGGATAATCAGTGTGAACGTGAACGGCATTCAGGCGGCAGTCGAGCGTGGTTTGCTCAGCTGGCTTCAAGCCCAGAATGCCGATGTCATCTGTGTGCAGGATACTCGCGCCTCGGCCTTCGAACTAGACGATTCAGCCTATCAGCTGGATGGCTATTTCCTGTATGCAGCCGACGCCGAAGTACCCGCTCAAGGGGGCGTCGCACTTTATTCGCGCCTGCAACCGAAGGCGATCATCAGCGGCCTGGGCTTTGAAACAGCTGACCGTTATGGCCGGTACCTGCAAGCAGACTTCGACAAAGTCAGTATTGCCACTTTGTTGTTCCCTTCGGGACAAAACGGTGATGAAGACTTGAACCAGAAGTTCAAGCTGATGGACGACTTCGGCCGGTATCTGGACAAGCAGCGCCGCAAGCGCCGTGAATACATTTATTGTGGCTCGCTGTATGTTTCACAGCAAAAGCTCGACGTGAAAAACTGGCGCGACAGCCAGCAGTCGCCAGGCTTTCTGGCGCCTGAGCGTGCTTGGATGGACGAAATGGTCGGCAACATGGGCTACGTCGACGCCCTGCGTGAAGTCAGCCGTGAAGGCGAGCAGTACAGCTGGTGGCCGGACAGCGAGCAGGCCGAGATGCTCAACCTCGGCTGGCGCTTCGACTACCAGATCCTCACGCCAGGCCTGCGCCGGTTCGTGCGCAGCGCCCGCTTGCCACGCCAGCCGCGCTTCTCGCAGCACGCGCCGCTGATCGTCGACTACGACTGGACGCTGACCATCTGAAGCGATGGCGGCGCACATAAAAAAACCGACACCCTGCAAAGGTGTCGGTTTTTTTGTGCCTGCCGTGAACTCACACCCTGTGATGTGAACT
>LIDZ01015607.1_pt27 | contig 13414 bp, 9 predicted proteins | sample 644651 | NCBI WGS metagenome assembly LIDZ01 (sample SAMN03856242, study PRJNA289617) | food metagenome | isolation source: wine grapes on drying loft during traditional withering process | host: Vitis vinifera cv. Corvina | place: Italy: Gargagnago di S. Ambrogio di Valpolicella | collected 2014-01
CACGTAGATAAATGCCGCAACCAGCACCACGGCGAGTACCACCGGTACGTCCTGGCTGGTGATGGCGTTGAGGGTGACCGTACCCAGGCCCGGGCGGCCGAAGACTTTTTCGGTGATCACCGCGCCGCCCAACAAGCCGCCCACCAGCCAGCCACCCAGAGTGACGATGGGCAGCAAGGCGTGGCGCAACACATGGCGCAAACGCAGGCGGGTTTCACTCAGGCCGCGGGCGCGCAGGGTGGTCACGAAGGGTTGCTCCAGGGCCTTTTCCATGGCTTCGCGCAACACCTGTGCAAGGATGCCGGCGGTGGGCAGTGCCAGGGTCACGGCCGGCAATACCAGGGCCTGCCAGCCATTGGCGCCGGACACCGGAAACAACCGCCATTTGAACGAGAACAGCATCAGCAGCAGAATGCCGATCCAGAACACCGGCATGGAAGTCATCACCAGTTCCAGCGACGAGGCAACCTTGCGCCCCAGCGCACTGCGCCCGGCGGTAAGCAACGCCACCGTGATCGCCAGTACCGCCGCCATTACCCCGGCCGTGAGTGCCAACTGCACAGTGGGCCACAGTTGCGAGCCGAGTATGGCCTGCACCGACTGACGCATTACATAAGAGGTGCCCAGATCGCCATGCACGATGCGCACGATAAAATCGGCATATTGCTCAGGGAGGGATTTGTCCAGACCCCATTCGGCGGCGATGGCTTCGCGCAAACCGGGGTACTCGTTATCGCCGGCCAAGACATCGGCGATGTTGCCAGGCAGCGAGTGCAGGGCAATAAAGGCTGCCGACACGCTAAGCCATAACACCAGAAGGCTGCTGAACAGCCTCGTGATCACGCTTTGCCACATAACTCTTCCTTTCAGTCACCCCCGCATGGCGTGAATGAAAGCGATCCTATAGCGCATTCCAGCGAAGCGTCCAAGGCCGTTTACGTCTAAAAATATAATAAAAAAATCGCATGACCTCGTGCCAAAGAGATACATGCATTCAAGTCTTGACGTGCCTCGACTGCGCCCAGGGCAGGCAATCGGCCAACGCCTCTGCGCTACACTTGATCCTGTGCTCAGGTCGCTTGCCGCCGACAGGTCATGACTGCCACCCCATATAGGGGATGCCCAACCCGTCATCGGCTTCGCTATAGAGTCCCATCCAGGACGTGGGCATACAGCGACTGATCAATATTGCCTCCCGACAAAATCACCGCGACGGTTTTGCCGCGCTGTTGTTCACGCTCTTGCATCAGTGCCGCCAGCCCCGCAGCGCCGGCGCCCTCGGCGAGATTGTGGGTGTCGGTGTAATAAGCCCGTACGGCGGCGGCGATCTGCGGGTCGGTTACCGCGACGATCCGCGCTGCGCCGGCGCTATAGATCGCGAGCGCTTCGGGCACGGGTCGGCGTACGGCCATCCCGTCGGCAAAGGTGTTGGCACTGGCGGTTTCCTGCACTTGCCCTGATTCGAATGAGTGCTTGGCGGCCGCTGCTTCGGTCGATACCACCCCGACCACCTCGGTGTTGAGCCCCAAGGCATCGCGCGCGGCAATCACTGCGCAGATCCCCGAGCCACAGCCAATCGGCACATACACCGTGTCCAGTGCTGGCACCGCGCTGAACAGCTCCAGCGCGTAAGTGGCCACACCCCGGACCAGCTCAGGATGAAACGGCGGCACCAGGTACAGCCCGTGTTGGTCGGCCAGCCCGGCAGCGGCGTCGCGGGCGGCCTCGAAGTCTTCGCCGCATTCGATAACCTCGGCGCCAAACCCGCGCATGGCTGCATTTTTTTCCACCGAATTGCCCAGCGGCACCACGATCACCGCGCGCAGGCCAAGGGCCCGCGCCGCCATCGCCAGGCTTTGCCCATGATTGCCTCGGGTAGCACCGACAATACCTTGCACCTGCGGGTGATGGAGTTTGAGCCAGTGCATGAAGGTGATGCCGCCACGCACCTTGAACGCGCCGGTCGGGGTATGGTTTTCGTGCTTGACCCAGACGTTGCAGCCCAGACGCTGCGCCAGCAGAGGCCAGGCATATTGCGCGGTGGCGGGCATCACGTCGTATACCTGGCGGGCAGCGCTGTTGAGGTCCTCGCAAGTGAAACTGTACATGGGCGTGTTCTCCGCGATTTCCTGGAGGTTAGCGCCGGGGGCAGGCGCCAGGCTTTCAAAAAACTGACCTGATCTTTTGCACTGACCTTCGCTAGACTGCGCCTATGAAACCTCCTTCCTCATTGCCAACCCGCGAAACGGTGCGTCGTATCGAGGTGGGCCCGTGGGCGATCGAATTGCTGCCGGGCTCTGCCTACGAGGCCCGTTACCTTGCCACGCAATCGGCCATCGGCTTTGCCTTCGATAGCCAGCGAGGCACGCATGCCATTGGCAGCGACCGTGTTCAACCCTTCCATGCGCTGCCCAATGGCCTGGCGTTTGTTCCAGCAGGTTGCGATGTATTTTCGACATCGCTGCGGGGTGGGGAATACCTGCGGGTGGTGCGCACCGATGGCGTTGCTCTGGCGGGTGATCGAGCTTTCAACGATGTGATCGATCTGTCAGCGGTGGCTGTGGCCAAAGGCATGCGCGCGGCGCTGCTCGCTCCCTCTGTGTGTGATGACTGGGAAGGATGGGCTCACCGGCTGGCGGGGTGCGCCAGTGGGGCTGTCCAGCAAGCGCTTCCCAGGGGGTCGATGACCCGCTATCGCCTGCGCCTGCTCGACGATTTCATCCTGGCCGGGCTGCACGGGCCATTGACGGTGCCGGCGATGGCAAGGCTGGTTGGGTTGTCAGAAGGGTTTTTCATGCGCGCGTTCAAAGCTGCGGTCGGGCAGAGCCCGCACAGTTACGTGCTCGATTGCCGCCTGGCGCGGGCGCGCCTGTTGCTCCGTGAACCACAGCCGCGGCTGGTGGATATTGCGCTGGCGTGCGGGTTCGCGTCCCAGGCGCATATGGCAACGGCGTTCAGGCAGCGGCTGGGAGTCAGGCCAAGCCAGTTACGCTGAGAGGGACCCCTGGCGACCAAGCTCTACTCCTGCAGGTCTGCACCTGTGGACGCAAGGTTTGCCCGCGAAGGGGTCCATCAATCCATCAGAACTGCGACTGCACCTGCAGGCCCAGCACCAAGGCGTTGTCCACTTCACGCACGCCGTCCGGGTGTTTGACGTATTGCACGCTTGGCATGATGTTGAGCCACTTGGTGGCCTGGATGCCGTAGTTCAGCTCGGCCTGGTACAGGGTGTGTTGCTCTGGCACGTAACCAGCGTCGTCGTAGCTCAGGCCGCTCTGAGTGTTGGCGGTCTTGGCGTTACGCAAGAACAGCGAGCTGGCATGAACTCGCGCCACACCCAAACCCAAGGTATCGGTTGGCCGCGCATCGAAAGGGCCTTTGTAGACCAGGCTGGCTTTCTGATAGCTGCTGACGGGCGTGGTCGCACGATCCTGGAACGTGGTGCTGACCGTCAGCACCAGCCCGCGGGACGTATCGCCATTGACCGATGTCAACTGCTGCTTGCCCACCAGCCAGACGCCATGTCGGCTCGAATCGCTGCGATAGTCTTGCCCGGTGACCGCAGCCGGGCGGTTGTTGGCGTCCTTGTAGACGTCCGTGCCGTTGGCACTGCTGTGGTAGTAACCGATGCGGTATTCACCCGGCAACGTGTCGACTTTGGGCATCCACACCAGCTCGACCGGTACCAGCGTGCCCTTGGTGCCCGAACCGTTCAGCTTGAAGCCGTTGTCGTTATCCAGATCAGAGGGGTTGATATTGAACGCGGCGATCTGGAAATACACATCGGAGGCCATGCGATAACGAATACGCGCAGCCCACTGGCTGATCGGGCCGTTATAGATGCTGCTCACGTAGTTACCCGGCTGCGAGCCGCAGAAGGCCAGGCCCTGGAACAGGCAGTCTTCGATGGCGAAGTCATCGCTGACGGCAAAGCGACCGACCTTGAGGTTGACCACGTCGTCTTCGGTGCCCTTGCTGACCCACAGTTCGCTCAAGCGCGACACGGCGCCACGGCCTTGGATCTCCATGGTCGAGCCCATACCAGTGGCGCGTGGATCGCTGGTCTTCTGGCCGATGTTGTGGCCGTTACGATTGGTGATCGAGATGCTGGCGTTCGCATTGCTCCAGCCCAGCAGCTTGTTCAGGTCAAGATCGGCGCCAAGGTTGAACTGGTCGGCGTAGCGGGTCACGCGGTCACCGCTGTAGCCGCCGTGAACATTGGAGCCCGATTCGCCGGTATAGCCCATCTTGATGTCGACACCCTTGTCGAGCAGTTCGGTACGCAGGCCGCCCCAGTCACCGCTCATCCAGGGTGAATCGACACCAAAGGCGTCAGCCGCCTGGGCGGTGACGGAAAAACTCGAAGCGGCGCACAACGAAAACAGCAGCGCCAGAGCGGGGCGCGGATGCGCCAGAGGCAAAATGGTGAGTGGCATGGTTGTTCATCCCTTTAGATGCGTAAACCGATGGCGGTGGGTGATCCCGACCGCCTTATTCTTGTTTTGTGAAGCCATCTTTGCAGCCGGTGATGCGGTGCAGCTTACTGAGGGGCGTGTGTTGCGCTTAACTGAGCTGGCAACTTCTGGTCCTTGCGAACCTTGGCTACCTGATCTGCAGTGACGGCAGGCGCAGCGTTGCCCCAGGTATTACGGATGTAGGTCAAGGTCGAGGCCACTTGCTGGTCGGACAATTTCCAGGCAAAGCTCGGCATGGCGCCACTGGTAGGGTTGTCCAGCGTGACAGCACCACGCCCGCCCGACAGCACGGTGTTGATCAGGCTTTCAGCGCTGGCCGATTGCAGTGCCGGGTTGTTGTTCAGGCCGGCGGCCAGCTGGTTGATGCCCTTGCCGTCACTGTTGTGGCACGCCGAGCAGTTGGCTGCGTACACGTTCGCCCCTTGCTTCATGGCTTTTTCAGTGGGCGTCAGCGGTGCAGGCTTGGTGGCCGCGGAGCCGGGCAGCGACTGCAGATACGCGGCGATAGCCAGCAGGTCTTCGTCGGTCATGTGTTGAGTGGAGTTGGTGACGGCTTCAGCCATCGGCCCCGAGGCCACAGCGATGTCGTTGCTGCCGGTCTTGAGGTACTGCACTACTTGAGCAGGCGTCCAGCCGCCGATCCCGACGTAGCGGTTATTGGTGATCTCGGGCGCATGCCAACCGGCCAGATCACCGCCCTGCAGGAATGCGCCGCTCTTGTCGCCACCCAGAAAGTTCTTGCTGGTGTGGCACGCTGCGCAGTGGCCCAGACCCTGCACCAGATAGGCACCGCGGTTGATCTGCGCACTGGCGCTGGCCACCGGCACGAACGGGGTGTTGTCAAAAAACATCAGGTTCCAGCCCATCATCATCAGGCGGATGTTGAACGGGAAGGGCAGTTGGTTGGAGACCACGGTGTTGTCCACGGCGGGCACGGTCTGCATGTACGCCCACAGGTCATGCATGTCGGCGTCGCTGACCTTGACGTAGGCGTTGTACGGCATGGCCGGGTAGAGGTTTTCGCCGTCCTTGCCCTTGCCTTCACGCACCGCGCGAGTGAATTGCTCCTCGGTCCAGTTGCCGATACCGGTGGCTTTGTCGGAGGTGATGTTGCTGGCCAGCAACCGTCCGAATGGGGTCTCTAGCGCGTACCCACCTGCAAAGGGTTTACCTTGCTTGGGATCGGTATGGCAGGCCGCACAATCACCGGCAATGGCCACGTACCGGCCGCGGGTCACGGCCGGGTTTTCGTTGGCGATGTTGGCCGGCGCCTTGACACCTTCGCTGGTGCCGTTTTGCTGGCCCGGTTGAGCGATACTGTCGGCCGCATCGGCCATGCCAAGCGCGCTGCCGACCGACAGTACGGCGAGCGCAGCAAGCGTCATGCGAAAGCGGGGCTTCATGCGGGCAACTCCACCAGGGGGCCGCGCTTGGCCAGGTACTGATCGATAATGGCCTTGGCCGTCCACAGGCTCAGCGCGCCGATGGTGGAGGTCGGGTTGTAGCCGGCATTGTTGGGGAACGATGAGGCGCCCAACACGAAGACGTTGTGCACGTCCCAACTCTGCTGGTAGCGGTTGAGCACGCTGGTCTTGGGATCGGTGCCCATCACGGCGCCGCCGATGGTGTGGTCACTGGCAGGCAGATACGGGCCGTAGTTCACGGCCGCAGAGTCGAAGCCGTTGACGATTTCAGCGCCCATGGCCTTGCCGATTTCGACCGCCTTGTCTTGGGTGAACCTGGCCATGCGTCGATCGTTTTCGTTGTAGTCGAACGTCACGCGGATCAGTGGATCGCCGTGGGTGTCCTTGTATTCCGGGTCCAGGTCCAGGTAGCACTCGTCGTGGGAGAAGCTGGTGCCCTGGTTGAAGATAAACGTGCCGTTCTGGAACGCGTGGGTGTAGGCCTTTTTCCAGTCGCTGCCCCAGCGCGGGGTGCCAGGTGGCACGGCGTCTGCGTTGCCGATCGGGCGTGCGCCACGGGCGACGACCAAGATCCCGGCACCACCGATGAAGCCCTTGTCGCTGTGGTCGAAGTTGTCGCCGTTGTAATCGTCCACCTGGACCGACAGCGCGCCGGCACCGATGTACTGGTTGAACTGCTCGTCCTTGAAGAACAGGTTCGCGCCCGACACGGTCTGGAAGCTGTAGGCACGCCCGACCACGCCATCTCGGGTTTCGGGGTTGTACGGCTTGCCGATTCTGGAGAGCAGCAGCAGACGCACGTTCTGCATCTGGAAGGCCGAGAAAATGACGATATCGGCCGGCTGCTCCCACTCCTTCTGGTTGCGGTCCAGGTAGGTCACGCCGGTGGCCGTCTTGCCGTCTTCGGCGAGGTTGGCGCGCAGCACGGCCGATTCGGTCAGTACGGTAAAGTTGCTGCGCTGCATCAGTGCCGGAATCACACAGGCGTTGGGGCTGGATTTGGAGAAATTGCCACAGCCGTAATACAGGCAGTAGCCGCAGTAGGTGCACGGCCCCATGCGCACGCCCAGCGGATTGGTGTACGCCTGGGAAGCCTGCCCGGCGGGCACCATGAACGGGTGCAGGCCCAGCTTGCTGGAGCCTTCGGTGAACAGGTCAGTGAGCCGCGTGGTGGCCAGGGGGGGCAGCGGGAACTCGCTTTTGCGGTCGCCTTCGAAGATATTGCCGCCTTCGATTTTTTTGCCATTGAGCACGCCGGCCTTGCCCGACACGCCCGCGATCTTTTCGAAGCGCTCGTAGTGGGGCTCGAGGTCGGCATAGGTGACGCCCCAGTCTTGCACGATCAAGCCTTCGGTAAGCTGCTTCTTGCCATAACGCTTGATGGTGAAGCTGTAGGGCTCGAAGTCGAACGGCAAGAACCGCCACGCCATACCGGCCCAGTGGGTGCCGGAGCCACCGACGTTGTAACCCAACTCGTTGAGGTTCCAGTCACGGGTAGGCAGCGCGGTTTGCGTGCGGTTGTTGCGAAAGGTGGTGGTTTCGATCGCGGGCGGCAGGAGCATGCTGCGCCGGGTATCCCAGCGCAGTTCATCGGTGTCGACAGAAGGGGGGAAGTCGGTCGAAGTCTCGAACCACGGGCCGCGCTCTATCGCTACCACGTTGAGTCCGGCGCGGGTCAGCTCTTCTGCTATCAAAGAACCACACCAGCCTAGGCCGACGATCACTGCGTCAGCTTTTGGGCGTACATTCGCCATGAACAATACCTCATCAATACAGCGTCAAATCACAGGCAAGACGGCAAGTGTCGGAGTTGCTCCGCACTGCTCATTTTTTTTGCGCACCCTGTGGGGCGTGCTTGCAGCAACGGCTTAAAGGCTGTTGTCGATCAGGCTGGTCGGGATGATCTGGAGTTTCTCGCCCTTTTTGGCGATGACATCGCGAAAGTCGTAGCGCGCCCCCGGAAAGCCGATCATTTTCCAGCTGGCCATGTCTTTGTTGCCGCCGTAGATGGGGTCGGCGAAAAAGCCTTCACGCACGTTGGCCAGGATCTGCTCGAACAGCTCTTTGGTCTCGATGCGATCGCCCAGGAGCAATTGGCCGTTTTCCAGGCTGCGCAGCAGTTCATCCTGCTGGGCGCCGTCCAGTTGCACGAAGGTCTTCTTGAAGGTTTGCTGGCAGTGGCTGTCGATGGCGGCCAGGCCTTTGCGCCAGCGCTCGGCCGGCGTCAGCGGCGACTGGATGCCTTGCTCGGGTGTGCCCCTGACGAATTTGCCGAGGCGATACAGCGTGGCGCCACTGCCATAGTCGCCGGCTAGTTGGCGATCGATAAACGTTGCGCAACCTGCTTCCTTGCCGCTGATGCTGAGGTCGTCAGCCGGGATCAGACGCTCGGCCAGCGCGCCCGCAGTATCAAATTCGGCTTGGGTGAAATACGCCAGCCCGCCCTTGCGCGGCGCTGCCAGTGCCGGGACGTTGGCTTTGCCAGGTTCCCAGGGTTGGCCACCGCTCACCACTTCGGCGCGCGCGGCCGGCAACGTGGATGCGGCGGCCAAGGCCAACGCTGATGAAAGGAAACTTCTGCGCTGCATGATAAATCCTGTTTGAGGGTCATTCCGAAGGGCGCGCGCAGGGTCGAGCACCCGCGAGCGACCTGTAATCGCGGCGAGTCTAGGGCGCGACATATCACCGCGCCATTAACAAATTGACGTGTTTCCCTCAAGAAAATTTCGTGGGCGTTAGCGTGGCAGGGTTTCGTCGATCACGAGGCGCAGTTGGGGGCCGGATTGAGGCGGGGATTCTAGGTCGCCGTTGGCGAACAGCAGCTGGTGGATGGCCGCTTCGGCCTGGCTTTCGGGGTCTTGGTCGAGCACCAGCGACAGCAGGCCCTCGCGCAGCAGTTGGGCATGCTGCAGGCTGGCTTCGTGGGTGATCCAGGTGGGCCGGTTGCCCTTGGCCAGCAGGGCCTGGCGGATGCCCTGGGAACCAGCCCCGGTGTTGTAGATGGCCGCCAGGTCGCGGCCGCCGTCCAAGGCATGGAGCACTGCGCGGGCGGTCAGGGCGTCGTCATCGTGGCATTCGATGGGCGCGCTGATGTGCAGGTATGGCGCGCGCTCACCCAGCACCTCGAGGAACCCGGCCAGACGTTGCTGGTGGGCCTGGTAGAGCAGGGAGTTGGTGAGCAACAGGATCTGGCCGCCGCCGTTACCCAGCCATTGGCTGAGCAAGCGCCCGGCGGCGCGCCCGGCCACATAGTTGTCGATACCGATATAGGTGGCGCCTTGCAGGCCGGAAAGGGCGCTGGTGAGCAGCACCACCGGCACGCTGCTGGCGATCTGCAGGTGCAGGGCGGCGCGGATCTGCGGGGTGTCGTGGGCCACCACGATCAGGCCTTGGCGCGAGGTGCGCGGGCGGTTGATGAAATCGATCAGCTCTTGCGGCTGGCGATCGGACCAAGTCTGATGCTGCAATACCAAACGCGTCTTGAACAGCTTCGCCTGACGCTTGAACGCCTCGTTCAGGCGCTGGTAGTGCTCGGTATGGCTGTCGACGATCAGCACGTCGAAGCGCAGCAAACCATGCACGGGCGAGGGCAGCAAACGCCGCAGGCCCAAGGTGCGGGCGGCGTTGAGCACCTTGCGGCGCTTGACGTCCGAGACACTGCCGCGCTCGTTGAGCACCCGGTCGACGGTACTCAGGCTGACGCCTGCCAGATCCGCTACCGCGATCAGGCCTTTTCGTTTATCGCTATCCAAGACACGTCCTTTCAATTCAATACTGTGTAAATACCGCTAGCGGCTTAGTGAGCCAGCTTTGCATCCCAAAGGGATGCATCTGATGATCTACCTGCAGCGCAGTCTCCAGCTTGCTGGCCAAGAGGCTGACACAGATTGCACCTGGCCATAGAGTCTCCCACAGCTGCGCGCGCCTTTGGGAGCCGTCCCCCTGCGCAAATCGCAAAGCGCGGCATGCGCGAAATCGATTTGCGCTTGCGCGCCAAGCCGGCGGCTTTGTCGCGCCCAGTCGGTTGGCCGCTTCCCGGTTAGTGCTCGGCCCCACAAGAAGAGAGCGGTGATAGAGGTGACATTTTTGATCCATTGCATTGACACAAAAGTCACATTTGCTGACGTAGGGTGCGTCACCCGTTTCGCTCCAGGCATCGCCGCGCACTGCAACTTGCATGGTGGATGCCGCCTTTGGACTACCGATGACCACCGCGACCAGCCCCACCCCCGTTAAGCGACGTTTCGACTGGAAGGGCCTGGCCTGGCTGTTCGCATTCTTCTGGTATTTCTCTGGCGTGACCCAGGCGCTGATCCAGGTTTCGGGCACCAGCGGTTTCGCCGGATTTCGTGAAGCGTCCTTCCTCAGCGCCCTGTGGCTGATCCCCGTGCTGTTGTTTCCCAGGCGCACGCGGCTGATCGCCGGCGCCCTGGGCATCGTATTGTTTGTGTGTTCGCTACTGAGCTTTGGGTACTTCCTGATCTATCAGCAGGAGTTCTCGCAAAGTGTGATCTTCGTCATTTTTGAATCCAACAACGCCGAGGCCGGGGAATACCTCAGCCAGTACTTCGCCTGGTGGATGATCCCTTCGTTTTTGGCTTATACCCTGGGCGCGGCGCTGCTGTGGACCCGCGTGCGCCCGGTCTACACCTCCAGGCCCACTGCATTGGTGGTCAGTGTGGCGCTGCTGGCTTTTCTGCTTGGCTTCCCGCTGTACAAGCAGACGCAACGCAGCTCGAGCTTCGCCGATGCCGTGGATAAATTCGAGAGCCATGTGGAACCGGCGGTGCCTTGGCAACTGTTGATCGGCTACCGCAACTACCGCGATCAGTTGGACGGCATGCAAGCCATGCTCGATGCGAGCGCCAAGGTGGCGCCCCTCAAAAATCTTACCGACCAGACCGCCGGGCTGCCCGCTACGCTCGTGCTGATCATCGGCGAGTCGACCAACCGCGAGCACATGAGCCTTTACGGTTATCCACGCGAGACCACGCCCAACCTGGACCGCATGCGGGACCAGCTCGAGGTCTTCGACAATGTGGTGAGCCCGCGCCCGTACACCATCGAGTCGCTCCAGCAAGTGCTGACCTTTGCCGACGAAAAACACCCTGATCTGTTCCTCAAGACGCCTTCGATTGTCGACGTGATGAAGCAGGCCGGCTACAAGACCTGGTGGATTACCAATCAGCAGACCCTGACCAAGCGCAACACCATGCTCACGACCTTTTCACAGCAGGCCGACGAGCAGATCTACCTCAACAACAACCGCAGCCAGAACGCCGCCCAATACGACGGTGATGTACTCGCGCCATTCGCCAAGGTCTTGGCTGACAGCGCGCCGCGCAAGTTGATCGTGATCCACCTGTTGGGTACCCACGTCGATTACGACTATCGCTATCCGCAGGCTTTCGCCAGGTTCAGCGGCCGTGAGGGGGCGCCGCCAGGCTTGAGCGACGAGCGTCTGGCCACCTACAACAGTTACGACAATGCTGTGCTGTACAACGATTTTGTGGTGTCGAGCATCATCCAGCAATTTGCGGCGACCGACCCCAATGGCTTTTTGCTGTACCTCTCGGACCACGGGGAGGACGTTTACGACTCGGGCCTGCACGATACATTGGGGCGCAACGAGGGCCGCCCGACTGCGCCGATGTACACCATCCCGTTTATTGCCTGGGAGTCGCCCAAGTGGCGCACTACCCATGACTGGAACTTCACGGGTGACCTCTCGCGTCCGTACAGCAGCTCCAGCCTGATCTTCACCTGGGCCGACATGGCCGGGCTCAATTTCGACGAACAGGATCATTCGCGCAGCCTGGTCAGCCCCAGCTTTGCAGCGCACACCCGGTGGATCGGTGACCCGTACCAGGCCTCGACCCTGCGCGATTTCAACAGTTTGGCCAAGTGATACCGCGCGGCCGGCCCTAGTGCTGCAAGGGCGGGGTGCGCGGTGGGATCTGGCGGCGCGAGCCGGTGGCTTCAAAGGCGGCGGCCAGGCGCAGCAGCGAGGAGTCATCGTAGGCGCGGCCGGCAAAGGTCAGGCCCGCAGGCATGCCGATATCCGCCATGATGCCCATCGGCACCGTCACGGTCGGCACGCCCAGATGGCGTATCGCAAGGTTGCCGTTGGCGACCCATACGCCATTGCTCCAGGCGATGTCCGCAGCAGCGGGATCCACGTCGGCATTGGCTGGCCCGACATCTGCCACCGTGGGGAAGACCACCGCATCCAGCCCCAGCGCGGTCATCCAGTCTTCGAGGTCCAGGCGTCGCGTCTGCTCCAACCCTCGCAGGCCTGCTTCCAGGGTCGGGATTTCATGCCATGGCGCAATCCCGCGTTCGGCCATCCGCACGTACTCATCCATACCTGCCGCCAGATCCCCTTCGCGATTTGGCAAGGTGCCGGGGTCGTGGGGGAAAATGAGCGCACCTTCGACATCCACCAGGCGGTTCAATGCCGGGTCGCCATTGGCACGCAAAAAGTCGTCAAACGCCCAGGCACTGAGCTCCCACAGTTCGTGGTGCAAAAACTCGGCAGACACCAGCCCACGGTTGAACACCGTCGGCGCGCCTGGGCGATCGCCTTCGCAGTTGGATACCAGCGGGAAGTCCACTTCGAGCACTTCGGCGCCGGCTGCCTCAAGGGCGCGGCGGGCTTCTTGCCACAGCGCGATCACGCTGGCGCGGGTGGTGATGGGTTGCCCGGTGGGCCCACCGATGCCAGGTGCCTCGCTGGTACCCGCTTCGGGGTCGGCATTGATGTACATGCGCGGCACGCCAAAGCGCTTGCCCGCCAGCCCTTGGGGCCCCACCGCCAGTTGCGGATAAGACGAAGGGCGCACGGTTTCAACCGCCGGGATAGGTACCCAGGGTTGCAAACGCCAGAGGTCACCGCGGGTATCAGGGTCTGGGGCGACGATCACGTCGAGCACTTCGAGCAGATCGGCCATGGTGCGCGCAAATGGCACGACCACGTCCATGGTCGGTGTCAGCGGCCAGTTGCCGCGCACCGAAATCAGCCCGCGCGACGGGGTATAGGCGCACAAACCATTATTGGCGGCCGGGCCTCGGCCACTGGACCACGTCTCTTCCGCCAGGCCGAATGCGCAGAAGCTCGCAGCCGTGGCGGTGCCGGCCCCATTGGAGGAGCCCGAGGCGAACGGCGCCGTCAGATAGTCGCCGTTGTAGGGGCTTTCGGCACGGCCATACACGCCCCTCTGCATACCGCCATTGGCCATCGGCGGCATATTGGTCTTGCCCAGGCAGATGGCTCCCCCGGCGCGCAAGCGTTCGATGGTAAAGGCGTCGCGCTGGGCCACCAGATGGGCGAAGGCCGGGCTGCCGGAGGCGGCAGTCAGGCCCTTGACCAGATAGCTGTCCTTGGCGGTATAGGGGATGCCGTCCAAAGGCCCGAGGGTCGCCCCGCGAGCCCGGCGCTCATCGGCGGCCTGTGCCTCGTCGAGGGCGGCGGGGTTGCGCACCACTACGGCATTCAGGGCGGTGGGCGTATCGGCG
>LIDZ01000010.1_pt1 | contig 13406 bp, 12 predicted proteins | sample 644651 | NCBI WGS metagenome assembly LIDZ01 (sample SAMN03856242, study PRJNA289617) | food metagenome | isolation source: wine grapes on drying loft during traditional withering process | host: Vitis vinifera cv. Corvina | place: Italy: Gargagnago di S. Ambrogio di Valpolicella | collected 2014-01
TCATATCATCAGTGCTGTAATCGTTAAACTTGTGCTTCGTTTGAAAAATGGTGGCAGGAAACATCAATGCTGGCATGATGACTTCCTTGTGATATTAATGTTTCATCCTGAAAAAATCATGTAATTAATCGAATGCTAAATTATTTTAATATCGACATATCTGTAAAATCGGATGCTTCTTTGTTACAGCCCTGCTCATATAACTACCAGTTGCAGGTATTAAGCAGACTGATGTAATACTAAACGGCATGGTCGGAAAAGTTAAGGAGTGTAAATTCCACCTTTCGTTATGACCAATAACTATCTCTGACCTCACAGGAAAAAACGTTACCCATATAACTGACCTGTTAAACCTGACTCAGAACTATACCATTCTGACTATTCATTTATAGCTGGTTAAGTAGACAAGTTCCTCACTTTACTCCCAAAATCATTGAACTTTGACAGTGGAATATGGACATCAGGGAAAAATAAAAAAGCCCATTTAACATGGGCTTATGGATTTATATGGATGTGTATGGAGATTATTCGATGTTCTGAATCTGTACATAGTGTATTTCTTATTTGATTGATTTTTAAGTTATTTATTTTTATTTTAACACAGTGGTACAGCATTTGGTACAAGTGATATCGATAATGCTCAAGTTTGGTCATTTTTAAATCATGCTAGCCAAGAAAATTTCTCAATATGCAAGCTTTTTTGAAAAAGCTTTTAGCTTTACTGATTACGGCTTAGAATAGATGATCATAGGAGTAGGGCATTCAGTCAATCTCCTGAAAATAGGGGGTTTTTATTAATTAATTTTTCCCCCAACAGCACTTCTATAAAAGTTATCATTAGAAATTCACTGAGTACTATATCCTTACCTGAGGTCTTTGAGATCCTTTTTCACTGTTATTATTATTTTGAATTACTAATTTGGGAAAGTATTTCTTCCTCAAATTCGTCTGCAAACGCTTTAATTGGTATAGGAAAACGGTTACAGCGGCTTGCTAAAAAAATTATTGGTAGGTAATTGTCTTTAATAGCAGAGAGTTGATCGTAACCCTGTGTAAGATCAGACTCCTTAATAATTATTTCTAAAAATTCATTAGCTTCTTTTTCAAGAGGGACATTAGATAAAACCACCCCATGAATATCCCCACCCCTGTAATAAAATTCTTCAGAATTTACAGAAGGAAACCAGATCTGAATATTACAATGAGAAAGACTTTCATTTTTGATTTTTCTGATTGATAAATATGTTTCGGAGTCTCCTAATAGAGCAGCTAAGAAAGCGAGTGAAGAGTAAAGTATACTTGCTTTAGTTACTTCTTTTTTATATTCATTACTAGAATTATCTTCTAAAAATTCTGAATATTTTGCAAGCGACATTGGATAGTTTCTTCCACAATTTAATGTATAAGAAGCTCTATTGGTGATTTCCTTTACCCAGCTTTTAACAAATCCCGTGTAACCAGAGTCTAACATTAAAAAATATGATGCCATAACGAGGTCGATAGTGTTGTCATCCTTGAACGGTAATAACGAAGTGCTGTTGTTATTAATCAAGTTTGCCAAGCTTTTTTGTAATGTCCTAACTTTATTTATCAATCCTTCATCTGCTTCTCCTATCTCATGATATGATTTTCTACATTTCCAAATTAACCAAATTCCATATGTTGCTAATTTCCCCATTAAGTCGAATGTGTTAAAGTTTATAGCATACTTGCATGGAGGGAATACCCCTAATGTAATGCCGTCTCTAAAATTAGTTAATGGGCATATTTTATCAATTAAAATTTCGTCATTTAAAATGAAATATTGGTCAACTATTTTTTCAAAAACATCCTTTATATCCAAGCAAACTTTACTATTACTCAAACCCTTTATTTCGCTCCAGCAAGTTAAAATGCAGAACTCAGAGCTTAAATAAGCTGATTCTAAGTTTTTTAAGTCGCGAGACCATGAATGTAAAATCCATAAACATAAGCTTATTTGGCGAATAGTTATAAGTTTGTTTTTTAATGTCGCTCCTTTTCTTTTTTTTTCTTCTTTAAGTAATTCTGTTATTACTTTTTGAAAGTAGATAAAGGATGATTGTGGGTCGTCAATCATAGCCAATGATTTACGCAAGTTTTTTCTTACGGATTCAGGCATTAAAGCTTCATTCAAAAAGTTATCTATTATAAGTTGAGATAGCTTATCTCCGTTCCATATCTCAAAATTAATATTTTCTTTAATATTCCATGCTATGTATCCGTTAACATCACCTATTATACTTTCATGTATAAATCCGCCAAAGCATAAGCAAATCGTAACTTTTCCTTTTCTTTGTTCATCTGATAGTTTCGAAAAATAGTAATTATTAATGATTTCATCTAAAGATGGTTTAAGGGCTTGATTAGAACTACCATTCCAATCATTACGATTTAAATCTCCTGATTTTATTGAGAATAAATATGTAGTGATGTTACCGTTTGAGTCCTCTTTTTTTGCTGCTATATCAACACCATGCTGCTTTGTACCACGACTAGGTTTTGAGGTTACAATTAATCCCATTTGACTTAATAAGTCAGGTAAAATAGCATCGAGTTCCTCACGTTCGCGCAATGATGATAAATATTGATTTAAAATCAATCTCATTTTCTTTCCCCATATTTTAAATTAATTATCATTAATTCCAAGCCTATAGGATCTCGCACCATCATCCCCGGATTTTCAAACGAATGCTCAATCGTACCCATTATTGATTCCTGCCTCAACGGAGGAGTGTCAGGGTTTTCTACATAATAAATTGAGCCTCTTCCATAAAGGATATGTAATGGCGATGCAATTTGAGAAAATATGGATTTCTCTTGAGCCTCCTTGTAAACAGCCTCCATCATCTTTCTTCTCTCTCTTTCAAATTCTGTTGTTATATCTGATGAGAGTTTGAGTTCTGATATTGACCACGATTCTTCAACTAATTTTTTTCTTTCAGATACGATGCCAAGTATGTCTTTGGATAGTTCGTATCCAGAGTGTTCTTCTAGAAATTCTTCTAAGTTTATCGGAAAGTTCTCTAAAAAAACTTCAACTACTTTTGTTAATGTGTGCTCTCTATTTTCTTTTGTTTGTTTCTCATAAAGTCTAAAGATGAATTCAAAGGCAAGTTTTGGGCGAAAGAAGAACCATCCACAACACCTATGGATTATCTTTTCAAATCCCGATTGGCTAATTTTATCAAGATTAATATCGTTGTTTTTAAATTTATAATTATTGAAGTCGGCAATTTTGTTTTGAATTTCATCTATTATGTAAAATAACTCCTCTCTATCCTCTGAAAACCATTGCAATACTAACTCTTTAAATATTTCTTCCTTATTTAATATTTCATGAGTAATGGATGACAAATTGCAAATTTCTGATATATTTTCTTTCTTTGAACCAATGTGGTCAAGAAGTTTAATTACGGCAAGAGTGTTTTTTTCATTAATTAAGTTATATAGTAATAAGTTTAAATACGCAGTGTTTTTATCATTAATGATAGTGCATGTGCATATTTTTTCAAAAATGAAATCATATAGTGCAGATCCCATTTTTTTTCGTTGATTATAGAATGTTTCAATGAAGAAATTCGATTCTTCATTTATTTTTTCTTTACATAATGAAACTAGATAATCATCTATGTTCTCTTGAGTACCTTGATTATTTATTAATGCTGATATTGACATCTCAATTATTTCTTTTGCCGTAGAGTTCTCTACAATATATATTAGGCAATTAAATATTGTTGGGCTGTCACATGAATTTGAATTTAAATACTGCAAGCACCTGAAAATCAAGCTGTTATTTCCACTATTAAGTAGTGTGGATAAAAAGTATGCTATATTTTTTTCATTAGTTGTTTTTTTTGATATTAAAATAGGTAGTATTAAGTTCTCACTGATGTTTTTATTTGATATTATCCATTTAATAATAGATGTGCTTTTTATTGTTCTGTGGTTTTTTATGATTAAATTTTTTTCGAAGTTTCTAAATGCAGTAGAGCTTATATGTATATCTCTCTCTCTGCAGTAATTCATCAGCCTGCATGCGTTTTCCAAAGTCATTCTTATATTAGGTAGAGTTTCTTCAATTAATCTCCCTCTATAATATCCGTCAAATCGCTCATTGTCGTCGACATCAGTTAATAATATCCCTATTAAATCTAACTGCTCCTTATTACACAAATCAGAAGCTAAGTCTAATACTTCCCTGTTATTGTTGCTATCCCTAAGTAAAGGGCAAACTCTTTTCAAGAATTCGTTAGCGTTTTTACTTAAGTCTATTAGTTCATCTTTATTCATTTTTTTACTCAATTTTTGAAGCTGATGAATGATTAAGTTCTGATAGCCTCTAAAGTAGCTTATGTTTGCATTCTAATTGGATGCGCAATGTTATCCCCGCCACGCCTGCCAGCCATATACATCATTATAAGAGGTAATTAAGCCGTGCCAGCTTGGCTGCTGTAAGTGTCTTTGGTTGCTAAATGTGCATGCAAATCCAGTCGGCCATGCATACACTCATTTATACTCGCTATGGTTTAGAAAATCTTTAGGCTTGTACCAAAGATTGTGAGGCATATTTCTGCATAAATAAATTTTTTTTGAAGTCTTACATTTCTTATCAGACACTGCTTCAAATCATGCTTCGTGTAGCGCGCTGTAATTGCTGGGCTTTGCACATGCTCGTAGCGCGCGCTCGTAGCCCCGCCACGCCTGCCCGCTTTATGCAGCGGTTTTCATGCACCTGCATGATTAGCTCTGAGCCGCGCCGCTGCTGGCCTTGCCTGCCGTTCCGGGGTGCCGGAGACTCATGCATTTTCATGCAGCATAGACATGCACTCACGCAGTAGACGTAAAAAAGCCCAGCACGGACCGGGCTTCGGTGAGTTCCTGAGTCTTCGGCTCAGAAAAGTTTACGCTTGCGGCGGTCGGTTCTGGCTCCCCGGAAAGGATGCGCACCGCTGACGCTCAGCACGTCATCACGGAACATCAGCGGCTGATTTACGCTCGTCCATCGCTTAATCAGGTTCTGGACATATATGCCGTAAAGCGTGTCGGCATCGTTCGCGCCTTCGATAACGCCCGGTGCATGCGTTGAGCCATTCCGTTCAAACTGGCTGTACTTCATTCTGAGCAGGCTGCTCAGCTCTGCGCCATGAATGATAAAGAAGTCATCAATAAGCGTATCAATGCGCTCATCCGTGATGCCCTCATGACAGAACACGTAAGCGTTAGCCTTGCGCCCGGTCACGTCGGCCAGCACCGGCAGTTGCTTTTCCTTTTCGGCAATCAGCCCGGCAAGGTCTGATGCCGTTTCCTGCTGCTCCAGATACTCCGCGCGCAGCATTTTCATCTCCGGCGTGACGTTGCCGCCATTCTGTCCCAGCAGTTCACGGAAGCGTGCCCGGTTGTCCTGGCTTGCCTGCTCCATTTCGGCCTTACGCTGGCGCAGCTCGCTGAGGTTCTCAGCGGCGGCGTTCTCGGCCCGTCTTGCCTCCAGCCAGGCCAGCATCTTCGTATTGAGGTCTTCGATACGCAACCGCCACTCAGAGGAAAGCCCCTTCACCAGCTCGGTGGTGTGACTGATAACGTCGGCCTCGGGTAACCGCAGGAGCCATCCTGCTTCCTTGAGTGGCCGCTGCGCTCTGGCCTGCGCCGTGCCGATACGGTTGCCGGCGGCCTGAATCTGTTCATCGGTCATATGGTGCTGTGTCATGCTGTTTTTCCTCTCTGTCAGGGCTGTGCGTGGCGGTCTTTGCGGGCGCTGGCTGAACCATAGCGGCCCAGCGTCTGCGGCTGGCGAACCGGTACGTCATTCTGCGGTTCCGGCTCTGCGGTCTTGGGCCTGTGCGGCTTCATGATGATTTTCTCGACGCTCTCCAGCGCAGTGAACGTGCAGGAGCAGTCGAGGTTCTGGCACTGATACCAGGTGCGCTTTACGGACGGGGCTTCGTAGGCGCTGGTGCGGGTATGGGCTACCTGACCGCATTCGGGACATTTCAGGGCCATTTCGGTTTCCTGTGTGATCGTTTTTAGTAAGTCAATTGTGCCGGGGCTGGCACAGGTGAACCATGTGCGGGCCGTGTACCGTGCCTGACACAACGCCTGCCAGAAAAGGGCGGCTGGCTGACTTACCTTCTGTAAGCGGTGTAACACGCGTAACAGGTGTTACAGCCATGAATTAAAAGAACATTTTCTTATTTTTCCGGTGTAACACGACGGGTAACACGGTGTAACAGCGCTGACGGATGCGTTACACCTGTTACACCTCACCAGTTAGAGAGGTGTAACAGGCTCAAGCCTTACTGAATGCGGCTGTTACACCCGTTACACCTGTTACCCTTTAAAAATAAGACTCACGCAAAGCCTTTAACGTCAGCCCGGCACCTCGCTGTTGAAGACGTACAGCCTGCGCACGTTCATCTCTGGCGGGCGGATGCTGGTCTGTAGCTTGCCGTCGGCAGAGGCCATGAGGTAGCCACGGTCGGCACAGAGGCGCGCCACCTTGCGCGGGTCAAATCCCCTGCAGATTTCCTTCCACCCGGACGGCATGACGTAGAACGTTGTGGCCGCCTCGGTGCCCTGCACGGTGCTGCCTTTCTCCACCCTGCGCCAGCCCACCATGTTGCCAGGGCGGTTGCGCTCGTCGTGCCAGTCGGCAAAGCGGCTGTACTGGTTGGCCGTGAAGAAGCTGCGCACCTGCTCCAGCGCGGCAATATCTTCCTGGTTGGCGGTATGACCACGGTCTTTCAGCCAGGCGTTCAGGCACACGCGGGTTGCCCGCAGCGCTTCACCCTCCTGCCAGCCGGTAATGCCCAGCCGGGTCGCCAGCTCACCGGCCATTGCCACCAGGGCAAACCGGTTGACCGCGCGGCCCACCTGATTGCCCGCATCAGGCGGGGTCAGGGCGGCGGTGTACTCCTTCAGCAGCGTTTTGGCCTGCGCCGTCAGCCCGTTCAGGTCGGCAGTCAGCGCCTTCAGCCACTCGCGGAACGGCGCGCCGTAGTAGCTGGCCGTGGCCCATTCCAGATGTTCGGCCAGCGCCTTGCCGCTGCCGAAGCCGTGCAGCTCCTCAAATACGCCGAACTTCCCGGAGTCGCTCGGTATCTGGATCATCCTCACCTCCATCCCGGCAAAGGTGCGCTCACCGGCCTTCGCGGCGTGCTCGGTCAGCGACAGTTCGCCGGTGGAGAAGAACAGCAGCCGCCACTGCTTGCGGGTGCGTAGCTCGCCGTCCGTACCGGCACGGCCCTTGCCCTGACCGTTTGCCAGCATGTAGGCGATGTTGCCCGCCTCACGCCCGTCTACCTCGCGGATTTCGTCGAGCATCATGGCCGCGTCATTGCGGCGGCTGGCGCAGCCCTCCAGCGCGTTGCCGGTAGCGCGCCAGGTCTGCCAGTAGTCCGGCCCGCCGCACACGGAGGTGGCCGCCTTCATGGTGGTGGTCTTGCCGTCCGTGGATTCCCCCTTGAGGTGATAGCCGCCGCCGTCCATGCCGACCAGGCGCAGCAGCGGGGCTGCAAAGGCGAGGCTGACCGCAAACGCTACGCGGGAGTTACCGGTGCAGAAGCGGGAAACGTGCTCGCGCCACTCATCTACGGAGCCTGACACGCGGAAGTCCCGCCCCTGCACGGAGGTGGTCTGGAGAATGACGCCGTCTGCGCCGTCGCCGCTCACCTCGTCCTGAAGGACGTAAACCTGACCGTGCCAGCCGGTGCGGCTCACGCAGGTCACGCGGCGCTCCGGCTTGCACAGCGAGATGTATTCCATCAGGCGCGCGCGGGCCTCGCCGGTGGTGCTAATGTACGACAGGCCGTTGACCAGCAGCACGCGGCGCAGCTCCTCGCCGCTGCCGCTCAGCATCTCCATCGGCATGGCCCAGCGGCGGCGCTCGCCCCACGTGTCCTCCCACTCCAGCAGGCGGCCAAAGTTGCCGCCGTCGGCGTCGCAGGTAATGGCCGTGACGCGCAGCGGATTGCAGATTTTCACGTTCTGTATTTCGGTTTCGCCGTTACGCTGCACCTGCTTCTCGTACCAGAGATATTCTTGCGTCAGCCGGAAACCGTGCGGCAGCTGCGTGCGGCCCTCACCGCACAGCACCAGACCGTTACGGAAGGCTTCGCGGGCGCGGGTCACGCCGTGCTCCCGGTGAAAGTCGTTCCAGTCGGCTTTGATATCGCCCGGCGGCAGGCTCACCCAGCCACTGACGGCTTTTGCTGCCTTCTCCGCAAACGCCCTGCCGGGGTTCTCACCCGCATCCTGAAAATCGTTGTCACCGGCGATGATGACTTTCACCTCCGGCCAGCGCGCCCGCAGCGCCTGCGCCACGTTCGGCAGGTTGCCCGCCGAAATCGCGGTCACCACGCACCCGGCGGTCAGTTGGCTTACCGTGAGCGCCGTGGCGTAGCCCTCGGTGATGACCACCTGCACGGGCGGCTCAGACGGCAGCGGGTTGATCGCCACAAATGCGCCCTTCATGGTGCTGCCGGGCAGCAGGCTTTTCTCCCCCGCAGGGGCAATCAGCTGTGCGCCGGTCACCGCGCCATCTGCCGTGGTCAGCGGCAGCAGCAGGGAACCTGCCGGAAAGGCCGTGCCGCCGATGCGCTGTGCGCTGCCGGTCAGGCAGGCCGGATAACCGGCAAATCCTTTGCCTGCGAGGTAAGCACTTTCACCGCTGTGGCTGGCCTTCACCAGCGCACCGACGGTGGCGGCCATGTCGCGCTTCGGGACTTTTTCTTTGGCGGGCTTAACCGGCAGGGCCTGCACGTCACGCACGTCCAGCACCTCTGCCACCGCCTGCGCGGCCTGCTTGACGCCTTTGCCCGTAACCAGCTTCACCAGGTCAAGGCCGTCACCGTGGCCGCAGTGGCTGCAAATCCACGTACCCCGGCCCTCAAGGTCATCCATGCGGAAACGGTCTTTACCTTCACACTTAGGGCAGGGGCCGTGCCTGCCGTCATCGGGCACGTTCACGCCCAGCATCTGAAGAATGACCGGCCAGCGGCCGCGCGCGGCGGCAGTGATGTGTGATACTGACTGTACTGTCATAACGCCTCCCTAATGCCGGTACAGCGACGCGCCGGTGTCGCAGAACGATTCAAAAGCCGCTGGAAGCGTGGCGTAAAGCCCTTCCATCACCTCATACCCGCGCGCCGTCAGAGCGGGCGGCGCGGTCAGCAGCGTCGGCTCCACCATATCGGTAAGCAGGGCAAGCGCCGCCGCAGCGCCGTGCGCTTCGCCATACTCGTTAACCATCGCGCTCTCAATATGCAGGGCGATGGCCATCTCAACACGCTCCACCGTCATGCGGTGCGGGCCGCGCATTTCGCTGCCGTTGTCGGCCAGATGCTTAGCCCGCCATGCGGAAGCGATGGCGCGACGGTACAGTGCCGTTGTCAGCTCGGGCGGGAACACGGATACCTGTGGCTTCTTCATTCGCGGGCTTCCTCAATCAGTGCACAGCAGCGCGTAACGTCGGTCAGGTCGGCGCGCAGGTAATCCATCAGTGCGGCTACGCCGGGCAAGCTATGCGTGGTTAATGATCCCGGACAGGAATGCTCGGAAAACAGGAGCTGGAGGAGGTCGCAGGCTTCCTTTGCACGGGTCAGCTTCTCAAAAGCGTCTTCCGGCAGGCCGTAGGTAAAGGCGGCAAAAGTACCGTTTTCAGGCAAGGGGATGCCCTGAGCACCGTTGTGCCCGATTGAAACTGTCATGATTTACTCCGTTAAAGCTGCCTGTATGTCAGAGGAATTTTGAGTAGTGGCCGTCGTCAGGCTCCGCAGGCTGCTGTGCAGCCCGCTCCCGCCAGCGCTCATACTTCACCGTGGGATGCAGATTAAACGGGCTGAACCCGCCGCTGCCTCCGGTCAGGGCGGTGAGGCGATGCGGCGCACCGGCAAGCCGGGTATAGTTTTCCTGAAACCACGCCAGTGGGGAGGAGGTCACCTGACCGTCGCTGTCGTAGCGATACAGAACCTCGTGACTGAACTCAGGGTTAACGGATGCGACTGACGCAGGTGCATCGGTAAATCGCAGTATCGTCACCGTCCAGCCCTGCGAATGCTGCCAGCGTTCGCCGCTCTGAGGATATTCACGCATAAAGACCTCCGCGGCAGGGTAGGCGGCCCGCAAAGAGCAGGATGTAATCAGCCGCCATTCGGCTGCGTGCGCTGCGCTCGTCAATGGCAGTAATACGCAGCATGACGGGGCGGCAGGACAACTGAGAACGGTTGATTGCCGCGAAGATCCAGGTAGACTTTGATGCAGCCATAGGGGTTCTCCCAAGTTCATTTATGGTCAGGCTTTGCGAGGTATTGCGAGTACCTTGCAGAGCCGCTTGTTTTCAAATGCTTTGTTATATAAGATACGTACCTTACCGTTCTTATTAAAGTTAAAGGTACGTACAATGTCAAGAGTTAAAGATCGCACTCCTAAAACCGGTGGCAAATCGCCCACCTTCCAGATCCGCATCAATCCAGAGCTAAGAGAGCAACTCGATCTTGAAGCTGCCAAAGACCAAACCACTCTCGGCAACTGGTTCAAGGAGGTTGCAAGAGAAGAACTTAAGCGTCGTGGCATTGAACCTAAAGGATGATTTTTGCGGTGACTCGTCGCCGCATATTTATCAATGTGCACGCTGCTGCCCTATCCATGCTTTTACCTCCTCAGCGCGCCAGGCAGTAATACGAGCGGAAATTTTTACTGGCTTCGGAAATGATCCAGATGCAACCCGTCGCCATAGCGTTGCTGACGAAAATGGCAGGCAATGCATCAACTGTTTTTGTCTGATAAATCCGGTTTCAGGGATGATTCCGTAAGGTGTGTGCTTCAAATTAGGATCTCCTATCTCAATGAGTACAAGTGGTGTGGGATGAGATTAATGGAGACACATTGATGAATTCCACTAAAAGTGGAATTCCATCAAGAAGATGAAAATTCCATTTAAAAAAACGAATTCCATTGATTCATTACTGTTGGAGAGGGAAGGTGAGGGATTTTAAACTTATGACTTATAACTGATTAATTTTAAGGGCATTTTTATTACACCTCATTGCACTTCGTTGCCCTTCATTACCCTTTATAAATTCTTAAGTTCGACATTATTAGTCATTATTAGCCATTATTGGTAACTGAAGGGCAGCTGAAGGTATTGTCTAGGCATGGTTTGGCACATTTCGATACCGGACGAGATATCAATGCATCTTAAGAGCAGGCAACAAAACGTCACTCCTCATCATAAAGTGAGTTAAGAGATGCTCTCAGCTTGTCGTAAAAAGAAGATTTACCCATTCCTTTTTGGCTTATGCCATTAGATTTCGCATAATCGCTCAACAATCTGTGCAAAGGTTCGATGCTTGGGGAACCAGCATTGTTAATCCACTTTGTCGATCCACTGGCTGATTTTTCCATAGCGAGATTGATCGCGAGCAAACCTATAATTTTATGAAGAGATGCATTCTCCTCGTTTTTCTTGTGGGCACCACGCTTGTTCTGAGTATTTTCTTTAGCGATTAAAACTGCCTTTTCGCCTCCACACTGAAAAATAAGTGATTCACCATATCTTTTATATATTTGACTCAAGGCTTGGGTGCATCTTTCAATCAGAAAATTGGGAGTTACATCTTTTTCAAGAAGAATGAAACAAGATGAGAAAAGGATGTTTGCCTCTATGGGGCTATTAGTCGCGATTGATTTAGGATAAAGTAGATCCAGTTCCTTTTGCTTTCCTTGCGACTTAAGGATAGCGTGTAAATTTCTGTTAACTCTAATTAGATATACACAATAATCACTGATGATACTGTTTTTATCTTTCGGTAACTCATCGTTCCTAAGGTTAGGATCGACATTGGCTAATGCTCTTGCCAACTCCTTTATTTCAACTTGAGGGTAGTGGATTAGCCTTTCAATGGAGCTACCTTTTGAGAAACTAAAATGCATTATAACTTCGCCTCTATTTCCGCCAGAAAATCAGCTAGTTTATTAAGCGCTGATTTTCTTTCATTAAAATAATTATGTCTATTGTAGATACCTTCAACGCCTTTAATGCGATGGTTAAGACAACGCTCTGCTACCACTGGGTCGATACCTAAAAAGGCCAGATGTGTTCTGGCGGTTCGCCGGAAGTCGTGGATAGTAAAGCCTTCAACTCCTTCCATATGCGGTTTAAGCTTTGCCAGTGCAACCGGAAGTGTACTTTCGGCAATATGAGGTATCATCCTGTTCTGCATTTTTCTGGCTGGCAGGACCCATTCACTACCTAAAGAAAGTTGCTTTAACTCATTCAGCCAAATCAAAGATAATTCAGGAAGGGGGATATCCAGGTTATCGCCGTTTTTAGTGTTTTTTAAATACCAGATACCTTCCTCAAGATCAAACTCTTCCCATTTAGCTGAGCACAGTTCCATTTTCCTGCAGCAAAGAAGTAAAAGTAGCTTAAAAGTTATTTCATTCTGTCGGCTAAATCCTTTAGCTATTTTCATCGCGTGAAAAAGTAACGTAATTTCCTCTTCTGAAAGAAAACGATCTCTGGATTTTTCCTGTCCACCTGCATCATTGTTATCAAAGGCTGCCGCTGGGTTAACACTCAAATAGTGACGTTTTATACCATAGTTGAATATGCGCTTTATCCAACGTAACACATCATTAGCGATAGTTGGCGCGCCACGTTGAACAATGTTCTGCAACATTTTATCAATATCACCAGGCTTAACGTCTTCAACCTTTATGTTGCCAATGTGAGGATTGATATCTTTTTCAATGCGCCTGCGAAGGATATCGGGGTGTTTCCAGCGTCCAACAATTTGTTTCTCGTAGTACTCAATCGCAAGGTCAGAAACACGACGAGCGTTCTTCTCTTTCTCGATTTTGGCAAGCGTGGAGGCTTTACGCTCCTGCTTCTCTCCGGCGACGTCATAGCCTAAAGCTACTCTTGCCGATAGTTCTCTGGCCCGTTCGCGCGCTTTTGCTAAGGATAGATCCCCATACGAACCGATCCACATCGCACGGGCTTTGCCTCCGTAGCTGTAGCGAAAGCGCCATTTGGGTATTGAGAACTCTTTGCGGTAGCAAAGGTACAATCCGTTTCCGTCAGAGCGTCCTTCAAACCGTTCCTGAGACTTGAGCCAGGCTTTTATCTGTATGTCTGTTAGCTTTCCCATTCTGCCTGCTTGTACCAAACCGATAACGGTAAAAGGATAATTGGTACATCAGATGGTACAGTAAAAGCGCGAGGTTTTGCGAGAAGTGATGATTCTTAATGAGACAATAAAACCCGTAAGTCACGGGTTTTATTGTTGTTATGACATCATATGAAAGTAAGTGAAAAATTACTCTATGTTCTGAATCTGCTCGCGCATCTGCTCAATCAGCACCTTCAGTTCAATGGCTGACGTGGTGAT
>LIDZ01011521.1_pt24 | contig 13403 bp, 16 predicted proteins | sample 644651 | NCBI WGS metagenome assembly LIDZ01 (sample SAMN03856242, study PRJNA289617) | food metagenome | isolation source: wine grapes on drying loft during traditional withering process | host: Vitis vinifera cv. Corvina | place: Italy: Gargagnago di S. Ambrogio di Valpolicella | collected 2014-01
AGTACGCCGGTATCCGCCAGATGTTTGGCTTCGATTTCCGCAGGCGGTAAATGCAGCACCAGCGGCGCGACCACCGCCATGGTTTTCACCATGATGCCATAGGCAACAACGGCTGCCAGCGCCGAAACGCCGTCATTGTTGGTGAAGCCCAGCGCCACGCCAATCGCGAAGATTAACGGCATATTGGCGAAGACTGAACCACCGGCTTCCGCCATGACGTGAGAAACCACGGCAGGCAACCAGCTGAAGTTGGCAGAACCAACGCCCAGCAGAATACCGGCTATCGGCAAAACCGAAACCGGCAGCATCAGCGATTTGCCGACCTTTTGCAGGTTGGCAAAGGCATTTTTAAACATAGTGTGGAGCTCCTGAGTATGGTTGCTGTTTTACGCGCGTTACGCGTGATAACGGAGGGGAGATCCCCGCTATTTTCGGAACGTCTTAGCGTTCTCGGTATTTATTACGAAGAGTAAAATAAATCGCGAAAATTTAGTTTGATGAGCATCACGTTTCATCGAAGCTTTGCACATCGGCTAGTTCAAATGGCCAGAAAATGCCAGGTTTTGCACAATAAAAAACCGCATCACCCTAAAGAGCGATGCGGAATTGCATCAGCAGCCGCTGCCGGCTGACGTGAACGCCGTCGTTATTCGTCGGTTAACCGGGAGAGCGGCACGTGGAACAGATTGGAAAAGTTCTGTGTGGTGGCTTCAGCCATTTGCTCAATGCTGACGCCTTTGACCACTGCCATATATTCGGCAACATCACGCGTGTAAGCGGGCTGATTCTCTTTGCCGCGGAACGGTACCGGCGCCAGGTACGGTGAATCCGTCTCGACCAGCATACGATCGAGTGGCACATAGCGTGCCGCTTCGCGGATGCTCTCCGCATTGCGGAAGGTGGCGATGCCCGAGAACGAGATATAGAACCCCATATCCAACAGTTTGGCGGCCGTTTCTCGATCTTCGGTAAAGCAGTGCAGCACGCCACCACACCCTTCCACCTGCTCTTCTTTCAGGATCGCCAGCGTGTCTTCACGCGCATCACGCGTATGGACGATCACCGGTTTGTTCAGATCGCGACCGATGCGGATATGCTCGCGGAAGGACGCCTGCTGCTGCTCCTTTGTCTCTTTCTGATAAAAGTAGTCGAGGCCGGTTTCGCCCATGGCGATCACCCGCTGGTCTGCGGCCAGCTTGCGCAGTTCGGCAAAGTCATACGGCTGTTCCTGATTCAGCGGATGAACGCCGCAGGAGTAGGCGACGTTCGGGCGATCGCCAATCAGCTCAACCATCGCTTGATAACCCGGCAGCGTGGTGGCAACCGCCAGCATGAATTTCACATCGCGCGCAGCGGCTTTCGCCAGCACGTCGCTGACATCTTTGTGCAACACGTCATAATCCAGTCCATCGAGATGGCAGTGCGAATCAACTAAAAACATCATTCTTCTCTATTCAGTCTGACCAGTCGGTGCCGGGTTAAGCATGTGCTCCCATTCCAGTAGCTGGTCGGTCAGTAATAATTCTCGGTTTACGGCTACCACGTTAAGCAGACGATCGCGGCAGACCATCCACTGGCGCACGCTTTCATGCAGCGCGCTGGTCGGCAGTTGCAGGGCCATATCGGCAATCAGCGCTTGCCGATCGACATTGGCAATGAACTGACCACCCCCCTGCTGCCATTTCAGGGCATCCACCAGTAAGGCACACAGCCAGCCGGTGCGTTGCGCGGCATCATCGGTGTTCAGCGCGGTCAGCAAGCTTAGCATATCCTCGCGCAATGCCGTCGGTAGCGCGTTACACAGCGACTGCCGGGCTGCCCAGCGCTTCTCCTCTAACAGAGCAAGCGCTGCCGCCGGCGCACCGCCACTGAGACGTAAAGCGGTAATGCCATCCTGTTCCGTGGTTGCGACCTGCTTTAGCAGCCAGTTAAGGCTTTGCGCCTCATCCGGTGGGGAGAGGTGAAAGTTAAGACAGCGACTGCGCAGCGTCGCCAGCAGTTGCGCAGGCTGCTGGCTGCACAGCAGGAACCAGGTATTCTTTGGCGGCTCCTCCAGCGTTTTCAACAGCGCATTCGCCGCCGCTTCAGTCAGCTGCGCGGCATCCGGGATCCACACCACCTTCGCGCCCCCCTGCTGAGCATGGTGGTAGAGCTTTTCAGTGATGCTACGCACCGCGTCTATGCCGATCGAACTTTTGCCCTTTTCCGCTTCCAGGCTGTACCAGTCCGGATGGGTGTGCGCCTGCATCAGCTGGCAGGCATGGCATTCACCGCAGCTTTTCAACCCGTCACGGCGCTGGCACATCAGCCAGCGGCTGATGCCCCACACCAGCGAGGCATCGCCCATCCCCGGCAGCGCCTGCAGCAGCAATGCGTGATGGCCACGCCCTGCCTGGTGCTGGCTGAGGATCTGACGATAGGGCTGATTCAGCCACGGATACCAGATCATCGCAGTTCCTTCAGCCATGCAACCAGCACTTGTCGGATCGAGGCGCTGACCTGTTCAATTGACTGCGTGGCATCGACCGTTTGGATCCGGCTGTCACTGGCGGCCAGTTCAAGGTAACGCTGACGGGTGCGGGTGAAGAAGTTCAGTGACTCCTGCTCAATACGATCCAGTTCGCCACGGGCTCTGGCACGCTGCAGGCCAATTTCTGGCGTCACGTCCAGGTAGATCGTCATATCTGGCGCAAACTCGCCGAGCACGCTCTGTTTCAGCTGGCTCATCAGCGCAATGTCCATGCCGCGTCCGCCTCCCTGATACGCCTGGGAAGAGAGATCGTGACGATCGCCCACTACCCAGGCACCTCTGGCCAGCGCAGGTTTAATCACGTTCTCAACCAGCTGAACGCGGGCGGCATACAGCATCAGCAGTTCAGCCTGATCCGTCACCCGCTCACCTTCAATGCCCTGCTTGATCAGGTCACGAAGCTTTTCCGCCAGCGGCGTTCCGCCCGGTTCGCGCGTAAAGACAATGTCACTGATACCCTGTTCACGCAGCGTAGCGACCACCACATCGCGGGCGGTGGTTTTACCTGCCCCTTCCAGCCCTTCGATAACGATAAATTTACTGTCCATTTTTTTCCTTCACCGCAAGACGCCACGCCTGAACCGCACGATTATGGCTGGCCAGATTAGTCGTAAACGTGTGTCCACCTTTGCCGTCTGCGACAAAATAGAGGAAGTCCGTTTTCACCGGGTGCGCAGCCGCTTCCAGCGAGGCTTTGCTCGGCATGGCAATCGGACCTGGCGGCATACCAGCGATAACGTAGGTATTGTAAGGGGTCGGCGTGTCCAGATCTTTCCGCGTCAGGGTGCCTTTGTAGCTGTCGCCCATGCCGTAAATCACCGTGGGATCGGTCTGCAAACGCATACCCACACGCAAACGATTGATAAACACCGAAGCAACCTTGCTGCGTTCATCGCTTAAGGCCGTCTCTTTTTCAACAATCGATGCCATGGTGACCAAATCGTTTTTATCTTTATACGGCAGGCCGTCCATTTTGCCCTGCCACTGGTTGTCCACCAGTTTCACCATCCGCTCGTTAGCACGCTTCAGCAGCGCCACATCGGTGGTATTGGCGGTATAGGCGTAAGTGTCCGGGTAGAACCAGCCTTCCACGTCCTGTTCAGGTAATGACAATGCCGCGGCAACGGTTGCCAGCTTATCGTCAGATAACGTGTGTTTGATATACGGAGCCGCGCGTAGCTGTGCCAGCCACTCCTGCATACGCTGTCCTTCGACTAACCGTAACGGGAACTGGGCTTCTTTTCCGCTGGCCAGCAGTTCAAGCATCTGCCGGACGGTCATGCCCTGGCTGAAGCGATAGGTCCCGGCCTTAAAGTTCGCCAGTTCAGGCTCAAGCTTAAGCAACCAGCCAAACCAGACTGTTTGCGGCACGATATGCTGGCGGTTAAGTTCGGCTTCCAGCACCACGCGTCCAGAGCCCGCCGGCAGTGTGAAGATGGTTTCTTTGTTGATGGTCAGCGCCGAGTCGGCAAACTGGCGGATCTGCCAGTAACTGAAGGCGATGGCCGCCACGACGATGACGACAATCCCGGTGAAAAATTTTCTTTTTACTGTCATGAAATATCCATGTTAATCGTCTTGAAGGTGTAACAGAGTAAACAGCTGCCGCGAGGAGTAGTGCCAGTTCTCAATCTGACGTACCGGCAGGACCGGCATTAGCGCATTCGTTATCAGCGCTTCGTCCGCGTCGGCCAGAGCTTCAGCCGGCTGGCTGACTTCACGCACCTCAATCTTTCGCTCACGCAGTCGCTGGATCACCCACTGGCGTTGAATACCGTTCACTCCTGAATGGCGAAGATCGGGCGTAAATACCTGCTCTCCCTTACGCCAGAACAAATTTGCCGCACAGCATTCCACCAGGCTACCGTCAGTGTCAAGCACCAGCGCCTCGTCTGCACCAGTCTGGTCAAGCTCTGTACGGATCAGCACCTGCTCAAGCCGGTTCAGGTGTTTGATGCCGGCCAGCAACGGGTTTCTCCCCAGGCGGATCGAACTCAACGCCAGCCTCACGCCGGTCTGGCGCCACTGATGATAATGCGCGGGATAATCAGACAGAAAAATCATGCGTGAGGGCTGCAGGCAACCGGCGGCACTGTAGCCACGCCCTCCTGCCCCGCGCGAAAGGATCACTTTCATCACGCCATCAGCACGGATCGATGCCGCAAAACGCATTTCGCCATCAAGGGCTGGCCAGTCGACGTTGGCGATCATCAGGCGCTCGCAAGCGATTTTCAGGCGCTGCAGGTGGGCTTCGGGCATCACGATTTCACCCTGCAAAATGCGGGCGGTGGTAAAACAACCGTCACCAAACTGCACGGAACGATCGCGCGCCTGCAGGCTGTCCTGCAGCTCGCCATTTATCCAGACCATTACTCCCCCTGAGTGAACATCGCGCAGCGGTAAAGATACCCTTTATGCCCCTGCAAATTCATCCGATTGTCTGTGCATAATTGTATAGAGAGATAAAAAGGCAGAACGGTTACAGGCTTAGCAACAAAAAAGGCCCGCATAGCGGGCCTTCTTCAAGGTAAGGCGACAATCAGATTTTGCGGAAGATCAACGAACCGTTGGTTCCGCCAAATCCGAAGGAGTTACACAATGCGTACTCCAGACCTTTTACCTGTCGAGCTGTGTGTGGCACAAAATCCAGATCGCAACCCACATCCGGATTATCCAGATTGATGGTTGGCGGGATAACCTGGTCACGCAGGGCAAGAATAGAGAAAATTGACTCTACGGCGCCTGCTGCCCCTAAAAGGTGACCGGTCATGGATTTGGTCGAGCTCACCATCACGCTGCCTGCACTGGCACCGAAGATCGTCTTCACTGCCTGCGTTTCAGCTTTATCACCGGCCGGCGTAGAGGTGCCGTGCGCGTTAATATAGCCAATCTGCTCGGGTGACAACTGCGCATCTTTCAACGCATTTTTCATCGCCAGTGCGGCCCCTGCACCATCTTCCGGTGGTGAAGTCATGTGGTAAGCATCGCTGCTCATGCCGAAACCAACCAGTTCCGCATAAATTTTCGCGCCACGCTTTTTCGCGTGTTCGTACTCTTCAAGCACCACCAGACCGGCGCCATCGCCCAGCACGAAGCCGTCACGATCGCGATCCCAAGGACGGCTTGCCGCCTGAGGATTGTCATTGCGGGTTGAAAGCGCACGCGCTGCGCCAAAACCACCCATACCCAAAGGCGTACTGCCCTTTTCTGCACCGCCAGCCAGCATCACATCCGCATCATTATAAGCAATGATACGTGCGGCCTGACCAATGTTATGCACACCGGTGGTACAGGCAGTCGAAATGGCGATGCTTGGACCTTTCATGCCGAACATAATAGTCAGGTGACCCGCTATCATGTTTACAATCGTGGAGGGAACGAAGAAAGGACTGATTTTACGCGGGCCGCCGTGGATCAGCGAATCGTGGTTTTCTTCAATCAGACCGAGACCACCGATACCGGAGCCAATAGCGGCACCAATACGATCGGCATTCTCATCAGTAATGACCAGACCGGAATCCTGCATGGCTTGAATGCCAGCGACAACGCCGTACTGAATGAAGGCATCCATCTTGCGCTGATCTTTGCGCGAGATAAATTCTTCACAGTTAAAATCTTTTACTAAGCCAGCAAAACGCGTTGCGTAGGCACTAGTATCAAAATGGTCGATCAGGCTGATGCCACTCTGACCGGCAACAAGAGCATTCCAGGTGGACTCTACGGTATTGCCGACAGGAGACAACATGCCAAGACCGGTCACAACTACACGACGCTTAGACACGTTCGTCCTCCAGGGAGGGAAAAAATGACAATGGAACAGTATGGGGTGTACAGAAAAAACTCAGGCGGTCGAATGACCGCCTGGAGATGCTCACTTATGCCTGGTGATTATTGATGTAATCAATAGCAGCCTGAACAGTAGTGATTTTCTCAGCTTCTTCGTCCGGAATCTCGGTATCAAACTCTTCTTCCAGAGCCATTACCAGCTCAACGGTATCAAGAGAATCAGCGCCCAGATCTTCTACAAAAGAGGCAGTGTTAACGACTTCTTCCTGCTTAACGCCAAGCTGCTCGCCAATGATTTTCTTAACGCGTTCTTCGATAGTGCTCATACTATTAAATTTCCTATCAAAACTCGCTTTCGCGATGGTTTTCGTAGTGTATAAAATGGTGAAAAAGATGCAACTAAATCCCGGCTGGTCAAACCACGAATTTACGCTATTTTGCGGGTATAACCGCAAATAACGCAAATAAATTTCGTGATTATCAGACCATATACATTCCGCCGTTGACGTGCAGCGTCTCACCAGTGATGTACGCAGCCTCGTCGGAGGCTAAAAATGCTACGGCATTCGCGATTTCCTGCGCGCCGCCGAGGCGACCCGCTGGCACTTCCGCTAGAATGCCCGCACGCTGATCTTCAGTCAGCGCGCGCGTCATGTCGGTTTCAATGAAACCTGGCGCCACGACGTTAACGGTAATACCACGTGACGCGATTTCACGCGCCAGTGACTTGCTGAAGCCGATCAAACCCGCTTTTGCTGCTGCGTAGTTTGCCTGGCCCGCATTACCCATCGTTCCGACTACAGAACCAATGGTAATGATTCGGCCTACGCGTTTCTTCATCATAGCGCGCATTACCGCTTTTGACAGGCGGAATACGGAAGTCAGGTTTGTGTCCAGGATATCCTGCCACTCATCATCCTTCATACGCATCAGTAGATTATCACGCGTAATGCCAGCATTATTGACTAAAATGTCCACTTCGCCAAATTCAGCACGAATATTTTCTAACACCGCATCAATTGACGCACTGTCAGTCACATTCAGCAGCAGGCCTTTGCCATTGGTGCCCAGATAAGCACTGATGGCGTCCGCACCACTTTGGCTGGTCGCTGTACCGACAACTTTCGCGCCGCGTGCTACCAGCGTTTCTGCGATAGCACGGCCAATGCCGCGACTTGCACCGGTAACCAGTGCGATTTTTCCTTCAAAGCTCATGTTCATCCTCGTCTACTGTTAAAGCGCCGCTGACAGGCTTGCCGGATCGTTTACCGGCACCGCAGTCAGGGTGTCAACAATACGCTTCGTCAGGCCAGTCAGCACCTTACCAGGGCCAACTTCAAGCAGTGACGTTACGCCTTCCTGCGCCATAAACTCCACACACTCGGTCCAACGAACCGGGTTGTACAGCTGACGAACCAGCGCGCTACGAATGGCCTCTGGTGAGGTTTCGCACTGCACATCAACGTTGTTAACCACCGGGAATGTCGGGGCGTTGAAGGTCAGTTTTTCCAGCGCAACAGCCAGTTTATCGGCTGCGGGTTTCATCAACGCACAGTGAGAAGGTACGCTCACAGGCAACGGCAGAGCACGTTTGGCTCCAGCAGCTTTACACGCTGCGCCAGCGCGTTCTACCGCTTCTTTATTTCCTGCAATTACAACCTGACCAGGCGAGTTGAAGTTAACCGGGGAGACAACCTGTCCCTGAGCCGACTCTTCACACGCTTTCGCGATTGACGCATCATCCAGACCGATAATGGCCTGCATGGCGCCCGTGCCTTCTGGCACCGCTTCCTGCATCAGTTTGCCACGCAATTCAACCAGTTTGATCGCTTCATCGAAGGCGATCACACCTGCACAAACCAGCGCACTATACTCGCCCAGGCTGTGTCCCGCCAGCATTGCAGGCATCTTACCGCCTTTTTCCTGCCAAACGCGGAAAATAGCAACAGATGCAGCCAGCAAAGCCGGTTGGGTCTGCCAGGTTTTGTTCAGTTCTTCTACAGGTCCCTGCTGCACCAGCGCCCACAGGTCGTAACCCAGCGCAGCGGAGGCTTCGGCGAAGGTTCTCTCAACCAGCGGATTCTCTGCAGCCAGCTCAGCCAGCATGCCTACCGTCTGGGAGCCCTGTCCCGGAAAAACCATAGCAAATTGCGTCATTGTGAAATCCTTAATCAAAAACGAACCAGCGCTGAGCCCCAGGTGAATCCACCGCCGAAGGCTTCCAGCAGAATAAGCTGACCACGCTGAATACGACCATCACGCACGGCTTCATCCAGTGCGGTAGGCACGGAAGCGGCGGAGGTATTGCCGTGACGATCGAGCGTAACCACGACTTTTTCCATGCCCATACCCAGCTTGCGGGCGGTAGCACTGATAATGCGTAGGTTGGCCTGATGCGGAACCAGCCAGTCAATGGCTTCACGATCGAGGTTATTGGCTTGCAGCGTCTCTTCAACGATATGCGCAAGCTCGGTAACAGCCACTTTAAACACTTCGTTACCGGCCATGGTCACGTAGGAAGGCTGCTGCTGGTTCTGACGATCCTGATTAGACAGGGTCAGCAACTGGCCGTAACGGCCATCCGCGTGAAGATGCGTAGAGATGATGCCTTGCTCTTCGCTGGCGCCTAACACCACCGCACCTGCGCCATCACCAAACAGGATGATGGTGCCACGATCTTCAGGATCGAGCATGCGTGCCAACACGTCAGCACCAATCACCAGCGCATTTTTGACCGCACCGTTCTTGATATACTGGTCAGCAACGCTCAGGGCATAGGTAAAGCCTGCACAGGCAGCCGCAAGGTCAAAAGAGGCGGCATCCTCAATCTCCAGCAGTTGCTGGATCATGCAGGCTGAGCTTGGGAAGGCGTGGCTGGAGGAGGTCGTCGCCACCACAATCAGACCGATATCGTTTTTATCAATGCCGGCCATTTCCAGCGCGCGCTCAGCGGCGTGGAAACCCATTGAGGCAACGGTTTCATCCGGCCCGGCAATGCGGCGTTCACGGATACCGGTGCGGGTGACAATCCACTCGTCCGATGTATCCACCATTTTTTCCAGATCGGCGTTAGTCCGCACCTGTTCAGGCAAATAGCTGCCTGTACCGATAATCTTCGTATACATGTACGTCATTCACTCTTAGGTAATACAGCCTGAAGGCGGGCAGCAATCCGCTCTGGGACTTGCCGCGCCACCGCCTGCTCTGCCTGTTCGATCGCCGCAGCGAATGCGCGTTGATTGGCCGCACCGTGACTCTTTATCACCGTGCCGCGCAATCCTAACAGACAGGCGCCATTGTACTGGTCGGGGTTGAGGTGGCCGAAGCGCTTTTCCAGACGTTTTTTTATCAAACGTGCCAGCAGCGTCATCCACCAGGCCCTTTTTTTACCTTCGCCCTGTGATTTCAACAGCGAAAGAAACATTCTTACCACGCCTTCCATGGTTTTCAGGGTGACGTTGCCCACAAAACCATCGCAGACCATCACGTCCGTTTTCCCGGTAAGAAGATCGTTGCCTTCGAGGTATCCAATATAGTTAATTTCTGGCGATGCACGCAGGATAACTGCCGCATCGCGAATACTGCTTAACCCTTTGGTCTCTTCCTGACCAATATTCAGCAACGCCACGCGGGGAGAGTGTATCGACAGAACTTCTTCCGCCATCACCGCGCCCATCACTGCAAATTGTACCAGCATCGCGCTGTCGGACTCGACGTTAGCGCCCAGATCCAACACCACGGTTTTACCCTTGAGCTGATTCGGTAATACCGTCATCAGCGCCGGGCGCTCAATACCGTCCAGCGGCTTGAGCATCATTTTTGCCAGGCCCATTAGCGCACCGGTGTTTCCGGCGCTGATACAGGCCTGCGCCCGTCCTTCTTTCACCAGCTCAAGCGCCACACGCATGGACGTGCCGCGGCTATGGCGAATGGCCTGTGAGGGTTTGGCATCACTGGCAATAACCGACTCAGCAGGGATCACCTGCAGACGTGCCAACAAGGCAGAATCAGCTTTTGCGAGAAATGACGAGATGTTGTCGGGATCGCCGACCAGAAGAAGATGCAGCTGTGTGTTAGAGGCCAGTGCCTGCATTGCAGCAGGCACTGTCACGCAGGGACCGAAGTCCCCGCCCATGGCATCTATCGCCAGGGTCAGACGTGGCAAAGTATCGCCTTGCGTATCCGCAAGAACTACTTAACGATGACCTTGCGACCGCGGTAGTAACCATCCGCAGTGATGTGGTGACGCAGATGCGTTTCGCCAGAAACTTTATCTACGGAAAGAGATGCTGTGGTCAGGGCATCGTGTGAACGACGCATGCCACGCTTGGAACGGGTTGGTTTATTCTGTTGTACGGCCATGGACCTTACTCCTATTACTTACGCTTTAAACTGGCTAATACGGCAAATGGGTTTGGTTTTTCTGCCTCTGCAGGCAGCTTGCCAAAGACCATGTCCGCCTCGGACACTTCACAGTGTTCAGAATCATGCACCGGAACGACAGGCAGGGCGAGGATAATTTCATCTTCAACCACCGCCAGCAGATCGATTTCACCAAACTCGTTGACCTCGACCGGCTCGTACGCTTCCGGCAGTGCCTCAGCCTGCTCGTCAGTAACGATCGGGCTGAAACAATACGTCACGTGGACCTGATGCGGAAATGTCTTGTTGCAGCGTTGACAACACAGCGTTACGGAGACCGCCGCAGTACCGTTAAATACTGCTAACCGCTGATTGTCGATGGCGAACGACATCGAGCACTCTACATCACTGTCCACACTCACTACCGATTCGGTAATACGCTCCACCTGTTCAGGGGTGTAAACACCCTGATAATCAAGGCGCTTTTGAGCGGTACGAACCGGATCGAGAGTCAGGGGTAATTTTACTTTTTGCATAGGGCGCGCATATTAACTTTGTAACGAGATAGAGTCAAAGAAAAAGGCCGGTTTACAGCATCTTTCACCCAATATTCGCATCCAATGCGGCGCACAGTTTAAAATGCCTTGAACTGATTCGCTATCTATTCTGGAAAAAAATATGACACGACTGGTGCTTGCTTCAACCTCCCCCTTCAGAAAGTCCTTACTGGAAAAGCTGGGGATGCCGTTTATCACTGCCGCACCCGAGGTGGACGAGAGCGCACAACTCGATGAATCCGCTACCGATCTTGTGATGCGACTCGCCGCGGCCAAGGCGCAGGCGCTGGCGGAAACCTACCCGGATCACCTGATTATCGGCTCCGATCAGGTCTGCGTGATTGACGGAAAAATAACCGGAAAACCGCATACGGCGGACAACGCACATCAGCAATTACGCCAGGCCAGCGGCCACAGCGTGATTTTTTACACCGGTCTGGCTTTATACGACAGTCATTCTCAGCAGCTACAGGTGATTTGCGAGCCGTTCAACGTCGATTTCCGCACCTTAACCGAGGAGGAGATCGTGAATTATGTGGCGAAAGAGCAGCCACTGAACTGCGCGGGGAGTTTTAAAAGCGAAGGGTTGGGGATCATGCTGTTCGACCGCCTTTCAGGCCGCGATCCCAATACCCTGGTCGGACTGCCACTGATTGCGCTATGCGAAATGTTACGTGCGGCCGGGATCGATCCGCTCAGGAATTGAAAAAAGCGTTAGTGTTGCCCGTTTGAATCGGGCAACACAGTTCAAAAACGACGCTCAGTGCCTTTGACCTGTGTATCCGTCACACAATCCATTGCTATTTAGCCGGAGCGGTTTTGCGCAGCACTTCCAGGCAATGCTTCAGCTCTTTGTCCAGCGGCGCTTCAACGCGCATCACTTCACCGGTATTCGGATGGGTGAACTTCAACGCTGCCGCATGCAGGAACAGCCTTTTCAGCCCCGTACCCGCAAGCTGCGCATCAAAATCGCGCTCGCCATAACGATCGTCAAAGGCAATCGGATGACCCGCATGCAGCGTATGAACGCGGATCTGGTGGGTTCGACCGGTGATCGGGCTGGCTTTAACCAGCGTGGCATGGGCGAAGCGCTCTTCCACCTTGAAACGCGTTTCAGACGGCTTGCCCTCGCTGTTGACGCGCACAATACGCTCACCACTTTGCAGAATATTCTTCAGCAAAGGTGCCTGTACGGCTTTGATATGCGATGGCCACGCGCCACGAACCAGCGCCAGATAATCCTTCTGCATCCCCTTCTCTCTCAACTGCTCATGCAGCGAGCGCAGTGCGGAACGCTTTTTCGCCACCAGCAGGATGCCCGAGGTATCACGGTCAAGACGATGTACCAGTTCCAGGAAGCGGGCTTCAGGTCTGAGGGCGCGTAATCCTTCAATCACCCCGAAACTTAAGCCGCTGCCACCATGAACGGCGGTGCCGGACGGCTTGTTCATCACCAGGATGTAGTCATCTTCATAGACGATAGCATTGGCGAGTGCCGCCACTTTATCCAGCTTCGGTGAAATCGCCTCTTCCTCACGTTCTGCCACGCGAACCGGCGGAATACGGATCTCATCGCCAGCGACGAGTTTATATTCCGGCTTGATGCGACCTTTATTCACTCGCACTTCGCCCTTACGCAAAATGCGATAAATCATGCTTTTTGGCACGCCTTTGAGCTGCGTGCGTAAAAAGTTATCGATGCGCTGTCCTGCCTCATCGGCAGAAATCGTCACCATTCGTACTGCGGGAGTATTGGTTTTCATGGTCGGCGATTCTAAATAGAGCGCCAGGATAGCGCCACCTCTTTTTCTGTGCTTAACTGACGGTGACCCTTGTGGCTGATGATTTATGACCAGTTTTTGGGCAATTTGTGGAATTGAGAGGCAAATCGCCATAAAAGCCGGAATAAACTTCACAGAGCCACTAAAGTCACCTTGCTATCACAAGGTTAGCAATGGAATAATGCTACTGTTTTTCCTCGCTAAACCTTGTGAAACAAGAAAAAAGCGTAATAAGAAAGTTTGCCGGATAGCCCATACACGCAGCAATGGCGTAAGACGTATTGTGCAATCAGGCATTTAGCGGGCTGCGGGTTGCAGCCTGGACGACAAGACGGGATTGGTTCACTCTGGTTACTCACTGGCGGTTCCCCCCTTTTTAAAAGCGCT
>LIDZ01006851.1_pt7 | contig 13393 bp, 13 predicted proteins | sample 644651 | NCBI WGS metagenome assembly LIDZ01 (sample SAMN03856242, study PRJNA289617) | food metagenome | isolation source: wine grapes on drying loft during traditional withering process | host: Vitis vinifera cv. Corvina | place: Italy: Gargagnago di S. Ambrogio di Valpolicella | collected 2014-01
GCGCGCAGAGCACGAGGTCGGCCCGCTGAATGCCTGGCTGCGCGCGCTGCCGATGTGCTTTAACCCGCAGCACGACAAAAAAAACTGGTACACCCGACTGACGTGGGTCCAGCACCTGGCCGGCCTGCTGCCCGTGACCGGCCGGGAAACCGGCACCGGCAACCCGGGTTTCAGCTTTTTTAACCGGGGCGGCGACGTGCTGAACTTCGATCCCCTGAACAAACACGACCGTTCTCAGAACGCGCACATGCTGCTGTTCGGGCCAACCGGGGCGGGCAAGTCGGCCACACTGTGCTCGATGCTCTGCCAGCTGATGGCCGTACAGCGCCCGCGCCTGTTTATCGCCGAGGCCGGCAACAGCTTCGGCCTGACGGCGGACTACTTTGAAAGCCTCGGTCTTACGGTGAACAAGGTCAGCGTCAAGCCGGGCAGCGGCGTGACCCTGCCGCCGTTCGCCGACGCGCACAAGCTGTTTGAAAGCGACGCCCCGCCGCTGGCGGTGGCCGAAAGCGACCTGCCGGAAATCGATGAGGACGACGAGGGCGAGGACAATGAAAAGCGCGACATTCTGGGAGAAATGGAAATTTCCGCCCGGATGATGATCACCGGCGGCGATCCGAAGGAAGACGCCGCGCTCAGGCGCGCCGACCGGGCCATGATCCGCGAAGCCCTGCTGATGGCCGCCCGACTGACCCTGGATGAAAGCCGCCAGATGCTGCCCAGCGACCTGCAGAACGCCCTGAATCGCATTTCCTCCGACGAGGCCGCCGAGGGCGGGCAGGCCCGTAACGAATCACGCCGGGCCAAGGCGGCGGAGATGGCGGAGTCGCTGGGCATGTTTACCCAGTCCGGCAGCTTTGAGGCCGAGCTGTTTAATCAGGAAGGATCGTTGTGGCCGGAGGCAGACGTCACGCTCATCGACCTGGGCCACCTTGCCCGCGAGGGGTACGAGGCCCAGATGGCGCTGACTATGGTTTCCCTGACCAACACCATCAACAACATTGCGGAGCGCGACCAGTACCTTGAGCGCGACATTGTGTTTACGGTGGATGAGGCACATATCGTGACCGTTAATGCCCTCCTGGCGCCGTACATGACCAAGGTGGTCAAGATGTGGCGTAAGCTCGGAGCCTGGCTCTGGCTTGCCACCCAGAACCTTGAGGATTATCCGGCAGCTGCAGGCAAAATGCTGAACATGGCCGAATGGTGGATCTGCCTGACTATGCCGAAAAAAGAGGTGGAGGACATCGCCCGCTTCCGTACGCTTTCCGAGGAGCAAAAGTCCGTGCTGCTCTCCGCCAGCAAGCTTTCCGGGTGCTATACCGAGGGCGTGGTGTTGTCGAAAAAAATTGAGGCGCTGTTCCGGGCCGTACCGCCCAGCCTGTTTCTGGCGCTGGGCATGACGGAGAAGGAAGAGAAAGCGGAGCGCAAGGCACTGATGCGTAAACATAACTGTTCAGAGCTCGAAGCTGCTATTCTCGTAGCAAGAAAACTGGATCGTCTGCGTGGACTGATGACGGCTGAGTCGGCTGGGATGCCGGAATACAACGATAAAAGAGAGAAGCTGACCGCATGATTAAGCTTAAATACGCGAGCCCTGTAACACTTATCCCCGCGGCCGATGAGACGCCCACGCCGACTCTTTTCGGTCTGTATCCTCAGGGTGAGCCTGTCGCCACGCAGAGCACTCAGGAGCGGCTTGAGGCGATGAAAGGCGCACTGAAGCATCGATTGCAGCCACCGGTCGCCATTACCTGTAACCCGCACCGGATCGGGAAAAACAGCTGCGTCGCCATTCATTTAGAAGATAGCCGGGGCAATCGCGCGGACATTCTTGTGACCCAGGAAGGCCGCGCCAGCCTGCCGCTGGACAATGAATTTGACTCGCCGCGTTGGTACGTCAATGTGCCAGATGCGGCGGATATGGTTTATATGACGCTTTGGGTTAACAGTGTGTTTGAGGATTAAATCTATTGTCATCTGATAAAAAACCGGCCTGCAGGGCCGGTAGTTTTATTAATCTTGAGGTATGGTCGACTTCAATACTCTGAGCCTGAAATGCCCGCTATGAGCGAAAACCGAACGTCCTGCTTGAAAACTGATATAGAAATGAAATGTCTGCAGTAATCTCAAACTCTATATCGGCAGGGATAACCAACATTATCATTTTTCCTGCCGGCCTGATAAGGTTTATCACCGCCTAATGGCAAGAAAAGTATTCGTATTTCCACCGTAAGCAGCTCATTAGTATTCTTATATCCATAACACTACGTTTGAGCGATTCAGGTTTGTTAAGTTTAAGATATCACTATTATTTATTTTAACTTGCCCCCTGGTTTGACGAAGTTTTTATTTTGACCTGTCAACCAGTCTGATATGGCTTATTTTTCGAGGAATTCGTATTTTTATAACTGTCAATATTTTACCAACTCGCCATCATCAGGAACAACGACTCGATCACCCAACTTGTTTTCTTTAACATAGGCACGCATATCAGCACGACTGACGGTTGTATGGTTTACAGCATCCATATGCACCGTGATGATTTTTGCCTGAGGTAGTACTTCATAGGCATGCCGAACGTCTTTAGTCCCCATGATAATGCCTGAATCCGGGAAATCCAAGTTGCGAGCATCACCTGTATTCAGTATTAATACGTCCGGTTTAAATTTCACGATTGCCTTGTTGACGTCTGAGTTCCACAGGGTGTCACCAGCTAAATATACTGTTTTATGATTTTTAGCCTTAAAAACAACACCCATCGCTTCTCCAAGTATCTCGCTGATTGAGGAAGCAAACATCTCGTCTGTACCATGAGCGCCGTGTGTCTTAATAACAGTCACATCGCCAAACTGTATGGAGCTATTAAGAACTTTGACGTTTTTAAATCCCTGGCTTCGAATTAGCTTTGCATCATCTTCATGCTGAGTAATGATCAGAATATCTTTTGGTAGCTTTTTTTGTGCTTCAGGATCCCAGTGGTCCAGATGAGTATGAGTGACGATTACGCCCTCCACGCCTTTATAGGTATTTTCAACGCTTACGGGCAGTTCAACCAGAGGAAAGCGCAGCTGGCTATTATGGGTATTTTCAAAACCGGGAAATGCATCTTTTCTGGCAAGCATAGGATCGATAAGGAATGTTTTTCCCGCAATTTCGATTCTCCCGGTTGCATTGCGGATTTGTTGATAATGATCGCTCGCAAAAGCGGAGGTGACTAGTGTTGCACTAAGCGCAACAGCTAAAAATAATTTATTCATATTTTTAATCTCCAGATGTATTGTTAATTTACTACATGCCATTATGGCATTTTAAATTGCACAACGGTTTAATATTTTATTTTAAATTTCCACGTATAACAGTCGAGCATAAATGACTCTTCCATTCATTATAAACAATATTTCACTAAAGTGATAATAGTAATGTGGCCATTGTGCGATGGAATCGGGTCATTATTGTATTGATGAAAAAAGTCATGGGGAAATTAACAATAAGCTATCAGGTTTCATGTCTTTATTTATTCCACCTTAACTCTGAAGCTTGCGATGCCGCTTAGTCCTCCATCAGGCGAAAAGGAATAAAATAAGTATCAGAATGGATGTGTGTATCTCTCTGCATCTACAGTCAATACCACCCCCCCCCGTAATATGACCCGTTTTCATTGATAATTGGCTTTCAGCCATATCACGCCTGTCCGAACGCTCTCCTTATACTCCTTTCATCACTTGGCTGCAGGTTCAGTGTTTAAACAATGCTGACGGGTTTCCATCTGACAGCGTAACCGGGCCTGTTTCTGAGCAAGATAACATTAATCGGGCAGGTTAATGCGGGAACTGACACTCACCCGCCTGCTTAATTCCGTTCCGGAGCTTTACTAAAATGAGAAATATGCATCGGCAGGTCCTTATACTTGCAGGCTCCCAGGCAATCTTTCAGTCGATATCGGTCCTGATAATGACAATAGGCGGGCTGGCGGGAGCTCTCCTGACGCCACACGCTTCGCTGATCACCGTCCCCATCTCAATGGCGAGCCTGGGAACGGTCATCGTGATGTTTCCTGCTTCATTATGGATGAGCCGGGCAGGCAGAAAAACAGGGTTCATTACCGGCACTCTGAGTGGGATAGTAGCGGCGGTTATTTCCATACTGGCAATGGTCCAGCAATCCTTCATGTTACTGTGCCTCGGGATGTTCTTTCTGGGAATATATCAGGCATTTGCGCAGTTTTACCGTTTTGCTGCGGGTGAAGTTGCTCTTCCAGCATTTCGCACCAAGGCCATTTCACTGGTCCTGGCTGGCGGCGTCATTGCCGCCCTGCTAGGTCCATTTCTGGCCAGCCGGGGAAGTACGTTGTTCAGCGTGGCCTATGTAGGCTCATTCCTCTTCATGGGCATACTGGCTTCGCTGGGTTTACTTCTGTTGTCGCGTTTACACATGCCCGTGCAGCAAGATGATTTATCTGAGCAGGCATTAATTCGTCCCTGGATAAAGGTCATTTCTCAGCCTGCTTATCTCGTCGCCCTTTTTTCCGGCGCCTCAGGGTTTGGCATCATGGTACTGGGGCTGACAGCGACGCCCATTGCCATGAAGCATTATGGTTTTGACCTCCCGCAAATCGCTGCGGTCATACAGCTTCACATACTGGGCCGGTTCGTCCCTTCTTTTTTTACCGGAAAGCTGATTGATCGGTTTGGCGTGATTAACATTATGCTGGCGGGGATCCTTCTCCTGCTTGCTTATATCGCTCTAGTCCTTTCAGGCACCACGTGGGGATTTTTTGCCGCTGCGCTAGTTCTGATGGGGATTGGCTGGAATTTTCTCTATATCGGGGGGACCAGCCTGCTGGCAACAACTTACTCTGCGCGTGAAAAAGGCGTTGCTCAGGCGGCAAATGACATGAGCGTCTTCATCTCCAGCCTTATCTGCTCACTGGGTGCAGGTCCGCTGCTGAATACATTTGGCTGGGAAACCATGCACCTCATTCTGCTTCCCTGGATTATCGGCCTGGTCGTGCCAATGTTCTTATTAACCCGGCATCAGAAGCGCACAACAGGGCCGGCGATAAAGTAAGGCTTCAGGGATCTTGGTGAGCATGTCGCCAGCAGGGCCGTAACCTGACCTATACCTTCTTTCATCCTGAGTGGCAGTGAGCGCGAAATACCATAATGAAAATACAAAAAGAGATTATTTATTCATTGATTCAGTGGATTGAAACGAATCTTGAAAGAAAGCTCAGCATCGGTGAAGTTGCTGAGCGGGCCGGGTATTCAAAATGGCACCTGCAGCGTCTGTTCCGTTCGGTGACCCGTTATAGCCTGGCGGAATATATCCGCAGCCGGAAGCTGGAAGCCGCTCGCCAGTGCCTCATCAGCGAGGAGGCCAGCATAATTGATATTGCCACTATGTATGGGTTCAGTTCTCAGCAAAGTTTCACACGCGTTTTTGTTAACAGGTACCGTATTACACCGGGACGATATCGCAAAATGGTCCGGGATCTGTCTGTTCAGCCGGCAAAAAATCAGGCTGTAGAAAAACGGTTATGTGACACGATTCCTTCCGATCATCCTGCGGTCATATTTGTCAGGTAGGTGTTCTGACGCATGGCCTGCTTACCGGCAGGCCGGAACAGATTGACCCGATTACATTCAAGTATGACCCGACAGCATCTTTGCGCTGTGTGGAAGTGCTGATAGGTTCATTTAATCACGAAACGGGGCCTGAGCCGCTCCTTCGCGTAAAGACCGTGAGCCTGTATAAGACCGAATATCTGTCATTCACAATTTCCGGAGCAGGCTAATGCCATTTGTCTGTTGCCTGTATCAACCTGAGGATAAATCATGAAAAATGCCCTGATCGTTATCGATATTCAGAATGATTACTTCCCCGGTGGAGCCTTTCCACTGGAGGAACCTGAAGCCGCCTGTAAAGCCGCCGTTCGGGCAATTGAAAAAGCTCGTGAGGCAGGCTGGCTGATCGTCGGCATTCAGCATGTTACCTCACCTGACGGTCCGTTCTTCAGGCCCGACAGTAAAGGAGTCAAAATTCACCCGGATATTGCGGCAGCACTGGGAAATGCACCGGTAATCGTTAAAAAAGAGGCGGATAGTTTCTTTGAAACCCGCCTTGAGACGCTCTTGCGTGATAGTGGCATTACTGATCTCTATCTCACCGGCATGATGACGCAGCATTGTGTAACGCATACAGCGCTTTCACCTCAGGCACACGGCATGAAGGTGCACATCGTTGCTGAAGGCTGTGCTGCACCAACCAAAGCGCTCAGCGATCTTGCCCTGTCCGGACTTAATGCACGCTGCAGCGTGGAATAACGAGCTGAGGCTTACGGAAGTGTGATTTTATACGGGCTGTACTGTTACCGGTCCGAGCAGCCCCTTTTTTGCGGAATGACCTGGTTTTATCCTTTCCTGCGTTGGTGACCGGCTTCTTCATCCCCTAATCTGCCTGGTTTTATAAGGAAAAAATGCTCATTGCCCTATACAGTCTGCTGCCTGTTTTCCTGGCCTTCGCGGGCGGACTCAACCTGAGAAAAATCTTTAAGAATATCACCCCTTCGGCTTTTGACAGAATATCAGGCCTGTCACTCTATTTTCTTCTGTTATTCATGGGAGCAGCCGTCGGCGGAATCCCTGACATCAGGGAAAAGCTTATCGTCGCAGGCCTGAACGCGTTAATCATTGCATCAATGACGTCAGTAATGACTTTTTTTGTCCTGTTCATTGTCGATAAGCTACGCGGGAAAACAGTATCTTCCTTCTCTGCTCCCGCCCCTCGAGACAGTCGCTCAGGGTTGCTGCCTATTTTATTCCCTATAATTGGCCAGATAATTACAGCGGTAGCGGGCTTTATACTGGCGTTTTGCGGCGTCCTGCCTGTAATGGACACAGGCTTAATCATTTCACTGCTCCTGTATCTGCTGATATTTGCCGTCGCGGTAAAACTGTCGTTTTCTGATATCAGTATGAAAGAGGTTTTACTGAACAGGACAAACCTGCTGCTGACCCTGGTCACCATGCTATCAGCCCTTGCAGGTGCTGCGCTGGCCTCCCCGTTCGTTAGCATGCCACTCCATGAGGTGCTGGCGGTGGGATCCGGGTTTAGCTGGTATACCCTGTCAGGAACTCTGTTCACTCAGATGGGCAATCCACTGTTAGGCACGGTGGCATTTTTAAGTGATCTGTTTCGTGGCGTATCAGCCCTGCTGCTTATCCCGCTGATATCAAGATGCGGTTTCGCCCATGCCGCTATAGGTATATCTGGCTCGACGGCGCTTGATGTGGCACTTCCCGTTATTGAAAAGTACTGTGGTGTGGCATATATCCCGTTTGCTCTTCTGATGGGCGGCATCACGACAATGGCCGTTCCCTTTCTGATCCCTTTTTTCTATTACCTGTGAACCACAGAGTCGGGCAGCTGCTTAATTACGACTGTCCGGCTGATTGCTTTCATTTGACCTGATTTCATCGACTAATGACCTGGAGGCCTGTCACGGCTTTCCGGCCTTACCTCTTATAGTAAACTCACTCGCAGATACATAGCCCGTTAACAGTAAGCAGGCTGGCTGCGGCTTAAAACCTGAAGAATCACTGGAGCAAGAAATGAAGTTAACGCAAATCCGCAACGCCACACTCGTGCTGGAATACGCCGGTAAAAAATTCCTCATCGATCCTATGCTGGCAGAAAAAGATGCCTGGGATGGCTTTGCCGGAAATGCACGTCCACATCTTCGTAACCCCATGGTCGCACTGCCTGTGGCGGTAAAAGATTTGCTGGACGTTGATGCCGTTATTCTGACGCATACACATACCGACCACTGGGACGAAGCAGCACAGCAGACCGTACCTAAAGATATGCTTATCTACACGCAGGATGAGAACGATGCGGCACTAATTCGTTCACAGGGTTTTCTCAATATCCGCGTGCTGAAAGAAGAAAACCATTTTGTGGATGGCCTGACGATTTACAAAACTGACGGCCAGCACGGCAGCAATGAACTCTATGCGGATGCTGAATGGGGCAGTTTACTGGGAGATGCATGCGGACTGGTATTCACGCATCATGATGAAAAAACCCTCTATATTGCCGGCGACACAGTCTGGGTTAAACCTTATGCAAAAAGCCTTCAGCGTTTCCGTCCGGACGTTGTGGTACTGAATACCGGCTATGCGGTTAACGATCTTTACGGCCCGATTATTATGGGTAAAGAGGACACGCTGCGCACGCTTAAGATGCTGCCAGCTGCGACCATCGTTGCTTCTCATATGGAGTCGATTAACCACTGCCTGCTTACCCGAGCAGAGCTGCGTGAGTTTACGCTTGAACACGGTATTGAAGACCAGGTACTTATTCCGGCAGACGGTGAGACCCTCGCTTTCTGACATATCTATGTGCGTGTTTGAGGAAAAATCGTTAGAAAAACCGGCTACGTGTTGTCTAGTGGCCGGTTAAAATCAGCGTTTCAGCGACCGGAGCTCTGGTGGCTGTCATTTATGAAAAGGTAAACATTATGTCTGCTCTGACAGTTGCCGTAATAGCCACGGCTGGATTCAGTCCGTTTCACTTTTCAGTACCCTGTATACTTTTCGGGGCATCAATGCCGGAACCTGATCTGTTCCGCGTCGAAATCTGCGCTGAAAACGCAGGTATTGTTCAGTCTGACATTGGACTGTCTATTAATGTGGAACATGGCCTTGAACAACTTGACGCTGCAGATATCATCATTGTGCCTTACTGGAATAATCCTGATGAAAAACCTTCTCAGGCGCTGCTGGATAAGCTGATAAGTGCCTGGCAGCGTGGCGCGGAAGTGGTAGGCCTTTGCCTGGGTACCTATGTGCTCGCGTATTCAGGCCTGCTCGATGAGCACCGTGCTGCCACACACTGGGAGTATGAAAAGGACTTCACTGAACGCTTCCCTGCTGTTCACCTGGACAGTAACTCTCTGTATACCAGCGACGAACGGCTTATAACTTCTGCAGGAACTGCGGCTGGCATTGACTGCTGTTTGAATATTATCCGAAGTCATTATGGTTCAGCTGTGGCCAACCGGGTGGCCAGAAGGATGGTGGTTCCGCCTTACCGGGAGGGCGGCCAGGCCCAGTTTATAGAGCGTCCGGTTCCGGGTTCTACGCGGGACAGTAAAATGAATGAATTAATGGATTACCTGCGCCGTAATCTGGATAAACCTCACGACCTAGACTCACTGGCCGGATTTGTCAGCATGAGCCGGCGAACGCTGACCCGTCACTTTCTGAAGGCCACCGGAACCTCTCTGGGTGACTGGATTAATGCGGAACGGCTTCAGCGAAGTCAGGAACTGCTGGAGATGACGGATCACAGTATTGAAAAAGTGTCCGAAATGACAGGTTTCCAGTCTCCTATCTCATTCCGCCAGAGCTTTAAGGCAAAATTCAGCGTCAGCCCCAGCGAATGGCGTCGGGCATTCCGTGGTCCTGAACCCGTTGTTCGGGAAGTACACCGGGCATAACAGGTAAACACAGCGGTTTTATCCTCCGAGTAAGGTTCATGCTGGAACAAGCTTTCAGATGGAGAAATCCACTATCATACGATGCATTTAAGGCCAGATATTAGTCTCCGGGGAGCTTGCCGTTCACCGGACGCAGACCGGAATCCATTCTCCAGTACAGGCATACAAACCAGCACGACCAATCCGTCTGGCACTGCCCGAACGCCGTTGTCGGTCATGATTTGTGGTTTTTACAGCCGTGCTGACGAGCCAGCATTTATTAGAGTACAGGAGTGTTGTCCTTAGACATCTTGGCACAAAGCGGACATTCACTGCTCCATTTTTCATAATGCTTCCGCCAATGCCGACAAATTTTCAAAATCCGAAATAGAGTTTACTGCTGAATCCCTGAGCTCGGGCTGTCACGCTGGCACCCTGATACCCGTGACGGAGATTTGCAATGCGCATCAGGCCACCCCTTTTTTTTTCCCTGCTGATACCAATCCAGGTAATGGCAGGCACCGTCGTTTTTACCGACGCTCAGCACCCTCCCCTGAACCTTACCGCCGACACTGAAGTTGTCTGGCTGGACGGACCCGATCGTCTGCAGCAGGCTATTTTCGGTGATCTGTCGTCAGATCCTCAGCAGGCTGCCCTGCAGGCTCAGCAGGTCATTCAGTCACCCGACTGGCCCCGTAAGCAGGCGCAAATTGCCGGCGCCTATCGTCAGGTGGTCCACGCATGGGAAATTGGCCTGCACAAGTACCCAGCCGTCGTATTTGATGATCGGGACGTGGTATATGGCACGGCTGATGTGGCGCAGGCCAGCCTACACCGCACGCAGGGGGCAGGTTGATGCTAGGGTCATTCAAAAAGCACCTCTCCGCCGTCGGCACGGCCTCGGTTCTGGCCGTGGCCGCCGCGCCCGCCACGTTTGCCGCCATCAATACGGCCGGGATTATCGCCAGCGCGGTGACGCAGGACTGTATCAGCTGGCGCGTGAGTGGCGTCTGTTACTGGCTGATGTGTACGCCCTTTGGCTGCTCGGTCAAAACCTCGGTTAAGGTGACGCACTATATCCCTGAGGTGGTGGTCTCAACCTACACCGGCCCGGGCGGCAATCCCTGGCATGAAATGGCTTTTATGAGCGGAGCTGCGGGAGCCGTTGACGGCGGACTGACCAGCGGCGCTGCCGCCGGCGGAGGGAATGCCGCCGACATCAAGGAAGCGGGGCGTCGTCAGTCAAACATCAAATTTAAATACGCAGACGCCATCGGGCATCCGGCGACCTCCCTGATTGGCGGCAGCATCGCCGGCTACTCCTGCGACACCGCTGCCCGGGCATTTAACCCCTACTTCCTCAGCACCCTCGATTCGCTTATGTGGCGCACGGGCCTGCCGGAATCGCTTTATCCGGAGGCGCTTATTCCCGGACAGCGCGAGCTGGGTAGCCAGGCCGCCGCCAACATGTGGGGCAACCTCTATCCGCGATCGGGCTTCGTCAGTCAGACGGACGATGACAAGGCTTCCGCCGTTGTCGCCCAGCGCGTGGCCGACATCATCACCCGATCCGGGCAGATCCACGTTTATCAGCAGCTGAAGGGCACCCGCAAGCCGGGCTACTGGCCGCCGGGCGAGGTGAAAGAAAACACCGGCACGGCTAACCATAAATGGCAGCGTCTGTCGCCCACGCTTTCCGCTACCTGTGCCGTATTTCCCGACGGCGCCTATCCCACGGCGCAGGACGGCAACGAAGCCTACGCGCTGTGGCAGCCCTACAGCTGCTGCAAACGTCGCGGCCAGACCTTTCTGTATGCAACCAATTTTTAAGAGGCACCTATGAAACCAACCACACTGAGGCCTGCCTTTCTGGCGATCCTGATCAGCATATCGATCGGCGTGGCACAGGCTGATGACGATAACCGGTCCGGCGCCTTTGGCGTTTCGTTGCCGTCGGTCAACGACAGCGCGATCGGCTACGGCAAAAACGTCAATGGCGCGGTATCCGATAAGCTTTATTACACGCTCGGCGGCGGCTCCGTTATTTCCCAGCCGGCCACGCGCAGCAGCATGCGCAAGCTGGGAATGGATATCGGCTGGAGCAGCGACCTGATGTGCGGCAACTTCGACCTTAAAACCACCGTAGGTAATCAGCTGAACGGCGTGACCAGCGGCTATAAAAACCTGATGAGTGACGTTATTCAGGGGGCCACCGGCGCAGTCGCCAGCCTGCCGGCTATGGTGATACAGCGAGCCAATCCGGGCCTGTACGACATGCTGACCAACGGCGTGCTGCAGGGCAGCGTAGCATTTGATAAGGCACAGCTCAACTGTCAGAACATGTCCAAGCGCATGATGAATTTTGCCGGCAACAATAAATGGAATCAGAGCGCGGTCATGGACGAGTACAAGTCGCTTGTGAACAGCGGCGATGCCGATGCGGTACGTGTTAATAACGCCTCTGAAAAGCTGCAGGGCAAGTCCGGCCAGAACTGGATAGGCGGACAGAAGCGCGGCGGGCAGAATCAGCCCGCCATTCGTCCTACGCACGACCTGGCCGCCGCCGGCTACAACATGATGAACAGCCTGCCCGTGCTGAGCACCACGCCCGTCAGCAACAGCAGCTGCAACGGCGGCGCCTGCGCAAAATATGGCAGCGCGGAAGAGGCGGCAAAAGCCGTGGTCCAGGTGGTTGGCGACAGCTCCCTGCGTACCTGCGGCGACGCATCCCAGTGCACCAGTGGCGATGACGAACAGCAGCCTGGAGCCACTCAGGCCGGCACCGGCTTTGCCCCCATTCTTGAGGAAACAACAAAAGAGAATACGGATCAGCTTGTGAAACTGGTCAACGGATCCGAGCCGCCCAACGCCACTAACCTGGCGAAGCTGAAAACCGGCAGTCTGCCAATCACCGCCGGCGTCATCAGGGCGCTGCAGCGCGACCCGGACAATGCCGCCCTCACCGCCCGGCTTGCCGGCGAACTGGCAATGGCGGACACGGTGGAAACGGCGCTGATTATGCGCCGTATGATCGTCACCGGCATGTCAGAGCCGAACGCCGCCTCCCAGACCGCCGCCATTGAAGAAGGCGACCGCCGGGTATCCGCCATCGACAGGGAAATTACCGCGCTGCGTAATGAAATGGAGCTCAAGCGCGAGCTGTCCCGCAACTCCGTGCTGACCATCATCGAGCGCGAAAATGGCCGCGTAAACAGCAACCCACAGACCCAGAGTGATGACAACACGGACAGCCGTATGAATCGTCTGGCGGTGCCTGAGTCGGAAAGTAAATGAGAGAGACCCACACGATGAAACCCGTGAAGGAGGCGCGGCGCGCCTCATTTTTCCGCCGTCATCCCGTTCTGCAGCGCACGCTGCTTATTGCCGGCACGCTGCTGGTTCTGATGCTGGGCGCGATGATTATTGCAGACAGCGCGATCAAAAACCCTGACCAGGTGGCCGCCTTCAGCAAGTGGATGGAGCAGGCGAAATACGGCTGGCTGATATGGCGCCTGGCGATATACGGCGCCCTGACGTGGGGATTTGTGAAAATCCTGCGCGCACCGGGCTTCAGGTCGCAGTACCGGCAGCCGCTAATGAGGATCGCCGCCGTCAGCGTTATTTTTGCCCTGGTGAGTGAACTGGTGCTGCTCAGCGGCACGGGAGCGTCATAATGCTTACCAACAGTTACCTGGAGTATTTCCTGACCCTGCTCGGCTGGGTCATTAATAACGGCCTGTGGAATATCCTGCTCAGTACCGGCCTTTTTGCCGCCCCGGTGGCCTTTCGTCTTATCGGCATCTGGCTGAAGGTCCGGGAGGAAGGTGAGGATGAAGGAAACAAGGGCGCACTGTCCATTCCCCGGATGGAGCACGCCATTTACACCTCCTTTCTGGTCATGATTGCCTGCTG
>LIDZ01015742.1_pt15 | contig 13392 bp, 13 predicted proteins | sample 644651 | NCBI WGS metagenome assembly LIDZ01 (sample SAMN03856242, study PRJNA289617) | food metagenome | isolation source: wine grapes on drying loft during traditional withering process | host: Vitis vinifera cv. Corvina | place: Italy: Gargagnago di S. Ambrogio di Valpolicella | collected 2014-01
CTGTAGTCGATATTTACCACGACAATAAAAAGGTCTCCTAATTAATCTTGCACCTTTATAAAATAATTTCGTGAAAATCAAGGCGTATGCTGTTGATATAGTCTCAGATAATGTATACATATTTTTCACAAACTACCTCCATATTACATCCCACTAAATTTCCACATTTAAATACTTGCGATCATTTTCATTTGAAGTGATAGCTTCTATCCAGCTGTGCAAGCTATATTTTTTATAGACTTCATCGTTTATAGGCTCGTATTTCTGATTCAAGAAAATCTTTAAATCAATAAAATTTTCATCCCCTATTACAAGGATATTATTCCCATTGTAGAAATCGTATTTCTTAATATTAATATTAGTGGTAATCAGTTTTCTTTTAGCACCAAGAGTTTCTATGGTTCTCATCGTCAAGCCACTTTGCTTATTATGTTGCACATCAAATACTGCATTTGATTTTCTAAGAACATCTAAATTATTTTGTTCAGATAAAGGTTCAAACTTAAATTCATTTCTTTTAGCACCTTTGAATTCCGGTACAAATACTCTATTGTAGTAATACTGAAATTTATTTAAGAACATATAAGAAAAAATACGAACCCCTATTACCTCTAGTTTCGGAAAAAATTTCTTCAATATTTCGTAACGATTGGGATGAGCAGTGCATACACTTACGATATCGAATTGCCTTTCTTGAAAGCCTTCTCTCGCTATATCCTCATATTCTTCAGTATAAAAAAGCGGCAAAAAAATCAAGGATTCTAATTTCTCACAATCTTCAGAGTCAAATGAATAAGCTCGATCAAATAGTGGAATCAGTTCTTCACTATTTGGGTAAAGAACTAATGAGTCCCACATATACAAGATAAACTTTGCAGTCTTTTGGCTATTTTTTAATTGCTCGATCATTATGGGAGTGAATACTTTACAATTCACAATAAAAACTAGATCATAGGTATTGTATTGGGTTTCAGCCATGATTTTATTGAAATACTTTTGAATCAGAGAATTCATGAGATCTTTTCTAATTTTGATAATTCCCTTTATAAAAGAACTCTCACTGGGTCTATCATTATAATGATTGACCGAATATCCCTGTTTCTCAAACTCTGCAATGATTTTTTTATAATAATTAAAGAAGGGGCTGCCGATATACAACACCTTTTTATTTGACATACTCTTACCCCTCAATCTGTACCAGCATTCCTGTTTTTTTCATTTCCACTAATGAGTGTTCGAAGCTGTTATCTGATTTATCCAACTTATTTTCTTCTTTTTGCTTCTTAACCCATAAAGTAAACTCTTCCATTCCTCCTTCAAAAGTATAAGAAGGTTTAAATTCACAAAAACTTTTAGCTTTACTTATATCAGCTATATTATGTCTTATATCACCTATTCTAAAATCCCCTGAAATCTTAATCTCAGACTTTGATGTATATAATCTTTTCAAGGTCTCTGCTACTTGGATAACAGAGATGTTCTCGCCACTACCTACATTAATGTACTGGTAATTCGTAGCTCCATTTTCAAGTGCTTTACATGTTATCTCTGCTACATCACGGACATGAATAAAGTCTCTACTTTCATTGCCATCCTCAAATATATTAAGGTTTTGGTTCTGTAATAACAACTTTGAAAAGATAGAAAGGATACCTGTATAAGGATTACTAAGTGACTGACCGGCACCATAAACGTTTTGATATCTAAAGATAGTGTATGGAATATTCAGAGGTGGGCACATAACCTCAAGCATTTTTTCTTGTGCAAGTTTGGTGTAGGCGTAATAAGAAATCGGTGAAAGCGAACATTCCTCTGTTGTATAACAAAGTTCAACTTGTCCACTACAAAGTGGACATTTCACTTCAAAATCGCCTCTTTTCATATCATCTATACTTCTTGATTTAGGTACAATGTTCCCATGTTCTTCACAAAAATACATTCCTTCTCCATAAACAGAACGTGATGAAGAAAGAATTATTTTCTTAATTGGTAACTTATTTTTCAAGATAGCTTCAAGCAAATTAGATGTCCCCTTGATATTAACATCTGTATACTTGTTAATTTCATACATTGATTGACCTGTACCAGTTTCCGCAGCAAGATGGATTATATACTCCACACCTTCTAATGCTAATGTTACATCTTCATAGTTACGGACATCGCCTTTGACTACCTTACATTTGTTTTTTATATTTTCATATAGATATGATGTTTCATAGTTATCTCCATGAATCTGTGGTGAAAAATTATCCAGAACAACAATATCATATTTAGGATATAGATATTCAACTATATGACTTCCTATAAAACCCGAACCACCTGTAATAAGTACTCTACTCATACCTATTTACTTCCTTCCCATTTCAACTTCGTATATAATAGAATCCGTTGTACTCACTTAATATTTTTATCTCTAGCAATGCAACGACTAGCACCTTCATTATTGATTAAATTTTTCATAGTTCGTTACAGTTGGCAATACAACAGATTCTCTTTTAAACAATTCACCTTCTAAGGACCTAGTGCGACCCTCAATAACCCCTGTACCCTTCAAAGCATTCCCTAAAGTTAAAAAGAAACATTTCAAGTCATGTGAAAAGCTCAAATTATTAATGTACTCGCCATCGAGCCGAGCCTTCGCCTCAATCTCTAATTCATCCCTACCATTAATCTGAGCCCATCCCGTTAAGCCTGGCTTAATATCATTTGCCCCGTATTTATCCCGTTCCGCTATCAAATCAAATTGATTCCAAAGCGCCGGACGTGGACCCACAATACTCATTTCACCCTTGAGGATATTAATGATCTGCGGTAATTCGTCTAAGCTTGTTCTCCTAAGGAACTTTCCTACTTTAGTTATAAAGAAATCAGGGTCTTCCAACAAATGAGTTGGCATCTCGTTAGGCGTATCTGTCCGCATTGTTCTAAATTTAAGGATATAGAACTCGGTTTTGTTCTTTCCTAATCGTCTCTGTCTGAATAGGATAGGTCCTTTAGAATTCAGTCTTATAGCAACTGCAATGATCAAGAAAAAAGGCCATAACAGGAGAATCCCAATTAAAGCCAGTATGAAATCAATAATTTGTTTCCCAATAATATATGGCCTCATAAATCCACCTGATCCTTTTAGACTAATAATCTAGTTCCCCATACCTTCAGCCAAAGCCAATCCAGCTTGCAACTCTGCTTCAAAAGTACTTCTATATTGATTAATGATATCCGTGCTATAGCCGTTAGCCTTTAGTTTCTGTTCAGCGTCAGCTACTATACTATTGAAACTAGCCGTAAAGGATGCTAACTGTGATTTACCCTTCGCCATAATGCTCTGCTTGCTGGCATCGTCCTTAGCTGCAACATATTCCAAAGCAATGCCTATAAGAGTGGATTGGCTTTGAGCTCTAAGCGCATTAAGTTTACCTTCCGTCGCACTGGTTATACTTTCATAGGTGACAGTTCCGGTTCCAGCCCCACTACCGGCTGATCCTGATGAATTTGTTGGAGCTGGAGTAGCTGTCCCTGCTTGATTTCCACTACCACTGTTTCCTTGTCCTGGATTAGTGCTATTGCCATTGGTCTGATCTACATATGCCTTTGAAGCAGCTGTAATAGTCTTCGACTTCTGATCCCAAACAATATTATTACCTACTGACTCTGATAGAAAGCGTAGGGGAACATATAATGATCCGTTCAGCATGTAACTTCCCTGACCCGTCGGTACACTCTTAGCTGTGCCATTAAATTCATAGCTCGCCACAACATTATTTAAGGCAATACTCTTCGTCGCGACTGTATTGCCATTCGATGCATTCATTAAGTATTCTTTAATAACAACCAGTTCTGCCGAACTCGGTTCAGCCACCGTAACTTTAACTTTCTTGGCATCCCAGTTCACGCTCTTCTGCAGGGCATACGACATAAAACGCAGGGGAACATAAGTTGTATTATTATGGATGAATACATATTGTCCTTCCGGAGGCAACAGACTTACGCCGTCAAATACCATCTTCACATTCATATTCTGTACCTTGATTGTCTTGATAGTTGCAGTTGGACTTGCGCTTACTGCTGCAGCTGATGCAGATAAGGGTGCGGATGCCGTTAAGGGTGCTATTCCGATTAACATAACCAGCAATAAAGCTGCGGCTGGAAATTTCATTTTAGACATACTTATTCACTTCCCTCTTCTTGTGCTTGTAATTGTTGTTCTTCTACTAGTATTTGATCACGTGTCTTCCCTTGACTTACTCCGTACTTCTTGGCAATCTGTGACAACTCGTTATATTGAGCCTCAGATACTTTACCGAGAATGATACTGCGCGCTTCCCGCTTCTCATCGAGAGTTAAACCACCACTTGCTAATTCTTGAAGACGTTTAATATCAGATACACTTAATTGTCCCATCACAATAGTAGCAACATCTGCCTTCTCTTTGACAGTGACATTCTTTTTAATGTCTTGAGCTTTATCAGTAGATACCTGTGCGGTATATCCATCTGTAACTGTAGGTTTATCAGTGGCTGGAGCATTGGTCGGCTGACTAGAGGTTGGAGAAGAAGTCGATTGGTCTTTCACAGTCTCTTCCTTCTCCTGATCAGGACTAGTCTCCTTACTTCCCACATCCTTAGTAGGTGTAGCTAACGGTGCTACAGTAGCTGTGGCGATTTCTAGATCACTATTATCAGGAAATGCTGTAGTGGTGGAATCTACTGATTGACTTCCATCTGTATTCTCCTCTGATTCCAAATCAAATCCACCAGCCATGGAATTCATAAGTTTATCCACAGCATAATTAGCTGCAAACAATCCAGCAACGCCTAGCACTACAATGATTGATAGAGACCATATCAATATCTTCTTCCATCTCTTGTTGAACATTGAGTATCCTCCGTTTTGAATTAATTAACTGATCGCCACTTGCGATACTGGCTGCATCGGTACAATCTGATTAATCGCTTCACGTATAGTTGCTCCATCTTCAGCCAACACACGTTCCAGACGCTTGAACTCCAGCTCCAGTTGATTTTGGCTAATGACATTAGGTCTGCCAATGAAGATCCGATCATTCTGCGTAGAGCTTAAGTTCTCTTCATCAGTCAGCAGTTCTTCATACAGCTTCTCTCCGGGACGAATGCCGCTAAATGTAATGTCAATATCCTTATAAGGCTCATAGCCCGAGAGGGTAATGAGATCCTCTGCCAGCGTCAGAATCTTCACGGGTTCTCCCATGTCTAAGATAAATACTTCCCCACCTATAGCAAAAGAACCGGATTGAATCACTAATTGAACAGCTTCCGGAATGGTCATGAAGTAACGTACCATCTCTGGGTGGGTAACAGTGACTGGACCGCCAGCTGCAATCTGTTCCTTAAATGCCGGAATTACACTACCTCTACTGCCAAGCACATTACCGAAGCGTACGACTGAGAACTTGGTCTCACTTGATGTGTTAAGACTCTGTACATACATTTCCGCAATTCGTTTAGTTGCCCCCATTACACTGGTGGGGTTAACCGCTTTGTCTGAAGAGATCATTACAAATCGCTCTGCACCAAATCTATCTGCACAATCTGCAACATTCCGTGTACCGAACACATTATTCTTAATGGCTTCAGATGGGTTGCGTTCCATCAGGGGAACATGCTTATGCGCTGCCGCATGAAAGACCACCTGTGGGTTGTGGCAACGGAATACATCCATCATTCGTGTGCGATCCTGTACATCAGCAATGACCGTCACGATGTTCAGCCCCGGGAATTTCTTGCGCAGCTCCATTTCAATCGTATAGATGCTATTCTCCCCATGTCCTAGCAGCAGGAGATTAGCAGGAGCAAACGGGGCAATCTGGCGGCATAGTTCAGAACCAATAGATCCACCTGCCCCCGTTACCAGCACTGTCTTGTTGTGGACATACCCCAAAATACTGTTCAGGTCAGCAACAATCGGCTCACGTCCCAGTAGATCCTCCACACTAACATCCCGCAGCTTCTTCACCGATATCTTGCCAGCGATCAGATCATTAAACGCTGGGATAATCTTCAGCTTGGCTCCTGTCTTCTTGGCCAAATTAATAATCTCGGAGATTTCGGTACGCGAGACTGAAGGCATAGCAATAATAATCTCGTGAATCTCCCGTTCCTTCACGATGGAGGGAATAGTATAGCGATTTCCAAGTACAGGTATCCCTAATATAGACATATGGTATTTATTCACACTATCGTCAATGAAACCAACCAGCTTGGTATCGGCAAACGATGGCCCCATCATTTCTCTGGCGATCAGCGTCCCGCAGTCACCTGCACCTACAATAAGTGTATGGGTCTGTGTCTCCTTATAATTGATACGACCATTACGGAATATCCTCCACAAGAAGCGAACTCCACCCACCAGCACCAGAATGGTCTCCATTGCCCGCACTTCTACCCCAAAAGGCACTCGTGCCGGAAGAAGAATGAAGGCTATGCCGTAAGAGAGCACAGCTCCTACTAGAATAGCCTTAAGGACGGAGACAATTTCTCCAATACTCGCATATTGCCACATCCGTCGGTACAGACCGAAATAGATCAGACTTCCCCCCGTAGCTACGGTGGAGATCAGACCAAACTGAAACATTTGGATGATATACTCTGGAGGAATAGCATCATAGAACCGGAACAGATAGGATGTCACAATACTGAACCAGATGATGGCTATATCAATCAGGAACAACATAAACACTCTGGATTTCGCTGTCATTTTTAGTGCCTCCAAAAACAACATATTTCTTCGTACAATAATTTAATTTCCGTAGTAGTAATAGTAGTAGCCTTCACTGGCCTTACGTTTCACATTATTCAATACCACACCTAGAATCCGTGCTCCCACCCGATCCAGACCAGACTTGGCCTTCACAGCGATATCCCGCTTCACCTTGCCATAGCTAACGACCATAATGACACCGTCACTCTTGGAAGCGACAATCTGTGCGTCTGTAACTGCTAATAATGGAGGCGTATCAATAAGAATAATATCAAACCGATGACGAAGCTCCTGCAGGATAGCACTCATCCGATTGGAGGCCATCATCTCAGCCGGGTTCGGTGGAATCGGTCCGGAAGTCATAATAGATAGATTAGGAACACCTGACTCTTGGATTGTATCTTCCAGATTCGCTTGTTGAGATAGCAAGGAGGATAATCCAAAGCGGTTACTCAGTGAGAATGTCTTATGTGATGTCGGCTTACGCAGATCTCCATCAATTAACAGTACATGCTTATCAGCTTGTGCATAAGCAGCAGCGAGGTTAGCTGTTACCGTAGATTTCCCTTCCTCTGGACCCGAAGAGGTCACCATAATGATCTGGATTTTCTCATCTACAGAGGAGAAGTCTATGTTCGTACGCAGCGCCCGAAAGGCTTCGGATACAGGAGAACGTGGATTCGTAACCGTAATCAAGTGTCGTTGTTTATTTGGCAACTGTGACATGTTCGAGTTCACCTGCCTTTCTGGACTGTTGTGCCTGAAGCTGTGAATCCGTCTGTTTAGTCTCTTCTTGTCCCAATCTAACAATCATCGCTAGCGTTGGAAGTCCTAAAATTTTCTCAATATCTTCTTCCGTCTTCAAGGTATCATCCAGATATTCCAACAGGAAGGCAATCCCTAAACCAATCATTAATGAAACTACAAAAGCTATAGCTAGATTCAGCATTACATTGGGCTCTACTGGACCAGGTTGCACAGTTGGATTTACCTTGGCCTCATTCAGGATCGATACATTCTGAACATTAAATAGAGAAGGAATCTCTTGCTTAAACACAAGTGAAATGGCATTCACAATTTCAGCGGCTCGTGGATATGAATTATCTCGAACGACAAGTGTCATCACCTGCGTGTTATTTACAGAGCTGACATTCACTTTAGGTAATAGCTCTTCTGAGGTGATATTGAACTGCGGATAGTCCGTAGTCACAATGTCCAGGATAGCAGGTGTCTTAATAATTTCCTTGTACGTATTAATCAATTGAATATTCGTATTGATCTGATTCAAGTCAAGCTGTCCAGCCGTGGACTGAGTTGGAGTCTGGTTGACAATAATCTTCGTAGAAGCTTCATATACCGGATTCTTGATGTACAGACTGTATATCCCAGCAAGAATACACACTACTACTACTATGCTGACGATCAGCCATAGTCTCTTTCTAACGATCCGGAAATAATCGCGAAGATCCAATTCTTGTGATGACAAGTGAAATTCCCTCCAAAGTGTTTCTGTAATATTTCATTATCAATTCCAAAAAAACGCCCCCTTTCACCTGCATGAAAGGAGGCTCTTCACTGGCCAATTTATTTATTTGAAGTTAATTGTACGGTAGATAATGACTGCTGCTTCAGCACGGGTAGCTGTATTGTTCGGATTGAACTTGCCAGCATTGCCGATAACCAAGTTGTGGCTTGCTGCGAAGGCAACGCCATCTTTCAGGGAAGCGGCGATCTTGGAAGCATCGCTAAAGCTGTTAAGTGCAGAAGCTGGTGTTGCTTCAGTCAAGCCCTTTACTGACTTCACTGCACGGGAGATCATAGTCGCCATTTCAGCACGAGTGATCGTAGCGTTAGGATCAAATTGGGAAGCACTGCGACCAGTAATGATGCCCTTCTCAGCAGCAACCGCTACATATGGAGCGTACCAAGCGGTAGAACTCACATCTGAGAAACTTTCTGTTGCCGTAGTGTTCTCCAGATTCAGAGCACGAACGAGCATCTTCGCGAATTCAGCGCGAGTAACGTTGCTCTTAGGAGCGAACTTATCGGCGCCAATGCCTTCAATCGCACCTTTAGCGGCTACGACTTGAATTTGTCTTCCAGCCCATACTTGAACGCTAGCGATATCCGTGAACGTTACTTTGTTCTCAAGTACTGCATAAGAAGAGAAGGTATCACGTGGTTCAATGATAAACGCACCGTCAACTACGCCACCTTGGAACTGCAAGTCGCCGTATACCAGCTTCGCTACAGACAACAGTTCTTTATCTAGTCCATCTACATTCTTAAGCGGCAATTTGATTGTCAGTGGTTGTTTGAAGGTAGTTGTTGCTACTCCGCCAACGGTCAGATCAAATTCATATACACTAGAAGCCAGTTTCAGCTTAGTTACTGACGTCACAGTAGTATCGGCAATAGTAGCAATAGTCAGTTTAACTGCTGCACTGAATTGACCTACTGGAATTGTAATGGTCAGCCCATTAACAGTAACAGCGATATTGGCAATGCCTTTAGCTTTAGCAGCTTCAATGATAGCTTGGGACAATGGAACTTCAACGGTTGCTGCACTAACAGTTCCAAGGTCAAGTGTCAATGTAAGGCCTGTCTTGACTGTGCTTGCTGCAACAAGTGCATCAAAAGCTTTCAGTACATCGGCGTCAACCAGTTTCAAAGTAGCTACTCCGTTTACAGTAGTAACCAGGCTGGCAACATTGTAGATTGCTGGTGTAGTAGTAGGAGGTGTAGTAATTGTACCGCCAGTTGTACCAGGATTAGTAGGAGCAACATAGCCTAATCCATAAGCCTTAACATAAGCAAGAGCAAGTGCCTGAAATGCAGGCTTAGCAGATGCAATCTCTGTATTCAGATTAGTTAAAGTTTGCTTCACATCAGCTGAAGTAATACCCAGTTCGTAAACTACCTGACTAACTGTCAGTGCTCCCGATCCTGTTCTGAGGCTTAGTACCTTAGTTATAGCTTCATCAAGTAAAGCATCCTGACTTGTAGGATTGGCGATGATATCTACTAGCTGTGATAAAGTCTTGCTACTTACCAACTTAACTAGCTCGGCTTCAACACCGCTCGTACCGAACAGGAATTCATTGATATCAGCAAATGTAAGATCATCTACGCCAGCTGCCAGGGCAATCTTGTTCAACAGTTCAACGTTCTTGTCGATATAAAGAGTATTCTTAATTACATCAGTGCCATCTGCATAGACATCATAGACTACGCTGGAAACACCCTGGAATAATTCGAAAGATGTTGTAATATCTTCGTCATTTAAATGTGCATTCAATTCAAGCTTGTCAAGAATCGGTGCGAAGATCTCTTCGAAAGTAGCTTGTGAAATTTCTGCAACCTGTTGCTTGTACTCATAGAGGTATGTAACATCTGTAGCAGTCAATTGTGCATAAACTTTGTTAATCTTAGTAGTTACATCTGCGTTGCTAGTTGCTGCTGATGCTGTTCCTACGATTCCAAACTGTTGAGCCAATCCTGTGCTGCTGAACGGAAATCCTGCAACTGATGCTGCTGCCATACTTACTGCTAACGTTGATGCGGCTAATTTTCTCTTCAAATTCACTAGTTCATCCACCTCTTTGTGCGTATTTGTTAAATTTAGTAATACCACATTTAAAAACATTCTGTCCTAATGTCTGCACATTTGAACAAAATATAACAATAATCCAGTAATACCCATTCTACCATCATTCTAGAGATTCGTCAGCCTTTGCGAGAAAAAAATCCGAACAATTTATGAACTATAGTTCTCGTTTGTGCATAATTCTCTTGAATAATCTCGTCATTCAACACTATTTTCTGAGCGTTTTTGCGGAAATAACCGCAAATCTCTATGCCTAGCTCCTTCTCCAGGGTAGAATAGGCTTCCCTTAATCCAAAGGGACGGTTAGCGCTGTCATGAGCATCTGAAGCTACCAAATGGACGAGATTCTTGCGACACAGCTCTAGTGATAGCTTCTGAAGCTTGTTCCCTAGCACTCCTGCAAGGCTCTGTGCTGTTACCTGACCCAGTGCACCCAACTCTATTAATCTCTCCAATTGGGAAGGATCGGCCGCAACGCCAGCGTTACGCTCCGGATGAGCGATGACCGGGATGAAGCCCTGAATGATCAGCTCATGGCAGACTTCCTCCATATTGCGTGGTACACGCGATGAGGGCATTTCTAATAAAATATAACGTGAACCCGCAAGACTAAGTAATTGCCCCTGCTCTAGATCGTTAAATAGATCATCATATATCCGAATCTCCTGACCCGGAAGAACAATCAGTGAGTTGCCGATCTGACGAAGCCTCTCATTCAGTTCGCTTACAGCCTGCCGGATGTCAGCGGCTGGATTCATGAACATTCCGTTGGCATGATGGGGCGTGGCAATGACGGTTGTTATCCCGTCTCTATTGGCATCCTGTGCCATGGCGAGAGCGGCTTCCCAATCAGCGGCTCCGTCATCTCTAAAGGGTAAGATATGGCTATGAATATCTATCATATCTTTTCTATCGGTCCTTTCCTGCTAAATCTAAAGGTTTACGGCAAAAAAATACAACCATTTCACTAGGAAATGATTGACAAATGGACTTACTCTATTGATAAATCTAGGCTTCCAGCTGAAATAAACGCTGAGTTATAAGCTGCAATTCACAGTCAATTTCTATGAGTTCGGCTTCAAGATAGACAACATTCCGCATATCCAGTAATCTATTGGTCTTCCGGCGCAATTCCTCAATCTCCCGCTCTACCGCTTCGGATTGATATAGCCGTATCATTTCGGCCACGGAGTGCTTATGCTGATATACAATCTTGCAACCGTTCTGTGTAAGCTCAGAGATTCGACGGACCGAGCCTTGCTCATAATAATACATCATTGTGAATCCTTTATAAATTCTGTTCACCGTTCCGGTGCCCTTGTAAGTAATAAATAGCTTGCGAACTGCGTTATTCAGATGAGGATTCACCACCTGGCAGGACAGCGCACAGACGTAAATACTTCCTTTGCGTTCAAAGGACAAGTGAACTTCCTCTCCCTCAGCCTCCTCCAGCACAATCTCTTGTTCTCCGCCCCCTAGCACCTTCACGCGGTGGCTAATATAACAAGTATCTGCTGACAGTAGGAACTGGTTCAACTGAAATTCTGTCATTTGCAAAGTGGCGTTCACATATTCCGTAGCTAATCGCTGAGCCATAACAATCCCTCAATTCTTTGTAACCATCTAATAGCATGATTATACAATGAAGTGCCTTTTCATTTCTCTTACGAAGGATTATGAAATTCCCCCATAATTGATCTTAAAACGGGAAGATTACAGTTCAGCTAGTCAATTCATAACACTTACTCACTATTCTGTTAGAATAACGCGTTATTCCTAGCTAGTTCACAGGGAATTCCGTACTTAAGCTTCGTCTCCAGCGTCATGAACTACCGGAGCCTCGTCCTCGTTCACTCCTGAAACCTCTACTTCATCAGGTACAATATAGCCATCGACTAATTCCCATAACGCATCCTTGCCCAGACCAATCTCCGCAGAGAAAGGTATAAAGTTATCTCCTGGCAGAACGCCAAGTCCCTGCTTCATGATCTTAATGTGCTTGTCCCAACGGGTCTTGGGAATCTTGTCGGCTTTGGTAGCCACTACACACATTGGAAGATCATAGTGCTTTAGCCAATCGAACATCATCTTGTCATTAGCACTCGGCGGATGGCGAAGATCTACAATGAGCAGCACGAGTCTTAACGTCTCACGCTCGGACATATATTTCTCGACCATCTTGCCCCAGGATGCACGCTGTGTCTTGGATACTTTGGCATAGCCGTAACCTGGGAAATCGACGAAATACATTAATTCATTGATAAGGTAGTAGTTCATATGCTGTGTCTTACCCGGAGTGGAGCTTGTCCGGGCCAGATTCTTGCGGTTAATCATCTTGTTGATTAGGGAGGATTTCCCTACGTTGGAGCGTCCTGCCAGAGCAATCTCCGGCAGGCCATCATCAGGGTATTGATCAGGGCCGACGGCGCTGATTATGAAATCGGAACTGTTAACTTTCATAGGTCTTCCTTTCTAATGCACACTGCTAGGTGGCTCAATGCTAATCTCTATATGATGTTCTTGGTGTTGCTTAAGTTCCTTATGATCGTTGTGATCTACAAGCGCGTGCAGCAATACCTGATCCATATGGGATACTGGTACAAACTCCATGTCATTACGTACACTCTCTGGTATTTCCTTCAGATCGCGCTCATTATCCTTGGGAAGCAGAATCTTCTTGTATCCAGCCCGGTGGGCTGCAAGAATCTTCTCTTTCAAGCCTCCGATAGGCAATACACGTCCACGCAATGTGATTTCTCCGGTCATGGCCACATCCTTCGAGACATAACGTCTCGTCAGTGCGGAGATCAAGGCTGTAGCAATCGTAATCCCTGCAGACGGACCATCCTTCGGAATCGCTCCTTCGGGAATGTGGATATGGATATCAATCTTCTCGTAGAAATCAGGCTGCAGTCCCAGCTCCTCCGCCTTCGAACGGGTATAGCTGAAGGCGGCCTGCGCCGATTCCTTCATGACATCGCCAAGCTGGCCCGTGAGCGTCAGCTTGCCGGTACCCTGCACAACCGTCACTTCGATCAGCAGCGTATCGC
>LIDZ01007298.1_pt3 | contig 13382 bp, 9 predicted proteins | sample 644651 | NCBI WGS metagenome assembly LIDZ01 (sample SAMN03856242, study PRJNA289617) | food metagenome | isolation source: wine grapes on drying loft during traditional withering process | host: Vitis vinifera cv. Corvina | place: Italy: Gargagnago di S. Ambrogio di Valpolicella | collected 2014-01
GACTTCATTACCCACCGGCAGCACCAGACTATTAATCTGCAGGTTGGTATTTTCGCCGTTCAGCTGCGCGCTGGTGTGATGACGCGACAGGCCCGCACCCAACAGGAAGCTCTGGCTGTTGATCTGTGCGTCACGGCCGGCAACCACATCGTTATGCGCGAAGTGGAAACTGGCAGCATCTTCAAATGCCAGCTTGGTGTGCGTCAGACGGGCGTTATCGCCTACCGCCATGGTCAGTCGTGAACCGGTAAAGTGCGCTTTGCCATTCAGGGTAACGTAATGCTCGATAACCTGCGCTTCAGCGCCCTCTTCCAGCTGCAGATGATGGCGATAATGCACGGTGTTCAACTTGCTGTCGTCGCCGCTGCTGATATGCAGCAGGTAAAGCGGACGAGCAGGCGTTGTTCCACGCGGAACGCGAATCGACGTAACCTGTTCAGCCAGACTTTCAGTAAGGTGCAGAAACACTTCAGGCTGAACTGGCGCTGGCAAGGCGCGACGCTGCGCCGCCTGAGAAAGCTGGATATCGAACAGATCGTATTCGCTGTCGCTCAACGACGGCTGAAACGCACCGTCCAGATAGACCAGACGCACCGCTTCCAGCGGCAGCGAAATTGCCTGCAGCTGAGCCGCATCAAGTTCAGCGACCTCAGGCAGCACGAACTGCTGGCCGAGCAGGTTATCCAGCGGCGTATATTTCCAGTGCTCGCTTTTGCGCGTAGGCAAGCCTTCACGCATCAGCTGCTGCCAGTGCTCCTGAGCCTGTAATGAGCGCGCGTCGCCACGCGATTCAAACAGATGGTGCCACTGTTGCAGCGCGGTTTCACTCTTCGTCGGTAAGCCAGCCATAGCCTTGCTCCTCCAACTGTTTAACCAGCGAGAAATCGCCTGATTTCACAATCTTGCCCTGATAGAGCACGTGCACGAAATCTGGCTTGATGTAATCCAGGATGCGCTGATAGTGCGTCACAATGATGAATGAACGCTTGCCGTCGCGCAGCGTGTTCACGCCGTTAGCCACGATTTTCAAGGCATCAATGTCGAGGCCGGAGTCAGTCTCGTCAAGGATACAGAGCTGCGGCTCAAGGGCAGCCATCTGCAGAATATCGTTACGCTTTTTCTCACCGCCGGAGAAGCCAACGTTTACTGAGCGCGTCAGCAAATCCTGAGGCATTTTCAGCAGGTCGATCTTCTCTTCGATGAAGTCCTGGAAGTCAAAGCGATCCAGTTCACCCTGCTGACGGTATTTACGCACGGCGTTAACCGAGGTTTGCAGGAAAAACTGGTTGCTGACGCCGGGAATTTCAACCGGGTACTGAAACGCCATAAAGATGCCTTCGCCAGCGCGATCTTCCGGAGAAAGTTCCAGCAGATCTTTGCCGTTGAACGCCACCGATCCGCTGGTGACTTCATAATCTTCACGGCCAGCCAGCGTGGCAGACAAGGTACTTTTACCCGAGCCGTTTGGCCCCATGATGGCGTGCACTTCGCCTGGCTTCACTTCCAGGTTCAAACCACGCAGGATTTCCTTGTCTTCAACGCTAACCTGTAAATCTTTAATACTTAACATAAATTATCCTTCACATTGCTTTCCGGCAACGGGTAATGCGCTATCAATTAGCCCACACTATGTTCAAGGCTGATAGCCAACAATTTTTGTGCTTCGACGGCAAACTCAAGCGGCAGCTCGGAGAAAACATCTTTACAGAAGCCGTTTACAATCATGGAGATAGCGTCATCTTCGCTGATGCCACGCTGCAGACAGTAGAACAACTGATCTTCACCGATACGTGAGGTGGTCGCTTCATGCTCCAGCTGCGCGCTATTGTTGCGCGTTTCCACATACGGGAAGGTATGCGCACCACACTCCGCGCCAATCAGCATCGAATCACACTGGGTGAAATTACGCGCATTGGTCGCGGTCGGCATAATCTTCACCAGACCGCGATAGGTATTCTGACTTTTACCGGCAGAAATCCCTTTAGAGATAATGGTCGATTTGGTGTTTTTACCGATGTGAATCATTTTGGTGCCGGTATCCGCTTGCTGACGGCCACTGGTCAACGCCACCGAGTAGAATTCACCAATCGAATGATCCCCTTTCAACACCACGCTTGGGTATTTCCAGGTGATTGCTGAACCGGTTTCAGACTGCGTCCAGGACATCTTGCTGTGATCGCCTTCGCACAGGGCGCGCTTGGTCACGAAGTTCAGAATGCCGCCTTCAGCTTCGCCGCCGGCAAACCAGTTCTGCACGGTGGAATATTTCACTTCGGCATTTTTGTGAATGATCACTTCCACAACCGCCGCGTGCAGCTGATAGCTGTCACGTACCGGCGCCGAGCAGCCTTCGATGTAGCTGACGTAGCTGTCTTCGTCAGCGATCAGGATGGTGCGCTCAAACTGGCCGGTTTTGGCAGCGTTGATGCGGAAATAGGTGGAAAGCTCCATCGGGCAACGCACGCCTTTCGGGATGTAAACAAAGGTGCCGTCAGAGGCCACCGCTGAGTTCAGCGCCGCAAAGAAGTTGTCGTTGTGTGGAACCACGGTACCGAGATATTTCTGCACCAGCTCCGGGTGATCGTGAATCGCTTCGCCGAATGAGCAGAAGATGATGCCCTGTTCCGCCAGCTTGCCGCGGTAGGTGGTTGACACCGATACCGAGTCAAAAATGGCATCTACCGCAACTTCACGGCCTTCGCGAACCGGCACGCCCAGCTGATTAAAGGCGTCTTCCACTTCCTGCGTCAGGTAGTTACTGTTGGGATGACTGCCATCGGTCTGGGTCGCGCCCGGCTCCGATGCACAGCTGTCGTCGCAGTTACCGCATGACGGCGCAGAATAGTAGCTGTAATCCTGATAGTCCAGGCCGGCGTAGTTCGCCTTCAGCCAGTGCGGCTCTTCCATTTGCGTCCAGGCATGATAAGCCTTGAGCCGGAACTCCAGCATCCACTCGGGTTCGTTACGCTTGGCAGAAATTGCCCGCACCACGTCCTCGTTGATGCCGTTGGCCATTTCATCGGTTTCAAGCTGGGTAAAGAAGCCCTCTTTGTACTTCAGACGGCCGCCATCCCATACCTGTACATCATCTGGGGTTTCGCTGTTTTGTGACATATCGCTATTACTCGACGCCAAAGCTCTCACCACATCCGCAGGCGTGTTGGGCTTTAGGGTTATTGAATTTAAAGATCTGGTTCAGGCCTTCGCGGACAAAATCCACTTCGGTGCCGTCGATGAAAGGCATCGCCTGAAGCGGCACAAACAGCGAGGCGCCGTTGTGCGTGAACTCCAGGTCATCCTCTTCGGCGGCGCTCACCAAATCCATGGTATAGCCGAACCCGGCACAACCGGATTGCTTAATGCCAAGACGTAAACCGCTGACTGCCGGATCGGTAGCGACAAGGTTGAGAATTTGCGTTGCCGCTGAGTCCGTCAGCGTGAGTCCTTTCCAGACAAAATCATCCGGAGAGAAAGATGCAGGATTTGCTGTTGCCATATGCTGTACCTCATGATGCGTAGCCTGGTTTGGCTGATACCCCTATGGTAGTGATAACAATTATCACTTCAACCTCTTGTTTTGCAGGGATAAAGGCGAAACGGCTTTTTTTACGGCTAATATTTAAGAATAGACGCTTAAATCAGCGGTGTGATCCACCAAAAAAGCGCTATGCTGGTTTTATAATTCCATTATATATCAATAAGTCACCGAAGACATCTTGATGCTTATTGAGAATAATAATCAGTTTACGCCCTTACCGGTGCGTCTGGATTGTTAATATCAATTTTTCTGACAGGTAGCATTTATCGATAAAACTTTGCTCGCGCGATCGCTAAAAATCGCGTAGGTTATTATGATAATGATTCTCATTAGCAGGAGAGTGCGTCATGAATCGGTCCGTGTCCGCCTGGTTGCAGCATAAAATTGACGACTACAAGTTTTCTGTCCGCGATATCACCGTCGATTTTTACATGGCGCAGGCCCGACTTGATCGCTCCGGCGCTGGTATCGAACAGCTGCGACGCTTCAATGATACCTGTCTCGATATGGCAGAAATTTGTCAACTGAACGGCGACGACCAGAGCTACCTGCATGCGCTGGGCAAACTGCATCATCGACTGGTGCAGGAAATGAGTAATCCCGAGCGTGAACAGTTATTCCGCGTTCAGGCCTATCAGCTGGCCCGGTTGTCACTGACCCGTCTGTGCCATCACCTGGCACAGACCGGCCACTGGGACAAAGCCACTACCTTACAGAGCGATTTTGTTAAACACGCCGGTTCGATTTTCTAGCACATACGCGTAACAAAAATTATACCATTTCCAGCAGCGCCTGTAACGGATGTCTCACGCCATTACCCTCAATTCTTTTCACCTGGCTGCGGCAGGAATAGCCGGTAGCCAGGCAACGCTGACGCGGCAGCCGCTGCATCTGCGGATGCCACGACAGCGCATAAATACCCAGCGAATTTTCAAGGTTTTTGGTCTCGTGCCCATAGGTTCCCGCCATGCCGCAACAGCCGACGCTAACGTTTTCCAGCGTGGCGCCAAAGCGAGCAAAAATGCCCTGCCACTGATTTGGTGACGCCGGCAAGGCAGTGACTTCGGTACAATGCGCAAACAGATACCAGGATTCACCGGTCTGCGGCTGAACTGCCCGCGGCGCAAGTACCTCACTCAGCCACTCCTGCACCATCAAGACCGAGAACTCGCCGCGCTTGTCGCCCAGCGTCTGCTGATACTCATCGCGATAACAGAGTACCGTCGCCGGATCGACGCCCACCATCGGCGCACCCAGCCGTGCCACACGGCGCAGGAAATCGGCGGTTTTTTCGGCGGTGCGGGCAAAGCGTTGTAAAAATCCTTTCACGTGCTGCGCCTTGCCGTTTGGTGAAAATGGCAGCAGCACCGGCTGGTAACCCAGCTTTTCGACCAGGCGAACAAAGTCATTGACCAGTTGCGCTTCATAATAACTGGTGAAAGGATCCTGCACGATCAACACACGATTGGCTCTTTTCTCTGCGCTTTCGGCTTCCAGTTGCTCCAGCGTCATTGCGCAGGCGGGATGGCCGGAGAGCTGCTGCTTCAGTGAAGGCGACGAAAGCAGCGGCAGATCCACCATGCCAATATGCTGGCGGCTCAGTTCACGCAACCACGGCTGCCGCAGAAAGAAATTGAACGCTTTCGGCGCTTTGGCCATCAGCGGCGCGTACGTTTCCACTCCCGCAACCAGATGATCGCTTACCGGGCGCAGGTAGCGCGTATGGTAGAGCTGCAGGAAGCGCGATCGGAAGTCAGGCACGTCGATCTTAATCGGGCACTGGGTAGAGCAGGCTTTGCAGGCCAGACAGCCCGACATCGCCTCCTTTACCTCGTGCGAAAAGTCGTATTCCCCTTTGCTGGCGTACCAGCTATTGCGCGTGCGGCTGATCAAGGCGCGCAGGCTCACCGAACGCGTCGGCAGATGCTGCTCCAGCTCCAGCGGATCGACACCCTTTTCCACCAGCAATCGCAACCATTCACGGGTCAAGGTCGCCCGGCCTTTTGGCGAGTGAATGCGGTTCGCGGTGATTTTCATTGAGGGACACATCGGACTGCGTACGTCGAAATTAAAGCACAGCCCGTTACCGTTGCACTCCATGGCGCCGCGCCAGTCACTGCGTACCGCCACCGGAATCTGGCGATCAAAGGTGCCGCGCTTGACGCCATCAACCGGCATCATCGGATCGTCAACGCCGATTGGCGTACAGATTTTACCTGGATTCAGCCGGTTCAGCGGATCAAAGGCAGCTTTGATGCGGCGCAGCTCGTTGTACAGCGTGTCGCCAAAAAAGGCGGGACTGTATTGCGCGCGGTATCCCTTACCGTGCTCGCCCCACAGTAATCCGCCATAGCGCGCGGTCAGCGCCACCACTTCATCGGAGATCTGCTTCATCAGCATCTCCTGTTGCGGATCGCACATGTCTAACGCGGGTCGCACATGCAGCACGCCGGCATCAACGTGACCAAACATGCCATAACTCAGGCCATGGCTGTCCAGCAGCGCACGAAAGTCGCTGATATAGTCGGCGAGATGCTGCGGCGGCACGGCGGTATCTTCCACAAACGGAATGGGTTTGGCGCGCCCTTTGGCATTGCCCAGCAGACCAACCGCTTTCTTGCGCATCGCATAGATACGCTCAATCCCCGCTAAGTCCTCGCAGAGCTGATAACCGATGACGCCCGCTTCCTGTTGCGCCATCAGCGCATCAAGCCGGGCACAGAGCGCGTTAACCTGGCTGTCGATCAGCGCCACGTCGTTACCGGCAAACTCAACGATATTCAGGCCGAGCATCTCTTGATCCGGCACATCTGCAATCAGCTCACGCACCGAATGCCAGACGATATCTTCCCGCGCCAGATTGAGCACTTTTGAATCCACGGTCTCTACCGACAACGCCTGCGCCTCGACCAGCAACGGCGCGTTACGCAATGCGGCATCAAAAGAGTTGTATTTGATATTCACCAGCTGACGCGCTTTTGGGATCGGCGTGATATCCAGCCGTGCTTCGCTGATAAAGGCCAGCGTGCCTTCTGCGCCACACAGGATACGCGTCAGATCGAAGGTTTGCAGATCGTCGCTGAGCACGTGGCGCAGGTCGTAGCCGGTCAGAAAGCGATTTAATGCCGGAAACTTCTCCACAATCAGCGCGCGCTGCTCGCGGCAGCGTTCCAGCACCGTGGCATAGATGCGCCCTTCCGGCGTCTGCTCCTGCGCCAGTTGTTCGGCCAGCGCCACCGGCATGGCTCGCGTATCAAGGATTTCCCCACCCAACAGCACGGCACGCAGGGCCAGCACATGATCGGACGTTTTGCCATACACCAGCGATCCCTGGCCAGAGGCATCGGTATTGATCATGCCGCCCAGCGTAGCGCGGTTGCTGGTGGAAAGCTCCGGTGAGAAAAAGAAGCCATACGGCTTCAGCCAGGCATTGAGCTGATCTTTTATCACGCCTGCCTCAACGCGTACCCAGCCCTGTTCAGGATTGATTTCCAGAATGCGATTCATGTAGCGCGACATGTCGACCACGATGCCCTGATTCAGCGACTGACCGTTAGTACCGGTGCCGCCGCCACGCGGTGTAAACACCAGGCTCTCAAAGCGCGTTTCACCCGCCACGCGTGCAATCAGCGCCACATCGGCGGTAGATCGGGGAAAAATCACCGCATCGGGCAGCTGCTGATAAATGCTGTTGTCCGTGGAGACGGTAAGGCGATCGGCATAGCTGGTGGCGGTATCACCGGTAAAGCCTTGCTGCTCAAGGGTGTTGAGGAAAGTCAGTACCAGCTGTACCAACCCTGGCGCCTGGGAAATCTGTGGGATCATGATGGGATAACCAGTGAGCGAATCGATTGCGTTGTTAGTCGGAGATAGGTGGTTTTATCATATTTTTAACCCCATCGCTCTGATTTCAGCGGCGATAAAATCCCTGTGACTGCATCTGTTGCAATCCCCGTAAATGCTTCATGATATTCCCGTCGTGCATCATCTGGATGCGCCACCTGAGAGAGATTAAGGACCGGGTTAGACAATGAAAAACCTGCATCGCAGCATGGATTTACCGCAAATACTGTTTTCACTGATGTTCATTCTTATTCTTATCGTCGCCTGCTTTTGGGTGGTGCAACCCTTTATCCTCGGCTTTGCCTGGGCGAGCATGGTGGTGATTGCCACCTGGCCGCTGATGCTCAAGCTCCAGTCCTGGTTGTGGGGACGACGTTCGCTGGCGGTGGTGGCCATGACGCTGATTTTGCTGCTGGTGTTCATTATTCCGGTGGTGCTGCTGGTCAACAGCCTGATCGATAACAGCGCACCGGTGATCGCCTGGATCACCTCCGGTCACCTGCAACTGCCTGCGCTGACCTGGCTCAACGACGTGCCGGTCATTGGCAAGAAGCTTTTTGCCGGTTATCACACCCAGGTTGATGCCGGGGGTACGGCCATTATGCGCAAGGTGCAGCCTTACATTGGCCGCACCACCGGTTTCTTTTTTGCCCAGGCGGGTCACTTTGGCCGCTTTATGCTGCATCTCGGTTTGATGCTGCTGTTCAGCGTGCTGCTCTACTGGCGTGGTGAGCAGGTGGGCAACGGCATTCGACATTTTGCCTATCGTCTCGCCTCACGCCGCGGTGATGCGGCGGTACTGCTGGCGGGTCAGGCGATCCGCGCCGTGGCGCTGGGTGTGGTGGTCACCGCGCTGGTGCAGGGCGTGCTCGGCGGCATTGGCCTGGCGATATCGGGCATTCCCTACGCCACGCTGCTCACCGTGCTGATGATTTTCTTTTGCCTGGTTCAGCTTGGGCCGCTGCTGGTGCTGGTGCCCGCGATCATCTGGCTCTACTGGAGCGGCGACACCACCTGGGGCACTGTGCTGCTGGTCTGGAGCTGCGTAGTGGGTACGCTGGATAACTTCCTGCGGCCGATGCTTATCCGCATGGGCGCCGATCTGCCTATGATCCTGATTCTCTCTGGCGTCATCGGCGGCCTGGTGGCTTTTGGTATGATTGGTCTATTTATTGGCCCGGTAGTACTGGCGGTCTCTTATCGCCTGGTGTCGGCCTGGATGCACGAAGCGCCTGCGCCGGATGGCTCGCCGCAGGAAGTGATAGACGAGCTGGCAGAGGATCAGGAAGAGCTACGCAAGACCTTCTAAGTGTAAATCAGCGGTTTCATTACCGGGCCGCTGAAAAATATTTTCCCGCGTTCTGATTAACACTGTTAAACCTTAAAACGCTTTTTTTGTTAAAAAACGCTTAAATGTCAGGCAACACATTACCTGAGCTTCTCATTTTTTGCGGCAAATAACGTCGAATTACGGGAAAAGATTATCCGCCGTAAACTAATAAGAGGATTCTTAAAGACGCCCGCTACGATGCTGAATAACATGAGTCACATGTTTGAGATCAAACCCCTGATTTTAAAACAACCTTTTTCCCCTGAGTAAAGTAAAAGAATTGCTGTGTGTAGTCTTTGCCCATCCCATGTGATGGGCTTTTTTTTGCCTGAATATAAATAAAAGGCCGAATAATCCGGCCCTTAAATTAGTAAAGTTAAATGATTATGCTTTGTGCAAATCCGCCAGCATCAGCCAGGTTTGCACCACGGTATCTGGATTGAGCGACAAGCTGTCGATGCCCTCTTCCATTAACCAGGCAGCAAAGTCTTCATGGTCCGACGGTCCCTGACCGCAAATCCCCACATATTTACCCTGTTTTTTCGCCGCACGAATCGCCATCGACAGCAACGCCTTAACCGCTTCATTACGTTCATCAAACAGTGCAGAGACCACGCCCGAGTCGCGATCCAGCCCCAGCGTCAGCTGCGTCATATCGTTAGAGCCGATCGAGAAGCCGTCGAAATGCTCCAGAAACTGTTCGGCCAACAACGCATTGGAAGGGATTTCGCACATCATGATGATTTTCAGGCCATCCTGACCGCGCTTCAGCCCCTGACGCGCCAGCTCCTCCACCACTGCCTGGGCCTGATCGACGGTACGCACGAACGGAATCATAATCTCAACGTTGGTTAAGCCCATTTCGTTGCGCACCCGCTTCACCGCCGCGCACTCCAGCGCAAAGCAGTCACGGAAGCTGTCCGCCACGTAGCGTCCGGCGCCGCGGAAGCCGAGCATCGGGTTCTCTTCATCCGGCTCATAACGTTCGCCGCCCACCAGATTGGCGTATTCGTTGGATTTGAAGTCAGAGAGACGCACAATCACCCGCTTCGGCGCAAACGCCGCGCCCAGCGTGGCAATGCCTTCAGTCAGGCGCGCCACGTAGAACTCCACCGGATCGTCAAAGCCCTTCATCAGTTCGCGGATCTGCTGCTGTACTTCCGGCGTTTGCTGATCAAACTCCAGCAGCGCTTTGGGGTGCACGCCAATCATGCGGTTGATGATGAATTCAAGTCGTGCCAGGCCAACGCCCTCATTGGGCAGGCAGGCGAAATCAAAGGCGCGATCGGGATTACCCACGTTCATCATGATTTTCAGCGGCAGCGCCGGCATCTCATCGACCTGCGAGCTTTTGACTTCAAATTCGAGCAGCGCATCGTAGACATAACCGGTATCGCCTTCCGAGCAGGAGACGGTAACCTGATGGCCATCGCGCAGCAGATCGGTGGCATTGCCGCAGCCGACCACCGCTGGAATACCCAGCTCACGCGCAATGATCGCCGCATGGCAGGTGCGGCCGCCGCGATTGGTAACGATAGCGGCGGCTTTCTTCATGATCGGCTCCCAGTCGGGATCGGTCATGTCGGTCACCAGCACGTCGCCTTTCTGAATACGGTCCATTTCGCTGATGTCATGAATCACTTTCACTTCACCTGCGCCAATACGATGGCCGATAGCACGTCCTTCCACCACCACGTTGCCTTTGCCCTGTAGCGAGTACCGCTCCATCACCTGCCCGTTGGAGCGCACGGTTTCCGGACGCGCCTGGACGATAAACAGCTTGCCGGTGTGGCCATCTTTTGCCCACTCAATATCCATCGGACGCTGATAATGCTGCTCAATGGCCATTGCCTGGCGGGCCAGCGACTGCACCTCATCATCGGTCAGCGCAAAGCGATCGCGTTCGGCCTGTGGCACATCTTCAATTCTTACCTGTTCGCCATGTTCCAGCGAGTCGGCATAGACCATGCGGATCTTTTTCGAACCCATGTTGCGCCGGACGATAGCCGGACGATTGGCCGCCAGCGTCGGCTTGTGTACGTAAAACTCATCCGGATTCACCGCGCCCTGCACCACCATTTCACCCAGACCCAACGCAGCGGTGATAAATACCACCTGATCGAAGCCCGACTCCGTATCGATGGTAAACATCACGCCCGATGATGCCAAGTCGGAACGCACCATGCGCTGCACGCCTGCAGAAAGCGCAATGCCGCGATGATCATAGCCCTGATGCACACGATAGGAGATCGCCCGATCGTTAAACAGCGAGGCGAAAACGTGTTTAACGGCGATCATTACTGCGTCGATGCCCTGCACGTTAAGGAAAGTTTCCTGCTGGCCGGCAAACGAGGCGTCGGGCATATCTTCTGCGGTAGCCGAAGAGCGTACGGCAAAAGAGGCTTCGGCATCATCGGCAGAAAGCTGCTGATACGCCTGTTCAATCGCCGTTTCCAGCTCGCCATGGAACGGCGTTTCCACAATCCACTGCCTGATTTGCTGGCCCGCTTTCGCCAGCGCCGACACATCATCAACGTCTGTTTCATCCAGCAGCGCATAAATGCGCTCATTCAGGCCACTTTGATCGAGAAAGAGATTAAAGGCTTCGGACGTAGTGGCAAACCCGTTGGGCACCGATACGCCTAAAGATGAGAGGTTAGTGATCATTTCACCCAGAGACGCATTCTTGCCGCCCACCCGATCAACGTCGTGCATGCCAAGCTGGTTATACCAGAGCACCAACGACCGTTCGCCTTGATTAGACATTGACGTTATCCTTTTCAATAAAGTGACTGAGAAATGAGAAAATGCAGACTAAGCGCGTCTTGAGAGTGGCACACTTTCATTGCAGGATGAAAATGTTGAATCGTTAAAGCTGTCGCAGAATTAGCAGTTTCAGATTACTCCTTAGTGTAAATAAGGCGCTTTTAAGGCCATGATCGCAAGAGAATAAAAAAGAAAAAAGTAAATTTATCTTTTTTAACAAGAGCTTATAAATTATCTTGCATCATGTTAAATAAGACAAACTTATCGCTGGGCTTAATTACTCAGTTGCGACGCTAAACAGATAAAAGAAACAGCATTTCATTTTTAAATATTGCGTATCAGCTGCGCAAAATAAAATATTCATCTCAGCCGTTGTGGAATATTTATTTTAATCAAGGCCGTTCTTCTCTCAGGAAATCACATGAATATGATCGCAGAAAGAAGCGTTTTTTATATTTCTGATGGCACGGCGATCACCGCCGAGGTGTTAGGGCACGCCGTCATGTCACAGTTTCCGGTTGATACCATCAGCGTCACGCTGCCCTTCGTGGAAAACGTACAGCGTGCGTTGGCGGTCAAAGCGCAAATTAATGCGATTTGCCAACAAAGTGGACTGCGGCCGCTGGTGTTTTTGTCGATTGTGACGCCCGAGGTCAAAGAGATCATCATGCAGAGCGAAGGCTTCTGTCAGGATATCGTGCAGACGCTGGTGGCGCCGCTGCAGCAGGAACTGGGCATTGCGCCCGCGCCGGTGGTGCATCGCACGCACGGTTTAACCGCCAGCAACCTCGGCAAATACGATGCTCGCATCGCGGCGATCGATTATACCCTGGCGCACGACGATGGCATCTCGCTGCGCGGGCTGGAAGATGCGCAGGTGATCCTGCTCGGCGTCTCGCGCTGTGGCAAAACGCCCACCAGCCTCTATCTGGCGATGCAGTTTGGCGTCAAAGCGGCGAACTACCCTTTTATTGCCGATGATATGGATAATCTCAAGCTACCTGCTGCGCTGCGTCCTTTTCAGCATAAACTGTTCGGCCTGACCATCGATCCGGAACGTCTGGCGGCGATACGGCAGGAGCGCGCTGAAAACACGCGTTACGCCTCGCTGCGCCAGTGTCGTATGGAAGTGGGCGAAGTCGAAGCGCTGTTTCGCACCCAGCAGATCCGCTACCTCAACAGCACCAACTATTCGGTGGAGGAGATCGCCACCAAGATTCTGGACATTATGGGCCTGAACCGCCGCATGTTTTAACCCGCTGTCGCCCGAGCAGGCGGCCAACATTTTTTCTGACGCACCGGGGTAACACTTGAATTCACAGCGCTTTGGGTTAAGGTGATGGCCATCACTTCCCGGCGCTTCTGCCGATGCGAAGAAAAAATTTTGAGAGTGAACATGAACAAAACGGATGAGTTGCGCACCACGCGCATCGATAGCCTGATCACGCCTGCGGAACTTGCCGCCCGTTATCCGGTGTCAGCTGAAATCGCGGACAATGTTACCGCCTCGCGCCAGCGTATTGCCCGCATCCTGAACGGTGAGGATCCGCGCCTGCTGGTAGTGATCGGCCCCTGCTCCCTGCACGATCCGGACGCCGCGCTGGAGTATGCCAAAAAACTGGCGGTGCTGCGCGAGCGCCATGCCGGAGAACTTGAGATTGTGATGCGCGCCTATTTTGAAAAACCGCGCACCGTGGTTGGCTGGAAAGGTTTGATCTCCGATCCACACCTTGATGGAAGCTGCCGGGTCAATGAAGGCCTGGCGATTGCACGCAAACTGCTGCTGGATATCAACCGCTTAAATTTGCCTACTGCCACCGAGTTTTTGGATATGGTGATCGGCCAGTTTATTGCCGACCTGATCAGCTGGGGCGCTATCGGCGCGCGTACCACGGAAAGCCAGAT
>LIDZ01001523.1_pt1 | contig 13375 bp, 12 predicted proteins | sample 644651 | NCBI WGS metagenome assembly LIDZ01 (sample SAMN03856242, study PRJNA289617) | food metagenome | isolation source: wine grapes on drying loft during traditional withering process | host: Vitis vinifera cv. Corvina | place: Italy: Gargagnago di S. Ambrogio di Valpolicella | collected 2014-01
TACATATCAAGGAAAGTAGGAAGATAAATGACACAACCTGCAATTTCTTATCGTTTAATAAAGAAGGAAAAGCACACCGGGGCACGCCTTGGTGAAATCATTACCCCTCATGGCACATTCCCGACACCGATGTTTATGCCAGTAGGAACATTAGCGACGGTGAAGACCATGTCACCAGAGGATCTAAAAGAGATGGGTGCCGGTATTATTTTAAGTAATACCTACCATTTATGGCTGCGTCCAGGAGAAGACCTGGTTGCGGAAGCAGGCGGCCTGCACAAGTTCATGAACTGGGATCAGCCGATTCTAACCGATTCCGGCGGTTTCCAAGTGTTCTCGTTAGCGGATATGCGAAACATCGTTGAAGAAGGGGTGCACTTTAAGAACCATATTAATGGTTCGAAAATGTTCCTATCGCCAGAAAAAGCGATTGATATTCAAAACAAATTAGGCTCAGACATTATGATGAGCTTTGACGAATGTCCTCCATATAATGAAAGCTACGATTACGTGAAGAAATCGGTAGAACGGACCTCACGCTGGGCAGAGCGGGGCTTGAAGGCTCATGCCAATCCAGATACTCAAGGCTTGTTTGGGATTATTCAAGGGGCCGGCTTTGAAGACCTGCGTCGTCAAAGTGCTAAGGACCTTGTCAGCATGGATTTCCCAGGCTACTCAATCGGTGGTCTGTCTGTGGGAGAAACAAAAGCTGAAATGAATCGAGTATTGGACTTCACTACGCCATTGATTCCGGAAAACAAACCACGTTACTTGATGGGTGTCGGCGCAGCTGATTCCTTGATCGACGGTGTGATTCGCGGAGTGGATATGTTTGACTGTGTATTGCCGACTCGGATCGCTCGTAACGGTACGACTATGACGTCACAAGGTCGTTTGGTTGTTAAAAATGCCAAGTTCGCTCGTGACTTCCGTCCGTTGGATGAAAATTGCGATTGCTACACTTGCCGCAATTACAGCCGGGCTTACATTCGTCACTTGATTCACTGTGACGAAACATTTGGTATCCGTTTGACTTCTTATCATAACCTGTATTTCTTGATCAATCTAATGAAGCAAGTTCGTCAGGCGATTATGGATGACAACCTGTTGGACTTCCGTGAAGCATTCTTTGAAGCCTATGGTTTTAACAAAGAAAACGCAAAAAGTTTCTAAAAAATGATGTAAACCACTAGTTTAAGTGGGGTATCTTTGTTACAGTATTTAGTGACTATTAGAATGTGAGGGGAATAAAAAACATGGGAAGCTTTCCAATGATTATTATGATCGTGGTTATGATGGGGTTGTTCTTCATGATGAACCGCGGTCAAAAGAAACAACAGCAAGAGCGTCAAAACTTATTAGATTCAATGAAGCCAGGAGATAGCGTGGTTACTATCGGCGGTTTGCACGGAGTTATTTCTGAAATGAACAATGCAGACAAAACCGTGACATTAGACTGTGAAGGAATTTTCTTAGTCTTTGATCGCGCATCAATCCGTACAGTGAAACCGACAGGATCAGTTACTGCTGCACCAGTTGAAGAAGCTGAAGTAGTAGAACCAGAAATGGTTGATCCAGAACCAACTGAAAAAGAAGACTAAATTGTCTATTTATAGGCAGCAAGCAAGCGTAATAGCTTACTTGCTGTCTTTTTTTACTTTTAAAGCTAGATAAAACCGCTACAGTTGTGAAACATTGAATTAAATAATACTTGCCATTTTAAGCAAGTTGTGATTTTTTGTGGATTAAAAAATGTCACGGAAGCCTTGTTCCCAGGCACATTTGTCAAAGAATAAAAAGGTGTGAAAAAAATCACAAAAAAGTATTTACAAACTCTCACACCTGTTGTATGATGTGAATGTGAATAAATTAACAAATAATTTTATGTTATTAGGAGGACTCACATGGCAAAAGCAGTTGAGAAAGAAACAAAGGACACGATCAATGTTGAGCAAATGATCGATGCAATGGCAACTAAAGCAAATGTGGCTTTAGACGCAATGGCTGATTTCGATCAAGAAAAAGTTGACCACATCGTTCACGAAATGGCAATGGCAGCACTAGACAAGCATATGATGTTGGCAAAAATGGCAGTTGAAGAAACTGGCCGTGGGATTGTCGAAGATAAAGCAATCAAAAACATGTATGCGTCAGAGTACATCTGGAACAATATCAAACATGATAAAACTGTTGGTATTATCGGCGAAGACAAACAAAAAGGTTTGATCGAAGTCGCTGGACCTGTCGGGGTTATCTGTGGGGTTGTACCAACAACAAACCCAACTTCAACAACTATCTTTAAAGCGATGATTGCTTTGAAAACAGCAAATCCAATCGTATTCTCATTCCATCCATCTGCACAAAAATGTTCAGTGGAAGCTGCACGTATCGTTCGTGACGCTGCGATTGCTGCTGGAGCTCCTGAAAACTGTATCCAATGGATCGAAACACCATCGATCGAAGCAACTCAAGGCTTGATGAACCACCCAGGCGTTGCAATTGTTTTAGCAACTGGTGGACCAGGCATGGTTAAATCAGCTTACTCTACTGGTAAACCTGCGCTAGGTGTAGGTGCTGGTAACGCGCCTGCTTATATTGAAAAAACTGCGAAAATCAAACGTGCCGTCAATGACTTGTTCGTTTCTAAAACGTTCGATAACGGCATGATCTGTGCTTCTGAGCAAGGAATCATCGTTGATAAAGAAATTTACGACGAAGTGAAACGCGAATTCGAAGCGCATCAAGCATACGTTGTGAAGAAAAATGAATTGAAGAAATTAGAAGACGCTGTAATGAACGAAGGCAAATACGCAGTTAACCCTGCAATTGTTGGACATTCAGCGATGGATATCGCACAACGCGCTGGCATCAAAGTTCCAGAAGGCACTAAAATGCTGATTGCTGAACTAGATGGCGTTGGGGCAGAATACCCACTATCTCGTGAAAAACTTTCTCCAGTTTTAGCTATGGCTAAAGCAAACAGTCAAGCTGAAGCATTAGACATGTGTCAAACAATGTTAGAACTAGGCGGTCTTGGACATACTGCAGTTATCCATACTGAAGATGAAGACTTGCAAGTGAAATTTGGTTTGCGTATGAAAGCTTGCCGTATTTTAGTAAACACTCCATCTGCTGAAGGTGGTATTGGTGATATCTACAATGAAATGATCCCATCATTGACACTTGGTTGTGGTTCATACGGTAAAAACTCTGTATCTAAGAACGTATCTGCTATTAACTTAATCAATGTTAAAACTATAGCGAAACGGAGAACGAATATGCAATGGTTTAAATTACCACCAAAAATCTTCTTTGAAAAGAACTCTTTATTATACCTAACTAAAATGCAAAACGTTGAACGCGTGATGTTGGTTTGTGACCCAGGTATGGTTCAATTCGGCTACGCTGACATCGTTCGCGAAGTATTAGGTCGTCGTAAAAATGATGTGAAGGTTGAAGTCTTCTCAGATGTTGAGCCTAACCCTTCAACTAACACAGTTTACAAAGGTCTAGAAATGTTTAACGATTTCCAACCAGACACAGTTATCGCACTAGGCGGCGGTTCTGCAATGGATGCGGCTAAAGGCATGTGGATGTTCTTTGAACACCCAGATACTTCATTCTTTGGCGCTAAACAAAAATTCTTGGATATCCGCAAACGTACGTACAAGATTGCTGATCCTAAGAAAACTCAATTTGTATGTATCCCAACTACTTCTGGTACTGGTTCTGAGGTTACTCCGTTTGCCGTTATCACTGATAGCGAAACACACGTGAAATACCCATTAGCAGATTACGCGTTGACTCCAGACGTAGCGATCATTGACTCTCAATTTGTTATGACTGTGCCACCTTCAGTAACTGCCGATACTGGTATGGATGTGTTAACTCACGCGATCGAGTCTTATGTATCTGTAATGGCATCTGACTACACTCGTGGATTGAGCTTGCAAGCAATCAAGATCGTCTTTGAAAACCTTGAAAACTCAGTTAAAACAGCTGATCCAGAAGCTAGAGAAAAAATGCATAACGCATCTGCAATGGCAGGTATGGCCTTTGCCAATGCCTTCCTAGGAATTTGTCACTCAATCGCTCACAAGATCGGTGGAGAATACGGCATTCCTCACGGACGTACGAACGCAATTCTATTACCTCATATCATCCGTTACAATGCGAAGGATCCGCAAAAACATGCAATGTTCCCTAAATATGACTACTTCCGTGCTGACACAGACTATGCTGACATCGCGAAGTTCTTAGGTCTTAAAGGCAACACAACTGCAGAATTAGTGGAAGCATTGATCAAAGCAATTTACGATTTAGGTACTACAGTTGGTATCGACATGAACTTGAAAGCACAAGGTGTGACTCAAGAAACATTAGATTCTACAGTGGATCGTATGGCTGAATTGGCTTACGAAGACCAATGTACAACTGCTAACCCTAAAGAACCATTAATCAGCGAGCTGAAAGAAATCATCGTTACAGCTTACGATTACAAAGCATAATCGAATCTTTAGAAACCGGTCTAAATCTCAGATCGGTTTCTTTTTTTTATTTAAATTTGATCGCATGGATTGTTCTATTTTCTAAAACAGGATAGACTGGTGTTAGTGGAAGAAAAGAGGGACGGACGCCAGTGGAAAAGCTAACACGGGAGATTCGAGAACTCAGCCAAACGAACGCCGAATTGGCCTCTTTAAGCGAGTTTTTAACGAGTCAAAAACAATTAATGAATAAAAAAGCCGCGCAGATTTTTATTTTGGATTTGCGGGATTATGTAGAAGCTATAGAAGTTGTTACACAATTAGTACCGACAGTGGATGTCGAGGAACGCGAAACGAGAAAAATTAACAGCCTGCTAACCAAGGAATATGAATTGATCAAATTAATTCAGCGGGATTTTAACCGCTTGCTGAAGTCTCAAGGAGAAGAGATTCAACTTTTTGATCAGAACGCCGAACAAATCAAAGCGCTGGTTCAACGACTGGATGAGCTGCATATTTTGAACCAATTTCTTTTGCACGATAATTTGGTCTTCCAAGGAATGATCAATACAAAAGAAACGTCGGGGAGTATTCGCGTTGGGACTAAGAAAAAGACGATCTGGCAGAAGCTTTTGCGCAGATAGCAAATTGCTAGTCCTGCTTTTAGCAGGGATTAACTGTTGGAAAGTAATCAAGGGACCAAGATCAGAAAAGCGAAACGGAAACCTAATAGGGGGACAAAGATGAAAACAATCGGGTTGTTGGGTGGTATGAGTTGGGAAAGTACGGTGACCTACTATACATTAATCAATCAAGGGATTAATCGCCAGCTGGGTGGCTTGCATTCGGCTAAGATACTATTGGCCAGTGTCGAGTTTCAGGAAATTGAAACTTGTCAGGCCCAAGGAGATTGGGAGAAAAGCGGTGAGATTTTAGCTGAGTATGCCAAAGGCTTAGAAGCAGCTGGAGCTGACTTTCTGTTGATTTGTACCAATACAATGCACAAGGTAGCGCCCCGAATTCAAGCGCATCTGGGGATTCCGATTCTACATATTGCTGATGCAACGATTGAAAGGCTGCAGCAAGAAGGCATCACCAAGGTTGGCCTATTAGGGACAAAATACACCATGACCCAGGATTTCTATAAGGAACGGATTGTTGAACAAGGCATTGACGTCTTGATTCCGAATGAAGCAGACGTTGAAGTAGTAAACAAGATTATTTTTGATGAACTGTGCTTGGGTGAGATCAAGGAAGCTTCGAAAGAGCAGTATGTAGCGATTATTGAGAAATTACAGGCAGCGGGTGCACAAGGGATTATTCTTGGCTGTACTGAGATTGGTTTGCTGATTCATCAGGAAGATGTGGAGTTGCCAATATTTGATACCACGGAGATTCATTCAGCGGTAGCAGTAGAAAAAGCGTTAAACGAATAAAAGAGGAAAAACCAATGCTTTTTAAGCAGCGGTTTTTCCTCTTTTATTGTTGGATTATCGAGTTGCTAATTTACGTAAATCAATGCCTCGAAGCTCTGCCCAATCTTTTGGCGCACCAGTGATGATCAGCTGGTTTTTCTGTACATCCTTGGTAGTGGCTTTGCCGGTTAGGGCATACAGCGTACGCAGCTGCGCTTTCCAGTCTTCCACCATTTCAATGGTAGCATCGACACCATCAGACATCACCGCATTCAGGATCGTCCCTGAGATACCCACAGCGTTAGCCCCTAAGCTGACTGCTTTGAAGATATCAAAGGCATCCCGGACGCCACCGGAAGCTAATAAAGTCACATCATCCACAAAAGGCTGTGCTTCTAGTAAAGAAATCACAGTTGATTGACCCCAGTCATTCAAATAAGCCAGTTCATGATGTTTGCGACGAGAGTTCTCAATTTGAGTAAAGCTGGTACCGCCGCGACCAGAGACATCCACGGCTTGGACACCTAAGTCCAACAGCTTTTGAATCGTCTCATGAGCCATGCCGAAGCCGACTTCTTTCACGATAACCGGAACATCAACCGCTTGAATCGTTTCGCGGATATTGTCTTCCCATAATTCGAAGTCATGTTCACCCTCAGGCATTACCAGCTCTTGGGGAACGTTGATATGAATTTGAAAAGCATCTGCTTGCAGCAAATCGATCATCTTTTGAGCATCCTTGGCTGAACGACCAGCACCCATGTTAGCCAACACTAGGCCGTCAGGATTTTCTTCTCGGACAATCGTGTAAGAATCCGCTACTGAAGGATCTTTCAAAGCCGCTGAAACTGAACCGGTTGCCATCATTAAGCCGGTTGCTTTGGCAACCATCGCCAGCTGCTGGTTAAAGACTTTGGTTTTTTCACTGCCGCCTGTCATGGCGTTAATGTAAAAGGGTACTTCCAGTTCAAGGCCTAAAACCGAAGTCGACAAATCAATCTGATCATCGGAAATCGAAACCAACGATTGATGAACAAAGGAGACAGAGTCAAAATCATTTTCTTTTGGCTTGTGCTGCTGGGCCTTAGCCAGCAACAGGTGTTCATCTTTGCGATTCATTAATTAGTTTCCTCCGTAAAATGGTAGACATGTAAGGGCAGCGGGGTAATTCCTGCTTTTTCCCAAGAACTCATCAAAGGTAAAATTCCTGCGCGCTTGTCAACGATCACGATGCCGCAATCGCCGCCGCCAGCGCCTGAAGATTTGGCGGCCCCTTCATATTTTTCTGCCAGGTCATTTAAGACCTTCAGCTGTTGCGTTTCAATCGATACGTTGCTGAAAGTAGTTAGTTGATTCAAAAGTTCCCGATTTTTACGAATCATCGCTTGAATCTCTGCTACGTCTTCATGTTTAAATCCTTCAATCATTTGATCGACACAAGCTTTACTATCGGTTAGGAATTTTTCGTAGGCTGCCGCTTTTTCTTCCCGTGATTGATGAACTTGGTCCACCAAATCAGAAGTGGAAGCCGGGCTGCCGGTCCAACCGATCAAAAGGCGTAAATCATCCGGGGCCTTCAATGGTTCAATCCGTAAACTAGGCCATTCGCTTTCAATAATAGTAGACAAGTTTTCTTGCTCTAATTTTTCCAGCAACCAGTCATGGTCAAAAGTAGAAAAGGCGATCCAGCCACCATAACAGCTAGCTGCGATATCACCACAAGAGCCGTTACCTTGAACATTCAAGTGGGCTAATGTAGCTAATTTGAATAGTTCAAGCTGAGACAGCTGCAGATCGTAAAAAGCATTCAAGGCTTTCACGGTAGCTACTGTTACCGCACCACTGGAACCTAAACCGTATTTCCGACCATTGGAATTATCCAATTCACTCGTCACTTTTAAATCAAAGAAAGCAAGTTTGATCCCTTTTTCCTGAGCATAGCGCTCGGTAAAATGGATCGCTGCCAAGATATAATGAAAGGGATTATCCCGAATATTTAAAACCAATTCGTTATTCTGACGCGTCCAACGAACCGGCATATCACTGTATTGAGCCGATTGGATACTGCCGCTTTTTTTGGCAGCTTCAATCGATACGTTAATAAACTGATCAATCGCTACGATAACAGCTGGGTGACCAGCTTCGACTACGGCATATTCGCCGGCAATATATAATTTACCAGGGGCTGAAACTTCAATCATGCTTCTGCCTCCTTCGTCCGTATTTTGATCCCAGGCCCAGCATGGGCGGTGATCAATTGTTCTGCAGCAAAATGTTCCCGCAATTTAGCAACTAGCACGTCTTCGTTTTTACGTTCCACGAGAATTTTTACATTCGGCCCGGCATCCATGGTGAAGTAGCAGGCCAGTCCCTCGTTGCGGAATTGCCGCACTAGATTCATTACTCGCATACTTTCAGCGGACCAATAAGTAAACGGCGGCACTGCTGCTAACGTCGTGCCGTGCATTTTTAGTGCACTGGCTTCGGTCACTTCACCTAGGGCTTGAAAATCCTTCCCTTGGATGGCGACCCGAGCTTTTTCCAAATCTTGTGGCACAGTTGCCAACCAACCATCGTAAAAAGCAGAAGTCTCAACTGTGCGCTGCATACCATCCCGGCTGGACACATCTTTTTGATGGTCATTCACCACGACAAACACCATACTCAAGTCTGCTTCGAAATCGTCTGAAGCGATCGGAACCGCATAAGAGGTCTCATCAGAATAGCCTTTTTGCCATTCCGAAAAACCGCCGTAAATGCTGCGGCTGGCTGAACCAGATCCGCGACGAGCTAAGCGAGACAATTCCCGCTCATCCAAAGACAAGCCTAAAGCGGCACTGGCTGCACCTGCTAAGGCCGCCAGACCGCTCGCTGAAGAAGCCAGCCCAGCTGCTGTCGGGACAAAATTTTGACTGTCCACTTTGGCAAATAGCTGACTTTGTGCTTTATTGCGAATTAAATCCAAAAAGCGGCTGACCTTAGCCGTCGCTTTTTGGTCTTGTAATTGCTGATCTAAATAAAACTGATCCTCGGTGTATTCTGAGGAAAAGGTAACGGATGTTTCGGTGTAGAAAGCATCCAGTGTTAATGACAAACTATTATTCATCGGCAGGATCAGCGCTTGATCGGCCTTCCCCCAATATTTAATCAACGCGATGTTGGTGTACGCTCGCGCGTGACCTTTATACATGTGCATATACCCCTAACCCTTCGATCCACGTATCCCGTGCACCGGCATCCAGTAAAATCTGCTGCAGGCGACGTCCACGTTCTTCATTTTCTGCTAATGCAATCATACACCCGCCACGACCGCCGCCAGTCAACTTCGCACCCAACGCGTGATTGGCTATGGCAGTTTCAATTAAATGGTCCAAGGCATAATTGCTAGTTCCCAACGCTTGTAAATGTATCTGTGCCCGGTTCATACATGCACCCAACACGTCCGGTTGATTCAATAAAATAGCTTGCTGCGCCTGTTTGGTTAATTGCCCTAGTTGGCGAATGCGCCCGCCAGTTTCCAAACGACTTGTCTCCATTAAAGTGGCGACATCTTTTACGGCTTTACGGGTTTGTCCCTTGTGCCCAGTATCGGCCACTACCAAGAAGGCGTCCATGTTTAATTGGAACGGCTGAAAATCCAGGCCCTTCTGATAAAGCAGTGGCTCGGTTCCGCTAATCGTTGCAGCATCAATGCCACTAGGATTACCGTGGGCCACTTTTTCGGCTTGGTTCACAAATAGTAAGATATCTTCCTGATTTGCCGGCAATTCCAGCCAGTCAAAAAAGGCGCGTGTAATCGATACAGCAACGGCTGCACTGGAACCCATCCCGCGTTCTGCCGGAACCGTACTATCAATTGTTACGTAAAATGGTTTCTGAATGGCAAATTGCCGAATCAGCTGCCATAACAATACAGTCACATTTTTCATGGAGTGAGGAGCTTTAGCTAGTGGACCATGGTAGAAGCTTGATTCAATCCATGATTCATTTCCTTGATGAAAGTGGACGGTAGTAGTAATACCAGTACCAGAAAAAGGAAACGCGATGGCCGGTTCTCCGTAGACCACGGCATGTTCTCCCATCAAGATGATCTTTCCGCTGGCATGTCCTTGACCAATGGTTTTCATTCCAATAACTCCTTTTTTACCCTAAAAAAGTTTTGTCCCTCTGTATTCAATCTCTTCTATTTTACTCAGAGTAAACAAACAAGTAAATGAATCCGTCGAAAAGTTTAATAAATTGAACTATTTTTTAAACATTCATTGACAAGCACTGTAATGTGTGATTAAAGCTTTTTTTGTTGACGACACCAGATATTGGGGGTATATTAGTAAATGTTGAAAAAAAGCACCACATTTTGTATGAAGTGAGTTGGAGGTAAATGAGCGTGATTGTATTAGCAGGTACTATTGGAGCCGGAAAATCCAGTTTGACTGCGATGTTATCAGAACATCTAGGCAGCCAAGCTTTTTATGAATCGATTGATGACAACGAGGTATTGCCATTATTTTATGCAAATCCTGAGCAGTATGCCTTTTTGCTGCAAATTTATTTTTTGAACAAGCGTTTTGAGAGTATAAAAAAAGCGATGCAGGATGACAACAATGTGTTAGATCGTTCCATCTATGAGGATTCATTACTGTTTCATTTGAATGCTGATTTAGGTCGAGCAACTGACACAGAAGTAAAGGTTTACGACGAATTGTTGGGCAATATGATGGAAGAATTGCCTTATGCCGCCCATAAGAAACATCCAGATTTATTGGTTCACATCAAAGTTTCCTTTGAAACCATGCTGGATCGGATCGAAAAACGCGGTCGTGAATATGAACAGCTAAGCTTTGATCCTAGTCTGTATGACTACTATAAAGAATTGAACTATCGCTACGATCAATGGTATGAAGACTATAATGAAAGTCCTAAAATCCAAATCGACGGCGACAAGCTGAACTTTGTGGAAGACGCCGAAGCACGGGACATCGTGTTGCAATTGATCGATGAAAAAATTGCTGAAGTCCAAGAAATTTCCGTGATCTAGTATAATAGAAGAAAACACTCAAAAGGCTCGGTTGATGACTGGATTTTTTGAGTGTTTTTTTTTGCTTAGGTCGTTTAATCTAACCCAAGCTGAGAATTGATTTCTTCAGCTTTTTTTGTGCATTCTCTTTTCTACTCATTTATAATAGAAGAGATGAGGAGGCGAAAAAGTATGGAAACGCGAAAAACATTCAACCAAGGGCTGTGTACTTGGATCAATATTGATTCTAAAGAACCAGAAGAAATTGCCCGCCTAAAAGAGACGTATCATATTAGCGATGAAATGCTGACGTATTCTCTGGATAAAAATGAACGTGCCCGAGTGGAGTATGACCCGCTGGATCAGGCGTTGCTGGTCATCTACAATGTGGCCCATTTAGAAAAGACCGATAATCATTACGAAACCAGTCCGATGGCCTTTATTATGAAGGACCATCATGTGTTTTCCTTTATCTCCGAAAAGACCGAATACGTCGTGGAGCTGATGAACAACGTGTTGAAGCGTGATCCTCAGCAGAGCACGGCTAGTTTGCTTTTCCATACGCTATTTTTGATTTCCGACTACTATTTCCCCAATATCGAGGAAGTAAACAGTCAGCGTATTCGTTTAAATAAAAAACTGCGGGAAAAAACCACCAATAAAAATTTGCTGGAGCTTTCCGATTTGGAGATCGGTTTGGTCTATTTAGTGACCGCTACGAAGCAAAATGTCGTTTTGCTGGAGCAGATCAAAGCCCAAGGATTGTTTTCGAGTTTCACCGACAAAGAAAAAGAAGAGCTGGATGATGCCTTGATTGAAGCCAAGCAGGCGGTAGAAATGACCAAGTTGGCTAGTGAGATTTTGGATCAGCTTTCTGGTACCTACAACAACTTGTTGAACAACAACCTGAACGATACTATGAAAATTTTGACGATTTGGTCCTTATTACTGACGATTCCAACGATTGTGACCGGCTTCTTTGGCATGAACATGCCGCTGCCCTTGGAACACTCCGAGGCGGGATGGATCATCTCACTGTTAATCAGTTTGGGACTTTCTATCTGGCTGATTGTCGTTTTGTGGCGGAGAATACGGTAAGGGGGCTTTAGTGATGGATCAATCACTGAACACATTTTTTCAAGATTTAGCTGAGGATATCCAGGGGAATATTAATGATTCGCGGGATCTTACCGGGAAAGTGGTTTTGTCGGTGGGGTTAGTCCTGCTGCTGATTCTTTCGGAGCGATTGGTTCGCTTTGTGGTCAGACATCTGGTAGATAATTTGAAAGCCATAAATGTTCTAACCAGTGTCAGTGCCTATTTTTTGCGGATTGCTTCAGTGTTGTTGCTGGTGCGCATTTGGGTAAATGCCCTGGATTTCTTGCTAGTAATTCTGCTGGTGATCGGCGGCTTCGCATTACTCTCGCTGAAAGGCTTGTTTGCAAATCTAGTCGGCTGGTTCTTGATTATCAACAAGCATCCCTTTAGAGTCTATGATCGAATTGAGATCGATGGGGTAAAAGGGGAAGTCATGAAGATTCGGCCCTTTTACTTCGTCATGATGGAGTTGAGCAACTGGTTTGATGCCGAATCACCCACGGGACGGACCGTCAGGATTCCCAACAAGCAGGTCTTGGAAGAACCCTTGTTCAATTACAACGAACTGACACCCTATATCTGGAAGGAAATTAAGTATCTACTGACGTACCAAAGCGATTGGGAAGCTGCTTTAAAAATTATGGAGACGGAAACGAATGCCTACTACCAAGATTTCTTAGCTCAAAATTTTGAAAACGAAACCCAGCAGCAAGCGGCGTTTAAAGAATTCGAGTTGTTTGATGGCAATCCCGATCCGGTGACGATTATGGATGTGCAGGATCGCGGGATTGAGGTGAAGATTCGCTATTTGGTTTTTTACAAAGATGGAACGGCTGTCCAAACGCAGCTCCATCAAAAAATTCTAAAAAGCTTCCAAGCGAATCCTCAGATTCAACTAGTCGGCAACACAATAGCAATAGAAAAAACCGAGTAGGCGGCTACTCGGTTTCTTTGTCGAAAGTTTCGTGTAAATCGAATTTTTGATTGTAAAACTTCAATCCAGTGGTCATAATCCAAGCTGCTGCCAATCCCAGCAGACTGCCTAAGACAATTCCCAAGAACCGGTATTGAATCAGTGAATACAAATATTGCTGACGTACCAGCATGGAAAGCATTAAGGACATCGGTGTGGTGAAAAATTGAGCAATTGCGTAATTGCGTCGGACGAAAAATTCCACCGTTACAAACAAAGCAGTGATTACTAACAGTGTTTGAAATACGGTAAATGGCAAATTCAGCAGCCCAGCTGCAATAACTAAACCGACTAAGGTACCGAAAATACGTTGAATATTCCGGTGCAGCATCGCTCGCAGGTTGTCGCCTTGCAAAATGGCCGCACAAGAAACCACCAGCCAATA
>LIDZ01015757.1_pt26 | contig 13371 bp, 17 predicted proteins | sample 644651 | NCBI WGS metagenome assembly LIDZ01 (sample SAMN03856242, study PRJNA289617) | food metagenome | isolation source: wine grapes on drying loft during traditional withering process | host: Vitis vinifera cv. Corvina | place: Italy: Gargagnago di S. Ambrogio di Valpolicella | collected 2014-01
TTGAAGCCAACGCGTATATGGATGATCCGGATAACGGTATTGAAAGCAAACGGCTCCTGCAAAGTGGCGGATGGCTGGAGGTATTGGACAACGAGCGAAAGGTCATCAAGGTTGTGGGGGAGAAGCTGGATTTAGTGAGCCAGTATAGTGATGATGACTTATTTATTGGGCTGGAGAATCGGTCTGAACAGACCTATTTCTATTCGCTGGCCCATTTTCCGGACAATGCTTCTGGCTGGCTGCTGCTGAAGATACCCCGGGAAAAAATTGACGTCTCCATTAATAGCGACCCGTTAATTTCTTATCTGAAACATCCTGTTTCCTTCTACGTTCTGCTTGCCATCTGGCTGATGCTGTTGCTTATTTTTGTATACAGCTATTGGATGGCCCGGCGAATCAGGAAACCGTTGCGTATTATTACACAAGGTCTTAATCAGATGACCAGAGGGAAATACAATACTCGGATTACCCTATATGCAGAGGAGGAATTCGTTCAAATTGGCGATACCTTCAACTATATGGCTGACGTGATTGAAAGAACTGCGGAGGAGAAGCGCCAAGCGGAGGAAAGTAAGCAGCGTCTTATGGTCGATCTTTCGCATGACCTGAAGACTCCGATTACGAGTATTCAAGGATATGCGCAAGCGCTGATGGAGGGACGTGGCGAGGATGAAGAACGCCAGAAACGTTATTTAACCTACATCTATAACAAATCCGCTCAAGTCACCAAGCTGATCCAGAATATCCTGGACCTGCTGAAGATAGATTCGCCTGACTTTATGCTGCATATGAAACGGCAAGACCTGAGTGAATTCATGCGGGAAATTATCGCAGATACTTATGGAGAGATTGAACAAAAAGATTTTGTGCTGCAATTCCTTGCTCCTGATGAGGGCGTGTATGCAAGCTACGACTCAGAGTTGCTCTCTAGCGTGGTAAATAATCTGATCTCCAATGCACTAACCTACAATCCGCCGGGAACGCAGTTGCGAGTGGAGGTCTTGGCGTCAGAGGACGAAGTTATCATTGAAATCGCCGATACGGGAATCGGAATTCCCGAGGAGTTGTGGTCAACGATATTTGATCCGTTCGTCCGTGCGGATAAAGCGCGCTCTGCGTCTGGTGGGACAGGGTTAGGCTTATCGATCGCTATGAAGAACATGGACAAAATGGGCGGTACGCTCCAACTCAACAAGCGGGATAACGAAGCAACGGTGTTTACGATTCGAATTCCAAAATAGCAGGCTTGGCCTGGTTCTAGGTGCTTGTGAATTTAGGGCTTGGTGTATTAATGTATATATAGAACCACTATCTTAAAGGGGGATTCATATGGAACGGGAAGTTCAAAAAGGTCTGGTTGATATTTCCGATGGTGTTGTTTCGTCTATTGTAGGGCGTGTGGTACTGGAAACGCCAGGAATCGCCGGAATGTCCGGAAGCAACATTACTAAAGGGTGGGCTCAGCGCCTCAGCGGTAGAAATGTATCCAAAGGTTTGTCTGTCGAGGTCAAAGAGGTAGATGTTGCCATTGATCTGCGGGTTGTTGTTAACTATGGCTGTGTCATTCAAGAGGTATGTTACAGTTTGCAGCAAAATGTACGCAATGCCGTGGAGACGATGATGGGTCTGTCTTTGGTTGCCGTGAACGTTAAGGTGGAGAAAGTGGCTATTCCATAAGCATTGCCTTCAAGTAGGCACCGTGGCCTAGGCATCTGCATAGAATGGAGTAAATCCATTTACGGAGGTCAGAACAACGATGTCGACATATTACACTGGGCAGCCAAAGACTGTTATTTATCAAGCCGATCCTGCTGTGATCCAGCACCTGCACGGTGTCCGTGAATCCCTGCATCATTCCTGCAAGCCATATCTTAACCATAAAGTGAAGGTGCAAACGGTGGAAGGGCAAGTCCATGAAGGCGTAATCGCCGGAGTGGATAACAAGCATCTGTACTTAAGCATGACGGTCACCCCAGAAATGGCTCGTGGATATTATAGTCCTTATTATAAGCCGTATCCTACTCCCTATCCAGGCGGCCCATACCCGGGTTCTCCGTATAATAACAACGTTATTTTGCCGCTTGTGCTATTCGAATTGCTGGCAATCTCTCTAATCTAAAACGAAAAGAGGATGTCCCGCTGTAGTCGGGATGTCCTCTTTTCTTGCACGAGTATGATCACTAGGAGGCGGCATATGATTACATATCCTTTTTTAGACAAAGGAGCTACGATCGGAGTGACAGCCCCCTCATCGGGGGTTGGCGTAGAATATCAGGAATTGCTTAAGCTTTCCACGGAAAGGTTGAAGAAAGAGGGGTACCAGTTCATTGTAGGAGAAACTGCAGGGACTCAAGTGAAAGCAAAGTCTGCCCCCGCCGCAATACGTGCTGAAGAGTTCAATGCGATGATGTCTGATAAACATATCGATATCATCATTCCGCCTTGGGGCGGGGAACTGCTGATCGAGATCCTGGAATATATTGATTTTGACCAGATTACAAACAAGTGGATATTAGGCTATTCAGACATCAGCTTATTGTTAATGGCGATTACGTTAAGAACCGGTATAGCAACGGCTCACGGAACGAATCTTCTTGATTTGCGGGGAAAATATTTTGATGAGACAACAGCACAGTGGCAAGCGGTGTTATCTACTCGAAGTGGTGATTCCATCCTTCAGCACTCCTCTCAGAAATATCAACCGGAATGGCAGGATGCGAAACCTTCACCCTATGTTTTTCATCTAACGAAGCCCACAGTATGGAAAACAGTGTCCGCTGATACTGTACAGATACAAGGTCGCTTACTAGGTGGATGCATAGACGTAATCAGACATCTAATCGGTACACCTTTTGGGAATCTACAGCATTTCCAACAACAAATCATCCATAATGAACCTATAGTGTGGTATTTGGAGAATTGTGAGCTGAACACAACCGATTTACGCCGATCTTTAGTTCAAATGAAGCTGGCAGGCTGGTTCGAGCATTGTTCGGGGGTGATGTTTGGCAGAAGTGCGGCCAATAAGCCTGTCGATGGCTACACTGCTGAGGATATTTATCAGGAGCTGTCCGAGGAGCTTCAAGTGCCGATAATCTATGATATCGATTGTGGCCATGTTCCGCCGCAGATCACGTTGATCAATGGGGCTTATGCGGAGATCGTAGTGGAAACTGGCAAAGGAACGGTAAAGCAATATTTTCGTCCATAGGCTTCATATCCATAAATACAACAAAAGGGGCAGCTACAGGAGCTGTCCCTTTGTCTATACTCGATTGAACGATTACGTGACTTAACTTATCTTAACTTTGGAGTTGCTCATATCCGTCTGCGACAAGCTTAAGCGCTCCAGTAGCCGGGTCGATGATCATGCCATGCACAGGAATATTAGGAGGGAGCAGGGGGTGGCGCTTAATTAACTCTACAGAGCGCATGACCGCTTCCTCTACATTGTTAAAGCCGCGCAGCCATTTGGTAAGCTTGATTCCCGAGTGCTCCAGTGTTGACAATACCTCATCAGAAACACCACGATCTTTAATGGATTGGATCATTCTTTCTGAATTAAGAGAAGCCATGCCACAATCATAGTGTCCCACGACAATGACTTCATCGGCGTCCAGTTCATACAGCGCAACCATAACGCTGCGCATAACGCTGCCAAAGGGCTGGGAAATAACGGCTCCCGCATTTTTGATGATTTTGACATCACCGTTCTTGAAATTCATAGCCTTGGGCAGAAGCTCTACCAGTCGCGTATCCATGCAGGTAATAATCAGCATTTTTTTGTCCGGGAAACGGCTGGTCAGATAGGCTTCATATTCCTTGTTCTCTACAAAGTGTTCATTGAAGTTCATAATGTTGGAAATTTGACTCATGACCGTATGTCCTCCTCCAGATTACCGAGCTATATTTTACGTGCGTAAATCTCTTACTAGAATATTACTGCCATAAATTTGCGAATTGCTGTCCAGCTTAAAGGAAGAAAATTGTTCTTCTGTATCAAGCCGCATCTTTTCTTCATAAAAAATTTCCTGTTGGCGGCTGATGATGAAGGGTAGAGTGCCTGCTTCAATGACAGAATCCCCTTTCTCCGCCTCGTAGACGATCGTTAGGACGTTGATCCCGTCGCAGCCGCAGCCTTCCGTATCATAGAAAAGCTTGAAAATACCCGGCTGGGCGCCAAGCCTCTCCTTCAATTTCTTCTCTGCGAGAGGTGTTACTTGAATCCTCATAGCCGGTCACACTCCTTAAAAGTTATGCGAAGCAAGGTCTGCTTCAACCGCAATCGGAAGAAGTATTTTAAATTAGAGATGTAAGCTCCTGAAGTTGATTATACTTATTTAAAAAAGTATCATCAAGAGGAGTCGGTAAAACAGAGAAAGTAGGTGCTCTACAATGGAACAGCATGCACAGGATGAGTGGGAGAAATTTAGTGAGCTTTTAGCTAAGATTAGTGGCTATTCGGAAGCGATTGGGTTACTGCATTGGGATTTGCGCACAGGCGCGCCGCGTAAGGGAGCTGAGATTCGTTCCGAAACCATCGGGATGCTGAGTGGAGAAATGTTCAGATTGGAGACCTCGCCACTGATGGGGGAATTCACTGAGTTCTTCAGCCGTCCTGAGGTAATGAGCCAGTTGACTGCTGTGCAGAATAAAATTGTTACGGATTGCCGCAAGGAATATGACCGCAGCAAGAGCATTCCTTCCAAAAGATACGAGGAGTACTCAGTCTTAGCTGCCCATTCCCAAACGATGTGGGAGGAAGCCAAGGAGAACAACGATTTTGCCTCCTTCGAGCCTTATTTAAGCAAAATAGTGGCCTTTAAACAGGAGTTTATCGACTACTGGGGCGTGAAAGGTACGCGCTACGATACACTGCTCGATATGTACGAGCCTGATCTGACCGTGGAGAAGGTAGATGATTTATTCAACCGGCTGCGCAGTCGTCTTGTTCCGCTGGTGGAAGCGATCTCAGCTTCGCCGCACAAGCCCGATACAGCATTTCTGCATACCATCTTTGAAAAAGAACAGCAGCAGAAGTTCGGACTCTTTGTACTGGAGCAGATGGGTTATGATTTTGCAGCGGGACGTTTGGATGAGAGTGTGCATCCTTTTGCCACCGGACTTAATCCGGGCGATGTCCGCATCACGACCAACTACCTGCTTGATAATGTTACGAGTGCTGTATTCAGCTCCTTGCACGAAGGCGGGCATGCACTCTATGAGCAAAATATCAACAAAGAGCTTGTCGGCACACCGCTTGCTCAAGGTGCATCGATGGGCATTCATGAGTCCCAGTCAAGATTATGGGAGAATATGATTGGCCGCAGCCGGACTTTCTGGCAACGTTACTATGGTGATCTGCAGCAGCATTTCCCGCAACAGCTTGCGGGTGTAGAGGTAGAGGATTTCTATCGGGCCATTAACAGCGTAGCCAATTCCTTTATTCGGATTGAAGCGGATGAACTGACTTACAATCTGCATATCATAGTGCGTTACGAAATTGAGAAGCTGATCTTTAATGAGGGGCTTGCCGTGAAGGATCTGCCTGAGGTATGGAACGCCAAGTACCAGGAATATCTGGGAATAACACCGCCAACGGATGAACTCGGAGTTCTGCAGGATGTGCACTGGTCTGGTGGAGATTTTGGTTATTTCGCCTCTTATTCCCTGGGCAATATGTATGCCGCACAAATCCTTAACACACTTCGCAAAGAGCTGCCAGAGTTTGATGAACTGATCGCGGCCGGCAATCTGCTTCCTATAAAGGAGTGGCTGACTGCCAAAATTTACGTGTACGGCAAGAGTCTGACGCCTGCGCAAATCATTGAACAAGTGACAGGTGAGCCGCTGAATCCTGATTATTTGGCCGATTATCTGGAGGCGAAGTATACAGAGCTTTATAAATTGTAAGCCGGAGCGAAGCATCGACAGCAAGATTGGATTGACTCTGAGGTAAAGGATATAATAGAAGAAAACCGTAAATGAAAGGATTCTGGTATGGCAAACACACATACTTACAGCCGCAAGGAAGAGGTCGCAAATGCGATTACACACGGCATTGGTGTCGTATTAAGCATAGCTGCGCTCGTCTTGCTTATTGTTTTATCCAGTGAAAAGGGGACGGCTTGGCATGTTGTCAGTTTCTCAATCTATGGTGCAACGATGCTGCTGTTATATCTCAATTCCACACTGGTGCATAGTCTCAGGGATGGAAAAGCGAAGGATTTGTTCGAATTCTTCGATCATTCCTCCATATATTTGTTTATTGCCGGTTCGTACACGCCCTATCTGCTGATAGCGATCCGTGGAACACTCGGCTGGAGCCTGTTTGGCATCATCTGGGGAATGGCCGTATTAGGAGTCTTGTTCAAAGCTTTTTTCGTTAAAAAATTCCTGTTCATGTCCACTATTTTCTACATTATCATGGGCTGGCTAATGATGATCGCCTGGAGTCCACTCTCTCATGTAGTAGCCGCAGGAGGTATGCATCTGCTGTTGATCGGCGGATTGCTGTACACCTTGGGGACTATCTTTTATGTATGGAGAGCCTTCCCGTATCACCATGCCATCTGGCATGTATTCGTGCTTGCAGGGAGCGTTGTCCACTTTTTGTCCCTCTTATATCTAATGCCGCTGAGTTAAATATCAGTATATTTAGTACTGGAAAGTTGATTGTTATCTAGACAAAGAGATGACAAGTGAAAAGACTTGACATCTCTCTTTGTTTTCGGTATCATAAGGGACGTTGTGAAGCTGTAAAGTGTTTTTCCTTGACGAAGGGAGTGCCCTTAATGAGTCAGGAGAATAGGCTCGAGAAAACTAACCGAATCAACTTACTTTTTGCTTTCTATGAACGGCTGCTTACAGAGAAGCAGCAAACGTTTTTGAAATATTATTTTCATGATGATTTCTCGCTTGGAGAGATTGCTGCTGAATTTGAAATTAGTCGCCAAGCTGTGTATGAGCATATTAAGCGGGCGGAGCAAGTTCTGGAGAATTATGAAGATAAGCTTGGTTTGTTAGTGAAGTATGAGACTCGTAATAAACATTTAGATGAACTGCGCAGACTGCCGGATGATGGGATGCTGCCTGAGCAATATAAACTGCGGTTTGCGGATATCGTGGATCGTTTGCAGAGGTTGGAGTAGCATGAAGGGAGAAAGCTGCATATGGCGTTTGAAAGCTTAAGCGGAAGATTGCAGAATGTGTTCAGCAAACTGCGCGGCAAAGGCAAAGTGTCCGAAGAAGACGTAAACGAAGCCATGCGCGAAGTACGGCTGGCTCTACTGGAAGCGGACGTTAACTTTAAGGTAGTCAAGGACTTCGTGTCCAAGGTGAAAGAGAAGTCCATAGGCAAGGAAGTTATGAATAGCTTCACTCCCGGCATGGTTATTATCGATATCGTTAACAAGGAATTAACGGAGCTGATGGGCGGAAGTCAAGCCAAGCTGGCCAAGTCGAATAAACCACCAACAGTTATTATGATGGCGGGCCTGCAAGGTGCAGGTAAGACAACAACGTCAGCGAAGCTAGCCAAATTGCTGCAGAAGGGCAATCATCGTCCACTGCTCGTAGCGGCTGATATTTACCGTCCGGCTGCCATCAAACAGCTGCAAGTGCTGGGTGAGCAGATCAAGGCACCGGTATTCTCGCTTGGGGATCAGACCAGTCCAGTAGAAATTGCTAGACAAGCGGTTCAGCATGCGAAGGATAACGGACTGGATTATGTCATTATCGATACTGCAGGTCGTCTGCATATCGATGAAGAATTAATGGAAGAGCTGAAGCAGATTCACAGTGTCGTTAGCCCTGATGAAGTGCTGCTTGTAGTAGACGCCATGACCGGTCAAGATGCCGTGAATGTGGCCGACAGCTTCAATAAGCAGCTTGCGCTTACCGGCGTAGTGCTGACCAAGCTCGATGGCGACAGCCGTGGTGGTGCTGCATTGTCCGTCAAAGCGGTTACTGGCTGCCCGATCAAATTCGCTGCGTTAGGCGAGAAGATCGATGCACTAGAACCGTTCCATCCCGAACGGATGGCTTCACGGATCTTGGGAATGGGCGACATGCTGTCGCTGATTGAGAAAGCCCAGTCGAACATTGATACCGAAAAGGCTAAGGAAATGGAACGTAAGATGCGTAACGCAGAATTTACGTTTGATGATTTCCTCGAGCAGATGGATCAGGTGAAGAAGCTCGGCCCTATCGACCAAATTCTCGAAATGCTGCCTGGCATGAACAAAGCCAAAGGTATGAAGGATCTGAAGGTTGATGATAAGCAAATGGGCCGCGTCGAAGCCATTGTTCATTCAATGACTAAGAATGAGAAGCAGCAGCCTGAGATCATTAACCACAACCGCCGCAAGCGTATCGCTACAGGTAGCGGTACTTCTGTAGCCGAGGTCAATCGCCTCATCAAACAATTCGACGAGATGCGTAAGATGATGAAGCAATTCTCCGGCATGATGGGCGGCGGAGGCAAAGGTGCCAAGAACGCCATGAAGCAACTTAAAGGTATGGGTGGCAAGGGCGGCGGCATGAAATTCCCTTTCCGTTGATCTGAATTTTGTTCTTTGTTCTTTTTCTTTGTTCTATACGAACTTCGATTATCCATTGTACAACATAGGATAATCCTGTTTCTTTCTAGATAACGCAAACATTCAAGCGTGTCCCGTCAGGGACGAAAGCGATCATTCCCCAAACGTCTCCAAGCAACGCCCTGCTAAACACTTACGCTAGTTGCACTTAGCCGGTGTCCAGAGGGTGCAACCCTTGGGGCCCTCCCTTGGAAGGGAGGGTTTGGGTGGGATCGAAATTAATTTAAGGAGGTGAATTTCGTGGCAGTACGTATTCGTTTGAAAAGAATGGGTGCTCATAAAGCGCCTTTCTATCGTGTAGTGGTTTCCGATTCCCGGTCCCCTCGTGATGGTCGTTTTATCGAGGAAATCGGTTACTATAATCCGATTGAAAAACCGGCAGTAGTTAAGATCGATGAAGAAAAAGCTCTTAAATGGCTTCAAACAGGTGCACAAGCATCTGATACAGTTCGCAGTTTGCTTTCCAAAGCAGGCGTGATGAAGAAGTTCCATGAGCTTAAGCTACAGAAATAATGACTGATTGTGAGGGTCCTCTATGGAAGAATTAGTTGGAGTTATTGCTAAGGCTTTAGTGGATCATCCAGAAGATGTGGTGGTAACAACCGTGGAGAAGGATCACTTGATTGTCTACGAATTGTCCGTTCATCCTGATGACGTGGGCAAGGTAATAGGTAAGCAAGGTCGAATCGCCAAAGCGTTGCGTACAGTAGTCACATCTGCAGCAGTCAAGAGCGATAAACGCGTAACAGTAGATATTTTATCTTAAATACTGCGTACAATGAGGGGCTAGGGATAGTATATCCCGGCTCCTTTTTGTGCAAATATATAGAATCAAATATCAAGCTTTTTATAAGGAGAGGGTTTTAGGATGGAAGAATTAACCGTAGGCAAGCTTGTAAATACACACGGTATTCGCGGGGAGATTAAAATATTCTCGCACACTGATTTCCCGGAAGTACGTTTTGCGGCAGAAAAGAAGCTAATCGTATATCCCCCAAATGGTGGCGCAAGTTTCGAAGTTATCGTGGAATCGGCCCGTGAGCACAAGGGAATGTTTATCGTTAAGCTAAAAGGCTATACCGATATTAACCAAGTGGAGAAATATAAAGGCAGCGTCCTCAAGGTTCCGAGCAAGGACTTGGTTGAATTGCCAGAGAACGAATACTATTTTCACCACATCGTGGGTTGTGAAGTGTTTACTGATGAACCTGGAAGCGAGTCCCTGGGTACAATTATCGAAATATTGCAGCCCGGAGCGAATGATGTTTGGGTTGTGAAGCCTGCCAAGGGCCAGGATATTCTTATTCCTGTTATCCCGAATGTAGTATTGGATGTAGATATTGAGGCTAAACGGATTACGGTGCACCTGATGGAAGGGCTGCTGCCATGATCAAGATTGATGTGCTAACACTATTTCCGGAAATGTGTGAGAGTGTGTTTGGCACAAGTATTCTGGGGAAAGCCCGCGAGAAGGGAATCGTTGCATTGAATGCAGTAAACTTTCGTGATTTCTCGGGCAACAAGCATAATAGTGTGGATGATACGCCATATGGCGGAGGTGGGGGGATGGTACTTAAGCCGGACCCGATCTTCGCTGCGGTGGAGCATGTTCTGGAGATGTCTTCTTCACCGGTGAAACCTCGTATTATACTGATGTGTCCGCAAGGGAAAACTTATAATCAGAAAATAGCCGAGGAGCTCGCACAGGAGGAACATTTGATTTTTATATGCGGTCATTATGAGGGTTATGATGAACGTATCCGTGAGCATCTCGTAACAGATGAGCTTTCGATGGGGGATTATGTGCTGACTGGCGGAGAGTTGCCGGCATTAACTGTGATTGATTCGATAGTCCGGTTGCAGCCAGGGGCACTGGGAAATGAGACCTCAGCGGTAACCGATTCGTTCAGCACAGGGTTGTTGGAGTATCCGCATTATACGCGTCCGGCAGAGTTTCGTGGCTGGAAGGTGCCGGATATCCTGCTGAGTGGGCATCATGCGAATATTGAGGTGTGGCGGCGGGAACAAGCCCTTCAGCGTACACTGGAGCGCAGACCCGATCTACTGGAGACTGCAGAGCTGACCAAGAAGGATTTGAAGGCTCTGGAGATTTTAAAGAAAAATAGCCCAGCCTAATATTAACCTATAATACATGGCTAGTTACACGTCTTTTTAACGTCATTACGTTGAAGGGACGTTTTTATTTATTATTTTCAGAAATGTGCGTCACTATTCCTTTTTCAGGGTAATTATGAGAAGTGCTGTAATTATTGAAAGGAATGACTAATATGAATACAAAAACAAGAGAAGAATATAAGCAGACAGTGGAAGCTGTCAACCAAGAGACGGAGCAGCTCCGTACAGTAAATGACATTATCGATTTTTATAAGAATCGTAAATCGTAATCTCCATTCGGCAATTATAGAGCAGATCTTCGTGGTTTAGAGATTTGTGATTATATAGCAGGAAACAAATAAGCCTTATTGCCGTGAACATATTGTTCATTGCAGTAAGGCTTATTTATTATCTCAAAAGTCCAACGGAAATATTTCCTGAAAAGGACATGAAAAAGACCGTCCGAAGACGGTCTTCTCTACCCGAGGCGCTAGTTTGAAGCTTTGATCCGTATCCCGCGCCACCAACGATAGAAACATTAGCCGTTGGTCCGGGTAAGGGATACGTTCAGCATGTCATGCTTGATGTGAACGCACCTCCTTTCCTTGTGCCAAGAGTATAGCATAACCTTTATAGAATATCCATTAAATTTTAGAGGTAATTCATAGAAAATAATTTAGTAGAATCGGTTCTAATATTTAGGAGTATTAGAGAGTTACAATAACCCCGTCTGCCAGAGTTCCTAATATCCCAGCTGAAGGGGTCATTGTTGTTGAACATTAGGTTTCATTTACGATTCATCACTGTGTCTAAGCTTGAGGAACCCTGTAACGAGAGAGTATAATCCAACAACCACGAGAAGTAATACAGCCCAGAGATAATTGCGCACTGTGTAAGTAAGCGATATCAAAATGAAAAATATGGCGATGCGCAGCACACCTTCGTTGATAAACAGGCTACCATTTCTAGTCATGATCTTTAGCCTCCTCAAATTAGCTGGTTACAATTATTATGATATCACTGAGTTTGCTAACAGGATAGTGAGTCTTAAAAAAAGATTCGTAAGCACGGATCACTTAGCCGTTACCGGCCTTTCCCACTCCTCATAAAATACAGCAATACGAATGAGGAGGTATTTCCGAAGTGGATGCTTATTATAATTGTTTGCGCTGCAAGAATAAAAAGGTGCGGATTCTGACCATTCACGGTCAGCAGTATGAAGGGGTCATTACAGATGTGGACGCCAATAATGTGTACTTAAGAACGGAAAGGAACGGGCAAATCAAGACTTCTGCCTTCTACCCTTACGGTTATGGTAATTCTATTCTTACTTTAAGCTTGTTCACCTTGTTGGCAATAGCTCTTATTTAGAAAGGCTCTTCAAGCAGAAACAGACCATCTTAGTAATTTGGGATGGTCTGTTTCTGCTGTTTTCTCTTTTTTTCATTACTGTTGTACAGTGATAGCACCGATTTGGGTGCTTAAGGATAATAGGGGGCCACCGCCGCCCAGTTCACTCTTGCCACTTGCGGCTCCGGTAATTTGTCCAAGCTCGCTTTCGGTATCCAGGTTGCACTTAAGATCATGGGCCAAAACTGCGGTGAGGCTGCCTATATCGCTTTTTGCTGCAAGACTGCTTCCGTTCTTCATGTCTGAGATCTCTAAATGAATACTGCCTGTGTTGGACTCTACGCTGGATTTGCCAATGACTTTAGCTCCTTCAATGCTAATCGCACCGACGTTGCTAACGATGTGGTAAGTACCTTCTAGATTATGAAGACTAATTTCCCCGACACGATTATTAATTTGATACCTATTAAGGTTAGCAGGAATTTCTATGACATAGTTAATGCTAAAGTCGGAATAGCCGTATTTGTCTTGTGCCCAGGTCCAGAGATCCTTTTTTGAGCTTTCCTTAGGTTTGGTAGATACCTCTAACGTATTCCCGTTAAGCTGGATGGAAACTTCGGCGTGATTCAGAATCTCCTGACGGTCCGTTGAATGAGCTGAAACATTATGCGCCATAATGGTGGCACTCACGTTTATTTGGTCTCCAGCAATAGAAGTTACCTCTATTTTGCCTACTGCGTTATCAATGCTCAGCACAGAGGCGGAATCGGTGGCTAGGGAAGCGGAGAGTTCTTTGCTTATACTGTCTGCAGCGACCTCATCCGCAACCTTGGCAGCCGTACTCTGGATGGTTTGCTCTACATTTGCGGTTGTTTGTCCAATCTCTTGCTTAATGCTCTCTCCAATGTCCTGTTCAGCTTCATGGTTAGCATCAACTTTGCCTGGTAATGGCGTGCAGCCAGACTGAAGGGTGATGGAAAGAACGGCAACGACAGCAAGCAAGATCAACTTATGATTTTTTAACATTTGATATCCCCCTAGATTTATATGTACTTCTCTGATTATATATTATGGGAAAATATTGAAGAACAGGCTGCGGTCCGGTTGTTGTACTGGACTTTAGACTAGGTGGAGTCTGTGACTACAATTCAATTTTCAACTATGCTAAAATAACTTCTATATAGATGCGAGAACAAGGGAGCGGATAAAGCCAAATGAGCTATACAGCAATTATTATTGTGTTGTTGGTATTGGTGATTGTTTATTTTATATCCCGTGGCCGGTTAACAAGAAATTCAAAAGATCA
>LIDZ01014059.1_pt1 | contig 13358 bp, 14 predicted proteins | sample 644651 | NCBI WGS metagenome assembly LIDZ01 (sample SAMN03856242, study PRJNA289617) | food metagenome | isolation source: wine grapes on drying loft during traditional withering process | host: Vitis vinifera cv. Corvina | place: Italy: Gargagnago di S. Ambrogio di Valpolicella | collected 2014-01
CCGCATCGCGGCCGGGACTTCGTCCCTTAAGGTGGTGGGGCGTCGTGAATACAACAACGTTATGTGCAATTTCCCTAAAATCTAAAAGTCATAAAAGTCATAAAAGTCATAAAAGTCAAAAAACAATGTTAACCTAACTGGGAGGGTTGAAGATGAATCGCTTCATTATTAGGTCTATCGTAGAAGGAATGGAAATTTATTTTCGGAGTTTTTCGCTAAACTGTGAAATTAATTGTCATGAAGGAGATGTTGAATGGATTATTCCCAAACCCTCTTGTTCAGGTCCGTCGATTATATATAGGGCATCGTTACATAAAGCGAATATTGAGGTTAGTATTGAAACGATTATAAAAGGTATAGAAGAAGGAATAATCCCAGAATGGTGGGTTATTAATCCAGAATCAACTCCTGACAACCTAAAAGAAACTTTATTAACTAAAGGTTTTGTATGTCTTGGTGATGATGAACCTGGAATGGCATTATGTTTAGACGATACACCAAAATTCCCAGAATGTCCCCAATATATTAAAGTTAGTAGAGTACAATCATCGGAAGAGTTTAAGGATTGGGTCCATACTGTTAATAAGGCTTTGCATGGTTGGGATTTGTTGAGCACCGATAAATACTATTCTTGGTTAGACGCAGATAACATTGTTTTTTATTTGGCATACTTTGAAGGAAAGCCGGTAGCGACTTCAGCAACAATTCAAAATGGAAACAAAGGTTCAATAGAATTTGTATCAACATTATCTGAATATCGAAATCGTGGAATTGGCACAGCAGTAAGTGTTACTGCATTATGTGGTTTACGAGATAAAGGGGTAAGTTTAGTAACGCTAAGATCATGCAATGAAGCGATAAGTATGTACAAAAAATTAGGCTTCCAAACCTATTACAACCAAATCATTATGAAATATGAAAGAAATCAATAATTAGGATTTGAAATTCCTGTGAGCATTTCAAAGAAGAGGGCAACTGCACATAACACCGTATTCACGCTGTGGCCCCTGACGGGCCCTTGGTCTGCAGAGGCATTTTGAGGATGCGGAATCAGCATACAACCCTGCACTGGCTAAGTCCGTCGGACCCGGGACTGGCGCCCCTTAAGCCAGTGAGGGTTCGTGAATACAACGACGTTATATGAAAGAAATGCAAACATTTATAAGTACATAGAGAGAGGTAGTTCAATGAGGGATGATAACGAATTCAAGTATCATAGTTTCACAAAAGAAAATCTGATAAATATATTAGAAACATTAAAAAAATACAATCACAATAACGATTTCGATGACTTTGCTGAGTGGTGTCACAGCTTTTGGTCAAACTGGAGATCAGATAATGAAGGACTCTTTCATCGTACTGAAGAAGTAACGATTGATATTGTAATGGAAGTCTTTGACTGCAAAATATCAAGAATAGATATATCAAAAGAACAGATTGAAGAATGGCTGGTAAGATTATATTGATAAGTCAACAACATAATGGAAGTCTTATAAAAGATAAGATGGCGTAGATTATTTGGTAGTATTTCAAAGAAGACATTTCCTTCATATAAACATTATATTCACGCATCGGGCATACGCCCTCGGTCCGGCAGAAGGATTTCGGGGAAGTAGAGACAGCCGGACACACCCAGCATTCGCTGGGCGTCGTGAATACGGGAACGTTATGCGAAATTACTGCTTGATTAAGGGAGATGGTCGAGAAGTGGATATTAAACGTTTTCCCATTGGTCAGTTTGAACTAATTACCAATATTTCTTTTGAAGATCGAGTTAACTACATAAATCAGATTCCAGAAATCATAGAAACACTAAGAAATATAGTGAAGAATCTCAAGCCTGATCAGCTTGATATCCCATACTGTCAGGATGGATGGACAATTAAACAGATCGTACATCACTTAGCTGATAACGATATGAACGCTTATTTAAGGTTTAAGAGGGCGTTAACTGAAGATAAACCTATGTCGAGTTCTTATAGAGAAGATTTATGGGCAGAATTAAGTGATTACAGGGATGTCCCTTTTGAAACCTCACTTTTACTAATTGAAGCACTCCATAGTCGGTTTCTGATTCTCCTAAATAGTTTAAAACCAGATGACTTTAGAAGAGAATTAAGAACCCAAGTTCTAGGGAGTATAACATTAGATACTGCACTTCAAAGGTTTATATGGCATAACCGACATCACATATCTCAAATAGAATCTTCAATAAATACTAAGGGATGGTAACACTAAGATATTGTAAGTATGTCAAAGGTGGCAGTAACTCCGCATAACAATGTTTTTCAGCATCGTCGCTGATGCTCCTTGGTCGCCAAGAGGAATTTTCAGTGAAGCGGAATCAGGCGACACATCCAATCGGCTAAGTGGCGAAGCCACCCGGACCTACGTTCCTTAAGCCGCCTGGACGTCGGTAATGCGCGAACGTTATGTGAAATGCTTGAACTAACTATAAAAATTTAAATAAACGGGGGAACGGGCTAAGATGAATTATTTTCAAAAACTCTTTCGAAGTAATTTTCAAGAAGGAGAGAGTGTTAGAGTTTCAAGTAGTGAAAATACTAAGGTTGATATAAATAATACACAGATAACTATAACTTTTAAAAACGGTAGCATTAACACAATTTTATGGGATGAGGTAATTAAAGTAAGTGTTATTACAACAGATCAAGGACCAATATTTGATGATGTTTTTTTGTGTCTTTTTACTCGTAATAATTTATTTGAGATTCCATCAGAAGCTATAGGGTATGAAGTTTTATTAAATGATTTAAGTACTTATTTTAAAGAATTTGATTTTGAAGAGTACATAAAGGCAATGTCTTCTAGTGATAATAATGAATTTATCTGTTGGGTTAAATAAGTGGGCCAAGCACTTCACATAACAAATCATTACTACTGCGGGCATTCGCCCTTGATCGCTAAGAGAAGTATTTCCAAGAAGTATATTCAGGCGATACATCCAACCAGCTAAGTCTGACGACCCATTCCCTTTGGTCACTTAAGCCGCTTGAACGTCAGGAATGCCAAACGTTAGGTGAAATTCATGCAAAACTATATTAAAAACATGTAAATCCATTGAAAGGCTACTATTGAGAGGAGATCCAAAGTTGAGAAAAGTGTTGAAATTTTCAATGATAATTTATGGTGCTATTGGACTAATAATTGGGATTGGAATATTTATATATTCGATATTTGATGGTTCTGTCCCTTTTAATTTTGGTAACTACAAGATATACGGAATTTGGTCCGGAATAATATCTATTTTCTTTGTACCTATAATAATGGGTACTGTTGGATTTTTACATGGGCTAATGTTTTGGTTTCCAATTGTATATATTTACAAGAAACTAACAAACAAGAAAGATACTAATGAGAGTACATAAAACACATTAAGAAATGCAACATAATTGAAAGTAATAGAACGAAAGTATTATTTTATAGTGTATTCAAGAAGGCATGAACATCACCTAACATTCTTGCGTCGTCGCAGGCGCTCCTCGGTCGCCAAGACGATTTTTCGGGAAGGTGTGTCAGGCGACACATTCAACCGGCTAAGTCTGACGACCCGTTCCCTTCGGTCACTTAAGCCGCTTGAACGTCAGGAATGCGCAACGTTATCGGAAATTCAGGCAAAGTATTAACAAACCATTAGAAAGTCATGCTTTAACTTGGATGACTATTTAGAATTGAAAGCTTACAAGAAGGGATGATGAGATATATGGTTACTAGAGGGTTTACTAATTTGCTTCAGATCTTCCCAAGCTCAGATATAAGGAAGACAGCAGAATTCTATGAACATATTGGATTCAGAGCAGTAAGTTATCTTGATTCTGTGGAACCACATATTTGTCTATATAAGGATCAAATAGAGATAGTATTAACAAAATCAAATCAAGAATATATAGCACCTAATCGAGAAATTCATGGATATGGATATGATGCATATTTAATTACAGATAACCAAGAGGAAATGGAGGGAGATTTTAAGAAGCTAGAGGTTAAGATCATAAGACCTCTATCAACAACAGATTATAACAATAAGGAATTTGTATTTGAAGATATAGATAGAAGATGGATTGCGGTTGGTAAGAAACAGTGAATGAATGGAAACGTTAAGGACGAATGAAAGCAATTTCGAAGAGGGCCCGAACATCCGATAACACAGTATTCATGTTTTGGACTGACGTCCTCAGTCTGCTAGAGGTATTTCGAAGTAGTCGATTCAGGCAGACAACCCTGCGAGGCTAAGTCTAGCGACCCGGAGCTGAAGCTCCTTAAGCCTCTCGGGTTCATGAATACCAAACGTTATCGGAAAGATACGCAAGGAAATTATTAATAAAATCACTTATGTTTTATGAGGGAGAATAATATGTCTGATATCATTTTAGAGAATATCAAGATCACATTAGAATCGAATGATACTGATTATGAAGAGGTTTGTAATAATTTATATCAGTATAATGTTCGTGAAGGCAGATTCCATTGACACGATTATTAAGTTAACAACGGCTGATCCGAACAGAGAATACATACCAGCGTAAAAACGCTCAGCGATCGAATAAATGATCATCTGCTTTAGATTATTACCGAAGCTGGTATGAACGAATTGGATGGACCAGGGTTAAGACAACAAGGAAAGCTTAATCCAAGACATACCTTTGAAACATTTGAGTCTCAAACATAAGCGGGAGCCGCTAAAGCGTTTACCTCTTTACGCCCCGCCACGCATCCAACTGCTTTTGCACTTCTTTCCTTACCTCGTCAATGCCTGCTTGCTTTAGCTCCTCGTTGAACTTGGAGAGGATCGTGTCAACATCGACAGACCCAGTCATGAGGCTTGGATAGTATTTCTTCCAAATCATCTCGATGTTATCGGTTTGGGCGGTCAACTTGGATAGATCAGGAGTAAAACCGAGCACGGTGGACTTGATTACTTCAGCGTTGTAATTGCGGAACTGAGCCCATTTATCGAGGGGATCCGGGTTATCACCGCCCATGGTTTTCAGGATAAACCAGTTACCCTGTGTGTATTGTACCCCTGTATAGCTAGCTGGTGCATCTGGAATCAGGTCGCCGTGGTTATCTTTGCTAGGAATTAGAGCTGCTTGCCCTTGTTCATCCAGCGTGTAGTGCACTCCTTCAATACCATAATTAAATAAGTTTCGTATTTCAGGATCGGTATTGAGTAGATTCAGAAACTTGATAGACTCAATTGGATGCTTGGTGTTGGCATTAACAGCCATGATTCCTCCACGGACGGATTCCGTGGTGACGACGGTGGGGGTTACGGGATACGATACAACCGTGTAGCCGCGATCCTTACTCCAAGAAGTATCCGGGAGTGGGCCACCACCTGAGGACTTCCAGAATACTTTAGCCCCACGCTTAAGTCCTCCAGGCTCCCGTAGCGCTGCATCCATGTTAATAAAGCCCTCCTTGTAATAACTACGTAAAGTGTCTAATACTTGCCGTGCTTCCTTTGTTTCAAAGATATTCACGACCTGGGCGCTCGGGTCCAGTGATTTCACCATCAAGGGAGCTTTATTGTTCACAATATATTCGTAGCCATAGAGAGCGAAGAAATTATGTGAATCCCGATCCAATTCCATAGGTATGTATGAAGGATCTTCCTGTTGAATCATCCGGAGCAACGGATCGAGCGATTCTAGCGTATTGTACCTGGTAATGTCGATATTGTACTTTTCTACTAATGAAGCAGGGTACATCCAATAATCACGCACGGCCAACTCTTTATTGGTTGGTACACCGTAAATGCCTCCATCGTTCATTCGTACCCCTTGCCAAAAGGTTGGGTCAACGTTGTCGTACAAATCTTTACCCAGACTTGTAAGGTAATCATCAAGTCTCAGCCAAGACCCACGCATAGCGGTGTTTGCATAATTGGGTGCAAAAGCAATGTCGAAAGAGCTTCCTGAGGATATAAGCGTGTTCAGCCGATCTTCATACTCTTGCCAACCTACCTTAATATAGGTGATAGTAACACCAATTTTGCGAGCCATGATTTCATTGATTTTATCGTTTACGAGCTGCAGATCTTTATCGGGCTCTCCAATCGTATAATAAATTAGATTAACAGGATCACCAACAAATTTAACATTGTCGTTTTGGCTATACTCCCGGGAACAACCGGTCATATACGCTGTGAGCAGAAGTATAAGACTGATTGTCATGAAGATATATCTGTGTCTAGAGAGATTTAGCATCGATATATTTTCCTTTCTGCCGAGTTTGCTGTTAATTTTTTACCGAAGATCAGAGGGGGATTTTCCGAAGAAGCTATGAAAGTGTGTATAGAAATAATTGAGATTGTTGTAGCCAACGGATAACGCGATATAAGAAATCTTCTCACGAGTCGATTGAATTCGTTCTTGTGCAAGGAGCATTCGATGAGCCATAAGGTATTCGGAGAATTTCATTTTGGTTTCCTTAAGAAATAATTGACCAAGGTAGGTACTGTTCATTTGGAAGCGCTCTGCCACAGATTTCAAGGTAATATTCTGAGTAAACTCCGTTTTGATCATCAGTAGAATGCGGTTGACCAGCTTGGATAAGCTGTCATAGCTAACACCCAGTACCGGATCCTTGTTCAAACGCTCGCTGCTAATATTACCTATCGTACCACCCAGATCTTCAACAATAATCTTCTCAATAACTTGCTGTAGCTTTATGCGTTCTACAGGCTTGAGTAGATAGTCTTTGACACCACAACGAATGGCTTCTTGGGCATACTTGAATTCACTATAGCCGCTCATAATAACATATTTCGTAGAGATATGGAGCTCGTTGAGTCTGTGGATAGCTTCATAGCAAAGATTATTGCCAACACAGACATCAAAAATTGCGACATCTGGCAGCAGTTCTACAACCTTGGATATGGCTACCTCCGTAGATTCGCAGGTTTCGATCTGACCAAATCCGTATTGTTCCCAGTCCAGGATTCGCTTCATCCCCTCCAAAATCTGAGGTTCGTCATCCATAATCAGCAGTTTGTACATTCTCAGTCACCTCTTTTGAAATCCTTACAGTAATCTTTACTCCAGCTTCCTCATTATTCTCAATCTCCATTGAAAAGCTGTTGCCGTAGAAGAAGTGAAGTCGCGTGTTTACGTTCCGTAAACCGATACTCTTGGATGAAGTGTCATCATTGTTGGACAGTGTGCTTCGAACTGTTTTTAAACGCTCTGTATGAATACCACGTCCATTATCCACGAATTCTAATACATAGTGGTCTTCAGCTTCCCAGCCATTAACTACATATAGATTAAACTCATGATTAGCATTAAAGCCATGGATGAAAAAATTCTCAGCCAAAGGCTGCATCCAGAATTTCACGGTAGGGATGGAGAGTAACGTCGGCTCTACATTGACTTGATAATAAAAACGCTTCGGATACTTAAACTCCATAATCTCTAAGTACTTCTGCAGCAATTCTAGCTCACTTGCAATCGAAATGATATTCTCCTTTTTGACAATTTCACGATAGAGCGCCCCTAAGGTAGCAATTGCGTCAGCTGTGTCTCTGTCCCGGTTAACAAGAGCAGTGGAGCGGATAACCTCTAACGTATTGTAAAGAAAATGAGGATTAATTTGATTCTGAAGCGCTTTCATTTCGGTTTCTTGCTGCTTTAGCTTAAGTAAATATTCGTTACGTATATGCTTATCTAACTGCTGAATCATATCGTCTAATTCCCTTGCGATCATACCATATTCATTTCGACGATAACGGGCAGGGCGATTAGGTGTGAAATTGGCTGTTTTCACGCGTCCAATCGATTGAATAATGCGGTGCAGGAAGCGGGCGTCATCCCGCATATTGTACGCAATGAGCAGTAGTACGCTAATCATGGTCGTTAATATGATCAGAAAGATGGGGAGTAGCATCCTGGCATGCTGACGAATCAGCATAGATAAATCAACGATGCTAACGAATTTGAAATTGAACTTGGTGGATGGAAAGGTTACAAAAAATATATGCTTAAAAAGACCCTTCGAAATAAAACCATGACTGCGTCCATTCGCCGCCGCTAGACGGAATAGTTCCTTCGAGTCTTGGTCCTGTCCATTACCGATAAGGTATATGTCACCGGAAGCACTGACTGCAGCAGCCTTACCAAATCGATAATTTTGTATAGATTTAAAGATTTGATCACTGCTAACCAAGAAACGCAGCTCCCCGAGTTCCTGAGAGCCCAGTGCTCCATCCGTTAGTTTCTTACGATATACGAATCCCTTTAGAATTGTATCGTGAAAAGCTTCATCTGTATTTGGAAGACCGAACATGAAACTTTCAATTCCGTTATCGGTAAAACGTACAACATTGCCATACTGGTTGGTATGCAGACTAATCTGTGTGATTTCACCTTGCGCCCAGCTGTACAGGTAGGTTTTTATATCTTCTGGAAAGGATATCAGCGGCTGTGAGAATTGGCTATTGTGCAGTCTACTAGTTAAGTAACCTTCAACACTGCTGCTTAGAAAGCTACGAGTATCATCCATCAGACTATGATTGGAGTATATACGCTGCATGTAAGCCTCAATTCGGTCAGCATCATACTGCAGCTCATTTTCTACACCAGCGAAAGCATTAGCAGCCTCTATACGGGCATCACCGACCCATTGATTCAGCAACATTGCACATGTCAGAATACCAAGCGTGAGTCCAAAAGTCATAACGAAGACGACATAGGCAATAAACTTGTGACGATAAATTTTGATTTGTAAAAAAGAGCTCATACGACACCTCAATTACAGTAAGTCGTCTAAAAGTAAGCGCTTACTATACCACTTTAACAGATTTATGCAAAGCTTCATAGATAGCAAAAAAAGCATCCCATATAGAGTGTCTCCATAAGGGATGCGCATGAATGTAATTTTACTTGAAGTAATTATTAATTTGCTCTTGAGCAGCTTTCATAATCGTGTCCATACCAGCGGACTTTAATTCAGCTACAATCTTCGGAACCATTTTCTCCGGATCGGATGCGCCTGTAATTAGTTCATATCTGTATTTATCCCATACAGCTTGGCAATTCGCCACTTCTGTCTGAAGATTGCTGATGTCCAGTGCGAAACCTAGTGCAGTGGAAGAGGTCGCTGCATCATTCAGCTTTTTAACCTGTTCCCATTGATCTTCAGGAGCACCTTTTGTAACCGCTAGATTAAAGAATGTACCTTGTGTGTAGGCAGCCAGCGGCCAAGTATCGGATGTACGCTCGATTACCTTTTCATCATCGATATTCTTGTAGTCTACGCCTAACTCACCGAATGCGAGCATATTGCGTAGCTTTGGATCCGTGTTGACTAATTCGAGGTATTTCAATGCTTCCTTCTTATATTTCGAATTCGCAGAAATCGCGTTAAGGGAGCCTTGGATCGTACTCGTTGTATAAATAGGTCCGTAGTGCTGAACCATATCATACTTTTGAACAGCATCATTGATTTGCCAGCTTACTTCTGCTCCTGGGAATGCCTGAGCTGCAAAGAATGGTCTGCCTTTCTCGTTCTCAGGTTTAGTCGGTGCATCAGGGTTAATGATGCCATCCTGATACCACCCATGCAAGAGCTTCAATCCGGCCATAATATCAGGCTGCTCGAGAACAGAGACAACAGTTCGTGATGCATCGTCAGCTTTTACGCCAACAGGAGGGAAGCCTAGTGTTAAATCGTCATATTCGTTAAAAAAACCGTTCAAGCCTTCACTTTGCATCATTGGCAATGGGTAGAAGCTCTTGCCTTCAGCCTTCATAGCGTGCAGAGGCTTATCAAGATCCTGCAGTGTTTTGATATTGTTGATATCAATATTGTACTTCTGCACATATTTATCATCGTATACCCAATACTGAGTTAGTGCTGAATCCTTATAGGTAGGAACGGAATAATACTTGCCGCCAATTTTTGTCCCTTCCCATACCTTTTCAGGAATCACCTTGTATAAGTCAGGTGTTTCACTTTGAACCAGATCAGAGATATCGGCCAGAGCACCCATAGCCACTTGCTTGCTGTATTTACCGCTGTTCGTGAACATAATGTCGAATGGTTCGCCAGTATTCACAATGGTGTTTATTTTTGTGTCCCATTCACCCCAGTTGGCTACCTTGATGTCAATTTTCACACCAATCTTCTCAGCAGTGTATTCATTCATGGCATCAACAGCTTTGTTGAAGTTATTAGGCACTTGGCCGCCGATGGTCCACCAGACCAAAGTCGGAATATCCTTACTGACTGTGGTGGTGTCCTTTGGTGTGTCTGTTGTCGTCGTAGACCCATCTGTTGTAGAGGCAGACTTCGAACCGCTACAGGCTGATAAAGCAGTTACCATTAGTGTTAGAACACAAAGTGTAGAGACGAACTTCCAAGATTTCTTCATTCCATTTCCCCCTTTTTGAAATTATTTCGCAGTACGATTCATACAGTGATCTATCATAAACCAAGCTTGCTTGGCTTATTTCGTCATTATCCTTTGACAGCGCCGATCGTTAGTCCAGAAATAAAGTACTTCTGGAAGAAAGGGTAGGCGAAAGCTACAGGCAGAACAATGAGAATGGCTACAGCCATGCGGGCAGATTCCTTCGGCATCGTTGCGACGAGTACTGCGTAGCTAACGCCCATACTTGCGGCATTCTTGGCGAGTGCATCTACATTGCTCATTAAGCTGTTAAGTAGTGCTTGCAGAGAATATAGGTTCTGGTTGTCGATATATAGCATCGATTGGAACCAGTCATTCCAGTAAGCGAAGCAGAGAAACAGTCCAATTGTTGCAATTACCGGCAAGGAGATCGGTAGGATGATTGAGAAAAAGATTCGTAGCTGGCTCGCGCCATCTATTTCAGCAGATTCAATCAGTCCATCGGGAATCGTACTTTTGAAGAAGGTTTTACAAATGATGACGTTGAACGACGATACAGCCAGCGGTAGAATAAGTGCCCAGATGCTGTCCTTTAGTCCTAATAAATTTGAATTAATGAAGTAACTGGATACCAAACCGCCATTGAATACCATTGGGATGAATACCACCCAGGTCAGAAAGCCCTTCAGCTTGTATGTTGGGCGAGAAATTACATAGCCCATGGAGGTAGTTAGGAATACACCGAGCACAGTACCAACCACTGTAACGAGTGCGGATACGCCGAACGCCCGCAGAATCATCGTTCCCTGCTTGACAATATAGGTGTAAGCCTCTCCTGAGTAAGCAATCGGCAACAGATGATATCCTGTCTCACGTATGGAAGCCTCACTGGAAAATGAAATGGATAGAACAACAACTACAGGTATGACACAGACCAGCGCCAAGATGATAAAAATCAGGTTGAAAAAGATGTTCACGACTTTGTTTGTACGGTTAAATTTCTCAAGGCCCGAGTCGTAAGCAGTACGCGTTGCCATAGTCTTACCTCCTTACATCATCGCGCTATCAGGATCAATTTTGCGAACAATCCAGTTAGCGGTTAGAATCGTTGCACAACCCAGAAAGGACTGTACGAATGCGGCAGCAGATGCCATCCCTACTGTAGCGCTTTTCAGTTGTTTATACACCATGACATCGATGGTGGTAGACACGTTGAACAGAGAATTGGAATCTCGCGTGACCTGATAGAACAAGCCAAAATCGGTGTAGAATATGCGTCCAACTGCCAAAATGAACATCATGACGATAACTAGTTTGAGCATTGGCAATGTAATAAATCTTGTCTGCTGCCAAATCGAAGCGCCATCAATAACAGCTGCTTCATAATATGTGCTGTCAAGGCTTGTGATGGTTGCCAGATAAATGACCATACCATAGCCCAACCCTTTCCAGATATTTAAGAAAATCAGAAAGTATGGCCAGTATTCCGGCGCCATATACCAGTTAATAGGATCGCTGCCCATACTGACGAGCGTTTGATTGACAATCCCTTTATCAAAACTTAGAAACGCCCAGCCTACAGCAGATACCACAACCCAAGATAAGAAATAGGGTAGGAACATCATCGTCTGATAGACTTTACTTGCTCTGCGGCTGTGGAGTAGTCCGATCATAATAGCGAATAGAACGGGTAGCACAATGCCTAGAACAATAAAAATAATATTGTATCCAATGGTATTTCGAATAATGATCCAAGCGTCATTCGACTTGAATAAGAACTCGAAGTTTTTGAAGCCTACCCATGGACTGTTAAACACATTACTCAAGAAGCCACCGCTAATTCTGAAATTTTTGAAGGCAATAATGGCCCCGAACATAGGCAAGAAACAAAACAGTATGTACCAAATCGTCGTCGGCAATGCCAAGAGGGTTAGTTCCGTATCCTGCTTGTGCCAACGAAAAAGTAAGCGCTTTCGCTTTTCTTTGTTTTTGGCTTTAGAGCTCATTTCTGTCACTCCTTCGGGTTCTTTTTCGCTTGAATTGCACTTGTTAAGTTCATTGTATAAGAGAAGCATTAGATGCTTCTAGACAACAAACTTGATACTATAGTCAACAAACGTTAGATTTGAAATACTATGTTTACAGAAAACAGTTACTATTTCTACTATTTGCGTGGTGACATGAACATTGATGCATTCCCTACCTGAATAATATCAAGAAAGGGAAAAGAGGAAGTAAATGAACTAAGATTTATCGAGAAAATTGTGATATCGGGGTGTCGTCATCGCTACAATGATTTGATAATAGAAGAAAAAATTGAAAAGGATAGACTTTTTAATTTATATTGGCAAGATATTTATCAACTATCAATTGAATTCTTATACAAACTTATTGGGTAATTTCAATGAAGGCATCAACTTCAGCTAACAATATATTCACGCTGCTGGGATGACACCCCTTGATCTGCCCGAGTCATTTCGAGGAAGCGGAATCAGGCAGACAACCCTGCGAACCTAACCGCGTCGCGGCCGGCACTCCGTGCCTTATGGTTCTCGGGTTCGTGAATATAACAACGTTATCAGAAATCAGTGCGGAGTATATACGACGAAAAATCTACGAAGTAGAGAATATCGGAGGATTTGCAATGAAGATAGAATTGGCAACAGAAAAAGATTATAAGTACATTGTTGAAAGAGATAAACATATTCCTGAGACACTGGTAAGAACGAAGATTAAAGAAAAGGAAATCTTTATACTTAAAGATTCAGAGAAAGAAATTGGTTGGATGAGATATGGATATTTTTGGGATAACATTCCTTTTATGAACATGATATCGATTGATGAAGAATATAGAGGACAAGGAATCGGTAAGGAAATTGTACTGTATTGGGAAGAAATTATGCGTCAAAGAGGATTTAAACTAGTAATGACGTCAACGCAATCTAATGAAGAAGCACAACATTTTTATAGGAAGATTGGATATCGT
>LIDZ01015445.1_pt7 | contig 13338 bp, 15 predicted proteins | sample 644651 | NCBI WGS metagenome assembly LIDZ01 (sample SAMN03856242, study PRJNA289617) | food metagenome | isolation source: wine grapes on drying loft during traditional withering process | host: Vitis vinifera cv. Corvina | place: Italy: Gargagnago di S. Ambrogio di Valpolicella | collected 2014-01
GTCCATGCCCGCTCGCCGGAGAAGGCGCAGGCATGGACGAAGTGGGGGTTACGGCTGGAGGACGACCTGGATCTCGAGGTTGATCGAGACGTCGTTGCCGAGCGTCAAGCCGCCGGCCTCAAGAGCCGCGTTCCAGTTGACGCCATAGTCGAGGCGGTTGATCTTGGTCGACGCGGAGGCGCCGGCCTTGGTCTGGCCGTATCCGTCGGTGATGATCCCACCGAATTCGCCCTTCAGGGTGATGGCCTTAGTAACGCCGCGCAAGGTCAAGTTGCCGTCGATGACCAGGTCGTCGCCGTCGAGACGCAGTCCGGTGGAAACGAAGTCCATCGTGGGAAATTCGTCGATGGCGAAGAAGTCGCTCGTTTTGAGGTGGCCGTCACGGTCAGCCTGGTTGGTGTTGATCGACGCCATGTCGATGCTGGCGGTGATGGTCGAATCAAGCGGGTTCTCCGCGGTGACTACGGTCACGTCGAACTTCTCGAACGAGCCGCGCACCTTACTGATTGCGAGGTGACGTACGGAGAAGGTGATGTCGGAGTGGGTGGGGTCGAGGACCCAGGTGCCTGCGGTGTAGCCGGTGATGGTGGATGTGGCGGTCATAGCGGTCTCCTTGAAGAAACGATAGAAAGAGGACCGGACGGCCCGAGATAAGCATGACGACGCATGCATCTAAATCAGTATTACATAACCACGCATGTGTTGTCACTACAACTATACGAATCATTTTGAAACCGGGTGCGTCACCTCCGGAAAAGAAAATTACATAACTGGGAATGTATTTTGCACAAGGCCTGTTCTTCTCCACAACGAGCGACCGGCTCGCATTAAGAAGGAGCACCTCATGTCCACCCCCCTCGAAATCGTCCAGCAACTCCTGAGCAACCCCACCGACGCAGACAACGTCAATGCATTGCTTGCCCCAGACGCAAAGTACGTGTCGCTCAACTTCGACACCCCCGATCTCAAGCGCATCATGCCCTGGGCTGGCAGCCACGACGAGCCCGGAGCTCTCCTCCAAACCTTCACTGACGTGAACCGGTATTGGACCAACGAGAACTTCGAGATTTCGGACTGGATCGAGCAGGACGGAACCGTTGCAGCATTCGGCACGTTCACCTACCGCTCGACCGTCCTCGGCAAGCAGGTCACCTCCGCCGTCGCGATCATGGCCAAGGTCGTTGACGAGAAGGTCACCTACATGCGCTTTATGGAAGACACCTTCGCCACCGCCCGCTCGTTCCGCTCCGGCGGCACCTGGACCATCCAGGCCAACCCCGACGGCACCACCATCGAGGTCTAACCACCTTCTTCACGAGCGCAACGGGGTGGGCCGGTGCTGAGTGGCCCGCCCCGCGTCGCGCCGTGATAAGTTCGACTACAAATACATGACCAGTTATACAAAATAGACGCCCGATTCGGGAACAGGAAAGAGTTTGACCATGCAGTTCGGAATCTTCGGAGTCAGCGACATTACCCAGGATCCGACGACCGGGTACACACCGAGCGAAGCTGAGAAAATCGACGCGACTGTAAAAATCGCGGTCAAGGCAGAGGAAGTCGGTCTCGACGTCTTTGCGATCGGCGAACACCACAACGCCCCGTTCTTCTCCTCCTCCCCCACTGCGATCCTGTCCCACATCGCCGCGCTCACCGAGCGGATCGTCCTGTCCACCTCGACGACGCTGATCACCACGAACGACCCCGTACGCCTCGCCGAGGACTACGCCATGGCGCAGCACCTCGCCAAGGGACGCCTGGACATCACCCTCGGTCGCGGCAACACCGTTCCGGTTTACCCATGGTTTGGCAAAGACATCCGCCAGGGCCTACCGCTGGCATTGGAGAACTACAACCTGCTGCACCGCCTCTGGAACGAAGACGTTGTCGACTGGGAAGGCCAGTTCCGCACCCCGCTGCAGGGCTTTACCTCCACACCGCGCCCACTGGATGACGTTGCCCCCTTCGTCTGGCACGGCTCGATTCGCACCCCCGAAATCGCTGAACAGGCCGCCTATTACGGCAACGGCTTTTTCGCCAACAATCTCTTCGCCCCGATCAACCACTTTGCGCCTCTGGTCAACTTCTACCGCCAGCGCTTCGAGCACTACGGCCACGGCACCCAGGAACAGGCAATTGTGGGCCTCGGCGGCCAGGCGTTCATCGCCAATCGCTCGCAGGATGCGTTCGACCAATACCGCCCCTACTTCGAGAAGGCCCCGGTCTACGACCACAGCATCCCGCTGGAGCAATGGGCCGACCGCAGCTCACTGAGCGTGGGCAGCCCGCAGCAAATCATCGACAAGACCATGCAGTTCCAGGAAATCTACGGCGATTACCAACGCCAGCTCTGGATCATGGACCACTCCGGCCTTCCCCTGCACATCGTCCTGGAGCAGATCGAACTCCTCGGCTCCGAAGTTGTGCCGGTGCTCCGCAAAGAAATGGCGTCACGACGCTCCCCCGGTGCCGCGGATGCGCCCACACACGAGTCACTCGTGCGCGCCAAGTACGGCGACGCCGCACCCCGCCAGCCGCGCCCGAATGCGAACCGCGGAGACAACGTCACCGGCACGTCGCCTTACCAGGACAGCGACCCAGCCCGGCCCGCCGTCTACCCTGTACTTCTATGAGCAGCGACACACGGTTGGCCAACGAAGCATGGGAAGCGATGTTTCGGGCCCAGGTCGCGCTATTGCGCACCTTCGGCCAGGATGACGTCTGGATCGAGATCTCCCAGAACGAATACGACGTGCTCTACACCCTCTCCAAGTCGGACAACGGGATGAGCATGGTCGAGATCAATCGCAGCATCCTGATGACCCAAGCCGGAATCTCCCGCATGATCGCCCGACTGGAATCTCGCGGTCTGCTGGAGCGGTGCGTCGACGAACGCGACCGCCGCGCCACCCGCATGATCCTCACGCCCGAGGGCGCCCGTATCCAGAAGCTCGTGGGGCGTCGCCACGCCACGGCTGTCACGTCCACGATGACCCGCGCTCTCAGCCGTGACCAGCTCGAGCAACTTCGTGATATATCCCGACAAATCACCGCGATGATCGACCCGCACATCGCCGTATCGACTACAGAAACGCAGCAAGAATCCGCATGAGCACCCCGAATAACAACACCACCGAGTCCCGTCGACTCGTGATCGTGAACGCCGGCACAAGCGATCCGTCGTCCTCTCGAATGCTTGCCGACCGAATCGCCCAGAAAACTCTCGACCAACTGCACGCCCAGGACATTCCAGCCACAGTATCCGTCATCGAGTTGGGCCCTCTTGCGGGCGAAATCGCCCATGCGATCGTGTCCGGGTTTCCCCATGGAGCGTTACTCGAATCAATCAAAGTTCTGGCTGCGGCCGACGGCGTGATCGTCGCCACCCCTGTGTACAAAGCGGGTATGAGTGGGCTGTTCAAATCCTTTATCGACATCCTCGACAACGATGTTTTAATCGCCAAACCGCTCGTCCTGTCTGCCACCGCCGGAACATCACGTCACGCGCTGGTTATCGACGACCAGATGCGCTCCCTGTTCGCGTTCATGCGCACCCTCACCACGCCCACCTCCGTCTTCGCCGCGCCGGAGGACTGGGCCGACACTTCTCTGACTGGTCGTATCGAACGAGCCGCGACCGAACTCGCCGCAATGCTCGCAACGGGGATAAGCGCCGCCATTACAGGCAAGGTCTGGGACAAGTATCAGCACAACTTCGGCAGCAACGCCCCCGGCGGCGCAGCATCCGAGATCAATTTCGACACCGATCTCATGCGCCTCGCGACCGGCGCCGCTGCGCTTCCGAACCGAAGGTAGCCCGCCAGACCGTCACTAGGCGTCCACTTGCCTCTACATCTGTCACGCGTCTCGTTCAGTGATCGGGGTTAGGGCGATTCAACCGGCCGCCACGATGGAGCAGCTTAAGAACTCAGGCACTTAGTCCTGACACCGCGGGGAAGAAGGTCGTTTGCGATGTGCCGGGGTCCCATGCAACTTGCGACACGATGTCTTTCCCACAGACGCAATCACGTTCGTGTAATTCCTGGGACGATGGCTTCATGCAATCACTACGTGCGCCTCACGCCGCCACGGTTGGCTTTATCGGACTCGGGGTCATGGGCCAGCCCATGGCCATTAACCTCGCCCTCTCCGGTGTTCCCCTCGTAGTGTGGAATCGCTCAATAGAGCGCACAGAACCCTTGCGGGACGCTGGTGCCGTCGTCGCGAACAGCGTAGACGACGTCTTTGCGCAGGCAGAGACGGTGGTGTTGATGCTCGTAGACGAGGAGGTCACCGACCAGCTCCTCGGTCGCGGTACACCCGACTTTGCACGCCGGGTCGCGGGACACTTCATTATCTCGGCCGGATCCGTCTCACCCGAGTACTCACTCGGCCTCGACGAGGACATCCGCACTGCAGGGGGACTTTTTGTCGAGTCCCCTGTCTCCGGCTCCCGCGGCCCCGCGGAGGCCGGCACGCTTGTCGCATTGATCGGTGGACGACCCGACGACATCGAGCGGGCTCGAGTAGTGCTCGCTCCCATGACGAAGGAGGCAGTGTGGTGCGGACCGGTGGGGAATGGCCTTCTGATGAAGCTGACCGTCAACCAGTACCTCAACGTGATGCTGGCCGCCTTGGCCGAAGCGGTGCATTTCGCCGATCGCCATGGGTTGGACCGCGATCTCGTGCGGCGTGCAGTCATGGTCGGGCCAATGGCCAGCGAACTCGCTGGCGTCAAGCTGACGCAACTGGTGGACGGTGACTTCGAAACGCGCGCCGCGGTATCCGATGCCCATGCGAGTACCCGCCTCATCGCCGCTGCCGCCCGCACTGTCGGGGCGGCGTCGCCACTGCTCGATCTCGCGAGCGAGCTGTACGGAGAAGCTGTCGCCTCCGGCGGCGGACGGCGGGACATGATCACCGTCATCGATGCCATCGCCGCCCGCTCCGGCGAGACGCCCAACCGCGACACACAAGAAAACTAGTATTCACTCAACTCGGCAGGTTGCATCGTGGCGCGCATTGGGGCGTGCGGTAAAGCCAGATGGTAGTGCGTCACGCCGCGCATCCGCGGAGGCAACACGACGCAGCGTCCGGGCTATATCGCGACGGAACCGAGCATTCTGTGCGCGATCGAGACGGATTCTCCCGACACCACCGACAGCGGCGAAGACAGGAATGCGATGAGGTCGGCGATTTGCTGTGGGCTGGACTCCCCGTTCGCACCCTTCTGAACCACACCTGCCGGTTCATCGACGATGGGGCCCGGGTTCACCACATTGACCGTCACGCCCGAACCCGCGACGTCGTCGGCGAGGTTCTTGGCGATGACGCTCAATACTGCGTTTCGAGTCGAAGCGACAATGCTGCCTGTGACATAAACATTTTGTCCACCGACAACGACCACGCGGCCGAATCCATTTTCGCGCTGGCGGGGAATGACCGCGTTGGCGACGCGCAGGAACCCCAACGCTTTCCCATCAATGGCTGCAGCGACTTCATGAGGATCGGATTTGGTTTCCGGGTCCAGGGTGTCGGCGCTGGGAGCAGCGGCAACAATGAGGACATCGATACGCCCGTGCTTTTTCAGCACAGATGCGATTCCTGTATCTACTGACGCTTGGTCTGTGGTGTCAAGAGCGACACCTTCCTCTTCCGTGGCGTGACGCGAAGCGATGACGACCGTTGCCCCCTCCGCTTGAAGGCGATGGACGACAGCGCTACCTACCTTCCCTTTACCTCCGACAACGAGCGCGACACGATTCTTAAGCTGCAGATCCATGCGTGCATCGTATTCCGCCGACTTGCATAGGCCCGTGGCGTGAGCTGAGAAGGCCGGAGCGGGAACGCTCAGCGCTTCGGGGACGCAGCAAAGCCGCTAGTGCGATGTCGACGACAGATCGTGCGAAGTCCTCGGTCAGCGTCCGGTCAGGCTCGGCGTAAGAGGCCGGTTGTAGCAAGCGCCCTACATCTAAGGCTCGCGCTGCGAGACCAGCAAGAACGCCGTTCACGTAGTCAGCCATAATCCGGGCATCGTGTTCGCTCTCACATTCGACCGAGACGACGCCGGCAGCGAACCGCTAATGAATCGCCTTACGACTTTTCTCCCGTCGCGCGTCAAGTTTGGGCTCGCACATCACCAAACCACCATGGGGAGCGTCGTCGCGAGTGAGGCCGACATCCGCCGATCGCAGCAGAGCTGAGGCAACCGTGCGAACCGAAGCGTGTCGCCTGCACCGGGGATATACCGGCGGCGATAATCGCGCGGGTAACGTAACCCATTCCGGCGGAAAAGGCAGCCCAGCCCGATCCGGCTGAATTTGCGAGTGGTTTGACCGGATACTTCAATAAACGCGAGCCATCGGGCGAATGGCTGCCGATTTAGATGGAGCCGTCCAACTTCGTCCTTAAACTGGGAATTATCTGCGCGTATGTCAGCTGCAACGTTATGTCGGCACGCCCACATAACACCCGCAACACGCCGATAATTGACTGCTCTGACTCACCGACTTTCCACCAGAGATCCCCGTAAACATAAGGGATCCGGCCAGGGGTGCAACGGCTTCGATTCCCGTCGCTCGCTCCAGTTCTGAACATTAACCCCGGGCTCTTAGTCACCGCACAAGCTGGGGGGCGACGAGATGGATGTCGCGGCATCAACATCCGCCGACGCTCTGTAAATCACTACGAGCTCCGCTCGGGTCTCCGTTTCGAGGCGATGTGGCTGGAAGTAGCATTACAAGGGTGTTGAGGACCTGCGGGGCGAAAATTGCCGCGGGAGACTTTGTGCCAACCCAAACCCTCTGTCCGCCTTAGTCAGCCGCACAACGGTCTTCCTTGCTTTCATCTGCATCGACCCAGCAGCGATCGCCGCTCGGCGCAGCTCACCCACACCGACCCAGGAGTCGCTCGTGACCACCCGCCACCGTATTGTCCGTCTCCAGCAGGAAACGTCCGCTCGTTCGGCTCGCCAGGTCCTCGGTGTCCTTGCGGTAATTGGTGCCCTGACTCTGGCTGGCTGCGCCCCGGTTGAGAACACCGGGGGCTCGAGGCCTCCCGGTCCCGAGACATCTCAGTCGGCAACCGTGCCCACAGCCGCGGCCAGCACTGAACCTACGCCGGCGCAAAACCCACCCATCTCGGCGGACGATGCCATTGAAGGCTCTGCGGTAGCCGTCGAGCAGTACATCGAGAAGTGGGTGTCCATTCGCAACGATACGTCTGTTGATCCGCAGACGATCAACACGGTTGCTTATGACCAGGGCGCGCAGACGGTAATCGACGAGGCGAAGACGTACCGTGACGCCGGGATCACGATCACGGGCGGCCTCACGTACGAGCCCGATGGCACCCCATTGGCTTCTTCCGCCACAGTTGACGGAACTGAGATGGAGTTCGGCGCTGTGCAGATTTCTGGCTGTCTGGATGTCACGGAAATAGCGGGCACCTACGCCGACGGGACTGCAGCTGCTACTTCAACAGACAAGCGCTACCTGTGGGAGTTTCGAGTCACGTACTTGCCGAGCGCCGGCCGATGGATGATCAGTCAATCCGCCCTGCCAGAGGTTCGTGCCTCGTGCTGACTTAACGACTGGAGTCACCCTCTGGTGAGCGGTCCCGTCCGCAAAGGCACACTTCTACTTCGGCGTCATCGGACGTGATATTTACAATCGCGATCAAAACCCACGAAGCCCAGTCGCTCGTAGGACCGGGGCGCATCCCAATCAACGCGCGAGATTGCCGGTCAGATCGCGGTGCTCCCTGTAGCTCAGAAACCGGACGCTAGAGCGCTGTCTTTGTTTTGAGGCGCCGGGTACCTTTCGTTCCACGCGGCCAAGTCCCGCACGTTCTTCTGAACTGCAATCACGGCAAACAACGACATCGCGAAACTGACGCCGTAGAAACCCTTCTCGGAGAGAAGCAGGTCGGCATTCCAGAGTCCAACCGCCAGCAATATCAACGATGCGAGCAGCGCGAACCAGGCAATGCCGATGTAGAGCCCCGTGACCGGAATGTCTTCAGCTCGGTCTCGGACAGCTTTCTGAAGGGAAACGGCGGCGAACAGGCCAAACAGGAAGACTGTGAGGTAGTAACCCTGTTCGTTGAGCTCCATGTTCGAGTTCCACAGCCCGACCATGTACACGATCGCGCCAAGAGCCAAAATGAACCACGATGCGCCGATAAAGGCCGGGGTTGGACGACCCAGTTCATGTTTGTCAGTCATTGTTGCGTTCCCTTGAATTCGTATGGTGCTTCAGGCCGGATGTTCGGATTCGGTCTTGCCCAAGGGATAAACGGAGAACGTAAAAAATCCTCGGTCCAACCCTTGACGATTTGTCGCTTCCTTAGGAGGGTACAGCCCTGGTGACGACCGAAACCGTAGTCATCCGAACTGAGACTCTGGACTGTCCCTCCGGCGCCGCGACGACGTGAATGCCGACAGGAAGGCCGTCCGGCGTGAAACCACGGGCACCGAGATCGCAGCGCACCCTGTCGTACTGACAATCATTGTGGCTCGAGATCTTTATGGACGTCAGAACGGTAGCTCAGCAAAATATGACTTATTTACGTAAGTCATAATCTTGGACGATAGTGTTATGACTTGGCAGCACATCGAACTCGGGATCAGAAGTGAGTAGGTCGAAATGTCGAAGTGGCCGGCACTGACCTATCAGCGTCAGGTGTGGGTGAGCAAGGTCGCAGAGAGCGGGCCCGCCGCGGGCTTGAACTCCAGGCTGAACGGGCGATACGAATCCGCGGTGCCGCCTCACATCGCCAGCATTGATGTCGAGATTTCGAGCGACACCATGCAACTCGCAGAATCGGCAACCGAGGTCCTCGTTCGCTTCGATGAGGAGCTCGGCTCTGAAATCGCTCTCTTTGCTTCGTTGCTCTTGCGGTCCGAGGCAGTCGCTTCATCGCGCATCGAGAATCTCACCGCGAGCGCACGATCGATCCTGTCGGCCGAATTGGGTGTCACGGGAAAAGCGAATGCCACCCTCATTGCTGCAAACACCTCTGCAATGCAGAGCGCGTTAGACCTTGCAGATGCGTTGACACCCGAGACTGTTCTCGAAATGCATCGCACTCTGATGGCGACCGAGTCGAATCACACTCCTGGACGCTGGCGAAGCGAACCCGTGTGGATTGGCACGAGCGGGCTATCCCCCCTCGGCGCGACCTTTGTCGCTCCGGACTCCGACTTGGTGCCGGAACTTATGGACGACGTTATGGAGTTCGCGCGCCGTAGTGACATTCCACGCCTGGCCCAGGCCGCAATCGCCCACGCCCAGTTCGAGACAATTCACCCGTTCTCTGACGGCAACGGAAGAACCGGCCGAGCACTGATCCAAGCCATGCTGCGAGGGAAGGGACTCACACAAAACGTGACGATCCCCGTGTCCGCAGGCCTTCTCGCCGACACCGGTGCTTACCATGCCTCTTTGACCAGCTACCGCGGAGGGGATCTCGAGCCTCTCGTCCGCTTGGTGGCGGAAGCGTCGATTCTTGCAGTCGAAAACGCGCGCCATCTCGTTCACGACGTACATGAAGTGCAGCAGGGGTGGCGATCCGCCATTAAGGCGCGCTCGGACTCCGCCGTGTGGCGGGTGCTCGATCTGATTGCGCGCCAGCCCGTCATCACCGCGGAAACGGTGGCCAGGCACCTCGGCATCGCGCAAACCAATGCCTACGTCCACCTCAAGACGCTCACGGATGCCGGAGTGCTGCAGGCGAAGAGCGAATACAAGCACGGCCGCCTGTGGCGCAATGACGCGATCCTTGCCACCCTCGACGAGTTCGCCGAGCGAGCTGGTCGCCGCGGATACGTCAACCCGCCCAGATAATTTCGCGCCGTTACGAGTGCAGCAGGCAGGCGTAGTTCAATGGCAGAACTCCTGCTTCCCAAGCAGGTACTGCGGGTTCGCGAACAGTGAGAGCGACAGCTCGCTAGCGAATGTCGCTCGACGGCGGAATGACCATCATGGGGGCCGTGACCGGATCCGTATGAGGGCGGACGACGTTGATCGCCGCGGTCACGGGTCGGATGATGGCGAATTGCGCGGTTGCTGTGGTGATTGCTGTGAACTGCCCGGTGACCGTGGCGACGACCTCATCGCGGATGCCGCGCTTGGCCAAGACAAGCCCGGTTAGAACGGCGCCGCCCAGAAGGAGGTTGATTGATCCGTTCACCATCACTGCGACGTCAGCGACGAGGATTCCGTACACTCCCCACAAAACGCCATACAGAGCGGCAATCGCCCAGGTCGCAGTGGAGTTGCCCGAGAGGTCATTGGCCGTCCACATCGCAAACAGGCTAGGTCCGTACGACCAGAACACCGTAGTCGCGAGGATCACAGTGAATACCTGCGGATTACCGGTCAACGCCGCAGCGCCGACAACGGCAAGAAAAACAAACGGTGTTGCGGAGCCTCGGCGGTCACCGCCCCAGGCCATCGCCAACGCGAAAACGGCCAGGGTCAGGACGGCAGGTGCAGCCATCGCCAGGGCTGTTGTTGTCGAACCGTTGAGGAGGCTGTGGACGATCCAGACGGCAGACGCTGATGTGTTTGTCGCCCAGCCGGCGATGGACACGCCCGTCGCACTGCGAGCGCGCAGCAGCAGAATCAGCTGCGGGATCGCGCTGGCGGTTGCCAGTACCGAAGCGGCAACGGGAAGCACCGAGGTGAGAAAAAGACCGATGTTTATTGGTGAGAACGTGGGCAACGCAACGAGCAGGTCGAACGGGAGCAAAACAGCAGATCCATCTCAGAAATTTCGTCTGGCGCAGCGCGACTGAAGGCGTCAGACGTGCACTCCACAGACATGTGGCGAGCACACCTTACTGCGGAGAGAAGGACCCCGGGTGAACTGAGTTCTCCCGCTCTCGAATTAGGTCGTGGTGTTGTGCCAGGAGGCCGGGCCCGCACTGCCCGCCGGGTACTCGTCGAGCGGCACAACTCCCGTTTTCCATGCCTCGAGAATGGGGGCGATGATCCGCCAACACTGCTCGGCGACGTCCCCGCGTACCGAGATCGATGGGTCGCTCGTCAGGATGCCCGCAAGAACCTCACCGTAGGCGTCGAGCTCTCCGGCGGCGAGATCGGTCTCGAGCGAGACCGTTTCGAGAGTGAATGGATCGCCTTCACCGTTGACGTTGATGTCGAGCTTCATTCCGTTCGGATCGAGGGCAATATGCAGGCGCGTGGGAGAGGTGGCACCGGTGAGCCCGACGGGCAGGTGGGGCACGGGTTTGAACGTGACCACGATGTCCTTGCGGACGTCGTCGAGGGCCTTCCCCGAGCGCAACACAAAGGGAACCCCGGCCCAGCGCCAGTTGTCGACCGTGAGGGTGATCTCCGCGAGTGTCTCCGTGTTGAGAGCCGGGTCGACGCCCTTTTCGTCCGCGTACGAAGGCAGGTCGCGCCCGTTGATTGTGCCGGCGGTGTAGCGGGCGCGGCGGGCAACCTGCTCGAGCTTCCCCGGCAACAGGTGGGTTGCGCGCAACGCCTGCGCCATAGCGCCACGGAGGTCGTCCGAGTCGAGGGTCGACGGTGGTTCCATGGTGGCCAGGGCCAGCACCAGCAGCAGGTGGCTCTGGATCATGTCCACCAGCGCTCCCGCCTTGTCGTAATACCCGGCGCGACTCTCCAGGCCCAAGGTCTCGTCGTAGCTGATCTCGATCTTCTCGACGTTCTCCGCGTTCCAGTTCTGCTCGAAGATGCGGTTCGCGAAGCGAAGGCCCAGCAGGTTGAGCACGGTGGATTTGCCGAGGAAGTGGTCAACGCGGTGGACGCGAGACTCCGGCACCAGGCGCGAGACCAGGCGGTTGAGCGCCACTGCGCTTGCCTGGTCGGTGCCGAACGGCTTTTCAAGGGCGAGCGAGGTGCCCTCCGGGAGATCGATGGTGTCGAGCGCACGGCAGCTCGCCTCGGTGACAGCCGGCGGGAGTGCGAAGTACAGGGCGGGCGGCGTCTCACACTCGGCGAGGAGGCGACGCAGGTCGTCGGCATTGGTGGCGTCCACGGCGAAGTAGCGACTGCGCGCAACAACGGATTCGGTAGCGGCGGGGTCGGCTCCCCCTTTCGCAAAGGCAGCGCGGAGCATGTCCTGCCACGCCTCGACGGAGAGTTCGGAATTGCTCGCCCCGAGAAGCTCGAGCTCGATGTCCCGGTCGGCCGCGAGCAGCTGTCCAAGTCCGGGAAGTAGGAGCCGGGTACTGAGGTCTCCGCCAGCGCCGAAAATGACCAGGGTTTTACGGTGTGCAGCCATTGTTCGAACCTAGTCGCCCGCCGATGCCACAGCGAGAACCCCGTGCATTTCTTCAGGAAGCACCACAAAATAATTCGTTGCTCCGAGCATCCACTATGACAGGCTGGACATCCGTTTCTGTAGCGAGCTTTATGGAGGAACACGCCATGACCGATACCAATTCGACGACGCCGGGGAACACGGGCGACCCATTCACTGACCCGGCTATCGCTCTGGAGACGGTGACGAACGACGCCGTCGCGGGCGAGACCATCATCGACAACGGCAACTACGCCGGTGCGACCGGTTCCGAACCGGAGGAGTCCGAACCGGAGGAGTCCGAACCGATCTACGCCGACAATGACCTCGACGGAGAAGACATCGACCTGCGCGACGAGGAGTAGCGGCGCGCGGCCTCACCGCCGCACCGACACGGAGCAGATTGCCCCTATGCGGCACCGTTGGTGCGCGCCCACTCCAGCGAATGCTGCGCCTGCGCTTTGGTCAGGTCGGTCGTTCCGCCACAGTTGCCGCACGCGTTGAAGTACGACGACGACACCGTGAGCAGCGGGATAAAGAACAGCGTCACGCGGGTCGATCGCTTGACCACGTGTTGTTGGGCGTGCACGCCGCAGTAATGGCAGACAAACGCGACGACGTTGATTACTGCGTCGGCGGTGCGGGTTCCAAAGAGCAGGAACACGGTCTAGGCCTCGACGGAACTCTGGTGAATGGCCACAGGTGTGTTCTCAACTCTCTTGGACGCCGAATCAGCGGGTGCGAATCGTGGGATGCTCGGGCCGATACTTCCCTGCCCGGCCCCCGCCGTGCAAATTGAGGAGAGACGCTTGACAGATCGAGCCAACTAGCGGGCAAACAGGGCTTCGGTCAAGGGGATTTTCTGAGTAAAGTTCGCTCCAGCGTGGTCCCTTACACTGACCCCATGAGCGACGCCACCCCCAAGACCGCTGCGGTCATTTATAACCCTGTCAAGGTCGATATCGACGTGTTGCGGGAGGCTGTCAACACCGAGGCCGCCGCCGCGGGCTGGGGTGAAAGCCTCTGGTTCGAAACGTCCGTCGAGGACGT
>LIDZ01012664.1_pt1 | contig 13310 bp, 11 predicted proteins | sample 644651 | NCBI WGS metagenome assembly LIDZ01 (sample SAMN03856242, study PRJNA289617) | food metagenome | isolation source: wine grapes on drying loft during traditional withering process | host: Vitis vinifera cv. Corvina | place: Italy: Gargagnago di S. Ambrogio di Valpolicella | collected 2014-01
TTTGGGGTTTCCTTGAGTTCTACACGTTTGATTTCACCGACGATGAAGATGTAGCTGATCACTGCCACCAGCGCGTTGGCGCCGACGAACACCAGGGCCCATTTGAACGAACCGGTGGTGCTGATGATGTAGCCGATGACGATCGGGGTGGTGATGGAGGCGATGTTACCGAACATGTTGAACAGACCGCCGCTCAAACCGGCGATTTGTTTCGGCGACGCGTCGGACATGACCGCCCAGCCCAGTGCGCCCACGCCCTTGCCGAAGAAGGCCAGTGCCATGAAGCCCACGACGACCCATTCGACATCGACGTAGTTGCAGGTCACGATCGAGGTCGACAGCAGCAGGCCACCGATGATCGGCGCCTTGCGTGCGAAGGTCAGCGAGTGCCCTTTGCGCAGCAGGTAGTCGGAGATGATCCCGCCCAGTACGCCGCCGATGAACCCGCAGATGGCCGGCAGCGATGCAATGAAGCCCGCCTTGAGGATGGTCATGCCCCGTTCTTGAACCAGGTACACCGGGAACCAGGTCAGGAAGAAGTAGGTGATGCCGTTGATGCAGTATTGAGCCAGGTAAATCCCCAGCATCATGCGGTTGGTCAGCAACTGACGCACGTAGTCCCATTTGGGACCGCTGGCGGAGCCTTTACCCTTGTCCTGATCCATGTCGACCATGCCGCCGTTGTTGGCGATGTGATCGAACTCTTCCTTGTTGATTTTCGGGTGGTTGCGCGGGCTGTGGATAACTTTCAGCCAGATCAGCGAGAACAGGATGCCGATGCTGCCCATCACGATGAACACATGCTGCCAGCCGAAGGTGTAGACGATCCAGCCCATGATCGGGGCGAACAGCACGGTGGCGAAGTATTGCGCCGAGTTGAAGATGGCCGAGGCCGTGCCGCGTTCAGACGTCGGGAACCAGGCCGCCACGATACGGGCGTTGCCGGGGAACGACGGTGCTTCGGCGAGGCCCACCATGAAGCGCAGGGCGAACAGCAGGAAGATGGCGGTCGAGAGACCGAATTCACCGACGTAGCCTTGCAGCACGGTGAACAGCGACCAGGTGAAGATGCTCATTGCGTAGACTTTCTTGGAGCCGTAACGGTCCAGAAGCCAGCCGCCCGGGATCTGGCCGGCGACGTAGGCCCAACCAAACGCGGAGAAGATGAAACCGAGGGTGACGGCGTCGATGCCGAGGCTTTTTTGCAGGCTGGAGCCCGCGATGGCGATGGTTGCACGGTCGGCATAGTTGATCGTGGTCACCAGGAACAGCATGAGCAAGATCAAATAGCGGACGTGCGTCGGCTTGGTTTTCAGCATGTTCGAAACTCCCACTAATTATTTTTTTGTGCGGGTAAACGATCTTATGTGTGTGCTGCTCGCCCCTGCCCCTAAAACAGATGCGATGTGAAGCGGTACTGCCAGGTATTCGTTAGCGAAGCCCCGAGGGCAAAAAACCGCTGATCGCTCAGCGGTTTTGCGGCATCCGGGCGGTTACTGCTTGCCCTGCTTGTCCATCAGAGCAGCCAGCAAGTCCACTTCCTCGGAAGTCAGGTCAGTCAGCGGCGCGCGGACCGGGCCTGCGTCGTAACCGGCAAGCTTGGCGCCCGCCTTGACGATGCTTACGGCATAGCCGTGCTTGCGGTTGCGGATGTCGAGGTAAGGCAGGAAGAAATCGTCGATCAGCTTGCCGACGGTCTCGTGATCGTCTTTGGCGATGGCGCGGTAGAAGTCCATGGCCATTTTCGGCAGGAAGTTGAACACCGCCGACGAGTAAACCGGCACGCCCAGCGCCTTGTAGGCGGCGGCATAGACTTCTGCGGTGGGCAGACCACCCAGGTACGAGAAGCGGTCGCCCAGACGACGGCGGATCGAAACCATCAGCTCGATATCACCCAGGCCGTCTTTGTAGCCGATCAGGTTAGGGCAGCGCTCGGCCAGCTGTTCCAGCAGTGCAGGCGTCAGGCGGCAGACGTTACGGTTGTAGACGACAACGCCGATCTTGACCGATTTGCAGACCGCTTCAACGTGGAGGGCAACGCCGTCCTGGCTGGCTTCGGTCAGGTAGTGAGGCAACAGCAGCAGGCCTTTGGCACCCAGACGCTCGGCTTCTTGAGCCATCTGAATCGCCTGGCGGGTCGGACCACCGACGCCAGCCAGAATCGGCACTGTGGTTTCACAGGTGTCGACGGCAGTCTTGATGATTTCGGAATATTCGTCGCCGGTCAGGGAGAAGAACTCACCTGTGCCGCCCGCTGCGAAAAGCGCGGAGGCGCCGTAAGGAGCGAGCCATTCCAGACGCTTGATGTAGCCAGCGCGGTGGAAGTCGCCCTGGGCATTGAAATCGGTAACCGGGAAGGAAAGCAGACCGTGAGAGAGGATGGACTTCAGTTCTTGTGGATTCATTATTCGAACACCCTGGGGAGCTATTTTTGTGGATGAAGCACCAGTCCTGCGCTGATGTCGTAAGTCATCGTACAACTGGGAGGGTTATCACTCAATAGCGTTTTGAAATATTTATGCCGGGTGAGGATGAGTGGTGCGTGGCTGCTCTCGCAAGTGGTAACGGTGCCTGATTATCAGATGCCGCAGCCGCCCCAAGGGCTGCGCTAAATGGCGCTATTTGTAGGAGTGAGCTTGCTCGCGACCTGGCGCGAAGCGGCAGCATCCTTTTGAAGGCGGCATGTCGGAACGAACTGCAGCTTCAGCTTTACGACTGCTGCGCAGCCGATCGCGAGCAAGCTCACTCCTACGGCCTCCCGCCAGAATCAAGCGCTTTCACCGCCCTCTCGGATTATTCCGTAGTCCAGTGATCCAAACGTTGTAGTCCTTCTCTGAAACTGCTCGCGCACCTGCCTGGAAAACCTTCTGCGGGGCGCGGCACGTCGCTAAAGTCATTGCGGTTCAAATTCAAATTCTTAATCACCGCGAACCGCAAGGAACGAAACGAAATGGCAATTGATGCATGTTTAAAAATGGCTGACATCCCGGGTGAGTCACTGGATGCCCAGTTCAAAGACTGGATTGAGATGGAAGACTTTGATGTCGGCGCCAGCCAGTCAGCCTCCGCAACCACGACGAGCTCGGGTGGGGCCAGCAGTGGCCGCGCGAAAATGAGTGATTTGTACTTCCGAAAAGCTGTCGATAAAGCAACACCTAAGCTGCACGAAGCCTGCTGCAGTGGCAGGCACTTCAAAGAAGTGACGGTCGCGTTAAATCGGGCGGGCAACGACAAGATCAAATACCTGGAAATAAAGCTTGAGGAAGTGATTGTTTCTTCAGTTTCGCTGAATGGCAACGGCAGCAAAGAAACCGGTTTCCCCACCGAAACAGTCCGCCTGAATTACGCACGGATCAAGATGACCTACATACAGCAGAAGCGCTCCGATGGATCAGGCGGCGGCCAGATAGTCGGGGGCTGAGATGGTGTTGCGAACAAGGTATACGCGTGAGGCAAACTCGCAGGAGGATGACTGGCATGGCTGGTAAAAATGAGCGGAACCCGAATATTGCTTACTGCACCTATGTGCTTAACGGCGAGCCGCTGAGCGAGTTGACGTGTGAGGGTAGAAGTTACGAAGCGTTTTCCGGAGATGTTGCGACGTACGTTAATAATGCACGCTATCAGGATGTGGTTAAGGAGGGGCCTTTGCCCCTCGGTAGGTATTACATATTAGACCGAGAATCTGGTGGCATGCTGGGCTGGATCAGACAACCAGTTAAAGACGTATTTGCAGGAACTGACAGGAGCGAGTGGTTCAGCCTTTACCGAGACGACGGCCAAGGGGACGACCAGACGACTATCAACAACATTCAGCGAAGTGCGTTCCGGATTCATCCGGTTGGACCACAGGGAATTAGCCAGGGCTGCGTGACAATGACATCGAAGCTGGCATTCGATGAGCTACGTCGATCCTTGAGAAATATGCCAGGGGAAATCTTGCCTAGCACTGGAATCAAATACTTCGGAGTGTTGGATGTGCTGGAAAACTCTCAGGGGGCCAAATGATTAGAGTGCTGGCGATACTCCTGCAAATCGTATTCATACTTACGCTTTCAATATTACTCGAACGCTGGGTGATGATTGGCGGACCGATGAAATGGATACTTCACACTGAAACCGGGATGAATGCTTATGTATGGCTACTAACGCTCTTCAATTTGGAGGGTCTGGAAGACGGGGAAGACATGCTCATTCTCTTGACGCTCAGCTTGACGCTCATGGTTTCAACGCTGACATGCTTAGCCCTCACCAAAGCCTTGCGAAAATGGAGACGCGCACCGATCGATCAAAACGTCGAATAACCCAGCCATAACCTTGTTCGATCAAGGGCACCGCAGCAACGCGATCCCCTATCAATCAATCCAGATCAAGCCCGCTGCGACTCAGCCTCTTCATGAGCATGGCGCAGGCGTTCGCGGCTGTTGGTCAGGTGCAGGCGCATGGCGGCGCGGGCGGCGTCGGAGTCCTGGCGCGCAATGGCGTCGTAGATTTCCTCGTGCTCTCGGCTCAGGCGGCTCATGTAGTGCTGGTTGTCGTCGTGGGCGAGGCGCGCGGAGTTCAGGCGGGTGCGGGGGATGATGCTCGTGCCCAGGTGATTCATGATGTCGGTGAAGTAGCGGTTACCGGTCGACAGGGCGATCGCCATGTGGAACTGGAAATCGGCGCCGACCGCATCGCTGGCATGGGCCGCGCTTTCGGTGAGTGCGTCGAGGGCGGCGCGCATGTCGGCCAGTTGTTCGGCGGAGCGGCGTTGAGCGGCAAGGCCGGCCGACTCGACTTCAAGGCTGATGCGCAGCTCAAGAATCGCCAGGACATCACGCAAGGTCACGATGGTCGCCGGATCGATACGAAAACCACTCGGGCTTGGCGTGTCGAGGACGAAGGTGCCGATGCCGTGCCGGGTTTCCACCAGCCCGGACGCCTGCAGCCGCGAGATGGCTTCGCGTACGACGGTACGGCTGACCCCCTGCTCTTCCATGATGGCGGACTCGGTGGGCAACTTATCGCCGCGCTTGAGTCCGCCACTACGGATGCGCTCGGAGAGTTCGGTAACCAACTCCTGCGCGAGACTGCGGTGCTTTCGGCGGGCGCGAGGCGGAGCGCTCTGATTTTCCATATCCAACATGCATCTCTAAATACGCTGAACGCTGATGATAGCTCACCAGGTTGTGTGATCACACAACAACCCCGGTGAGGCGCCTTGTTTACGACACTTTATCGCTTCAGCACTCTACGCTCAAAATGCCGTTTCGGTGAGCGGCTGCTCATGCAACTGACCGCCGTCGATGCGCACGTGCCGACGATGGAAGCGCTTGAGGCTGCTGCGGTGGCCGATACTGAGCAAGGTCACGCCCGGCAACTCGTCCAGCAACGCCTGATACAACGCAGCTTCATCCTCCTCGTCCATCGCTGAGGTGGCTTCGTCCAGGTACAACCAGTCCGGCGCGAACAACAGGGCGCGGGCGAACGCGACACGTTGCTGCTCGCCCGGCGACAGCATGCGCTGCCAGTGCTCGGTCTCGTCCAGTCGAGAGATCAGATGACCGAGGCGGCAGGTTTCCAGCACTTCAGCAAAGCGCTCGGCAGGATAGACTTCGGGCGCCTGGGGATAACTTAGCGCCTCCCGCAGCGTGCCGATCGGCAGATACGGTTTTTGCGGCAGGAAGAAGGCACGTTTTGCCGGTAACTTCACGGCACCGTGGCCTTCTTTCCACAACCCGCCCATCGCCCGCAGCAGTGTGCTTTTACCGCTCCCGGAGCGGCCGCTGAGCATGACCTTCTCGCCTGCGGCAATGCTGATGTTTGCGTTGTTCAGCAACTGGCGACCGCCGGCGAGGGACAGCGCGAGGCCTTCGAGCTGCAAGGCATCGCCCTCGTGACTGACCTTGATGGCCGGCACGCGCGCTTCGTTTTCGTCCATGGCCTGACGGAAACTGAGCAGACGATCGCAGGTGGCGCGCCACGACGCCAGTTGGGTGTACGCGTCGATGAACCAGCTGAAGTTCTCCTGCACATTGCCGAACGCCGAGTTGATCTGCATCAGCTCGCCCAGTTCGATCTTGCCAGCGAAGTAACGCGGCGCGGCCACGACAAAGGCGAAAACGATGGCGATCTGCGAGTAACCGGCGGTGAAGAACGTCAGGCGCTTCTGCACCTTCATGATCGTCCAGAAGTTACTCCAGACCATGCCGAAACGCGCGCTCAGACGCTGATTTTCGTTGGCCTCGCCGTCGGACAGGGCGATGCTTTCGGCGTTCTCGCGAACGCGCACCAGCGAGAAACGCATGTCGGCTTCGTAGCGCTGTTGCTGGTTGCTCAGCACGATCAGGCGTTTGCCGATCAGGTGAGTCAACAAGCTGCCCACCGCTGCATAAATAAGTGCGGCCCAGAACATGTAGCCGGGAATGGTGATGCCGAACAGCTCGATGCTGCCGGACACGCCCCACAGAATCACCGAAAACGACACCAGACTGACGACGGTGCGCAGCAGGCCCAGGCTCAGGCTGAGGGTGTCGGACGTAAAGTTGTTGAGGTCTTCGGACAGACGCTGGTCAGGGTTATCGGTGTAACCGCCCTGCTCCAGCCGGTAGTAATTCTTGTGCGCGAGCCACTTGGCGAAATGCTGTTCGGTCAGCCAGCGACGCCAGCGGATGGTCAGCATCTGGGTCAAATACAAGCGATACACGGCACCGAGGATGGCGATGGCCGCAATGCCGCAGAAATACAGAATCAGGTGCGTGAAGGCCCCCAGATCCTTGTTCTGCAGCGCGTTGTAGAAGTCGCGGTACCAGCTGTTGACCAGCACCGAAATGAAGACACTGAACAGCGACAGCACGATCACTGCGATCAGCAGCACCCAGGCCATGCCTTTTTCTTCACTGCGCCAGTAAGGCGTGACCAGCTTCCAGACCCGGGAAAAGAAGCTCCCGTTTACAGCGTCATTGACCCTGGATTCGTCTACATCAAAATTCATGGCAAAAAGCTCGGCAGCGGGCAGTTATAGGCGTTGGCGCCAATGTGCCAGACGCCACAGGCGATCTTCCATGAATAAATGTTTAAGAAGCAGTCCCTGCTTAACGACGGACCGGGCGCTTCTGCAACTTGCGCTGCAAGGTGCGTCGATGCATGCCCAGCGCCCGCGCCGTGGCCGAGATATTGCCTTCGTGCTCGGTCAGCACGCGCTGAATGTGCTCCCACTGCAAGCGGTCCACGGACATCGGGTTTTCCGGCACCAGGGTGTCCAGATCGGCATGTTCGGACAGCAGCGCTGCCAGCACGTCATCGGCATCGGCGGGTTTGCACAGGTAGTTGCAGGCCCCGCGCTTGATCGCTTCAACGGCCGTGGCGATGCTCGAATAACCGGTCAGGATCAGCACGCGCATTTCCGGGTCCAGTTCCAGCAGCTTGGGCAACAGCACCAGTCCCGAGTCACCTTCCATTTTCAGATCGACAGCGGCGTAGTCCGGAATGTCCTGCTGCGCGAGGGCCAGGCCCTCGTCGGCGGAACCGGCGGTGCTCACGCGAAAGCCACGGCGCGCCATGGCCCGCGCCATCACGCGGGTGAAAGTGGCGTCGTCGTCCACCAGCAGCAGGTGCGGCAGTTCTTCGCCTTCAACCTGGATTTCGTCAGTCATGCTTCATCTCCTCGTGCGTCACGTGGGAGGCGCAGCTCGGTCAGCGTGCCGCCCTCCTCGTGAGGATAGAGTTTCACCGAGCCGCCCGCGCGGGTCACGCTGGCCTTACTCAAGAACAGGCCAAGGCCGAAGCCTTTGCCCTTGGTGGTAAAAAAGGGTTTGCCGATCTGCTCGGCGATGGCCAGCGGTACACCGGCGCCATGATCGCGGATGCTGATGCGAATCTCGGTGGCGGTCCAGTCCAGATTCACCTCGAGCCCTTCGGCGCAAGCATCGGCGGCATTGTTGAGCAGGTTCAGCAGCGCCTGGGTCAGATCCGGCGGCGGCGCCAGCATCGGCACGTCGCCCTGCCCCAGGCGTTGAAAGCGGTAGGTGGCTTCCGGGCGCATGAGGTGCCAGCGGTTCAGCGCCTGATCGAGCCAGTGCGTGACGGTCTGTTCTTGGACCGAAAGCCGACGATTCGCTTCGGCGGCGCGAACCAGTTGCTGCAACGTCTCTTTGCACAGTTTGACCTGATCCTGCAGCACCGAGAGGTCTTCCTGCAGCGCGGGGTCCTTGTGGTCCTGCTGCATTTCCTTGAGCAGCACGCTCATGGTCGCCAGCGGTGTGCCCAGCTCATGGGCGGCGCCAGCGGCTTCGGTCGCCACCGCCAGCAGTTGCTGATCGCGCGCCCCTTCTTCGCGGCGCAAGGCACGCATGTGTTCCTGACGGCGCAGCTCTTCGGCCATGCGCGCGGCGAAGAACGTAATGACCCCGGCCGCCAGCGCGAAGCTCAGCCACATGCCGTAGATCTGCATGTTCTCGCGGGCCACGAAGGCATCCAGCGGGAAAAACTTGGCCAGCATCAGGGTGTACAGCGCGAGTGCGATCCCCGACAGGATCAGCGAGTAACGCCACGGCAACGTCACCGCGGCGATGGTCAGCGGCACCAGATAATAAGAGACAAAGGGATTGGTCGAGCCGCCGGAGAAGTACAGCAGCGCGCTGTGGATAAACAGGTCAAACGCCAATTGCACCGCGTATTCGAGCTCGGTCACCGGCCACGAGGTGCGCAGGCGGATGGCCGTCAGCAGGCAGACGATCGCCGAAAAACCCAGGGTGATGTCCAGCTGCAGCCAGGGCAGCGGCAGCAGATCGAACAGGTAGGCGAACCCCACCGAGCCGGCCTGCGCACCCAGCACCAGAATACGGATGAAGGTCAGGCGCCAGAGGTTCTGACGGGTAGCGGAAAGCAGTTGCAAGGGGGCGAGCATGAGCTCTCCTGATGAGCGCTCCAGGCGAATCGGAGCGAGTATAACCAATGCGACAACAGTTGCCGTCAAAGTGCGTCAAAGCGCCACATTCATTTGACGCCTATCAGACGGCGCAGGAACAAGCCTACGGGTTCACAGTCTCATGGGCATCCGTCCGCCAAGGGTTTGCCACACGCCTCGGGACGGTTCGCCAAACAAGGAGTTTTTATGTTCAGCCTTCGCCCCACTGCCACATTGTTCACCCTCGGCGCACTCGCGCTGGCCAGCACCCCTGCCCTCGCCGACGACGTTCACTACAACCAAGTTTCGGTCCGTGCCGAGGTCAGCCAGGAAGTGCAGCGCGACCTGATGACCGTCACGCTGTACACCGAAGCGCAGAACACCGATCCCGCCAAACTGGCGGCCGGCGTTACTGAAACCCTGAACAAGGCCCTGGGCGAAGCGCGTCAGGTCAAGGACGTCAACATTCGTCAGGGCAGCCGCAACAGCTACCCGGTCTACGACGACAAAGGCCAGAAGATCACCGGCTGGCGTGAGCATGCGGAAATTCGCCTGGAAAGCGCCGACTTTGCCGCCCTGTCGAAGTTGACCGGCGACTTGCTGGGCGGCGACATGAAGATGGGCGGCATGGACTTCTCGATCTCCAATCCCGCGCGCAAGACCAGCGAGGACGCGCTGCTCAAGGACGCCGTCACCGCCTTCCGCGCCCGCGCAAAACTGGTGACCGACGCACTGGGCGGCACCGGCTACAAGCTGGTCAACCTGAACCTCAACACTTCCGGTTTCCCGCAGCCGTACCTGCGCGCGCCGGTCATGATGATGAAGGCCGCGCGTGCCGACGCCGCGCCAACGCCGGATGTCGAAGCCGGCACCAGCCAGGTCAGCGTCGCAGCAGACGGTGTCATCGAAGTCGCTATCCCTTGATGCACGCGGCGGCAGCCGGTGGCTGCCGCTCTTTCCCTCGCACGCTCCCACTTTTTCCGGCCATCCCGTGGCCCCTTCCCCATCAGCGCGCCCCCTGTCTCCTACGCCTCAGGGCGATTCGACCGATTTCCACGCTGGCCGGAATACATAGAATTGTCCCCGGCAACACTCACCCTCAACACGCACCTAAGGCCGCCTGATCCACAGGGCACGGCCGTGCACAGCTAATGATTCAAGGAAGAATCCGATCATGCCTTTTCAAGCTCAACCCCTCATTCCGGTCGACATGACCACCCGCACGTTACGCAGCACGTTCGCACTGGACCTACTGACCCAAGTGGCCGAAAAACTCGCGCCAGATTCTTTCGCCCTGAAGATGAGCAACGTCTTCGGCAACGACATCCCGCCTCACCGCTACACGAATCTGCAGGACAAGCTGCTGGCGGGTGAAATACACCACCCTGAGGTCCTCCTCTCCCGGGATATGGGCTTCGAAGCGGACTACGACAACCGCGAGCGGGTCATCCGCGTCGATTGGGCTTTCTTCGCTCGCACGACCGCCTATCCGCAGCACTACTGGTGGTTGTTGACGGCACTGCTCCACGAATTCGGTCACCACATCGACAACGTCCTGCGCCGGGAACTGACCGATGAGCACGCGCCAGTGGCAACCGATGCGCCGTTCGAAGAGGGTCATCTGTTTACTTTGTGGTTGACCGAAACAGCCTCCCCGTCGCGAGACGACATGACCTTCGCCACGTATGCCGAAGAGGCCTCCACCGAGCGTCAATACGCGATTTCCTGGAAGCAAGCCTGCGAAGCCATTCGCGACTATCTGGCCTCGACCGATCTGCGCTTCGAGCCATCGCACGCCCATTCTGATCGTGAGGCGTTCGAAGCGGGCACTGACACCAAAGGCAGCACTCACCAGACGATCGAATGGGTGCTGCAGGACTTCAAGCTCAGCCGAATGGAAATCGACGCCGTTTACTTCGGCAACTGGTTACGGGATTACTCTCAGGTTGTTGATCCCAAGATCACCCGCGCGGCGGACATGCCGGGCGAATTCCCGGCGACGCTGTCGCGCGACGCCTGGACCCGTCTGGTCGACGTGCTGGCGGCCAAAAAATTCATCGACCTGCGGATGCGCTACCCGAACGAAATGAAGGTCACGCCGGAGAAGCTGGGTGTCTATCGGCCGACGGAGCACATCGACAATCCGTTGGTCATCAATCCGCCGTTCCCGGACCCGAAAGTGCGTGATCCGGACTTTGAAGCCTGGGTGCTGCCCGGCGACCCATCCCTGGGTGCCGAGCTCGCCACGTCGATGAAGCGCTACATCGGTAATGCGGTCGGCTACATGGAACAGGAGCTGCGGCTGGCCATGAAACACGGCCGTTCCCTCGACGGCCTGCGCAGTTTCGGCGCCGCACTGCATGTGGTCGAAGACTTGTTCGCCCATTCGAACTTCGTGGAGCTGAGCCTGATCAAGGCCGGGCATGTCAGGGTTCTGCCGTGGACAACGCCTGTTCACGTCAAATGGAATCTGCCCCTGGTCACAGGCACGTTCGGGGCCACCGACGTGGTCGCCAGTCTGGCAGGCCCCCTGGGCAAGATCCTCTTCTCCACCGAAGAGCTGCAGTTTGAAATCTCCCAGCCGGGTTATCGCTCGGACCGGGACAAAGTGATGCTGATACTGCTGAGCGAGCATCCCGAACAGGCTTACTTCACTGCATTCAACGCGCTGCTCACGGCCAGGGACGGCATGGTGACGCTCGCTCAGGCGGTCGGTGTGGATACGCTCAGGCTCTACCGCTGGCTGCTCAACACCCCGGCAGCCATTTTGATCAATGCTTACAACAGCGCGGCGCAAGGTGTTCTGACCTGGATCGGCAACAGCGTCGACGATGCACAAACGCTGCTGGGCAGCGATCCAAACGAAGATCCAGACATCGAGCCCACCCACTCACAACTCTCCAAGGATCACGCTGAACACCCGCTTCACGATCTGGCGGCGCTGCTTGCCACCGAAGCCGTGCGCAGGGTCGCCCGGTCAATGGTCGATTACTGGGAGGGCAAACCTGGCGCAGACCCGGTCGCTGTGGCATCGGCCTTCTTTTGCCACCCGGCCGACAGCGAGTGGCAATACCCGATCGTCAACGCATGGGCCGCCAGCAATCCGGCGGAAGTGGCGCGCAGTGAATCAAAGAGTGAGCTGGACAGAACCCAGCAGTTGGCGATCGACGAGCTCCGCGCCATTCAGAACACGCTCATCAAGGACAGTCAGAACTACCTGAATGAGGTGCTAAACACCAAGCTGCCAGCGCCGTCACGCCTTCAGCGGTATCTGGAGGAAGGGTTCATGAAGCTGGCGTCCGAAACCACGTGGTGGAAAGACCTGCAGCAAATCATCAAGTAATAAGCTTATGAATTTCCGAGGCTTGTTGCCCGAGTGAGCCGTGCGGCATTCTTGGCTGTCTATCATCCTGTCGATGAATTCAGGCATGAGTGCCGCACTTAATGAGGTTCACATGGACACATCCTTCAAACCCCTGCTCCTGGCAGCGGCCATGGCACTTTGCGTTCCTTCGGTCCAGGCGGCCAGCACCCTCGTGTATTGCTCGGAAGCCAGCCCTGCCGGTTTCGATCCCAGCCAGTACACCAGCGGCACCGAGTTCGATGCGTCAGCAGAGACCGTCTTCAATCGCCTGACCCAGTTCAAGCGCGGCGGCACTGACGTCGAGCCTGGCCTGGCAACCCAATGGGACGTGTCCGACGACGGCTTGACCTACACCTTTCACTTGCGGCCTGGCGTGAAATTCCACACCACGGACTATTTCAAACCGACCCGCGACTTCAACGCCGATGACGTGCTGTTCACCTTCAACCGCCTGCTGAACCCGGATGACCCGTTCCGCAAGGCGTACCCGTCCGAGTCGCCGTACTTCACTGACATGGGCATGAACACCACCATCAAGCAGGTCGAAAAGGTCGACGATCAGACCGTCCGCTTCAAGCTGAACAACATTGATGCCGCGTTCATCCAGAATCTGGCGATGAGCTTCGCCTCGATTCAATCGGCTGAATATGCGGCACAACTGATCAAGCAGGGCAAGGCTGGCGACATCAACCTGAAGCCGATCGGTACAGGGCCGTTCGTGTTCAAGCGCTATCAGAAAGACGCGCAGATCCGTTACGTCGGCAACACGGAATACTGGAAGCCGGAGGACGTGAAGCTCGACAACCTGATCTTCTCGATCAATACCGACGCCGCCACCCGCCTGCAGAAACTCAAGACCGGCGAATGCCAGATCAGCGGGTATCCGCGCCCGCAGGACATCGAAGAAGCGCAGAAGGACCCGAACCTCAAGGTGCTGAGCCAGGCCGGTTTCAACCTGGGCTTTCTGGCGTACAACGTGACTCATCCCCCGCTCGATCAACTGAAGGTGCGTCAGGCGCTGGACATGGCCATCGACAAGCCGGCCATCATCAAGGC
>LIDZ01014710.1_pt11 | contig 13300 bp, 11 predicted proteins | sample 644651 | NCBI WGS metagenome assembly LIDZ01 (sample SAMN03856242, study PRJNA289617) | food metagenome | isolation source: wine grapes on drying loft during traditional withering process | host: Vitis vinifera cv. Corvina | place: Italy: Gargagnago di S. Ambrogio di Valpolicella | collected 2014-01
CCTACTTCATCTGACGGATAGTCAAAATAATGCACATCAAGGCGTATGAAAGCTATACCGTACTCCAAAAATTCTCTTGTTACAATAAGTTACATAGAAGAGTGGCGGATGGCTGCAATAACAATAAAGCTGTCTGCCGGGAAGAGAGGCCCATATGGAGAACTATACGCTGAAGAGCAAAGAACTGCCGTTGGATTCCTCCTATGATGTCATTGTAATCGGAGGAGGACCGGCGGGTTGTACTGCAGCAGCCGCGGCGGCAAGAGAAGGAGCGCGGACGCTGCTGATCGAAGCGACTGGCAGTCTTGGTGGAATGGGAACGTCCGGGCTAGTGCCTGCCTGGTGCCCGTTCTCTGACAAGCAGAAGATGATCTACCGGGGACTTGCGGCGAAGGTGTTCGATACATTGAAGGCACAGATGCCGCATGTGAAAGAGGATGCGATGGATTGGGTGCCGATCGATCCGGAGAAACTCAAAAGAGTTTATGACGATCTTGTAACGGAGGCAGGCGCTCATGTCTTGTTCCTGAGCATGCTAGCGGATGTGGAGAGAGATGCTGAAGGCAATATCACGGCACTCATTATCCTGAATAAGGGCGGATTGCAGGCGTTCCGGGCAGCGGTTTATGTCGACTGTACAGGTGATGGTGATGTTGCTGCATGGGCGGGCGCCGACTACCGCAAGGGAGATGAAGTTACCGGCGAGCTTCAGCCAGCCACCCATTGCTTCATCCTTGGCAATGTGGATGATTACGCCTATTTGAATGGTCCAAATTTGCATGCGGACAACTTGGAAAGCCCGATACATGAAGTCGTCCGGTCAGGGAATTACCCGGGGATTCCGGATACCCATCTGTGCAACAATATGGTCGCTCCGCGCGCCGTAGGCTTCAATGCCGGTCATCTCTGGGGAATCGACAACACCAATGCATTCTCGGTATCAGAAGCGCTGATTCAGGGCCGCAAGATGGCGGCGGACTACCGGGATATGCTCGCGGCTGTCCAGCCCGCTGCCTTTGGCAATGCATTTGTCATGAGTACAGGCACACTGATTGGAACGCGTGAATCACGGCGAATTATCGGTGACTACGTCCTGACGGCGGAAGACTACATTTCCCGCAGAAGCTTTAGCGACGAGATCTGCCGCAACAGCTACTTTATCGATGTACACGGCACACAGACAGAGCAGCAGAGCGGCGAAGGTTCCGGCTTGTCCATAACGCTTTACGGGCCGGGAGAATCGCATGGGATACCATACCGCTGCCTTACACCACGCGGGCTGCGCAATGTGCTGGTAGCCGGCCGTTCCATCTCCTGTGATCGCAGGGTACTGGGCAGCGTTCGGGTAATGCCAGTCTGTCTGGCCATGGGAGAAGCAGCAGGGTTGGCCGCAGCACTGGCCGCCAGACACACCGGCGGTGACGTTCATGCTGTCAATGTTGAACTGCTGCGCGGGCGTTTGCGGGAAGAAGGCGCATATTTACCAGAATTACAGGCCAAGTCTGTGGGGAGCGAACACAATGAGTGAACATGCAATGATCCAGAAAACGGCCGAAGCGCCACCCAAAATATTCTGGACACGAAAAAAGCGGGAGCAATTGGCCGGTTGGATTTTTATCGCACCTGAAGTTATCGGCATGCTGGTTATCGCGGTGTTTCCGCTTGTGTTCAGTCTGGTGCTAAGCCTGACCGAGTGGAATCTGGTGGGGGGATTATCCGCCATCCACTTTATCGGATTGGATAACTATATCAATCTGTTTCATGATAATCGCTTTATTCAGGGGCTGAAGAACAATGTGCTGTTCACGGTGGGTACGGTGCCGCTGACGATGCTGCTGGGCATTATTTTCTCTGCGGTTATCCACAAGAAGCTGTATGCAAAAGCATATTTTAAAGTGGCTTTTTTTGTACCTTACATCTGTTCGACAGTGGCAATTGCCGCAGTGTGGCAGGCACTTTATCATCCTTCTAAAGGACCTTTCAACCAAATTCTTATGCAGATCGGTATTTCCGATCCGCCGCGCTGGCTGGTAGATACCAGCTACTCGCTGATTGCGATTATGATTATTTATGTCTGGCAGCTCTTAGGCTATCAGATCATTATCTTTTTGGCTGGAATGACGAATATTCCGGAAGAATTGTATGAGGCCGCAACGATAGATGGCGCAAACGGCCTTCAGCAGTTTCGGCGGATTACGATGCCGCTGCTTGGACCGACCACTTTTTTCCTAGCCATCACAAGCACGATCTCATCATTCAAAATCTTCGATATGATCAAGTTCCTGACGGACGGCGGACCCAATTATTCCAGTACGGTAATCGTGTACCAAATCTATGAGGAAGGATTCGAGCACTTTAAAATGGGTTACGCCTCGGCCATGTCCTGGGTGCTGTTCCTCATCATCATGCTCGTAACGTCCATTACCTGGATTACACAGAATCGGAAAGTCCATTATTAGTCCCGACGAAAGGAACACATGCAATGACTAAGAGAAAATTAAAGACTGGCAGCGTTATTTTGACTATCCTGTTCGCCGTTATCTCGTTATTCTTTCTTCTGCCGCTAATTTGGATGCTGTCTGCCGCCTCCAAAACGGAGCAGGATGTCTGGACCTTCCCCATCCAATGGATTCCGGAGAATTGGAACTTTATCAACAATTTCAAGACCGTGTGGATGGGAGATATATCTTTTGGTTTATTTTATATGAATTCCATCAAAATAGCGGTTATTTCAACATTGGCTACGATTGTCATTTCCGCCATGGCTGGTTATGCGCTGTCCAAACTGAATTTTAAAGGCAGGGGCATGGTCTTTACCCTAATGCTTGCCTTCATGATGATTCCAGAGCAGGCGACGCTAGTTCCACGTTATATCATGATCAAAGAGCTGGGGCTGTACGATTCCCATGCCGCGTTGATTCTGATGGGCATGTTCTCCAGTTATTTCACGTTTCTGCTGCGTCAGTTCATGGTTGGCATCCATAATGACTTATTAGAGGCCGCCGAGCTTGACGGTGCCGGATTCTTCCGTGTATTCTGGAGCGTTGTGCTGCCACTCAGCCAGCCCATACTGGCTACGGTGGGCATTATCAAATTCATCTGGACCTGGAACGATTATCAGGGACCGCTGATTATGCTTAATTCGACGAAACTGTATACGATTCCGCTGGGCATGCAGTTTTTTAAAGAAGAGTTTGGCACTCAGATTTCGGTCATGATGATGGCTTCCGTCGCGGCGATTGTTCCGCTGCTTATCCTGTTCCTCGCGTTGCAGAAGCAGGTTATTGAAGGAATATCGATTGGCGGAGTCAAAGGCTAGCAAATATCCGCCAAAGATGAAATTGAAGTTCCAAAGGTCAAAAATGTGTACGCGTACACCGCAATACTGTACACGGTGTACGCCAGATTTAGATAGTATAATGAGCCTGCAGCAACCAATACAAGGGGGTATTGCTTTGAAGAAATTATCATTATTGTTAGTCAGCTTGATCATGGTTCTCTCCGTCACTGCGTGCGGAGGAAACAACGGCAATAATTCTGCCGCAACAAATGGGTCGGCCGATCCGGCTGCCACTGAAGGCGGCAATGCCGACCAACCAGCAGGTAAAGCGAAGATCAAATTCTATACGTACAAATCCGACAAGCCGGAAGAGGCGATCTTTCAAGCAGTTGAGGCGTATAACAAAGCCCAGGATAAGGTGGAAGTGGAATATGTTTCGCTGGTTCAGAACAGCGACAGCACCGAGTTCATGAAGAAGCTGGATATTATGGTTGCCGGCGGAGAAGTGGTCGATGTATTCATGACCGGTAATGAGGATGAATTGATGGAACGCGCTTCCCGCGGAGTTGTGGAACCGCTTAACTCTTATTTTGAGAAAGAGGGAGTTACGCCGGAGGATGAGTATTTCAAGGTCTTGAAGCTGGATGATAAAGTATACGGCCTTATGCCTAGCTCCACGCAGTGGTTCACGATCTTCAACAAGAATTACTTGGAAGAAGCCAAACTTACGCTGCCTGAAATGGGCTGGACTTGGGACGACTTCCGTGATTATGCCAAGAAGTTGACTACGAAAGAACATTACGGAACGTATTTTCATACTTGGGGAGAATATGCGGATATCATCGCTTATACGGAGCGCCCGCATCCACAGCTTGATGCTGATTTGAAGCCGATTTTTAATGATCCGTCTTTTGAGTACTTTTTTAATCTTCGCCGCGTTATGGAGCAAGAAGACAAGAGCGTAGAACCTTATGCAGATGTGCTCGCTTCCAACTATCATGTGCTGCAGCAGTTTTTTGCCGGCAAAGCAGCTATGTTGGCTGTACCTAGCTATGCAGTTAGAGCAACTCTGAATCTGGAGAAATTCCCGCATGACTTCCAGACGATGTATGCTCCTCTGCCGCGCTCTGTAGATTCAAAAGATATCGGTATGACGAACATCGCTGGTGGTGGATTGGCCATGGGCGCGAAATCGGAGAATAAGGAAGCCGCGTATGATTTCATCAGATGGATGTCCAAAGAATCGTATAAATATACGAAAGAAATTCCAGCCTTTAAAGGTGTGGACGGAGCAGCATTGGTGAAGGAATTTTTCGGAGAAAATGAGAATTTGATCGATACGGTTTCTTTATCCAAAACACTGTTCGATACCCGTATTAAAATGCCGGATACTTTCAGTGTGCCTTATGGCAGTGAGTTGAAAACGATTGTAGAGAATGGTTTTACCAGCTATATGCTGGATAACCGCAAGTTTGATGAGGTTAAGCAAGAAATGACGACGGAAGTTGAAAAGGTTGTAGAGTCCAATAAATAAAGTTATAACTTGATACTGGTAGCAGCGATATGGATTATAATAGGGACGTTAATTCTATACTTCAGGACAAGGATGGATACATTATGAAATGGTTAAGCCGTTTTTCTTTCCATCGTAGACTGCAGTTCTCGTTCCTGATCCTTATTCTGCTGCCTTTTATCGTAGTAACCTTCTGGTCGTACACTTCTGTAAGACAAAATGTGAGTGATAAAATCACACGTTCCAATGAAGAGACCCTTACGGTTATCGCTAATCAAATTGAAAAAACGGTTGACAGCATCTCTTTTGTCTCTGTTTATTTCTCTGAGACTTATGATCCAGATGTGCTGGAAAGCTTGCGATATTTAAAAGATGCGAAGAATTTTGGGAATTATGAAGTGTATAGCCACTATGCCAAGCTGAAGTCCATGGCTAATATTCTGTCCGTGCAGTCCTTGGATGCAGACTTGAAGATTATGATGGTTAACCGCGAGAATAAGATCATTATGGGCAATTTGGATCTTCCCGTCTTCTCGGCGATGCCGGAGCGGTTTCTGCAAGAGAGCAGTAAGCTTGACGAGAGTGAAAAGACGGTTCTGCAGTGGTTTCCCGTCGGCGTTGTCAATTCCGCTCCAGAATATTATTATGCTGCGCGTTTCATTACCGACCCACGGAATCATGAGCAGCTGGCGACGCTGTTCATCGGGATTCCCAATCATTATTTTCAAAATTTGCTGGATACGCGCAACCCAGCCAATACTCTCTCACTGCATGATCAGCAGGGAAGAATGATCGCGGTCAAGGGAGAGCACGAATCACCGGCTGTGGCAGATATGCTGGTGAGCGAGGTTCAGATTCCGAAGGTGGGCTGGCTGCTGTCCAGTCAAACTCCGCGCAGTTCCATTGACAGCCATATCAACAGTGAGTTTCTGGTGTCCACATCATTGGTGGGTCTGTTCTTCCTGGCATTTCTGATTCTGTCTATGCTGTGGGCTGGATATATGAATAAACCGATCAGCCTGCTGCGCACGAGCATCAAGCAGTACGTTGGCGGCAATCGCGATGTGCGTATACCGGTCAAGGGCAAGGATGAAGTAGCTGTTCTGTCCGCCGCCTTCAACCAGATGCTGGATGATATCAATCAGCTTCTGCAGCAGGTGGAGAGTGAGCAGGAGGTCAAGAGGGTGCTTGAGCTTCAGGCACTGGCAGCACAGATCCGGCCGCATTTTCTGCTGAATACTCTGAATTCCATCAAAGTGGATTTGCTGCTTGCCGGAGACCATTCCCATGGCTCAATGATTGACTCTTTGATGAAGCTGCTGCGGGTGTATGTTCATGTCGACAAGCCGCTTGAACTAGCCGAGGAGTGTAAGGTGCTGGGAAGTTATGTGGAAGTGATGCAAATCCGTAACCGGCTGGATATTAGCTTTGATTGCTTGCTGGGTTCGGCGACGGAATCCATCATGCTGCCAAGACTATTGCTGCAGCCTGTGGTTGAGAATGCAATCAGTCATGGGTTCTCTGCCCGTCCCACACACCCGGTTATTACATTGGAAGCTACACTTGTGAACGATATGCTAGAAATTAGAATTGCTGATAATGGCCGGGGAATGACAGAGGACAAGATCAATCGCCTGAACCGTCGGCTGCTTGGACCGGAGGATGAGACGCAGTGGCCTGATAAGGGTGTAGGTCTTATTAATACGGCACGGCGACTGCAGGTGCTGTACGGTTATCGGGCGCGTCTAAGCGCAGAAGCACGCACTGGCGGGGGCATGATCTTTACACTCTGCATTCCGGTGACGAATGTCAAGGAGGTGGTTCCCTATGATGACTTTAATGCTGATCGATGATGATGTTCCCATGCTGGAATATGTAGAATATTTGTTGCAGCCGCTTGGGCTGGATCTGTTGCTTGTCGCCTCAGCATCCAGCAGCGAACAGGCACTGGAGCAGTTTCATATCGAACTTCCCGACCTGGTGATCATCGATATTGGATTGCCCGGCATGGACGGTCTGGAACTGGCAGATGCCTTCCGCATTACGAAACCGGAGGTACGTCTTATTTTTTTGACCTGCTATGAGGATTTTCATTATACGAAGCGGGCCTTCCAGTTGGAAGCTGATGATTATCTCATCAAGGACGAGTTATCTCCCGAACAGCTTAAGGCCAGTCTTTGCAAGGCGATCAGCCGTTTTCAAAGTCATGAAGAATTGCTGGAGCGGTATTTGTTCCGGCAGGCGATTGAGCGCAATAAGGAGGTACTGAAGCAGAGCTTCCTGAAACAGCTGCTGTCTGGTGCGGATTGGGAGAACACGCTTCAGTTTGGCGAACGTTTGGGAATATCCTGGAAGCTTCCTTTTTTTCGTCAAGGCTTTATCCATATCGACGCGGCTTCGGTAATTGAGCGTTACCGATATAAAGATATGCCGCTGATTCATTTTGCCGTGAACAATATTGCTATGGAATTGTCAGCCGGACTGACCTCCATAACGCCAATTATGACCAAAGACGCCGACATTTTTTTAGTCTGGAATGTTGCAGGTCCCGGATATCTGGATAACGAACTGGCTCAATTTATGGAATCGGTGCGGGAAAAGGCAGAGCAATATCTGAAGATCTCTGTGCGCGGTTTCTATTCGGAGGAAGTGGTGCCGGTCCGGGAGTTCGATACCTTGTATAAGATATTGACGGAAGCTCACGATTCGAACTTTTACACCTTGACCAAGCCGGTGGCCGCTATAGAATCCCACAGCCATTTCCAACAAACAACGGAATGGAGAGGGGATAAAGAGCGGGGTATGCTGGTACTATCGCTGGAGGAATACAATGCCGCATGGATTGATCTGGCCATAAATCCCTGGGTTCAACATGTCTCCTCGGAGATGCTGCTGCCCCGTCTGGTGAAGGAGATCTGCGGCAACTTTGTCCGCCAAATGGCTTTTGAGGTCAATGGATCTGCGGAGGACAATTTCTTCATCCATCTGGAACAAACCGTCCATATCGATGAGGTCGCCCGACTGACCAAACGGGAACTGCGGAATTTGTGGGGGCAGCATACGATTGCGCCAATCCTTTCTCAGGAGAAGGATATGAGGCTACAGGTTGTTGATCGTTTTCTTGCGGAGCATGTCGACCAGATAGTGACTTCAGTCGATATGGCGGAACATCTGCATCTGAATGCCAGCTATTTCTCCAGATATTTCAAAAAGTTGGCGGGCATCAATTTCACCGATTACGTGAATCAGTACAAAATGAATATGGCGATTACGATGCTGGGGCGCCGTAACGAAACCGTCGAGAATGTTGCCTATACCCTTGGCTTCTCTGACCGCGCCTATTTTTCCAAGGTGTTCAAGAAGTACAGCGGGAAAAGCCCCAGCGAATACAAGATCTACCCCGTAGAAAATGACAGCCCGGGGGAATGAAAAGTTGTCCGAAATTTGCGTTTTAGGGGGAAAAACATGAGTAGAAATACACTGAGATTACCGGCGGAAGAACTGGTTATTTCGATGGAAGTAGATGTGTTGGTTGCTGGCGGTGGGCCTGCTGGCGTTGCCGCGGCCATTTCGGCGGCAAGGTCCGGTGCGCGGACCCTGCTGATTGAGCAGCGTGGTTTCCTGGGCGGAATGGGCACCGTCGCCCTTGTACCTGCTTTCTGTCCTTACAGTGATGGGGAGAAGGCGATTATACGGGGGATAGGGCTGGAACTGCTGGAGCGCATGAAATTGCAATGTGAGCCCGCATTCCAAGAACGTTTTGGTGCTGAACTGGATTGGGTTCCTATCGATCCGGAGGTTTTGAAGCGGGTGTATGACGAAGCCGTAACAGAGAGTGGAGCGGAGGTGCTGCTGCACACGATCGCAAGCCAGACTGTGATGGACGAAGGCGGGCGCAGAGTCGAGGGAATCGTTGTTGTTAACAAATCTGGCCGAAGTGTCATTAAGGCCAAAACGGTGATCGATACAACCGGTGATGCCGATCTCGCGGCTTTGGCAGGCGCGCCGTTTCATAAAGGCGGGGAAGCAGGCGAGCTGCAAGCTGCCACCATGTGTTATTTGCTGGCCCATGTGGATCGGCCCCGGTTTGAGCAGTATTTAATTGAAAGCGGTGACACTGAGCAAATTCACCATGCGGTCCAAAAAGCCCAGGCTGAAGGGAATCTGCCACAAGGCCGGGATTCGGTCTCTGGGTTGGCCTGGGTCGCCGATTATCTGGTCGGGGTAAACTTTGGCCATGTGTTCGGTATTGACGGTTCCAGAGCAGAGGACTTGACTCGAGGAGCCCTTGAAGGGCGTCAATTGGTTAAACGTCAATTAGATTTCTTTCGGGCATATGTTCCTGGATTTGAACAAGCCCATCTGGTGTCTACCGGAGAGCAAATTGGTATCCGTGAAACAAGACGGATTGTCGGCGATTACGTCCTGACACAGGAAGACTTCATGAATACGACTTCATTTACGGATGATATCGCGCGCAATGCTTATTTCATCGATATTCATATGGCACGCAGCAGCGGTGCAATGCATATTCATCATCTGCCTCCAGGTCAATCTCATGGGGTGCCTTATCGCTGCATGCTGCCGCTTGGTTTGGATAACTTGTGGGTTGCAGGACGCGCTGCCTCCTCAGACCGAGTCGTGCAGGGATCGCTGCGGGTGATGCCCAATTGCTTTGCGATGGGACAGGCGGCAGGGTTGGCGGCAGCCATGGCGTCCGGAGCGGATAGCCAGAGCCGGAAAGTGGATATAGCAGAGCTTCAACGTGAGCTGATTCGGCAGGGAGCCTGGCTGGGCGAGGCTTTGTCAACGCTGTAACTAATTTGGGGAGAGTGATTTAGAATGAATAGAAAAGGAAAGTCGGGCAGAATGAACCTATCCCTGCTGGCTATGATAGCTTTTCTGCTGTTCAGTCTGGTTTCAGGGACGCTTGGTCCGGTTGCAGAAGCCGCAGGCACCACTTATTACGTCGATTCCTCGCTTGGCAGCGACAGTGCCTCAGGTACGAGTGAAATCACAGCATGGAAAACACTGAGCAAGGTGAATAGCGTTACATTTGGCCCCGGCGACCGCATTCTGCTAAAAGCGGGAGGAGTGTGGAGCAATCAGTATCTTGATTTACTGGGCTCTGGTACGGAAGGAAGCCCGATTACAGTGGACCGTTACGGGACAGGCTCCAAGCCGGTGATTCATTTCGGCAATACATCCGTAAACGGTGAAGGTTTCGGGATTCGCCTGCGCAATGTATCTTATTGGGAGATCAACAATCTGGAAATTACAAGTGGCCAACAGGCGACGGATATGAGAAGAAGCGGTGTCCTTGTGGTCGGAGAAGGAACAGGAGCGGGGAACTTTCGGCATATTTATATCAAAAACCTCAATATCCACGATATTTTTGGTACCGACCGCAGAACAGGCGGCATCAATATTTATGCCAGGGGCGCGAACACGGCTCCGGAAAGCACCTGGGATGGCATTCTGATCGAAAACAACACTATAATAAACGTGGCAGATACGGGTATCCAGACGATGACGGACGCTTTTTCTAACAGCGCCTGGACACATAAATTCGATGCTTTCCGGAATGTGGTTATCCGGGGCAATGATGTGGAACAAATACACCGTGACGGTATTCTGGTCAGAGCCAGCGTATCGCCGCTGATCGAATACAATACGACGAAATCTATCGGGGAAGCCTGCAACGTGGATACCTCCATTGTCAGCTATCTGGATCATATTGCCGTGGTCGCAGCGCAGTGGGCCTACTATACAACCGGCGCGGTGTTCCAGTATAACGAGGCTTCTGACACTCGGAAGCTGGAGGGTGACGGCCAGCCATGGGATTTTGATGTCGAGGTGCGCGGGAGCATCTATCAATACAATTACAGCCACGACAATCAGGGTGGCACGTTGCTGGTCATGAACAACACAGATAATAATATCTTCCGCTACAATATCAGCCAGAATGATCTGGATGGCAACGGGGCGTTCAATTTAATCAGCGGTGGCGGAAATCTGTATGTCTACAACAACGTTATCTACCGTTCGGGAACGCAGAACCGGGCGCTTACTCATGCCAGCAATACAGGGATGGCCTATTATTCGAACAATATCTTTTATAACGGTGCGAGCGGACAATATACGAACAGTCCCCGAATGACATATGACCATAACAGCTTCTACGGACTCAATTCTAGCGTTCCAAGCGATCCTTACAAAATTGTTGGCGATCCCAAATTCGTCAGTCCCAACACGGCGACAAGCCTCAATTCAGCGGATGGATACAAGCTTTCTTCGTCGTCACCGCTAATCAATACCGGTGTGGCGGTTGCAACGAACGGTGGCCTTGACTATTTCGGCAATACGCTCTATAACGGCGTGCCGGATATTGGGGCATTCGAATTCCAGGGCACGGTTCCGCAGCCGGTGACGCTGTTCCAGGATAATTTCGAGGATAATGACTATAGCGGCTGGACGACTTCTGGAGGTACCTGGAGTGTGGCGGACGACGGCTCGAAGGCGCTGTCCCAGAGCTTGGCGTCGGGTGAAGCGCTGGCCTTTGCCGGTGACGCCTCCTGGAGAGATTATACGTATTCTGCCAGACTTAAACTGCTGACTGCTTCCGGCAATGTGGGCCTGGTGTTCCGCTACGCAGATGCCTCCAATTATTATATGTTCCGATTGAACGATGCGGGGGACAAGGCGGAATTATACAAAAAAACCGCCGGCACCTTGACGATGGTAAGTAGTGCCAGTGCTGTCGTTACTCCCGGCCAGTGGACCGATGTGTCGGTGGCGGTCAACGGCAATATAATCACAGCGTTTGTTGGAGGTGTCCAATTGATTCAGTGGACGGATACGGCGGTCCAGCCAGCTGGAGGAAAAATAGGCATCCGAATGCATACAAGCACTGCTCGGATAGACGATGTGAAGGTTATCCAGTAATCTGTGAATTGAACGGAAGATGAATTTTTGAAGAACCTTTATTCAGTTCTTTGCTATCTATTTCAGCAATATAGTTGCTTTTATGACCGATGTTCCTTTAAAATAAATTATTGAGTATTTAAATTAAAGGTGTCGGGAGATGGAATGAAGATGAATGTCAAAATTACCCGCAATGCGGCTAAAGTGATAAAGAAACAGATGGAACTTGAAGGAAACAGCGAATTGAAGCTGCGCGTCACGATTACGCATGCTCATGGTGATCATGCCCACTACGGTCTTGATTTGGACACGCCTAAGAAGAATGATGTAGTAGTCTCCACAGATAAGGAAATCGATGTTATTCTAGATCCGAATCAACCTTTACTTGACGGCGTAAAGATCGATTACCTCTACTTGCCGGAGGAAGGTTTTGTTATTACTAATCCGTCTAAAGGGAATAACGGCGACCACTAACATGGCTAATGATATTCAAGTTTGTGATGAATGTAATTTCATGAGTATGAAGAGCATCTTGCCGAAGCTGCGCAAGATGGCGCCTGACGCCGAGATCAAGATCGGCTGTAAGTCATACTGCGGCCCATGCGGCAAACGGGCTTTCGTGTTTATTAACGGCCGTTATATCAGTGCTCCAACTGAGGATGAAGTGCTGAAGAAAGTGGAAGCTTTCGTCAAGCATCCAGCTGTTCAGAAATAATTATATATGTAAGCCCTACTTAAGATTAGGTCACTTCACCTCTGCACAGCTTTGTGCGGAGGTGTTTTGCGTGTGTAGGAGTAGGTCCGCTTTTGGATAGAACGGATCCGCATGGTATAATTAATAGATTGGGTAAAAATCAGTTACACACAGGAGGAAATGGAATCTTATGAAGCATATTACCGATGGGAAGATTTTGAACAATGGGATTAACATGCCTTGGTTTGGACTGGGTACCTTTAGAGCGGCGGGGACAGAAGTAGCAAATGCAGTATCCACCGCACTTGAGATAGGGTACCGGAGTATTGATACCGCTGCGGTATATGGCAATGAAGAGGAAGTTGGTCAGTCCATTGCCGCGAGCGGTGTGGCCCGTGACAGTCTTTTCGTCACTACTAAGGTTTGGAATGAAGATCAAGGGTTCGATACGACACTACGCGCTTTCGAGACTAGCAGCAAGAAGCTGGGACTTGATTTTATTGATCTGTATTTAATTCATTGGCCGGGTAAAGACAAATATAAGGAAACCTGGCGTGCGCTGGAGCGTCTTCATTCAGAAGGTCGAGTCCGGGCTATCGGCGTCAGTAACTTTCAGATTCACCATCTAGAGGAGCTATTAAAGGACAGCAGCACTGTGCCAGCGGTTAATCAGGTAGAGCTGCATCCTCGCTTTATCCAGAAGGAATTGCATGAATACTGTGCACAACATAATATACAGATCGAAGCTTGGGCTCCGCTCATGAAAGGCAGACTTCAAGAGAATGAACTGCTGATAGAGATTGCCCAAAAATACGGCAAAACGGTTGCACAGGTTATTTTACGCTGGGGGCTTCAGAATGAGATTGTCATTATTCCGAAATCAGTTACA
>LIDZ01006551.1_pt1 | contig 13298 bp, 17 predicted proteins | sample 644651 | NCBI WGS metagenome assembly LIDZ01 (sample SAMN03856242, study PRJNA289617) | food metagenome | isolation source: wine grapes on drying loft during traditional withering process | host: Vitis vinifera cv. Corvina | place: Italy: Gargagnago di S. Ambrogio di Valpolicella | collected 2014-01
CTAAAGCACGTGTGCTCTGAGACGGTTATTAATTAAGCTGTTGAATCTGTATTCCACATAAATGCTGACATGAGTAACCGGGTAATGACGACGCTCGAGCAGATGGCACCCAGCGTAGAAGTCTATTCAATTGATGAAGCGTTCCTGGACCTGACCGGTGTACGCAACTGCATGGTGCTGGAAAACTTCGGGCGCGAAGTGCGTGAGACGATCAAACGCAACACGCACCTGACCGTGGGGGTTGGCATCGCCCAGACCAAAACGCTGGCTAAGCTGGCAAACCACGCCGCCAAGAAGTGGAAGCAGACTGGCGGAGTCGTCGACCTGTCGAATATCGACCGGCAGCGAAAGCTGATGGCGCTTGTGCCTGTTGAGGATATATGGGGAGTAGGGCGTCGTATCAGTAAAAAGCTCAATGCAATGGGCATCACCACGGCCAAAGACCTCACAGAACAGAGCACCTGGATCATCCGCAAACATTTCAACGTCGTGCTTGAGCGCACCGTCAGAGAACTTCGCGGCGAGTCATGTCTGGCGCTTGAGGAATTTGCCCCCACCAAACAGCAGATTGTCTGCTCACGCTCGTTCGGTTCACGTATCACTGAGTACACGGATATGCGTCAGGCGGTGTGCGCGTTTGCCGAGCGTGCCGCTGAGAAACTGAGAAAAGAAAGGCAGTACTGCAGGCAGATAGCGGTTTTTGTCCGGACCAGCCCGCATGCCGACGGAGAGGTGTTTTACGGTAATCAGGCAACCGGCAAGCTGCTGACCCCGTCTAATGATACCCGCGATATTATCCGCGTCGCCATGGATGCGCTTGAACGGATATGGGTGGACGGACATCGTTATATGAAAGCGGGCGTGATGCTGGGTGACTTCTACAGCCAGGGTGTGGCTCAGCTCAGTCTGTTTGATGAATACCGTCCGCAGGCGAATAGCGAGGCTCTGATGCGGGTGGTTGACGGGCTTAATCAGAGTGGCAAGGCCAGTCTGTTTTTTGCGGGGCAGGGTATCCAGAAGTCCTGGTCGATGAAGCGGGATATGCTGTCGCCTGCCTACACAACCCGTGTGTCTGATTTGCCATTGGCCAGATAAGGCTCAAATCATTCTGTAGCAGTACGCCATCCGGATGGATACTCTCCGGCATCTGTCCTGCCAGTAATTATCGAAAGCAAAGCGGATATACCTGTACAAAATTACATATTTTGTATAATTTACGCAAAACAGGTTATTTTCGAATCATACAGTGGGGTTAGTCATGAAACTGAATCTGAGCAGCACAGATTCTAATAGCGATATCGCTGACTATTTCAGCCGTGTAAATCTGCCCTCGCAGCAGGAAACGCTTGGTTCAGTTGTTGCTGAGATCCTCCGTTCAGGTCAGACACTGAATCGCAAAGCTATCTGCTTAAGGCTGATTGTACGTCTTGATAAGGCTTCATCTGATGCAGAAGAACAGCAGTTGCATGCGCTGATTGAGCTTTTGTTCAGCAAATGAGTGTGATTTTACTGCCCACCTTTTCGGTGTCGTGAGACAGGAGACCAGCTGCAGTCATGACAGAACAGGATATGCAATTGCTGCGTGATGTGCTCATCGGGGAAGCGACTCTCGCCATACTCAATGACAACACACGTGTCTCATGGCCGGGCATACTGAACAAGCTGAACAGTTTTCTCAAAACAGAGAGTGATATACACAGGATTGATGCCCTGAAACTGGCAATCAATGATGTCAGCGACGAAATCAAAAGGCGCGATGCACTACAGAGAAGTGCCATGGGAGAATTCACCATGAACTCAACCGACAGTTACGATGACCTGACCTGGCATTGATCGTCTTTTCATATCCCTTTTTGCTGATGACAGTACAGTGCCCTGCGTGCGGTGTCTGCAGAGGTATCCCGACAGGGGGCATGTTCTCTCTGATGACTTAAAGGGAGATGTGTATTGACCTTCTCAGTCCTGTTGTGCTGCGCTGCTGTAGGGTAATTCTGATGGGCCTCAAAGACGCAACGGGATCATCCTGATCGGCTTCCGGCGGTCGCCAGACTTCATTTCATCTGCTGTTCAATGAATTTAAGACAATTGGAGCAGGCTATACTGTCAATAGTGCTATCACGCAGTCACTGAATTGCACGCGTAATGGTGTCAGCTGTTTCAGTATTGTTCCGCGTCGGCATCCTCGGTCATGCCAGCCATTTCATCTGAAGTAATATGCGCTTTCTTTTTCAATTTGTCTCAGGATGGTTTTAGAGATACCCCGTAGCATCATGTAATACTTCCTTTCTGAGAGTGGAAAAACAGCACTCCTCTCATTATCTTCCCTATTTTTTCATGACTGAAAGGTGATTTTCACGATGTGAATTTAACCGATATGTGAGTGTCTGTATGAAAGTACAAATCCGCCTTCTATTATTCAGGCTCGTCAGAATTCATTTTGGGTAGGAATGGGTGCTAACAGGAGTCTGAAAGTTAATCCTAATACTTTTCCTGGTGTGACTTTAACTTATTTTAATCAACAGGTTAAGGGGGTAATTTTGTTTGGCATTTCTGTCGGGCAAACGATTGCATTGAATGTCCTGCAGGATATGAGTAGTAATAATACGCGTCATTAGGAGGGTAGATGTTAATTCTTTTGGGATGAACTGCTTAATACGGAAGGCAGGATATGAAAAGCAAAGAATGCTGTATTGTCGTCATCGGAGACAACAATGTTTTACATTATGGACTATTCAGTCTTATACACACCGCATGCAGAAAAAGAAATCTGACAGTATTATCGTGCGGAAACGGCCTGAAATTCAGCAGTCATGCAGCGAACAGATATCCGGGTCGCTATCATCTCGCCGTTATCTGCCTGGGGTACGATGACTTCTTTCCTGACTGGTTTAGCTTATTTCTCACGCTGGTGCGTAAAACAAACGGTAACGTGCTGGTTTTTTCAGACAGTCAGGCTCTTCTGGACAGCCGGAAAAGAAACCTTCTGAACAGGGTATGCGATATGGAATATGTTCTGGATGTGTCCATGCCTGTTTCCTGCATCTCATTCGTTCTCAAACGCTATCTGGACAGGAAACCTTCAGACAGAGAAAACTGCAGAATAACGCTGCGTGAGCATGCCGTCATTGATGGCTTTCTTAACGGCACAGATGTCAGCCATCATTGCTCAGCACTGGGTATACAAACCAGAACGCTTTACCAGCACCGGAAAAACTGTGCTAATAAGCTGGGCGTCAGAAATCTCAAAGATTTACTCAGGCTGTAACAGCAGGGGAAGTCGCGTGCCCGTCATCAATATTCATAAAATCGACTGGTTCCGGATCCTCACAGACCTGAGCCGTTCCGGTTACTCCCTTCAGGACATCGCAGATGAACTGGATGTGGTTGCCTCCACACTAATCGGGTGGAAGAAAGGGGCCAGCCCCCGTCACCATTCTGGCGAAGCGCTCATTGAACTGTGGTGCCGGGTGACGGAGAAGGGCAGGCATCAGCTGCCCAGAGAAAAATTTGTGCAGAAATTCATTTTTCATTCGTCAGAACGTGCCTGCAGGCATTCAGAAAAATGAATCTGACACGACTCATAGTGCCGGTGACATTCTTACCGGCACAGAGTCTTTACCATGAAACTTGAAAGTGTTGTTAAGTATCACAGCCCGCGCTCCGTTTCGCCTTTCACCCGCCAGTCCTCCCGTTCACCTGATGACATGACCGGCAGCGATGTGATGGCTGCACTGGGTATGACACAGAAACGTGCACCCCTCGGTTATTCTGCCTTCTTTGGCAAAATGCAGCTCAGTCACCATGACAGAGACCGCGCTGTAGGGTTGCTCACTGTGACCGGAATGAAGTCATCAGTGCATTATCCGGCCCTCACTAAATTGCCTGAAGATGAGCGACTGGCGGTCGTTACGGTCATCGCGGGGTATGCCTTTCTCGATTATGCGCGCAGCCCGGATACCGAATCGCCATGTCACGCCTGTCACGGCACGGGCCTTCGTAACGGAAAGTATTGCAGTAAATGTAACGGAAAAGGTGTCGTGCGGGCAGCCTGCAAGGACTGCAAAGGGCGAGGGGAAGCGGTTAACCGTGTGATGACACGATTCCAGGGTGTGCCGGTTTATCAGCCCTGTAAGCGGTGTTCCGGGCGCGGCTTTGAACGTATTCCTTCCGCTGTTGTGTTCAGGGCGGTGTGTCAGGTCACGCAGGCTGTTACGCTGGATACTTGGAACAAAAGCGTGAAGCAGCTGCTGGAGTTTCTGGTCGCCGAGCTGCATCGGGAAGAAGCCTGGGCCGAGAAGATGTTATCGCGCATTACTAAATAGCGAGCGATAATTCATGTAGCGATGTTATAGCTCGCTATTTACTTTTCCATTTTTTGTGTTAGATTGGCTCTAACGATGGGTAAATGACCCTCGAGAGATTTCTATTCAGCCCTGGCATTTTGTCAGGGCTTTTTTTATGTCCGGATGCCGTCACTGTATCCTGCTCATCCACCGGCTCCGGCTATCTTTCTCCTATTCTGCGCGGCAAATCCTGATGAGCAAACTCACAACCGGGGTCGCTTACAGCGTATCCGCAGGCGAAGTTGTCCATGGCGTCCTGACCTTTTTCAGTCCGGAAGAGTGGAGCGCCGTCGGCGTTCTTGCCGGTATCAGCCTTGCGACCATCACCTGCATCATTAACTGGTATTACCGGCGCAAGACGACACTGGCAGAAATCAGGGCATTGCGCTGTACCTGCCAAGAAGAGCCGCGCTGAAAAATGGTCATACCGGCCGCACTGCGTAACAGACTTCTGGCTGCAGCTGGTGCAGGTGCCCTGACTCTGACAATCACGCTGCTGGGCGGTCCGGATGGTCTGGAAGGGCGTCGTTATGTTCCCTATCGGGATGTCGCCGGTGTGCTCACCGTCTGTGATGGTCACACCGGCCCCGATATTGTCAGTAACAAAACCTATTCCGACAGGGAGTGCGACAGCCTGCTACGCGCAGACCTGAAACCCGTTCAGGCAGACGTAGACAGCATGGTCACGGTCCCCCTCAGCGATTATCAGCGCGCCGCACTCTACAGCTTTGCCTATAACACAGGCACTGACGCTTTTTCCCGCTCTTCCCTTCTGAGAAAACTCAACTCAGGCGACACGACGGGTGCCTGCAATGAACTGCGGCGCTGGATCTTTGCCGGTGGCAGGAGGTGGAAAGGGCTAATGAAGCGTCGCGAAACTGAGCGTGCACTTTGCCTGTCGGAGAGCAGCGATGACCTTAAGCCGCGTTAAGTGGGGTGCCGTTACCATCACAGGCCTGCTACTGCTGGTCATCGCGCTAAGCGTCGCCCTGAAGCTTCAGTCCTTATCGAAAGTCGTGATTACTCAGCAGAACAGGCAGTTGGCGCAGCAAAAAGCTGCAGCAGAGATGCTCGCGACTAATGTCCTCAGGGCAACAGCCCTCTTCAGCGACATTGCCCGGGCAACTCAGGATGCAAATCAGGCAGCCGATGAAGAGAGTGAGCGCAGGGTGGTGGTTATTCAAAAGCTGGTCAGGGGTAACAGCTGTGCCACTGAACCTGTGCCTCGTCCTGCTGCTGACCAGCTGCGTGCGCACCGGGACAAAGTACGTACCAGTTCCGCCAGTACCGATACCGGTGAGTCTGCTGGCTGACTGCGCTGTGCCTTTGATTCCTGACCCGTTGACCTGGGGAGACAGCCTGGAGCTGAATGAGCGTCTGCTTAACGCTCTGGAGCAGTGCAACCACGACAAGGCCGCGATCCGGCAAATCGAACGGGAACGGCAGAAATGAACATCCTCAGCTGGCTAAAAGGCCAGTTTATTCATCCTGAAGAAGGGAGTAATGAAATGTCAGAATCAATGAATGACGAAGTTGTTGAACAGTCCGGATTCTCTGCCGAAGCAGCGCAGATGCCCCAATCAGCTGAAGTCAAAGTGGGCGTTCATGATTTTGAAGCTGCGCTGGCGTTTGTTGAAAGTGGGGTTGCTCTGCTGGGCGAAGCCGCAAAGGACGATGTGAAAGCACTGGCGATTAAGTATCTGTGAGCAATGCAGTGCACCTGTCGTGCAAGGCAGCGTGATCATTACATGGAGCATCAGGTATGATTCTCATCTAAATAGCTCAGGATGAGGATAATATGAGAAGGTTCGTCAAAATTTTAGTCATCGCCATTACAGCTCTTGCAGTGCTCGCATTAGCTGTAATGATACTTCTCATATTATCATTCAGGCCTTCGAAAGTTGATGCCGCCCAGGCTGAAGCCTGCCGGCATTATGATAATCAGACCATCATGACTAAGGTTATTCGAGCTAAGACCGGAGATCAGACTGAATGGAAAAGTTTCTCTGACGCTCAGGACGCCGCTGAAAAGAACGGGATTATGATCGATTATGGTCAGATGGTATTCGGGAACGATATCTGGTTAGTCCCTTTTACTCAGCGTAACGGCCAGTCAGCACTTGGGGAATACTTTGGCATGCTGGACTGCACGACAGATAGTGTTGAATTTAGCAAAAAGTGATTTACCACGACTAACAGGTAATCATCATAAGTCGCATTGGTTATTTCGCCTCCTTGGAGTGGCGACAGCTTATGAAAAATTGACCACCGGTCTTACTGACGCCGCTCAACAGGATCATTTCACCCTCCGAGAGCGAATCGAAGTTGCCGGAAACCAAATAGCAGGATTGCAGCAGTACATTGACGAGCAATGCCTGAATTAGTGCTTACGCGGTCCGCAAAAAGTATTTTAAGCTGTAAGAAATGAGAGCTGCGTCAGTGATGGTGCGGCTTTTTTTACGTCTGCAAGAACCCCCCGCGCATCGCAGCGCATATCACTCCCGAGTCTTTCAGAAAGCTGAGCCTGAGAACTGCCGTATATGGTGGCGACCATCTCGGGGCGGCTTTTCTGTGCGAACAGGCTCATCTTTCTAAAAGGTAGAAACGCAATGAATAATCCGTCAGTTATTCCCGCTTTTAACTTTCGCGACATGGTGCAGCCTAAAGGCGGGGAAGTTATTACTACCTCCGTCAAGGTCGCAGAGTATTTTGGTAAAGCACATAAAAACGTGTTGAGGGCCATCAGGAATCTTGAGTGTTCGCCTGAGTTTAACCGGCTCAATTTCGAGCCCGCTGATTTCATTGATAAAAATGGCGACGTTCAGCCAATGATGAACATGACCCGTGACGGCTGCATGTTCCTGATTATGGGATTCACAGGTCATGCAGCGGCGGCGATCAAAGAGAGCTACATCGCTGCGTTTAATCGGATGGCCACACGACTCAGCCAGCGTGCTGCAATGGGTGAAGAGCTTCAGCATTGCTACGCCATTAAAGAGACCAGATCTAAGCTCAAAGGCACCATTGGCAGCCAGTTGATGAATGAGCGTAAGAAAGAGAAGCGCGTTTTGGCTATTGAAGAAAAGCACATCAGCAGAATAGCCAATCCTGATATGGTTGCCTTCATGATGAGTGACGAGGATCAAAGAGCAGTAAGATAATTCTTATGTCGACGATGTATGCAAGATAGTATCTCTGAGCTGAATGTTCAGCTTGTCTTAAGGGATTACGAAATGACCTCTTACTACGTTAATAAAAACCAACAAGCAAATGGCGACCATGAAGTTCACACTGATAGCTGCCGTTTTTTGCCATTACCCCAAAACAGGGTTTCACTTGGCAATTTTACAACTTGCGCACCTGCTGTGCAGGAAGCGAAAAGGCTCGGCTACTCAAGGGCGAATGGTTGTAGAACCTGCAGTATTGCTTGTCATACATCATAAAAGAAACTAAAGAGATCAAGGTCGCTGCGGCGGCCTTTTTTATTGGAGTGAATATGCCTGACGTCTACCGCATTACAGTCACTACCAAATCAGGCGAAATTCACATTGGCATTATGAATCGCTCACAACCTGAAATCGTAAACGGCTTCATTGGTGTTGCTCAGGAAAATGGCGCTTGATTATATACCTCACTCCGGATGACGTGCTCAAGATGGAGTACGTGCCAGAGGGTATTAATGAGAGCGCGGATAGTAAGAAATGATTTGAACATTTTCCAAAAATACAGGGTTCACAGTCACCTCGCTTTCGCCTAAGTAGTGACTATGTTCATTTGGGCCTGAAAATATTGCTCCTGATGGTGCATAACATTGTAAGAGCAAGCCCCGACTTTGGCAGGCGTTCAGACCGCGGGCAAACATCTCAGCTACTTCACGATTAGTGGTCCAGCAGAAACCTATTTTACCTGAATTGAATCTTTGCTCATTTTCACCACGAAAGACAGTTAGGCCATCACCAGAATATTTGGGCATGAGCTTTAAGAGTAGGAGCGCCACAGCTTTGTCATCCTTTAATTGGGAACGAATAAAGTGGCCGCACTCAATCCACTTGGTGTGAAAAGCGTTCTGAAGGGATGGAGTTATCAGCCCAGAACCCAAAACATGATGCAAGAATGGCAGCCAATCTGAATTTTCATGAATGGAATCTAGCAGCAATTTCTCTTCCGTTAGCTTGGGTCTGGCTGGAAGATAATCAAAAACATCTTCGATTTTCATAATTCACCTGGGAAATATAAATGGCACTCACCGACAAACAAGAAATGTTCTGTCGCGAGTACCTCATCGATTTAAACGCCACGCAGGCTGCTATCCGGGCGGGGTATAGTGCAAAGGCCGCGAACGTGCAGGGTGCTCAGAACTTATCAAAGATTAGTATTCAGAACCGTATTTCAGATCTCAAATTACAGCGTAACGAACAAATAAACATTGATGCTGCTTATGTTCTTAACCGCCTGATCGAGATTGACCAGATGGACGTGCTCGACATCATGACAGATGACATGCGCATCAAACCTGTATCGCAATGGCCAGCCTCATGGCGCCGATACCTGAGCGGATTCGATCTGGCTGAGATGTTTGAAGGCCGGGGCGAAGAGCGCGAGATGGTCGGTATCCTGAAAAAAATTAAATGGCCGGATAAGGTCAGAAACCTCGAACTGCTCGGCAAACATATTACGGTACAGGCGTTCCGCGAGCAGGGGACGACGTCACTGACAGGCAAAGACGGTGGCCCGCTTGAGGTTGCGCTGCTTTCACGCGAGGAATACCGGCAGGCGCGCCGGGAAATGCTGGAGGATGACGACTGCTGACTTTAAGACCGCTGCACGCCGTATAGAGTGTGAAGAGGACGGGCTCTATTTCACCCGGTACTTCTTTAAGCAGCGCACCGGTAGCAGAATGATCGTCGCGCCTCATCATCAGGTGATACAGCGGACGCTGGACCGGGTGATTGATGGCGACATCCGGCGACTCATCATCAATGTGCCCCCGGGCTACACCAAGACGGAACTGGCCACCATTAACATGATGGGCCGGGGGCTGGCGCTGAACCGCCGCGCCCGCTTTATGCATCTGTCCTATTCCCACAACCTGGCATTACTGAATTCATCAACCACGCGGAGCATCGTGAAGTCTGCTGCCTTTCAGGCCATGTGGCCGATGGCGCTGCGCGATGATGCCGACAGTAAAGCCATGTGGTGGACCGAATACGGCGGCGGGGTGTATGCCTCGTCCGCTGCGGGTCAGGTTACCGGTTTTCGTGCCGGGCATATGGAGTCGGGCTGGCAGGGGAGTCTGATTATTGATGACCCGGTCAAACCTGACGACGCCTATAGCGAAACCATACGCGTCGGGGTGAACACCCGCTTCAATGAAACCATCCGTTCCCGTCTGGCTATTGAGACCACACCCATCGTGGTCATCATGCAGCGAATTCACTACCACGACCTGAGTGGCTATCTGCTGCGCGGTGGGAGTGGCGAACAGTGGCACCACCTGAACCTGCCGGTGCTGATTGATAACAGCGAACAGTATTCAGTACTGTACCCGGAAAACTCGCATGCGATACCCATTGAACATGGTCTGCCTGACGGCTGGCTATGGCCGTACAAGCACAATGAATCACATCGCACCTCATTGTTTTCACACCGGCGAACCGCGGAAGCGCAATACATGCAGCGGCCCCGACGATTCAATGCTGACGGCGCGCTCTGGACTGAATCAATGGTGTCCGGTGCGCGTGCGCTGGATATCATCCTACTGCCGTCCCGGACGGTCGTTGCCATTGACCCGCAGGCGACCAACAGCGAAGACAGTGATGAAACCGGTATTGTCGTGGCGAGCAGTTACGGGCGCGGTAATGACCGGCTGTTTTCTGTCGACGCAGATTACTCCGGTAAGTACTCGCCGAACAGCTGGGCGAAGCGCGCCATCAGAGCCTATGAAGAGCATCACGCTGAAGCTATTGTCATTGAAACCAACCAGGGTGGCGACATGGCCGAAGACACGCTGCGCAATGCGGGCTACCGCGGGCGGATTGTCCGCGTCCATGCCAGTAAGGGCAAGTTTGCCCGGGCTGAGCCCATTTCAGCGCTGTATGAGCAGGGCCGGGTGGCGCACCGAGGCAACCTCTACCAGCTCGAAAACCAGCTTCTGGAATACGTGCCCGCTACCGCGAAGAAATCACCGGACCGCCTGGATGCGCTGGTCTGGGCTGTTACAGAACTGTTCCAGCCGAAAGGCACAACAGTCCGTCCATTCTCTGCCTGACAAAACATCAATATGAGCAACGACGTCCGGAAGCGATCGCCCAAAATCGAATCGATGGCCGGATGCTGGCCGATGATTAATACGCTGCTGGGCGGCACGGCCGCCATGCGTGCTGCGGGCAAAACCTATCTGCCTAAATGGCCCAGTGAAGAAGAGGCGTTTTATCAGAACCGGCTGGCGGTGGCGACGCTGTTCCCGGCCTTTTCGCGTACGGTCGAGGTGCTGAGTGGCAAGCCCTTTTCCCGCCCGGTCACCTGGAATGAAGAAGCGGTGCCTGCACGAATACGTGAAATGTTCGGGGATGTGGACCTGCAGGGCACTAACCTGCACTCCTTTCTGGCTGACACTTTTGAAGAAGCGATGGCCTACGGGCTCTGCGGCATCCTTGTCGAGCACCCACCTGCGGATAAACAGCTCTCTCTGGCTGAAGAGCGCCAGCGCGGATTGCGGCCTTATTTCGCCAGGGTGAATGCCACCAGCCTTCTGGATTACGACTCAGAACGGGTCAACGGGCAGGAGACGTTCACGCTGCTGCGCTTCGTCGAGACGGTCACTGAGCGCGACCCGCAGAATGAATTTGTCGTGATAAATATTGAGCAGGTCAGGGTGCTGAATCCCGGCCGCTGGCGGATTTATCGCGAAAAGCTGAATGAAACGAGCGGGGTGCTGGAGTGGCAGCTGCATGACGAAGGCACAACCAGCCTGAAGAAAATCACCTTTGTTCCGGTCTACGGCGATAAGCGCGGGTTTATGAACGGCCGGCCGCCGCTGTCTGAACTGGCCTGGCTCAACGTTGAACACTGGCAGTCCCGCAGCGACCAGCAGACCATTCTGCATGTCGCCCGTGTACCGGTGCTGTTCGGCAAAAAGCTCGGCGACGGTCCCATTTCGGTGGGTGCGGCATCGGCCATCCTGTCAGAAGAGGATGAAGCAGACCTGCGTTATGTGGAGCACAGCGGCAGGGCCATCGAGGCCGGGCGCACAGACATCATCGACCTTGAAGAGAAAATGCGTCAGATAGGAGCCGAGCTGCTGGTGGTAAAACCCGGCCACCGTACCGTGGTGCAGACGCTGACCGATAATGAAGCGAGCACCAGCGCCCTGCAGCGCATGGTGTGTGACCTCACCGATGCGGCCCGGCTGGCGCTGCAGTATCTGGCGGAATGGATTGGTGAGCCCGAAGGCGGGCACGTCACCATCTTCAGCGATTTTGGTGCCACTACCCTGGCTGAAGCGTCAGCTGACTTCCTGGTGGACATGTATAAAACGCGGGCACTGTCCGACGAAACGCTGTTCAACGAGATACAGCGCCGCGGCCTCATCAACAGCGAGCTCCGCTGGTCGGAAGAGCAGGCGCGGATACGCGCCATGCCACCACCTTTGCCAGTTAAGCCGATCACCACACCGCCGGTTTAACGCTCTCCGGGCTCGTGCAGATGCAGGGGCCTTTTTTATTGCCGGCCGCTGCGGATGCAGCGCGGCGTCACGGGCCGGATGGCTCTTATAAGGTTGGATGACCCTGATGAAACTGAAACTCGATGAGAACGGCCATGTGGTCGTAAACGATGGCAAACCCGTGTACGTACAGGATGACGGCAAAGAGCTGGCGTTTGATGCCCCCGGCACGCTGCAGACCATCTCGCGTCTTAACGGTGAAGCAAAGTCGCACCGTGAGCGTGCGGAAAGTGCAGAAACGCTGCTTAAGACCTTTGAAGGGATTGATGATCCGTCAGCGGCGCTGGCAGCACTGGACACCGTGAAGAACCTGGAAGACAAAACGCTGGTGGATGCCGGTGAAGTCGAAAAGGTCCGCACTGAAGCCGTCCGGGCGCTGGAAGAGAAGTATGCGCCCATCGTAAAAGAGCGCGACGACCTGAGCCAGAAGCTCACGGCGGAGAAAATTGGCGGCAGTTTCGCCCGTTCAAAATTCATTGCCGAGAAAATGAGTATTCCGGCTGACCTGGTGGAAGCCCGGTTCGGCAGCAACTTTCAGGTAGTCGGTGACGCCGTCACGGCGTTTGATCGCGACGGAAACAAAATCTTCAGTGCGGCCAGACCCGGTGAAGCGGCGGGGTTTGATGAAGCACTGAGCATTCTCGTTGAGCATTACCCCTACAAAGACCAGATCCTCAAAGGCACCGGCGCATCAGGCGGCGGTTCCGGCGGCGGCAATGGCAATACGAATCCGAACACACTGACCCGCGCACAGTTCGAATCCCTCAGCCCTCAGGAGCAGAGCGAACGGGCCTGTGCGGGTGTACAGATTACCGATTAACAGGATAACTCTGCATGTCTAATACCCTGACTCAACTCATTCCCGACCTGTATCAGTCGCTGGACATCGTGTCCCGTGAACTCTGCGGGTTTATTCCCTCCATCACGCTGGACGCCACAGCTGAACGCGCAGCGCTCAACCAGCCGATTCGTATCCCTGTGACACCGGCTTCAGACGCTGAAGATGTGAAGCCCGGACAACTGCCCCCGGATGACGGTGACCAGGATATCGGTAATGTGCCGCTGGCCATAACGAAATCACGCATGGTGCCGTTCCGCTGGGAAGGTGAACAGCAGAAAGGTATTAAATCCGGCCCGGGTTATCACGGTATCCGCCGCGACCAGGTTACACAGGCGATGCGCACGCTGGTTAATGAAATCGAAGAAGATTTGGGCGAGCTGTTCCGTCGCGC
>LIDZ01014889.1_pt5 | contig 13276 bp, 10 predicted proteins | sample 644651 | NCBI WGS metagenome assembly LIDZ01 (sample SAMN03856242, study PRJNA289617) | food metagenome | isolation source: wine grapes on drying loft during traditional withering process | host: Vitis vinifera cv. Corvina | place: Italy: Gargagnago di S. Ambrogio di Valpolicella | collected 2014-01
AATTAGCTTTAAAAATAAAGCTTTCTTCCTAAATATGTAGAATTGGCTTAAAATTAAGTTATATTTTTATGAATATGGCCTTTATATTCATATTATACTAAATCATAAAGCGACGTTTTTCAGAAAATAAGCCATTTCTTTCACCAATAAGCTACTTTTTGTTTTCATTTTATAAATATGTGAATAGTTTTATGTTTTTGTGTTTACAGAGGCGTTTATATATGTTATTTTATAACTGTAAGCGAATACATTCAAATGTTTTTTAATTATTTAACAAATATATAAAATGGAAGGTGAGCCAATTGTCGCAGGACACAATAAAAGCAACGCTTATCGTTGATAAGTCATTTGTTATAGCCGAAGTAGATAAGCGAATATACGGCTCGTTCATTGAACACTTGGGCCGGGCGGTGTACGGCGGAATCTACGAACCAGGGCATTCTTCGTCTGATATTCACGGTTTCAGAGGCGATGTGAAATCACTGGTTAGGGAGCTGAATGTGCCGATTATCCGCTACCCAGGAGGGAATTTCGTATCCGGATATAACTGGGAGGATGGGGTTGGCCCCGTTGAAGAGCGTGCCAGACGTCTGGAGCTGGCCTGGAGAACGATAGAACCGAACGAGGTAGGTACGAATGAATTTATGAATTGGGCTAAAGAGGTAGGCTCCGAGGTTATGATGGCTGTTAATCTGGGAACACGTGGAGTAGACGCGGCGCGCAACCTGCTCGAATACTGCAATCATCCCGGTGGAACTTATTGGAGCGATTTACGGCGGAAGCATGGGGTAGAACAGCCTCATCAGATTAAGACCTGGTGTCTCGGCAATGAAATGGATGGACCTTGGCAAATTGGCCAAAAGACGGCCGTGGAGTATGGCAGACTAGCTTATGAGACAGGCAAGGCCATGCGTTTGGTAGATCCAAGTATTGAACTTGTATCCTGTGGAAGTTCCAGCTCGGCGATGCCGACTTTCCCAGAATGGGAAGCGGTAACATTGGATCATACCTATGATGTTGCAGACTACGTTTCCCTGCATCAGTATTATGGAAACCGTGATAAGGATACAGCCAATTTCTTGGCGCGATCCATGGATCTGGAGCATTTTATCAACACGGTTACCTCTACCTGTGACTATATCAAAGCGAAGAAACGCAGCAAGAAGACGATGTATCTCAGTTTTGATGAGTGGAACGTCTGGTATCATTCCAACGAATCGGATACCAAGATCGAGCCTTGGACGGTGGGACCTCCGCAACTGGAGGATCAATACAACTTTGAGGATGCGCTGCTAATCGGCAGTATGCTCATCACATTCCTGAGACATGCGGACCGCGTGAAGATGGCCTGTCTTGCCCAACTGGTGAATGTAATTGCACCTATTATGACCGAAACGGGTGGAGCGGCCTGGAAACAGACAATCTTTTACCCCTATCTACATACTTCCCTATATGGGCGCGGCGTTTCGCTTCAACCTATTGTGAACTCGCCCAAATATGATGCTCAAGATTATACGGATGTCCCTTACCTGGATAGTGCAATCGTGTACAACGAGGAAGCCGATGAGCTGACCATCTTTGCCGTTAACCGTCATCTTGAGGCAGGCATGTTGCTGAAATGCGATGTTCGGGGGTTCGAGGGGTATACCTTGATCGAGCATATCGTTCTGCAGCATGATGATCTGTTGGCTGTGAATACAGCGCAGGAAGAGAAAGTGAAGCCGGTAAAGGCTACTGGAACAGTATGTAAAGATGGTTTTGTTGAGACTCTTGTTTCCAAGGCTTCATGGAATGTTATTCGGCTGGGTAAAGGTAGCTTGAACTAATAAGAACCCGCAAACGGTTACTTAGTTCTTCTATATAGCATTACTTCTGTTCAGAAAATTCTAGGAGGGGTTACATTGCTAAAGAAAAAGGGTTGGTTTACACTGCTGTCGTTAATTCTGACAGTATCGGTTGTACTAGCAGGCTGCGGAGGAAACAACAACAATGCAGCTAAGAGTAATACCGGAAACACAGGCACAACAGAAAACACAGCAACTAAAACAGATGATTCAAAAGAAACTAAAGAATTAACTTTTATGTACAGAGGTGGAACGGATGAGCAGGCCGCTTACAAGAAAGTAATCGAAAAATTTGAAGCTGACCATCCAAATGTAAAAGTGAAAATAATTGTGACAGCGGCCGATCAATATGCTACGAAACTGAAAGCCTCCATAACCGGTAAAAGCGTCCCCGACGTGTTCTATTTCGAATCCGGTGATTTGAAGGCATATGTGAACAGTGGCGTACTGCTGGATCTGACTAGCTACATTGAAGCAAATAAGGATATTAATCTTGATAATATTTGGAAATATGGCGTAGACCTGTACCGTTATGACGGCACAATGGCGGGTCAAGGCAATATTTACGGTATGCCTAAAGACGTTGGACCTTTCGCACTGGGCTACAACAAAACCATGTTTGAAAAAGCGGGCATTCCCCTTCCTGACAAAGACAAACCATATACTTGGGATGAATTTGTTAAAGTTGCTCAGCAGTTAACAGTTGATACTACCGGAGACGGCAAACCGGATCAATACGGTACTGGCTTTAACGTACAATGGGCGCTTCAGGCTTTTGTATGGAGCAACGGGGCTGACTGGATTGATTCAACTAAAACAAAGGTAACCATTGATGATCCGAAATTTGCGGAAGCACTGCAATACATGGCTGACCTGCAAAATAAATACAAAGTCACTCCTTCTACTGAACAAGCACAAACTCTTGATACTTACCAACGTTGGATGAAGGGTGAAATGGCGTTCTTCCCTGTAGGTCCTTGGGATATGAGCACTTACGAAACCTTGCCGTTCGATTATGATCTAATCCCTTACCCTGCAGGTTCTACAGGCAAATCGGCAACATGGACTGGCTCGCTGGGTATTGGTGCATCTGCAAAAACGAAGTATCCAGAAGAAGCTGTAGCCTTGATTGATTATCTGACGGCGTCAAAAGAAGGTATGGAAGCGCTTGTAAAAGCAAAAGTGCAAATTCCTAACCTGATTGATATGGCTACAACTTGGGCTGCGGATACAACTACTAAACCAGCCAACAAAGAAGAGTTCCTGCAAATCGTCAATGACTACGGCAGAGTTCTTCCAGGTCACTACACTTACAATGCAGAATGGTACAATTTGTTTTTCACGGATATTCAACCGGTGATTGATGGCAAAGTAACCGCTGCTGACTATGTGAAATCAGAGCAGCCTAAAATGCAGAAGTTGCTGGACAAAGCGATTGAGCAAGAAGAGAAATCCAAAAAGTAAGCTATAAACTTCTTCTTTAAACCAGATGAATAATGATGTTAGTTTCTGATTCCATCAGACTAACATCATTTTCATTCTGATATCAGAATCTGAGGTGAAAGAAAACATGACCACGTCCAACCTCTATCGGAAAGAAAAGATCTACGGATTTTTGTTTATTCTTGCTCCTTTACTGGGTCTAATTATTTTTACACTTTATCCTATGTTGTACTCCATCTATGGTTCATTAACGGACTGGGATGGTTTGGGCCAGATGAGCTTCATTGGTTTTAGCAACTTCACGGATCTGTTCTCGGATGAATTGTTCCATAAAGCAGTGTTTAATACGCTATTCATGATGCTGGGGATTCCAATTGGGATCACGCTTGCACTTCTGCTCGCGCTTGGATTGAATCGTGGGGCTCGAGGTACTACAACTTTCCGTGTAATTTATTATGTCCCGGTTATTTCTTCGTTGGCAGCGGTCTCCATTATGTGGAACTGGGCCTATAACGGAGACTATGGTCTAGTGAATCAGTTTCTTGATCTGTTTGGTATTTCTGGTCCTAACTGGATGGCCAATAAGTATACCGTAAAACCAGCCTTGATTATTATGGCCGTCTGGAAGGGTCTCGGCTATACGATGCTGCTCTATTTGGCGGCGCTGCAAAGTGTATCTAGAACCTATTATGAAGCCGCAGAACTTGATGGGGCTAATGGCTTTCAGTCCTTTCGGCATATTACCTGGCCGATGGTGCGTCCAGTCACCTTCTTTATTGTGGTTACGAATATTATCGGAGGATCGCAAATTTTTACCGAGATGAACATTATGACCCCTACAGGCGGTCCGGAATATGCTTCAGCTTCCGTAGTGTTCTACATTTGGCAAAAGGCTTTCGGCAGCTTCCAGATGGGTTACGCTTCCGCTATGGCAGTAGTGCTCGGCGTTTTCATATTTGTCGTGACTCTTATCCAATTTAGAATGAACGAGAAATCTTCGTTCGATGTCGATTGATATGGAGAGAGAGGAGCGAATATAATATGTCCCATTCACGTAAAAGAAATCTGACGAGTACCATCATATTTATTGTGCTGCTAATTGGTGCAGTGTTCATGATTGGTCCGCTGCTATGGATGCTGTCCACCTCACTTAAGGATAAGCAGGATGTCTTCGCTTTGCCGCCAGTCTGGATTCCGAGTCCGTTCAATTTTGGCAAGTATAAGGAAATCTGGGAGGCTGGTCCGCTACTTAGCGGGATTAAGAACAGTTTGATTATTGCCCTCTCTGTAACTGTGGTGGGTACATTCACCTCGAGTCTAGCGGCTTTTGCTTTTGCCAAGCTGCGATTCCCGGGGAAGAATAAAATATTTCTGCTGATGTTGTCTTCCCTGATGATTCCGTATCCGGCTGTTATGATTCCGCAGTTTTTCATCTTTTCCAAGCTGGGCTGGATCGATACCTTATGGCCTTTGATCGTACCTGGTCTATTCGGCAACATTGTTATGATCTTCTTCCTGCGGCAGTATTTGAGCAGTGTGCCTAATGCTATTATTGAAGCCGCCAAGATTGACGGAAGTTCGTACTTCCGATTGTATAGCTCGATTACTTTTCCACTGATTAAGCCGGCGATTGCCGCACAACTTATCCTGTGGTTTATGGGCATCTGGAATGATTATTTGGCGCCAATCATTTATCTGAATTCACCGGAAAAACAGACACTGCAGCTCGTTATTGCGAACTTCAATGCGACTTACGCCATTCAGACCGATTATCCGCTTATCATGGCTGCTTCGATCATTTCGTTATTGCCGATGCTGATTATATTTCTGGTCTTCCAGAAACAAATTATCGAGTCCGTGGCGATTTCTGGAGTTAAAGGGTAGTCAATAATTGGAGGTGACTCGAAAATGGATAGGTTGCCAGTCTTCCCGGATTCTCCCGGACTCTTTACGATGTATGATACTTCCATTATCGATGAAGAAGCGGCTTGGACCATTCATAACGCCCATGACCCCGGGATCATTAAGACGGAGCAGGGCTACTACGTATTTTCTACTGATGTGAAGGTCGGTGGTGAACTGACCCCCGGAGTTATGGTTCGTAAATCACAGGATCTGATCCACTGGCAATGGGTGCATTATGCATTGCCAGGAATTCCCCAGGTGGCTAAAGACTGGGGCGATTCCGTGAATCTATGGGCTCCGGATGTTGTGAAATACGGCGACCAACACCGGATGTATTATTCGGCGTCCACGTTTGGCAGCAGACAATCGCTGATTGGCCTGCAAACCTCAGCGTCTATTGAAGGGCCTTGGACAGATGAAGGCGTGGTGATTCAGACCCGCGCAGAGGATCATCTGAATGCGATTGATGCCAACGTGCTTACGGATGCAGAGGGACGGATGTGGATGGTTTATGGTTCTTTTTTTGGCGGCATTCATTTGATTGAGCTGGATAAGGAATCGGGCAAGCCGCAACAGGCTGGCTTCGGACAGCTGATTGCCAAACGGGATAGGGTTACTGAAGACGGAGCTGTTGAAGGACCCTACATTGTGTACAACGAGCAGTTCAAGAAATATTATCTGTTCGTTTCCTACGATTCCTTGTTTGAGGATTATAACGTCCGTGTGGCGCGTGCGGATGTGATCACTGGGCCTTATCTGGATTATAACGGCCAAGATATGAGCGACAGTGAGTATCTGCCCCAATCTGAGATCGGTACCAAAATTCTCGGCGGCTATCGCTTTGGCGATGATCCGGGATGGATAGCTCCTGGGCATAATTCAGTATTAAACGATAACGGCAGCTATTACATGGTTCATCATGCACGAGGGGAACAGGATAAGCACTGGGCTTATCTGCATGTCCGCAAAATACTGTGGACAGAGGACGGCTGGCCGGTAGTCTCGCCGGAACGTTATGCAGGAGAACTGGAACAGGAGATCCCAGAGCGTCTAATAACCGGAACATGGGAACGCGTGCTAATGGACCCCTCAGTGGACGGACAGGTACAATCGGCACCGCTAGTATTTCAGGACAATGGCAACGTTGAGGGAGCACGTGGTGCAGGACAATGGTCGTTGGACGGTAACAGAACATTAACTTTGGTATGGAACGATATTCACCAGGGAGCGGGCCGTACGGAGAAGCTTCAGTTGCTGCCTGCATGGGATTGGGAGCAGAACAGGCCCACGCTCGTATTTACCGGGCTGAATGAAATCGGCATTGCCAGCTGGGGTAAACAGAGCTCCTAAAGCGAACGAAGACATGGAGCAGGAAAGGATGGAGAACAGAACATATGGTTACTATTTTAAAATTAAACGCAGGAGTGGGTAAAGGAACTATCAGTCGTCATCTTTACGGACATTTCGCCGAGCATTTGGGTCGATGTATTTATGAAGGGATATGGGTAGGTGCAGATTCACCTATTCCGAACACCGAAGGCTTCCGTAATGATGTCTTGGCCGCATTAAGAAAAGTGAAAATACCTGTGCTGCGTTGGCCGGGTGGATGTTTTGCTGACGAGTACCACTGGAAGGATGGCATCGGGCCATCAGAAGAGCGCAAGCGGATGGTTAATACGCACTGGGGTGGGCTGGTGGAGAACAACCACTTTGGCACGCATGAATTCTTCCGGTTATGTGAATTGTTAGATTGCGAGCCGTATATTTGCGGCAATGTAGGCAGCGGCACGGTTCAGGAAATGTCGGAGTGGGTTGAATATATGACCTTTGAAGGCGAATCCCCAATGGCTGACTGGCGCCGGGAGAATGGTGGCGAAACACCATGGAAGCTCAAGTATTTCGGTGTCGGGAATGAGAATTGGGGCTGTGGCGGCAATATGCGCCCTGAATATTATGCGGACTTGTATCGTCGTTACCAGACGTATGTAAGAAATTACGGTGATAACCATCTATACAAAATCGCAGGTGGGGCAAATGTCGATGACTACAACTGGACGGAAGTATTGATGCGGGAGGCCGGGCGCTTCATGGATGGCCTAAGTCTGCATTCCTACACCATCCCCGGAAGTTGGGAAGAGAAGCGCCACGCGCTTGGCTTCGACGATGCCGAATGGATCGAGACGATGAAGAAATCACTCCATATGGACGAACTCATTACCCGTCATTCTGCCATTATGGATCAGTATGATCCGGAGAAGCGGGTAGGATTGATTATAGATGAATGGGGTACGTGGTTCCTGAATGAACCTGGAACGAATCCGGGCTTTCTATACCAGCAGAATACCTTGAGAGATGCATTAGTAGCAGGCATACATCTTAATATCTTTCATCAACACTGCGATCGGGTTCACATGGCCAATCTTGCTCAGGTAGTCAATGTACTACAGGCGATGATCCTGACAGAGGGCGACCAAATGCTGCTTACGCCTACCTATCATGTGTTTGAAATGTACAAAGTGCATCAGGATAACGAGCTGCTGGAACTAACCTTTGAGAGTCCTGATTATACCTTTGGAGAAGTTACTATTCCGCAGCTTAGCGTTTCTGCTTCCCGTGATGCTAGTGGAAAGGTATATGTATCGATCTGTAACTTGAGCCACAAGGAACAGGCGAGTCTTAGCTTCAGTATAGAAGGTGTGGCACACGAGAAGGTATCCGGTCTAATCCTGACCCATACGGAGTTGAATGCCCATAATACGTTTGAGGCTGCGGACAACGTAACGCCATCCGCTTATGATGGAGCTTCTTTAAAGAGCGGAGTACTGGATTGCGAGCTTCCGCCTGCTTCTGTTGTTGTGCTGACTCTGGAGTAGCAGGATTTGTAGTGAATAGAGGCGGTTATCAGGAAAGGACGTGGAGGCCATCGCAGAGAAACTGCTAGCAGCAACACCCCCCATGGGCTGGAATAGCTGGGACTGTTACGGAGCTAGTGTCAATGAAGAAGAAGTAAGAGGCAACGCGGAGTACATGGCCCGCCATCTGAAGGATTTTGGCTGGGAGTATGTGATCGTAGATATCCAGTGGTATGAACCGGGCGCGAACTCGTCGCAGTACCGTAATTTTGTACCCCTAGTGATGGACGAATATTCCAGACTTCAACCCGCGGAGAACCGCTTCCCCTCAAGTGCAGGTGGAAAAGGCTTTGCACCGCTAGCTGAGTATGTGCATAGTCTGGGTTTGAAATTTGGCATTCATATTATGCGCGGAATCCCGCGTCAGGCTGTTCATAGTTCCAGTAGAATTCTTGGTTCAGAGCGAACCGCGCGCGATATTGCCCATCCCAACTCCATTTGTCCTTGGAATACGGATATGTATGGGGTCGATGCTGCGCAGGAAGGCAGTCAGGCCTATTATGACTCACTCTTTGAGCTGTATGCCAGCTGGGGGGTGGATTATATCAAGGTAGATGATATTGCCGCTTCACGACTCTATGGATACCACAAGGACGAGATTGAACTGATCCGCAAGGCGATTGATCGTTGCGGACGGGAGATGGTACTTAGCCTGTCACCTGGACCGGCTCCGTTGGAGGAGGCCGAACATTTGGCAGGCCACGCCAACCTCTGGAGAATGACCGATGATTATTGGGATCATTGGCATCTCTTGCGCGGGATGTTCGAGCGCTGTGAGCAATGGGCAGCTTATGTTCAACCAGGCCACTGGCCCGATTGTGATATGCTGCCGCTCGGCCATCTAGGCATCCGATCCGTAGACGGAGGGGGCGACCGGTTCACGCGGTTTACCCCTGACGAGCAGGTTACGATGATGACGCTGTGGAGTATCTTCCGCTCACCACTGATGTTCGGGGGAGAGTTGCGCGATAATGATGAATGGACGTTGTCTTTGTTGACCAATGAAGAAGTACTGCACTTGCATCGATATGGCAAGGGAGGCATTTCGGTTCTGCGGAATGACGAGTTGGCTATCTGGACAGCGGAGGATGAACAAGGCAACCATTACGTTGCTATATTCAATCTTAGCGATGAGAATTTAAACGTTCACCTGTCATTCCAGCAGCTTAACCTGCCAGCCCAAGCTGCGATTCGTGATTTATGGAGAGGCTGTGCATTTGAAGCTGAAGAGGATGCTGTCTCTCAAGATCTTCCGCCGCATGGCTGCTTACTGTTGAAGTTCACAAAGGAGAACCCATTATGAATATAAATAGACAATACCTTAATCCGCTGGTGGAGCAGCGCGCCGATCCATGGGTGTACAAGCATACGGACGGCTATTATTACTATACGGCTTCCGTACCGGAATATGATCGCATTGAGGTGCGCAGAGCAATGTCCATTGAGGGACTGACGGCTGCACAACCCATCGTGGCTTGGCGCAAGTACGAAACCGGTCCACTGAGTGCCAATATTTGGGCTCCGGAAATCCATTACATTGATGGCAAATGGTATATTTATTTCGCTGCTGCCCGCACGACAGAGACGCAGGACGGCTTATTCGATCACCGGATGTACGCGCTGGAGAACGAATCTGCGAACCCGCTGGAAGGAACATGGGTAGAAAAAGGCCAAGTGAAAACGGCCTGGGAGTCGTTCGCGCTGGATGCGACTACTTTTCAGCATAAAGGTGTGCTCTATTATGTATGGGCTCAGAAAGATCTGAAGATTCCAGGGAACTCGAACCTGTATATTTCGGCAATGAGCAATCCGTGGACGCTGACCGGCCCGCAGACTATGATTTCCACTCCTGAATACCAGTGGGAGATTATCGGCTTCAGCGTCAATGAGGGCGCAGCTGTATTGAAGCGTAATGGGCGGATCTTCATTAGCTTCTCGGGCAGTGCTACCGATTTCAACTACTGTATGGGACTGCTCTCTGCGGATGAGGATAGCAATCTGTTGGATGCCGCTTCATGGACGAAATGGCCGGAGCCGGTATTCCAGACCAGTGTCGAGAATGAACAATATGGCCCAGGCCATAATAGCTTCACCATCAATGAGGTCGGGGAAGATGTGATAATCTACCATGCCCGCAATTATAAAGAAATCATTGGCGATCCACTGTACGATCCGAACCGTCATACCCGTGCGCAAGTCTTTCATTGGAACGAGGATGGCACCCCGAATTTCGGAGTTCCGGTAAAAGATAGTAGAAGCTAAGCAATCCTTCACTTAACCATACACATAAGGAAGAACGGGTACCGTCCATGTAAAGGACAGTACCCGTTTCTTCTTGTTTACTCATAAAAAAGCAGACGTTTCGCATAAGCATTTCTGAAATCGGTGGGTGTCAAACCCACAATCTTTTTGAAGGACTTCATAAAGTTATGACAATCGGTATAACCAAGCTGAATAGAGACTTCATTGATGTTCTGATTGGTATCCGCCAGCAGAAACTTCGCCAGCTCCATTTTTTGCTGCAAAATATATTGCTTCAGGGACAAACCGGAAATGGTCGTGAACAGGTGGGACAAATATTTATCGTTGTAGCCAAAGTAGGCGGCGATCTGCGACACTTTGATGTGTTCGCTGCGGCTCCATTTAATATAATCTACGATATCGTTGTACAACTGCTCTTGCTTGGTTTTCTTGGAAGGGTCGTTATCCGTATAGAAGACCTGATTATACAGCTCGCATAGAATTACAGTCGACATATAATTATTTAACGTCTTTTGGTTGTAGCCGCGGACGGCATCCTGGAGCTGCTTCATCATAACAATGATCTTCTCCAGACTTTTCAGGGTTCCATACTGAGGCAGCATAATCTTATTGTCTTCCTTGGGATGGGGGTGGTTGGAGATATCGGTAATTTTAATTCCATTCTTGGAGGAAAAGTGCAGCCAATAGAAGCTGCATTCCGAAGCTTTATAACCGTATTGTTTCGTTAGAGGCGGCAGTAGCAAATATTCTCCCTTGGAAACTACAAAATGCTGCTTGTCACCCGCCAGATATAATACGCCATGTGTAATCACAATAAGCTCATAATCCAGCAAAATTCTACTTAAGTGGATCCAATCAGAAGATGGAGCGATAAATTTACCCGTGATCTCCAAATCAACAGGCACATCTACGAGCAGCTCGAAAGCAATCATCCACGAGTCCTCCTTGTACTGACTTTAGTACACTTCTTTGTACCTCATTATTAATTAAAGCAAGCAGTATGTAAAGCGCTTACTAGAAACTGTTTAGATAATGACTAACCTTTTTACACATATTCGAACTTTAAACTATTTGATCAAATTTAAATAAAGTATAAGCTGGAAATAAGAAAAAGACATCATTGACCTCAAAAGAGGGGAGGAAATGGGAGGAAGGGTTGAATTAGCAGGATTCCGTGTTTACTCAATAATATATTTTTTTAAAAAGCAAATTGAAAGCGGATACATTTTCGGCAGGTGAACTCGCTTATTTTAGAAAATTATGAAGTATATCATGAATTCCGATATTTCGAAACAGAAAAAGGGAGGAAATGAAAATGAAAAAAATGCTCATAGCCCTGCTGGTGCTGGCCTTTAGTGCAGCCACAGTCTCCGGATGTTCAGGCGGCGGTAATACAGAAACAGATACTGCCAACAGTGGAGATACAGGTAAGAAGGTTAAGCTTACAGCGATCATAACCAAGCATCCATTAACTCAAGAGCTCGCCAAAATGAAATGGCTGCAGGAAGCAGAGGATCGCGCTGGAGTCGAAATTGAGTGGCAGGAAGTCACAGCGGACTGGGATCAGAAGAAAGGTACCCTGCTGGCCAGCGGCGATATTCCGGATTTGATAGTGGGTGTCAACTCCATCACGGATGCGGACTTTGCCCAATTTCAAGGCTTGTTCCAGGATTTGTCGGAATTAATTCCCCAATATGCCCCCAACGTTCAAGCTATGTTTGATGCCAAGCCAGAAACAAAGATTATTGCCACACAGCTGGACGGTAAAATTTACGGCTTGCCTAAATACCAAAGATACTGGCCGGAAACGACGACCAGACAATTTATTAACCAGCAATGGCTTGATAACTTGGGCCTGCAAATGCCTACGAACTGGGATGAGCTATATGATGTGCTGAAAGCATTTAAAGACAAGGACGCCAACGGAAATGGTGACCCTAACGATGAGATTCCCATGGACTTTGCACCGACAGGAACGGTAGCCTTTGGAGCCTTCATGCCGACTGTGCTGCTGGGAAGCGAAGGCATTACTTTAACAGATAACAGTGGTCTTGGTTATTTCGTTGAGGATGGCAAAGTGAAGAATTTCTTCACGGATGAACGTTACAAGAATGTTGTCGCATTCCTGAACAAGTGCTTCAGTGCAGGTCTGATTAATCCTGAGGTCTTCACACAGGACTATACCAAATATCAAGCGGTAGCACGCGGAAAGGGTGACACCGCAGCTGTTGGTTTCACATGGGGTTGGGAAGTTACCGACAGAGTCGGCAATGCACTGAGCCCTCAGTATACATCGATGTCCCCGCTCAAGATGACAGCCGATTCCGACAGCAAGCTTTCGTGGAGTTATGATTTTAACTCCCTTAATTATGGTGTGAATGCGGTTCAGATGTCCGCCGGCTCGAAGAATAAGGAAGCAGCCATGAAGTTCATTAATGAATTGTATAACCCTGAAGTGGGGATGCAGGTATTGTTTGGTTCCCTTGGCACTAATATTGCGGATAATGGAGACGGATCATATAAGATTTTACCTCCTGTAGATCCAGCCATGGACCCAGGCACCTGGAAATGGACCTCCTCATGGGCCGATAACGGAGCCTTCTATATTTCCGATACCTTAAAGCTGACGTTGGGTACGGATATGCAGGCTGTGGGTGCAGAGACTGAACCACTGAAGGCGGCGCTTGATGCTATAGATAAGACCAAAGACGTACTGCCAAGCATGTTCATTAAATACAGTACGGAAGATAACAACATCATGAGCCTTAATAATACTAGCATTATGTCTTTGGGACTGTCCAAATGGTCGCAATGGATTACCAAAGGTGGCATAGATTCCGAGTGGGACGCTTATGTGAAAAATATCGAAAAAGCCGGCGTATCCAAAAATATCGAAATCATGCAAAAATA
>LIDZ01000405.1_pt1 | contig 13252 bp, 17 predicted proteins | sample 644651 | NCBI WGS metagenome assembly LIDZ01 (sample SAMN03856242, study PRJNA289617) | food metagenome | isolation source: wine grapes on drying loft during traditional withering process | host: Vitis vinifera cv. Corvina | place: Italy: Gargagnago di S. Ambrogio di Valpolicella | collected 2014-01
CCGGTTGCGATGTCCAGCTTTTCCAGGCGAACGGTCTGACCTTCGCTTACTCGGTGTTGTTTACCACCACTTTGGAAAACCGCGTACATATAAACTCCGCTTTCGCGCTTGCCGTCTTAGTTTCAGGCTGCGCTATAAATATTCACAATAGGGCGCGAATTCTACGCAACTTCCAGGATAATGACAAGTGCCTGATGCGGGGTATTGCAGAAAAAAAACGCTAAGCGAATGCAATTGTTTCGTTGCGCTGATTTTCCAGTACAATCTGTAATACATAACCTGCCGCAGGCACGGGTAAAGACGCTTATCATAGCAGCATACTGAGCAATAGCTGAACAGACTGATGAACTTAGAACAGATAAACGAACTCACCGCGCAAGACATGGCGGACGTCAACGCAACTATCCTCGAACAGCTGAACTCTGAGGTCTCCCTCATTAATCAGTTGGGTTACTACATCATCAGTGGTGGAGGCAAACGCATCCGTCCGATGATCGCTGTTTTAGCGGCTCGCGCTGTTAATTACACCGGGAAACAGCATGTTACCGTAGCGGCCCTGATCGAATTTATTCACACAGCCACGCTGTTGCATGACGACGTGGTCGATGAGTCAGACATGCGCCGCGGTAAAGCTACGGCCAATGCCGCCTTCGGAAATGCGGCCAGCGTGCTGGTTGGCGACTTCATTTACACGCGTGCTTTCCAGATGATGACCAGCCTCGGATCGCTCCGGGTCCTGGCGCTGATGTCTGAAGCAGTAAACGTTATTGCTGAAGGCGAAGTCCTGCAGCTCATGAACTGCAACGACCCCGATATCACTGAAGAAAGCTACATGCGGGTGATTTACAGCAAAACGGCCCGTCTGTTTGAAGCGGCTGCCCAATCTTCTGCAATCCTCGCGGATGCTCTGCCAGAGCAGGAAAAAGCGCTGCAGGACTATGGCCGCTACATTGGTACTGCTTTCCAGTTAATCGACGATCTGCTGGATTACAGCGCCGATGGTAAAACGCTCGGTAAAAATGTCGGTGATGACCTGAGTGAAGGCAAACCTACCCTGCCGCTGCTGCATGCGATGCGCAATGGTACCCCTGAGCAATCACAGATGATTCGAGAGGCGATTGAACAGGGTAATGGACGCCATTTACTGGAACCTGTTCTGGAAACTATGCGCCAATGTGGCTCTCTTGAATGGACGCGTCAGGCCGCTGAGCATGAAGCGGACAAAGCGATTTCGGCGCTCAAAGCGCTGCCTGAATCTCCATGGCGCAGTGCGCTTGAAGCGCTGGCTCACATGTCAGTACAGCGCGAATACTAGTCTTATAAGCGCGGGAAACCGCGCTCTCCCCCTTTCTCCAGCCCTTTTCGTTCCGCACTCATCCTCCATCCCTTATTGCTTGATACCTTACGCAGTTAGCCAGCCAAAACTTCTGCAACTTATGCGTTTCCTCGCAAAAAGTTACCTCAACATTCAGAAAATACTGGAAATAAAGCTCCTGAAGTTGTTATAAATTCCTCGCGGTGTATTGCGACTACGAGCAGTCAAAACAGGCACTGTTTCCAAACATAGCCATGCTGCTCAGCCGTTAATAAAGGAATGTCCTGAGAAGTCAGGTGTACAAGGAGGAGGCACAAATGGTCAAATTTAAAGATGACTGGCACAACGCAGACATTATTGCGAGCCTGCGCAAAAAGGGAACCAGTCTGGCAGGGGTTTCACGAGATGCTGGACTCTGCTCATCGACACTCGCCAATGCGCTATTTCGTCCCTGGCCCAAAGGTGAGTGGCTGATTGCGGATGCGCTGCAAGTTCATCCCGCCGAGATATGGCCAAGCCGCTATTACCATCCCATCACGAAAAAGCTTATCGACCGCAAAGGACTGATGAGGTAATAAAAAAAGGCGGTAGTTTCCTACCGCCTTTCATTGCTGAGGACGAAAAAATTACTCTTCGCCGCTCACGCGCTCAATGTTAGCACCCAGCGCCTTCAATTTATCTTCGATGTGCTCATAGCCACGGTCAATATGATAAATACGGTCAACAATTGTGGTGCCTTCCGCGATACAACCTGCCAGAACCAGGCTGGCTGACGCACGCAGATCGGTCGCCATCACCTGGGCACCGGAGAGCTTCTCAACGCCATGGCAAATTGCGGTGTTACTTTCTATCTCCGCATGCGCACCCATACGGATCAGCTCAGGGATATGCATAAAGCGATTTTCAAAGATGGTCTCGGTGATCACACCGGTTCCTTCTGCCACCAGATTCAGCAAGCTGAACTGAGCCTGCATATCCGTTGGGAAGCCAGGATGCGGTGCAGTGCGGAAGTTGACCGCTTTAGGCCGCTTGCCGTGCATATCCAGGCTGATCCAGTCCGGACCGGTCTGAATTTCTGCACCTGCCTCACGCAGCTTAGCCAGTACCGCATCCAGCGTGTCCGGCTGAGTTGCATGACAAAGAACTTTTCCGCCAGAAATCGCCGCAGCAATCAGGAAGGTGCCCGTTTCAATACGATCGGGCAGGACGCGGTAAACCCCGCCGCCGAGACGCTCAACGCCTTCAATGGTAATACGGTCGCTGCCGGCACCGGTGATTTTCGCCCCTAAGGTATTCAGAAAGTTCGCGGTGTCGACAATTTCAGGCTCACGCGCCGCATTCTCGATTACCGTCGTACCGGTAGCCAGTGTGGCGGCGCTCATGATGGTGACAGTCGCGCCAACGCTGACCTTGTCCATCACGATATGCGCGCCTTTCAGGCGGCCATCGACAGACGCTTTCACGTAGCCTTCTTCAAGCTTGATCTCAGCACCCAGCTGTTCCAGGCCCGTAATATGCAGATCAACAGGGCGGGCACCGATGGCGCAGCCACCAGGCAGAGAAACCTGCCCCTGACCAAAACGGGCCACCAGCGGGCCGAGCGCCCAGATGGAAGCGCGCATGGTTTTCACCAGATCATAAGGTGCGCAGTAGATGTTGACGTTACTGGCATCCAGATGCACCGAACCGTTACGCTCAGCCTTAACACCCAGCTGGCTTAGCAGCTTCATGGTGGTATCAATGTCTTTCAGTTTCGGGACATTCTGAATCTCTACAGGCTCTTCCGCCAGCAGAGCGGCGAACAGGATCGGCAGCGCAGCGTTTTTTGCGCCGGAAATAGTGACTTCCCCGCTTAAACGGGTCGGACCCTGCACACGAAATTTATCCATTGCACCAGCTCTCTTTTAAAAAATAAAGGTCTGTTCGCCTCACCACGATCTTGCGTGGTGACCACAGCGAAGCAGCTTAAAAACCGTTTAACTTACGGTCGCGCGCCCACTCTTCAGGGGTAAATGTTTTGATCGAGACTGCGTGCATGCGGTTGTCAGCGATATACGCCATCAGGGGTGCATAGACAGTCTGCTGTTTTTTGACCCGGCTGAGGTCGGCAAACAGTTCGCCTACAGCGATAACCTGAAAATGGCTACCATCGCCAGTAACGTGGACTTCCTGCAACGGTAACGCGCCCATCAGCACGGATTGAATTTCACTAGTTTCCATGAGGCTTCTAAATTTAATAGATGATAAACAGGCACACATATTAGTGGAAAGCGCCGCTATCTTAAACAAGCAAAAAGCCCCTGACGGTGCAGGGGCTCTTTCTGTTCAGTTTCCGTCAGGAGTTTTATCCGCGGGAAACAATGATCTGCTGCAAATTATACAGGGTGATCAGCGAATGAAGTTTATCGTCGATGCCCGTAAATTGGGGCGCTTTGCCCTGATGCAGAGCTATTTGCCGCAGATGTACCAGCAGCGCCAACCCCGCTGAATCAACGCGCTCCAGTGCAGAAACGTCGATTGTATCGATCTGTTTCATTACCGTCTCACGCTGCTTCCAGAGTGCTAACAGGGTTTCGCGCTGCAGTTCGCCGGACAAATGTAACTGGTTTGCCTCAAGACGCCAGCTCAGTTGATCGCTCATTACTGCTTTTTATCCAACGTGATAGGCTGTTTAGCATATGACTTCAACTGCTCGGTCAGGCCATCAATGCCTTTCTGACGCAGCGTGTCGCTCCACTCATTTTGCTTAGTGGTAATCATGCTTACCCCTTCAGCAATCATGTCATATGCCTGCCAGTCGCCGCTGCGGCTGTTTTTGCGCCACTGGAAGTCAAGACGCACAGGTGGACGACCGTTCGGGTCAACAATGGTGACACGAATGGCGATGATGGTTTTGTCTGCATAAGATTGCTCAGGAGCAATCTGGTATGTCTGTCCGTTATACAACGCCAGCGCCTGGCCATAGGCCTGTGCCAGGTAATCACCAAAAGCTTTGAAATACGCATCGCGTTGGGCAGGCGTCGCGTCTTTGTAGTAACGACCTAATACTAACGCACCGGCATATTTGATTTGCACGTACGGCAACAGCTCTTCTCGCACGATCTGACGCAGATAATCGGGATCCTGTTTAATCTTAGGCTGCTCAGTCTTGAGGCGGGTGAAGGTTTTCCCTGCCGCTTCGTTCATCAGCTGATAAGGATTGGTTTGATCGGCTGCCGCATTGGCTGCGACCGGGGCAATAACCAGCATTGCCATCATCAGGAAACGTTTAAACATGACTTGTCCTCTTATGGTGTAGTCGTAGCCGCCGGCGCGGGTTGACCGTTAGCTTCCGGTGCCGCCGACGAATCATCTTTCTTGTCATTACCATTGCCGCTCTTATACAAGAACTGGCCAATCAGGTCTTCAAGCACCATCGCCGATTTGGTGTCCTGAATGGTGCTGCCATCTTTAAGCATAGCGGTTCCCATATCAGGATCGTCAAAACCGACATTCAGTGCCAGGAATTGCTCGCCCAACAGACCGGAGGTTCTCACTGCCAGCGAACTGGTGTCAGGCAATTGATTATATTGATCTTCGATATCCATCGTAACGCGTGGCGAGTAAGTTTTTGGATCAAGTTCTATGTCGGATACCCGACCAATCACCACGCCGCCTACTTTGACCGGTGACCCGCTTTTCAGGCCACCAATATTGTCGAAAGTCGCATAGAGTTTCCAGGTTGGCGTGCTGCCCAGCGATTGCAAATCCGCCACGCGCAGGCAAAGAAACAGTGCCGCAAACAGCGCCAACAGTAAAAATACACCTACCCAAATTTCGCTTTTTTTCGTTTGCATTGAATCAGTTCCCAAACATCAGTGCAGTCAGCACAAAATCTAAACCGAGTACCGCCAGAGAAGCATGTACCACAGTGCGAGTGGTTGCCCGGCTAATCCCTTCAGAAGTTGGAATAGCATCATAGCCGTTGAACAGAGCAATCCAGGTTACCGTGAAGGCGAAGACTGCACTTTTGATTACGCAGTTAAGAATGTCAGTGCGCACATCAACAGCATTTTGCATCGCCGACCAGAAAAACCCGCTGTCGATACCTTTCCAGCTGACGCCAACAATCGCGCCACCCATGATACCCACCGCCACAAAAATCAGCGTCAGCAATGGCATGCTGATAAAGCCCGCCCAAAACCGGGGTGAAATAATCCGACGCAGTGGATCGACCGCCATCATCTCCATACTGGAGAGTTGTTCCGTGGCTTTCATCAGGCCGATTTCCGCCGTCAGGGCAGAGCCTGCCCGCCCCGCAAACAGCAGCGCGGTAACAACGGGCCCCAGTTCGCGCAGCAGCGAAAGCGCCACTAACATGCCCAGACTGCTGTCGGCACCATAGGTGTTTAATACCAGATAGCCCTGTAATCCCAGTACCATGCCAATAAATAAGCCCGATACCACAACGATTAGCAGTGACAGTACACCAATACTGTAAAGCTGTTTTATCAGCAGTGGCGCGTGCTTGCGAAAGCGGGGGATGCCCACCAGCGCATGAAAGAGCATTAATCCGGCACGACCAAAGGAAGCACAGGTATTGATCCCCTGTCGTCCAAGCGCACGTAAAAACATCAGTTAGTTAACTCCCTGAACCGGTTAAGTCTTGCAGATAATCGCCTGCAGGAAAACGGAACGGTACCGGACCATCGGCGATACCATCAATAAACTGGCGGACACGCGCATCTTCATTTTCATGCAGGGATTTAGCCGTTCCCTGAGCAATCACCTTCTGCCCGGCAATAATATAAGCGTAGTCAGCGATACTGAGCACTTCCGGAACATCGTGAGAAACCACAATGCAGGTCATTCCCAGCGAATGGTTGAGTTCATCAATCAGTTTGACCAGTACACCCATGGTAATGGGATCCTGACCAACGAAAGGCTCATCGAACATGATCAGGTCAGGCTCTAAAGCAATCGCACGGGCCAGCGCCGCACGTCTTGCCATACCGCCTGAAAGCTCGGAAGGTTTCAGCTGTGCCGCGCCGCGCAATCCGACCGCCTCCAGCTTCATCATCACCGTGCTGTGCAGCAACTGTGGGGGAAGCTGAGTGTGCTCACGCAGCGGCCAGGCAACGTTGTCAAACACCGTAAGATCAGTGAACAGCGCACCAGACTGAAACAGCATGCTCATTTTTTTTCTGGCTTCATACAAGCGAGAGCGAGTCAGGCTGGGAATATTTTCGCCATTGAACCAAATTTCCCCGCTGTCAGGGCGTAACTGGCCACCAATCAGACGTAATAAGGTGGTTTTACCAATGCCTGATGGCCCCATAATAGCGGTCACTTTCCCTTTTGGCACAGTCAGCGAGATGTTATCGAATACTGGCCGATCTCCACGGGCAAAGCTTACGCCCCGGACATCTACCAAATTCGTCTCCGTCTGGCTCATAGTTACCTCTCCACATTTCAGGCATTAAATTAATCTCCGATGTTAGCGTATAACCCACCGGACAGGACACTTTTACAGAAACTTACCTCGTAGACGTGGCTAAAGTTGGCATAAGTTTTACTTTTTGCTCCCAGACCGTCAAAATCAGCACAATAACTTAACACCCTTGCTTTACTCGTTGCGCAAGGCCAGCCGACGATTATACCCGATCAAAGGACATTTCATGCTCGTAGCTATAGCACTGTTGGTTATCGGTTTAGTTCTGCTGGTATATGGTGCCGATCGTCTGGTCTTCAGTGCCGCTATTCTGAGCCGCGCGCTGGGCATTCCTCCGCTAATTATTGGTATGACGGTGGTCGGTATAGGCACATCGCTACCTGAGCTGATTGTCTCTTTCTCCGCAGCCACTCATGGACAGATGGATATCGCCGTGGGCACCGCCATGGGATCGAACATCACCAATATTTTGCTGATCCTCGGTGGTGCTGCGCTGCTTCATCCCCTTACGGTGCATTCAAATCTGGTTCGCCGTGAACTGCCGCTGATGCTGCTGGTCACATTATTATGCGGCGTAATGCTGTTTGATAATAACCTCAGCCGCAATGATGGCGTGGCCTTGATCGCCATTGCGGCAGCTTATTTACTGTTTATTATCAAAATTGCCCGTAAAGCCGAGCGTGAAAATAACGACTCGCTGACACGAGAGCAGCTTGCCGAGCTGCCACGCGACGATACGGGTAATACCGTCGCCTTTTTATGGCTGGCGGTGGCCTTGATTATCTTGCCGATGTCTACACGCATGGTCATCGACAATGCCACGGTGATTGCGGACTTCTTTGGCATCAGCGAACTGATTATTGGCCTGACGGTGATTTCGGTTGGCACCAGCCTGCCTGAGCTGGCTACGGTGATCGCCGGCGCACTCAAGGGTGAAGATGATATCGCTATTGGTAACCTTATCGGTTCCAACATCTACAATATTGCGATTGTCCTGGGCGTTCCGGCTCTGATTCACCCAGGAGAGATTGATATGCACGCGTTCGCTCGTGACTATTGGGTCATGCTGGGCGTCAGCGCGCTATTTACCTTAATCTGTTTACAGCGCAGCCGCTGTATTGGCCGCCTGGCCGGCGCGCTGTTGCTCTCTGGCTTTGTTGCCTGGGTTGCACTGCTTTACTGGCTGCCTTCGGCTACCCTCTGGTAAAAAGGAATGGAAATTATGGCATCTGGCATACCCGAACCCGGTTTTGACTTTCAGCAAGCCGGGAAAGATGTCCTGAATATCGAACGTCAGGGCCTGGAGCAGCTTGATCAATACATCAACGACGATTTTACCCAGGCCTGTCAGCGTATCTTCAGCTGTTCAGGGAAAGTCGTGGTGATGGGCATGGGTAAGTCGGGTCATATTGGTAAAAAGATGGCCGCGACCTTTGCGAGCACCGGTACACCCGCCTTCTTCGTTCATCCTGCTGAAGCCAGCCACGGCGATTTAGGCATGGTCAGCGCGGGTGATATCGTCATCGCCATCTCCAATTCCGGCGAATCCTCTGAAATTCTGGCCCTTATCCCGGTATTAAAGCGGCTGCATGTCTCTCTGATTTGCATGACCAGCAAACCCGAGAGCGCGATGGGTCGTGCCGCTGATATTCATCTGTGTGTTAAAGTACCGCAGGAGGCCTGCCCCCTGGGGCTGGCGCCGACCACCAGCACCACCGCAACACTGGTGATGGGAGATGCGTTGGCGGTGGCGCTGTTAAAAGCGCGTGGCTTCACTGCCGAAGATTTTGCCCTGTCCCATCCGGGCGGCGCACTTGGCCGTAAGCTGTTGTTAACCGTCAATGATATTATGCACACCGGTGATGAGATCCCGCACGTCAGCCGCGAGGCTTCCTTACGGGATGCGCTGCTTGAAATTACCCGCAAAAACATGGGAATGACGGTAATTTGCAACGATCTGATGAAGATTGAAGGCATTTTCACCGATGGTGACCTGCGCAGGGTGTTTGATATGGGCATTGATTTCCAGACGGCCGACATTGCCAGCGTGATGACCTCTGGCGGGATTCGGGTCCGTCCAAATCTGCTGGCGGTGGATGCGCTTAACCTGATGCAAAGCAGGAATATCACCGTTGTGATGGTCGCAGACGGTGACACGCTGCTGGGCGTAGTGCATATGCATGACATGCTGCGCGCTGGCGTGGTTTAACAAGGAACAGAAGACAAATGAGTACTGCTGCAGAGTGGGTTGAAACTTGCTATGGCGAGGTTAGCCTTGATGTCATGGCGCGCGCGCGCGAGGTCAGACTGTTAATATGTGATGTTGATGGCGTCATGTCCGACGGCGTCATCTATCAGGGCAACAGCGGAGAAGAGCTGAAAGCCTTCAACGTCCGCGACGGTTATGGTATTCGATGCCTGCTGACATCCGACGTGGAAGTGGCCATTATTACCGGCCGGAAGGCAAAATTGCTGGAAGATCGCTGTGCCACTCTCGGGATTACGCATCTTTACCAGGGACAATCTGATAAGCTTTTGGCCTTCCGTGAACTTCTGGATACACTAGCACTTCGCCCCGAGCAGGTGGCTTACATCGGTGATGACTTGATTGACTGGCCGGTGATGGCCGAAGTCGGTCTCAGCGTTACCGTTGCTGATGCCCATCCGGTCCTGCTTCCTCGCGCAAATTACGTAACCCGTATTGCCGGTGGGCGAGGCGCGGTGCGTGAAATTTGCGATCTGATATTGATAGCACAGGATAAGTTTGATGAGGCCAAAGGGCAGTCTGTATGAGTAAAACCAGACGTTGGATCACGCTGTTACTGGCTTTGGTAGCCATCGTCCTGATTGGCTGGAATCTGGCCGGTCCGGATGACAGTGATAAACCTGTTGCCAATAGCGACCAGAATCCCACCTACACAAGCCAGAGCTCTAATACTGTGGTCTACAACCCTCAGGGTGGTCTGAACTACAAGCTTGTCTCGGATAAAGTGACCTATTTTTCTACTGAGGCCGTCAGCTGGTTCGAAAACCCGGTGATGACCACTTACGATGAAAACAAAATTCCGACCTGGTCCATCCGGGCAGACAAAGCCAAGCTGACCAATGACCGTATGCTGTATCTTTACGGCCACGTAGAGGTCAACAGCCTGACTCAGGATGCTCAGCTTGAGCGAATTAAGACCGATAATGCCATAGTGAACCTTATCACCCAGGATGTAACGTCGGATGATCAGGTCACGCTTTATGGCAGTAGCTTCAACTCTACGGGGATGAAGATGCGTGGAAATTTACGGAAGAAAACAGCCGAGCTGATTGAAAAGGTCAAAACCTCTTATGAAATCCAAAATGCAAAACAACCTTAAGTTCCTGGCACTCAGCTTGCTGCTGGCGACCAGCTTGCCTGCTCTTGCGCTGACCGGCGACTCCGATAAACCGGTGAATGTCGATTCCGAAAATCAGGCCCTGGATATGCAGGGCAACGTTGCCACCTTTACCGGCAACGTCATCGTGACCCAGGGCTCGATAAAAATTACCGCGGATAAAGTCGTGGTCACTCGCCCGGATGGCGACAGCAATAAAACCATCGTCGATGCCTATGGTAATCCTGCCACCTTCTATCAGATGCAGGACAACGGTAAGCCGGTGAAAGGCCATGCGCAAAAAATGCATTATGAGCTGGCCAAAGATTTTGTAGAGCTGACCGGAAATGCTTATCTGGAACAGCTCGACAGCAATGTTAAAGGTGACCGGATTACCTATCTGGTGAAAGAGCAGAAAATGCAGGCCTATGGCAGCAGCGGCAAACGCGTGACGACCATCCTTGTTCCTTCTCAGTTGCAGGATAAAGGCACCCAGTCCACCGGCCCAAAAAAGAGTAACTAATCAGCTATGGCTACGTTAATTGCGGAAAACCTGGCGAAGGCTTACAAAGGCCGTCGTGTGGTCGAAGATGTCAGTTTGCAGGTCAAATCCGGTGAGATTGTTGGCCTGTTGGGTCCAAATGGTGCCGGTAAAACCACCACCTTTTACATGGTGGTTGGCATTGTGCCGCGTGATGCGGGTCGTATCATCATCGATGATGAAGACATCAGTATCTTACCGTTGCACGCCCGCGCTCGCCGTGGAATTGGCTATTTGCCGCAGGAAGCATCGATCTTCCGCCGCCTGAGCGTCTATGACAACCTGATGGCCGTACTGCAGATCCGCGACGATCTGACTACAGAGCAACGCGAAGACCGCGCCAATGAGCTGATGAGCGAATTCCACATCGAGCATCTGCGCAACAGCATGGGTCAGGCACTTTCCGGTGGCGAACGTCGTCGTGTGGAGATAGCCCGCGCGCTAGCCGCCAATCCAAAATTCATCCTGCTTGATGAGCCCTTTGCCGGTGTCGACCCGATTTCAGTTATTGATATCAAAAAAATTATCGAACACCTGCGTGACAGTGGTCTTGGCGTACTGATCACCGACCATAACGTGCGTGAAACGCTGGCGGTATGTGAGCGCGCTTACATCGTCAGCCAGGGGCACTTAATTGCTCATGGAACTCCGGCAGAAATTCTGGAAGATGAACAAGTTAAAAGAGTCTATTTGGGCGAAGAGTTCAGACTCTGATAAGGTGTTAAAACCAGGTAAGATTTTCGAGGAATTAGTATCCTGAATATGAAGCAAGGTTTGCAACTCAGGCTTAGCCAACAGCTTGCCATGACGCCACAACTGCAACAGGCGATCCGTTTGCTGCAGCTCTCTACGCTTGAACTACAGCAGGAAATTCAGCTGGCGCTGGAAAGTAATCCGTTGCTTGAACAAACCGACATTCATGAGGAAGTGGACGTACGCGAATATCAGGAGAAAGAGGCTCTGGATACCAGGGAAGCGCTGGAACAGAAAGATATGCCCGAAGAACTGCCTCTGGATGCGACCTGGGACGAAATTTATACCGCCGGAACGCCGTCAGGCACCGGAACCGATTATCATGACGACGAGTTACCGGTCTATCAGGGCGAAACCACCCAGTCCCTTCAGGATTACCTGATGTGGCAGGTGGAGTTAACCCCATTTACCGAAACTGACCGGGCAATAGCCACCTCGATCGTCGATGCGGTGGATGACACCGGTTATCTGACCGCCTCGCTGGATGAGATCCTCGACAGCATTGGCAACGATGAATTGACCATGGATGAAGTTGAAGCGGTGTTGAAACGCGTTCAGCGCTTCGATCCCGTTGGCGTCTGTGCCCGCGATCTGCGGGATTGCCTGCTGGTCCAACTTTCCCAGTTCGCGCCGGAGGCATTGTGCCTGAAAGAGGCAAGGCTGATTGTCAGTGAACATCTGGATTTACTGGCAAACCATGACTTCCGTAGCCTGATGCGCGTGACGCGGCTGAAGGAAGACGTGCTGAAAAACGCCATGCAGGTGATCCAGTCGCTCGATCCACGCCCGGGTCAGTCGATCAACACTACCGAGCCGGAATATGTTATCCCGGATGTGCTGGTGCGCAAAGCCAGCAACCGCTGGACAGTGGAACTGAATTCAGACAGCGTGCCCAGGCTGAAGATTAATCAGCATTACGCCTCACTCGGTGGTTCAACCCGCAACGACAGTGACAGCCAGTTTATCCGCAGCAATTTGCAGGAAGCAAAGTGGCTGATTAAAAGTCTGGAAAGCCGTAATGACACGCTGCTGAAAGTGACGCGCTGCATCGTCGATCAGCAACAGGCGTTTTTCGAACAGGGTGAAGAATTTATGCGGCCAATGGTGTTGGCGGATATTGCCAGTGCTGTGGATATGCATGAATCCACCATCTCCCGCGTGACCACGCAGAAGTATCTGCACAGTCCTCGCGGGATATTTGAATTGAAGTATTTTTTCTCCAGTCACGTCAATACCGACAGCGGTGGCGAAGCTTCCTCTACGGCTATACGCGCGCTGGTGAAAAAATTAATCTCGGCGGAGAATCCCGCCAAACCACTGAGCGACAGCAAGCTCACTACTTTGCTCTCCAATCAAGGGATCATGGTGGCGCGCCGTACTGTCGCAAAGTACCGAGAGTCTTTATCCATCCCGCCCTCAAATCAGCGTAAACAGCTGGTCTGATCGAACAGATAAGGAAGAACGTATGCAACTCAACATTACCGGGCAGAACGTGGAAATCACTGAACCATTACGTGATTTCGTGACGACCAAATTTGCCAAACTGGAACAGTACTTTGATCGCATTAACCAGGTCTATATTGTACTGAAGGTCGAAAAGGTCACTCAGGTAGCGGATGCGACTTTGCATGTGAATGGCGGTGAGTTGCATGCCACCTCGGAAGGGAAAGATATGTACGCGGCGGTTGACGGCTTGATAGACAAGCTGACGCGCCAGCTCAATAAACATAAAGACAAGCTGAAGCAGCACTAAATTTCACTCCAGCATTGATTATTTCTTCGCCACCCTAATCTTAGGATCAGGCATGACGTAAGATAACCGGCTCGGCTCCCTTTAACCGGGGAGCCGA
>LIDZ01015802.1_pt10 | contig 13252 bp, 16 predicted proteins | sample 644651 | NCBI WGS metagenome assembly LIDZ01 (sample SAMN03856242, study PRJNA289617) | food metagenome | isolation source: wine grapes on drying loft during traditional withering process | host: Vitis vinifera cv. Corvina | place: Italy: Gargagnago di S. Ambrogio di Valpolicella | collected 2014-01
GCCGCCATTGGCGCCGGTCATGAGGTAGGACTTGCCACCCTCGTTGTACAGCTCTGGGCCCAGCTCGTTGACGCGATAGAGCGAGTTCGAAGCAACGTCCCCACCTGTTGCCCGGTAACCTGAGAAGTCGACGCCGGTATAGCCAGCCTGAGTCGATCCGGCAGAGGTTGTGCCGCTGCCGGCGTACGCGGTTGCTGCGGTGGTGGCCAAGCCCAACACCGAACTGAGAACTCCCGTTGCAGCCTGTCGAGTGGCTATACGCGCCATGTCAGCTATCACTGACTTGGCAAAATCCGAAAACGACAACTTCCCAGTCGTAGCGAAGCTGACGATCGCATCCTCCATGCTGCTGAAGGCGTTGCCGAACAGGGTTTTCGTCTGCCCTGCGATGTTCCTCGCGCTGTCTAGGTAGTTTTCCCAGGCCGCAGTTGCGCCATTGGTCCAGTCGCCCTGGGCGGTCTGCACGTCGGCATAGTTCTGCTTGATCTGGTCAGTGGCCTTTTTATTGGCATCGGCCAAAGCCTGAGACTTGCGGCTGAACTCCTCTTCGCTCATGTTTCGAGACGGGTCAGACTTCTGGTTGGCAAGCTCGAGTGCCTGCTGAGCGAAGCGATCCTGCTGGGCGTTCAGTTGGTTGTCGAGCGCTGTCTGCTGATCCCCACGGCCCACGCCAAGCACCGCGCGCTGCCCGGCCAGCTCCAGAGCTTTCTGCTGCTGCCCCAGTGCCTGCACATAGGTGTTGATCGACAATTCTTGCTTGGCCAGGCGGCCCCGCTCGTTTGTCGCCAGCACTTCCAGCTGGCTATCAGCATCCTTCTGCGCCTTGACCATATCGGCGCGGGCGTCAGCGATCTTCTGATCCAGCTGGATCCGCTGCGCCGCGCTGGTAGTGCTCTTGGCCCGGGCTGCTTCGAGGGCTGCGATTTCGGCCTCGTAGGCCGCCGTGACTTCCTCGCGCTCGTTGCTGATTAGGGCCTCACGCTTGAGGGCGTACTCCGACTGTGAGATCAGACCAGCCTTTTGAGCGGCATCGAGTTGCTTCTGGGTGTTCTGGTAATCGGCCAGGATCGCCGCGAGGGCGTTCTTCGTGTCGGTCACGTCTGTGAGGTCGACAGCGCCAGCTGCCTTTGCCGCCGGGTCCTTGTTCTTGTCCTTGATGTTCTGCAGCGTCTTGGCGACGTACTCGGGCTGAACGGTCGGATCGTCCGGATTGACCTTGCGCAGCGTCTCGACGTCGCGCAAGTAAGCCTTGGTCAGCTTGTCGCGCTTCTCAGCATTCGTGAGGTTCGAGTCGCTGAGCTGCTTCAGGCGCTCAGCAGCAGCGATCCCAGCTTTCTGGTTTTCGGCGTCTAGCCCGCGCGCTGCAGCGATTGCGTCCTGCGTGCTCTTCTGTTGGGTCAAGAAGTCCAGTTCCAGCTTAGCGTTGGCCAGCTTATTCTTGTTAGCTAGGTCATCTGGATCGGCATTAAGAGCCGACTGAGCGGCAGAGATTTTCTGTGTCAGCTCGACCATCTTGTCGGCCGAGGATTGCTCCCGTCCGATATTCTTGATCGCATCGAGGCTCTTCTGAGCCTCGTCGCCAACCGCTTTCCAACTGCGCTCCCAGTAACCAAGGTTTTGGACGACTTGGGCGGATCGGGTGTTGATGGTGTCCGCATACGCAGTCGTCAGCAGTTGGGCCGCGCCGATGGTGTCGCCCTGCTCTTTCAGCGCGACGATCTGAGCGTAGGTCGATGCGGTAAGGAAGTTGTACTCCGCGTTCAGCTCTTTCGCTGCGGCGACCGGGTCCTTGCCGATCTTGACGAACTCGGCGATCGTCTCTTCGACGGCGCGCCCAGTGGCGTCCTCCATATTTGCTGCGGCGGTGGCAATCTCCTGGAAGCTGCCGCCTGCGACCGTGCCGGTGGACGCTAGTTTGGCCAATGACGCTGCGGCATCGCCGGTCGTGCCGTTGACGGCCGAAACCTGCTTGGCAAGGTCAGCAAGCTGCTCTGCCGACGTGCCTGCATAGTTGCCGGTCAGAATCAGCGCGTTGTTATAGGCGTCGGTCTCCTTTGCACCCTGGCTGTAGCCATAAATGAGGGTGCTCACAGCTGCAGCAGCGCCCAGCACCGCAGCAGCCATGCCGATGAAAGATATCGAGGCACCGGCCACGACAGGGCGGATAGCACCGACGGCTTTCGAGGCGTTCTCCGCAGCCTCACTCGCAGTGTTGGTGTTCTCGGCCAGGCCTGACAGGCTTTCGCCCGCTTCGCTGGCCGTTTCCGACACATCCTTTGCGCTTGAGGCTACACCGGCGAGGGAGGCGCCGAGATCACCAGCACCAGCAGCACCGCCGAATAGCCCCTTGAGCTTGGACTTCAAGGCATCAAAGGTGTTTTCCAGGCCGCCAAACGAGTCCTTGATCTGACCGCCCTGCTGCAACAGTACGGTCAGCGGGTTTTGGCCGCCGGCAAGGCTGGTAAAGATGTCCGTGAACTGGGCCGGGAGCTGACGCAGCGCCGCCTGGGTCTGCGCGGTAGATACGCCAGCCTTCTTGAGATCATCGGCGAATCCGGTGACCTTGGTGCGCGCGGCATCGATCCGGGCGGAGTACTCCTTGAACGTATCGGCCTCGATCAGGCCGGCGTTCTTGTATTTGGTCAGTTGCTCCTGCTGATCGTCCAGCTTCTGCAATGCGGCCAGAGCGGGATTGATCTTGCCGAGCAACGCCTGGAGCCCTTCGGCTTGTACGCCAGTGGCCGCTGCTGCCTTTCTGGTTTCCTCGGCTAGCCGGGCTTCTGTCTCCAGGATGGCCTGGCCGCGCGCGTTGGCCTGGGCCTGCACGGCCGCCCAGTCGGTCGTGGCCTTGCGGGCCCCGTCCATTGCGGTGCCGCTGGTATTGACGCTGGTGGTGAGGCTTCTGTGGTATTCGCTGGCATCCAGCGAGGCCTGCGCCATAGCAGTAAGCCGAGCTTTGGCTTCCTCGGTGGACTCGGCCAGCTTCCCTTCGGAGGTAGCCAGTTCGTTAGCCGCAGCGGATGCTTTGCCAAACCCCTCAGCAATCCCCTCTGCCGCTTTCTCAGCCTTCGCCCCTGACTCGACGATCTTGTCCAGACCATCAGAGGCTTTCGCAACGTCCGACGTATCGATGCTTATGCCGAGCGATGCGATATCCATTGACTCACCTTGAAAAATGGCCCTCTACGGGCGGTTTTGTCTCGCCTCGGCCATGACAGCCAAGGCTTCGGCCTCCATCACCTGCAGGTCGAGAAAGGATCGGGTGATCTGCTTTTTGCTGAGGCCGATGATTGCCCCGACTTCGCGAACGACGCCGTAGTCGAGGCCGGTCGGCCCGCCCATGCCACACCGCCACTGGGTGCCCATGGCGACCAGCAGCGCAAAGGCGGGCCAGATGTCGGGGAAGACCTCAACCGTGTCGTCGAGGTCAGCTAGGCGCAATCCCATGGCCGAAAGCTGAGAGGCCGTTGGCCCAGGCTCGTAGAGCGCCTGAGCTACGGCTATCAGTTTCCCTTGCGGGCCGGCACGAACGCTGCCTGGTATGCATCGACGATGGCATTACCAGCGCCCGAGGATGTATCGACCAAAGCGCGGATGTTCTCCTCGTTCAGTTCGTCGTCGAAGCCCCACGACGCTACCAAGGCCTGAACCTGCTCGACCTGGCGCGCCATTTGGCTCTCGGTGATTTCTGCGAGGGTCACCGCGTCGCCCTTAGCCTCAAGCATGGCCTGTTCGGCCTTGGCGCCCTTCTGCCAACCGCTGAACAGCTCGGACAATTCCTTGCGTCCGCGGTACTTGAACTCAAAGAGGACCTTCATGGTTTCGCCGTTAACGCGAGGGATCTCGACGTCCACATTGAACGTCGGGTTCGGGGCGATCTTGAAAGAGGCCATGCTGATTCCTTACGACAGGTAGCGGGTGGGTTCGGACTGCAATGCCAGGCTGACGGTGCGGGTCAGCAGGTTGTTGCGGGCCACCACCGGGATTTTCGAGAACGAGGTGTAGGTGCCATACAGCAGCATGTCTGTACCGGGCAGGTTCATCCTGGCCACCTCGACGCCCTTGTTAGCGTCAGCAGCGTTCAGTACGGCGTTGAATGCCTGGACCGGATCATCCGCGATGGTCAGCACCATGCTAGTGGCCGACTTATCGGTCGGGATCTGCTTGCCCTGGTCGTCTTCGAGGAACACGACGTCGGTGTAGTTCTGCTCCCCGCCGGACGATGCAACGTCGGTCACTTGCGGAACGCTTACCCATGTGAGCACCTTTTTCAGGCTGCCCAGGCCGCTACCGGCTGGGAAAGACTGCACGCTGGTGGTGTCGATCCCTTCGAGGGTGATTGCGGTGGCAGTCGCGGTTTTGACCCGCACAGCGCGGTTGTTCAGCTTTGGCCAGCCCGAGGTAACCAGCACGATATCGCCTGCGGACAGGGTGGCGCCGGTAGTGGTCAGCACGGTTTCAGTGGCGTTGGATGCGGCAGTGAATGCCAGCGGTGCCGCGTAGCTGGCGGCATGCTGGATGGTGGCGCCGTTGGGAAGTTTGTACCCGATGATAGTCCCCTATGCCGCGTCGAAGCGGCTAATCAAGCCCCATAGGGGCGTAGCGAAGCCCCGCCGTGTGGCAGAGCAATTTGGTATTCAGATGGTGCAGCCGCTATGGAGCGCCCGCTTGGCCGTGACGTAGGCCGCATGTGCATCCTCGGCCGCCTCGAAACTGCCGAGATATATTCGCTTCCGACCGGACACAATGGCCGCCCGAAACTTTCCGGACTGTTCGTCCCACTAGGCGCCGAGGAGCCCGCTTGCCGAGTTCTTGCGTCGCGGCGCCCGGAGGTTCTCCTGATTCAGCTGCGCGGTTGCTTCCCGGAGGTTCGCCATCCGGTTGTCGGAGCGGACGCCATTGATATGGTCGATGAACTGAGCCGGCCACTTGCCATACACATAAAGCCAAGCCACCCGGTGCGCTAGGTAACGCTCAGAGTCGATCGATACGCGGTGATAGCCAGGCGACGCGCCGCCGGTATAAATGAAATCAGCCCTGTCGCCGACTTGGTGACGCTGTGCAGTCCTGACTCTACGGATGAAGAACCCTGTTTCTGGGTCGTAGCTCAACAGCTGCCGAACCCGTTCGGCAGTCAAAGTGCTCTCGCCCATGGGGAGTTTTCCTCTCGCAGAAATGACGAAACCCGCACTCGGCGGGTTTCAGGGTGTGCCCTATGGGCGGGTTAGAAGGTGTCGGCCCGGTACCGGAACGAGGTAGGCAGAGCGGTGGTCGTGTCACCGGCAATCGCCGCCGCGGTGGACAGGGGTGTCATCACGAACACCGGCAGGCCGGACTGGACAAGCCTGAGGTTGTTCGGGAACAGCGCACGGAGCTCATCAGCGATGGCGGACGCCGCTCCCGTACCGTTTCCTGCAGCAGTCACTATGCTGATCTGGAAAACGCCCTGAAACAGGAGGTGGACGCCCTCCAAATCGGTGCTATCGAGGTTCGCCGGGAGTAGATATGCCTGCAGGTATGGACTGCCATCCGAAGGCGGCGTGAACTCCACATCCTCGAACGCAATAGGCAGCGCTGGAATTCTTGCGGTCGCCCACGCATACAGCCGCGTCTCTAGCGCGGCCCTGATCAGCTTGTCGCTCATTTCTCGAGTCCTGCCACGGCCTTGTTGACGTAGGTTTGAAATTCAGTGACAGACACCCGAACCATGCCGGCGGGCGCCTGCTTCGACCAGGCCTCGTACTCCAGGCGCGGGCCATAGGGCAGGTTGTTCATCAGCCAGATGGTCCCGACTTCGCTATCGAAGGATTGGATCAGCGTTGCAGCCGATCCTTTAGCCTGGACACCGCGCGGGTCGATTAGCGGGATGGCTTCCTCGATCGGCGCATCGAAGCTGACTTGCCAGTTACCGCGGAACCGTCCGCCGACGTAGTCCTTGCCGGAAGTGATGTCCATCCCGTCTTTGAGCAACCGACCAGGCCTCAATCGCCCAGCCTTCGTGAGGTTATCGGGATTGCTACGGGCCTCTGCGTTCACCCGCTTGACCTCGTTGTTGTAAGCAACTGCCGTAGCATTGGACGCCCACAACTCGGGGTTACCCACTGGGGAGCGATCAATCACCGAGTAGGCCAGGTCCAGCGATACCTTTTTTACGACCGTCTCGGCATTGGCTTTGGCCTTCTCCACGAACGCCTTGAGGTCGAGGCTGAAGCTCATTTGCGGGCCTGTACGCTGAAGCCAACCGCAAGGCCGGCGTAGTTCCAAGGATCGACGTTCTGGACTGTGTACGTGTCGCCGTCGAAGGCAATGGTGTCGAGGCTCTTGGGTTGCGGCATATCCGATCCATCAAGTAGGACCGGAGAAACCAAGATCTTGAAGTCACCCTGCTTGACCCTGGTTCCGTCGATGTCCGACTGCTTGTAGTTCTCGCGAAAACCCGAGCCGATGAACATCTGAGTACTCGGCCTGCTGCTGCCGGTGGCAGGGTCGTATTCCGTTTGCGTGATGTGCTTTAGGGTCAGCTCCAGCCCTTTTCCGCCGGCCGACCTAGGCAGCAGGGACCTATGAGCGGTAGCCTTGGCGCGGTCATATATATCGGGCATGAGACTGTCCTGAATAACTCAAGGAGGTATGCGAACGTGAAAACGCCAGAAGAAAAGGCCGACGATATTTGCGCGGCGATGACTCGCCAGCATCTGCAAAATGCAAACGGCGGCTGCGTCTTCAACACTTCACTGGCGCTCAGGGACGCCATATCGAATGCTTTTCGGGGGACAACAGATGCTGCATATGGCGTGAAGTTTTGCGACAGATACGTAGAGAGAGGCGAACCACTGAGCAGCCTATCCCTAGCAATGATTAACGCCCTGGAGCAGCTAATACGCGTCGGATCGCAGACTATCCAAGAACAAATAGCCGAGCAGGAGCGTATCCAAGGCTACTAGGAGCGACTCAGTTTGATCTGCCCCGACGACTCCACCAGCCCCGCGAACTGCGCATAAGACTGGCGGATCGCTGCCGGCTTGCTGGCCGAGGACTTCGCTGATGCGTAGGTCGTGCTCAGCGGTCCGACAGTCTCCGACACGATCGCGCCAACCTTGGTATCAGGGTCGACCAGGTCGTCAGCGTGGATCTCGGCAGCCAGCGCCAGTTGCCCGGCCTTCACCTGAGGAGGGATGGTGCGGGAGTCCAGCTCCCAGCCATTACGGCGCACGTTGTACCTTGGCCAGGCCAGCGCCTGCTCACGGCTCAGCGCGCTACCTCTCCATGGGATGGCGCCCATCTGCAAAGCCGCGCGACGCAGCAATGCCTCTTGCGATGGCTCATCGGCAGGCACCGCCTTACCGAACTTCACGGCGTAATCGACCAGCTCGGCAGCGGTGGCGAAGCTCTCGGCGTCAGGCAGGCCACTGCCCGTTTCGATGATCAAGGTCACAGCAGCCTCCCTTTGATTGTTCGGGTGCCGCGCCGCCTTGGACGGCGCGGGCTTGGTTACTCGGCCAGGCGCCAGCCTGCACGGGCATAGTCACCGGTCATTTCCGGATGCACATCGGCGAACGCCTGGCTGCCGTCCGGCTTGTCATTGACCATGCGGACGGTTTCGACCGCCGGAGCAAGGCCTGGCGCCGGCGCCGGATTTTGCGGCACGTTGCCGAACACCTGAGCGTCATGGTCGCCGGCCGGGATTGCTGGATCGATGACATTCACTTCACCGGCCAAGGTCTCGTCGGCGGTGCGCTCATCTGCGCCCCTCTCTTCCTGAGCTTTGGCTGTCAGATCGTCGGCTTTTTGGGCCGCGTCATCGGCTTTAGCCTGTTCGGGCGTTACGGTAGTAGCGTCAGCTTGGGCTTGCAGATCCGCTGCAGTCTGCTGAGCATCAGCGGCTTTCTGATCAGTAGTCTTCTTGGTCATTTGCATTTCCTCGAACGGGGAACAGAGCGGCATCGAGCAAGCCCGATGCCGCGCGGTTGCGGCTGACTTAGCCGCGCAGGACCGCGATGTGGTCTGGCTTCACAGCCTTGACACCCCAAGCCAGCGCAACCTCCCAGTAGATCTGGCGGTACTGACGGTACTGGACCAGCTGGAAGTTCAGGCCGGACACCGGATCGGTGACGGTCATAACATCGTCTGCGGCGTCGACTGCTTTGCCGTCCAGGCCAACAGGCATAGCCGGTTGACGAGCAGCCAGCACCAGAGCCGAGCGGGCAAACGCAACGCTTGGGCGGTAGCTGTTGCCTACGGTGATGGCGGTGTTATCCGCGATCGGGTTCAACAAGCCCGGGCCGCCGATGGTGACGATGCCGCCAGCAAGCGCACCGGTAACCATGTAGACGTTCGGATCGCCCGCGAAGGTGATCGCATCACCTGCCAAGATGGTGCCCGAACCGGTGTCCACGGGGATGGAGACCGAACCGATGACCAGGCCGGTACTGTTGACCAAGTAGCCAGCGCCTGTGCCTTTGGTTACCTGTTTCAAACCTGCCGATTGGCCCACATCGAAGCCCTCAACCCGGCCGATGATGCCTTGGCGCAGCAGCTCGTCAGTACCCGCCTCGTTGGCCTTGAACAGAACCGACTGCTTGCCGCGCACGTTGGCGGCCGCAGCGGAGTTCAGGACCATTGCGAGGTTGGTAGTTGGAGCGCCGTTGTCTTCGAGGATCTGGCGTGCCAGCGCGAAGTCGCTCAGATCGCCTGGGATACCGAACGGGGTGGTACCGGGGGTACCAACGCCTCGGGAGGCGCCACGGATTGCCGCGTTGGCGAGGTCCGCATCAACCGCGTTGCCCAGGGTGCGGAAAGCCTGCACAAACTGGTCACGCATGATGGTGGAGGTGCCAGCACCAGAGGCGCCATTCAGGCCTTTCTGCTCTTCACCGTTCCAGCGAATTGGATACGACTTGCTGTTGGTGATGATCACCGGAACGTTGCCGATGACGTGGTCGCCAGCATTCGGGGCGCTCTGGCCCGGGGTGATGTCTTGCAGGCCGACCGGCTGAACCACCGGAGAGCGCACCTCCTGACCGACAGCTGCGGATTCAGCAGTGGAGTCGAGGGTTGCGATCTTGGTGAAGCCGACCAGCTCGCGCGACACGATGTCGAGCGCTTCGTACAACGGGCCAATCAGGCCAGTAAGGGTGTTGGACACAATGAATTCCTTCTTTGGATAGGGAAAGGTGTGGTTGGGCTATCCGGCCCCTGCTCCGATCCCCATCCGGGTTTCGGAAAATCTGTGCATCGGTCAGTCGGTGATCGTTACTTCGCCAGTGCTGACTTGCTTGCCGATGGCCGCCTGCTCGCCGGGGCTCATGGCCGTGAACTGCTGGCGGCTGTAGCTCTTGCCGCCGCCCGCTGGCTTGCCGCCGCTGTTCGGTGCGCCGCCACCATTGCCGCCGGAGCTTTTGAGGATGTGATCCTTGTAGGGGTATTGCTCGACGATCGATTCGAGTGCTTCCTCGAAGTCGGCCAGCTCACCCGGGCGGGCACGGGAGAAAATCTTGTTGCCGGCGCCGTCATAGGCGACGACCTTGTTCTCCTCGACCTTGAAGTTCTGCCCGAAGCGGGCTTCGACCAGGTCGGCGGGAATGGCGAACTTCTCGGAGATCAGCTTGGAGCCCTTGAAGGAGCCACCAATCAGCAGGCCGTGAATGGTCTGGTCGCGCTGCTGGAGGCCGGACTGGGCCTTGGCCAACTCTTCAGCATGGGTCTTGTTGGCTGCGGCGACCTGCTCCTGAGCGGCCTTTTGGGCGGCGGTCTTGATCTCCTCGACCTTGCCCGCCTGGATCAGCTCGCCATCCTTGATGTTCTTGATGGTCTCCAGCGCCTTACGGGCTGCCTCGCCATCCTCGATGCCGTCGAACACCTTCAGCTTGCCCTCGGCAGCCTCAGCGCGCTCGCGGTGGGACTTGGCCTCCCCGTTCAGGCGGGTGATGGTGTTCACGGTGCCAACAGCGTCGAACGCAAGCTCTTTGCCGTCGTCGTGCACGTACACCGGGCGGCCGTCCTGAACAACAACGTGGCCTTGCTCATCAAGTTTGAGTTTCATGTGATCTCCGGGCATCCGCCCATTTGAACGGCCATCCGGCCAGGTGCAGCGCTATCCATCCGGAATCGCGCCCATAAAAAAGCCCCGGCGGATGCCAGGGCTGTGTGGTTTTCCTAATGGAGGTTTGAAGGTACGATCCGGCCCCCATTAAATCGAAATCTGGAACCGGAATGGAACCCTCTCAACCAACTGCCAAGTGGACTATTGCCGCCTCGGTGCTGGGTCTGATCGTGACTCTATCTGTGGGCATGCTGACCTGGTATGCGTCCTATCTGGGTACCAAGCAATCGGCTACTCAAAGCTGCATTGAGCGCGTAGACAAGCAAGAAGCCCTGATTCGGGAAAAGGCAGAACAGGTGCTAGCCAGTATTGCTGCCCTCGGCACCAAGACCACTGCACCTGATCTAACTGAAGAGAAATTCCACATCTTGGGAGAAGGCGTAGCTGACAGCGCGATGCGCTTCACGGCCTATGCACCCAAAGAACTTGCCGCAGTCACGTTCAAGCTCATCGGTACAATTCAGTTGGGGCTGATGGCTGAGACGGTGGAGCAGAAGTTAAAAGCCATCGAACTAGCGCAAACCGCCATGAAAGATTGGCCATCCCAGTACTTCGGCCTTATGGACAAGTACGACCAGCGCCGTTCAGCCTGCATGCATCCACTAGATTAAAACCCTCTCACCTCTCAGCAGGCACCCGACGCAGATCAACTGCTTCGTACCGCCAGTAGGCTTACCGTCTTTCAGCATCATGCCGGTTTTGGTCTCGATGACCTCGCGGCCGCCGCAGCGATGACACTGGATCATCGCCTCAGGCTTGGGCATGGCCCGGACGCGCTTGCGCACCTGCTCAACCGGTGTGTCCGGAGCTGGTGTGCCTTGAATGACGTGGAAGCGCGGTTTATCGGTCATGCCGCCATGGTAGCGAAAGTCTCGGCGTCCCGCTGCCGCAATTGCTCAATGGTCAGCCATTCGCCGCTGGGGCTGTAGAACTGATCGAGGCCCTTCCCGTCTTTGAACATCTGAAAGCGCGTCGGGCCCAGAACTTCGAGCTTGCGAGCATCCGGCTGACGTTCGAGCCACTGACCGTAATCCATGTCCGCAGGCACCGCGCCATCCATGCTCGCCCGCTGTTTGTCCGTCATCTCATCGATGGGGATGCCCAGTTCGCGCCATGACCTGGTACGCGGCGAGGACGTTGATCGACAGTTGAAGTGCAGTCGACCTGGGCCTTGCAGCCACGGCACCTTGTGCCCGATCGGCTTGTGCGTGCCCACCGTATAGGGGAGCTTGTCACGGATCCGGCATGGCTCGCTGGTCTTGGTGTCGAGCGTGCTGGTCCAATCTTCGGCGGCGAGGATGTCCGAGTTAGCCTGGTACAGGTTTTCTCGTGCGACAGAAGCCGTGTGGCTCACCGCCGATCGAATCACCGTGGCGAGATCCTGCCGGGGCCTCTCAAGGAAGCCGTCGGCATAGCCATTGGCCCGGGTCCCGCGCACGCTGCGCACGATCTGGTCGGTTGTCTTGCCTTCGAGATATCCCGTGCGCACTGCATTGCGGACCTTCACCATCCGATCAGCTTCGATGTTGCTGGCCCAGTCCTCGAGCAGGCGCCCTTGGAATGGCCTGGCCATCGTCGCCGCATATACCTGCGATGGGCTGAGGCGTACCAATGGGAACCGCAGCAGCACAGGTTCAGGGATTGCGGTCTCCAGCAGCTTTTGCTGCCATGTGATCTCGTACCCTGATAGCTCCGTCAAGTCGGCCTGCAGCGCTTCAGTGACCTGCGCATAGGCTACCGCATTGACCTGCCGGACCTCGTCAAGCAACAGCTCCAGACGCTCGACGGTGAACGACTCAGGCGGCAAACGCTCGAGCGCCTTCCCTAGTTCTTCCACCAAGCGCGAGTCGGACCGGTTCAGTAGCGCGATGATGCGCCGGAGCACGCCAACCTTGTATTTCTCCAGAGAGATGGCATGCGCCACGCTTTCGTCGGCGAGCAGGTCGTTTACGGTTGGCATCTACAGCGCTCCGAGTGCGGGCCCCTGGTCTTGGATCTTCTGCTTTTCCTCTTCCCACTTGAGGTCGGTCGAGACGACACCGCGGCGCTGGTATTCGGCGAACAGTGTCTGATCGGACAGCCGCCCTTGTGCCGCCATGTTGAGCAGCAGTGGCAAGGTGGTCTCAGGAGCGAAGTCGACGTCGAAGTTGCCGTTGACCTGCACATGCCCGCCTTCTGCCTGCCCGGCATACACCGCACAGAACTGCAGCATCTGGTCGATAGCGTCTTCCAGCTGCTCGGCCATGGTTTGAAGGGGGCTCATCTCCTGAGCTGCCTCCTCCTCGGCTTGGGTCGCCGTCTTGGTGGCCTGGGCATCCTTTTGGACGAGCTTGCCGCCGGCGATGCGCATCTGGTCTTCGAGGTCGGCCAGGGATGTGCGGCCCGCGTCAATTGACTTGCCCGTATGTTCGACCCACTTCATATCGCCACCGCTGGGCAGCTTGGTGGCGGAGGATGTGCCGACCTTCAGCTCCCACTGATCATCGTCGATGCCTGAGATTGCGAGCATAGGCACTCGGGCGACGTGAAGGATGTTGTCCTGGTCGCTTTGAGACTGCCAGTGCTTGACGTTGAGGTGGGCCAGCTCCAGCAGTGGCGGCGTCGCTGTCATGTAGCCGGTGCGGTTGGTGTAGTAAGTGGTCAATGGGATCACGGGCTGTGAGTTCGTACCAGCCTCGTGTTCAACCCAAGTCTCTCTGTCGCCCTTTTTGACCTTGCGGTAGGTCGCCCATCCGCCCGGTACCAGCACCCGGATCTGCGCAAATTGCACCGTCCCGAACTCGCCGTCGTCCTCCTCGACCATTTCCATGTAGCGGAACTGGGTCAGCACGTGTTGGCCGTTGCTTGTGGTGTAGCGCCAGCCCAGCACCTGCTGGGGCCGTATCACGATCGCGTAAGGCCGAACTCCGGCGGCAATCTCTTGCGCCCTGGTACGCACCGTCGGCTTTCCGTCGGCGCCGACCGTCTTGGGGTAATCAATCAGCACATGACACAACCCATAGGCCAGCGCCGTGCTGAAGAACGTCTGCGTCCAGACCTGCAGGTTGTTGCCCTGGAGGTCGAAGTTCTAGGTGTAGGGCTTGAGCGCGTCCGGTACGTCTTCACCCAGCACGATCGGCTCGGCGAACACACGCCCGGTGTTGTTCTTGA
>LIDZ01004321.1_pt2 | contig 13245 bp, 12 predicted proteins | sample 644651 | NCBI WGS metagenome assembly LIDZ01 (sample SAMN03856242, study PRJNA289617) | food metagenome | isolation source: wine grapes on drying loft during traditional withering process | host: Vitis vinifera cv. Corvina | place: Italy: Gargagnago di S. Ambrogio di Valpolicella | collected 2014-01
CGTCGTGGTGCCTTTAGGGATCTTATCGGCGATCAAAGTATCCTGTAATAAGAATCCACCTCGTGCCGCAATTTCGTCGTAAAAGAATTGAATTGAATCTTTTTGAATAAGTTGGTCTAAATCGTTGATGGCACATTCATCGATTTGATGCGTGTTTAGGCCAAACCACACACAAACCTGCAGATAAGCCTCTAGTAAGTTTAACTCAGCAATCATATCTTCAAAATTGCGGCCATTAATGTCTGCCACTAGTTCACGGCATTGAAGAGCCTTTTTGTCGAACAGCTGTTCCAAATCCTGCAGCAGATTTCTCTTAAGTTTTCTGGGCATTTTTCCTTTGGCCCATTCTTGGTTTATTAATTCGCCAAATCGATAATTCCACAAGAAACTCAATGCTATCTTCCTTTCTTATCTTCTATTTCACCCTTCAATTTGGACATGAAGACTGTTAATAGACAATAAGTAAGTATTAGGGAAGTGGAATAACTGTCGTTTAGCCTTCGATGCGCATCAATCAGCAGCATCGTTTAAAAGAGTGAGTTTACTTTCACTATACCACGACCTATTTATGGGCAGCGATATTTGAAAAGTCCTACGCAAAAAAAGTAGTTTATCGCAGGAAATGATAAACTACTTTTCAAATATGATTCATTTGCTTCTGTTACATAGATATATAGAAATTATTTCATCAGCCAGTTGAATAATCCATCCATTCCCAGAGCAATAATCGCACATAAAATCGCTCCGACAAAAATGATCGGTTCGCCGCCGGTTATATTGATGCCTCGCAGAATAATGTCACCTAATCCTCCAGCACCGACAAAGGATCCGATCGTGGTAATCCCCACAGAAATAACCAAAGCATTGCGAATACCTGCTAAAATCACTGGCAGAGCTAACGGTATCTTAATCAGATATAGGACTTGAAAACGGCTCATCCCAACACCGCGGGCACTGTCAATATAGACAGGATCGACATTATTTAATCCAACATAAGTATTATTGACGATTGGCAGCAACGAGTACAGTACCACCGTAGCAATCACCGTATTTTTCCCTAAGCCCATAATGATCAACAAAATCGTCAGCATCCCAATTGACGGAATGGTCTGAACAACGTTGATAAAACCGATCACCCAAGAAGCTGCCTTCTTATTATCGGAAAGAAAGACACCTATGGGAAAGCCGATTAGAAAGGTCAAAACTACTCCTACAATCGAGATATAAATATGATTGAAAAACTGAGTAATAATATAAGAAGAATTATCACTCAAATAGTTCAGCAGATCCTGCATCATGGGCTTTCCTCCTCAAAATAATTGTTGGATTCTAGAAATTGACGAGCAATTAAAGCTGGCTCCAACAATTGGCTGTCAGAGGCATCGTTCATCTGCTGCATCAATTCAGTATCGATGGTATCTTCTAATTTAGCCAAAATCTCCTCAAGCTCAGGATTTTTAGCCAACGTTTGCTCAGAAACAACTAAGCTGCAGGTGTAGGGTGGAAAGAATTTCCGGTCATCCTCCAACATCACCAGATCATAGCTGCCGACGCGACCATCAGTGGAATAACCTAATATGACATCCAACTCATTAGCTGCTAAAGCATCATACAATAATCCGATCTGCATCGGATAAACCCGTTGAAAATTTGTACTATACTCTTCGGTGAAGGCTTGATAACCATCGCCTTCTCGTTTATACCAAGTTTGGTCAGTGCCTAAACTAAGTTGGCTGGCATGTTGCTGTAAATCGCTGACTTTCTTCAGCTGATATTTTTCAGCGGTTTCCTGAGTAACCATAAAGGTAAACTGATTAGAAAAGCCGTAGCTGGGAAACCATTCGAAATCATAGCGTTCTCGAAAAGCATCCTGCACAATTTCTAGCGCCTTGTCCGGATCTTTTTCAATTGGCAAATGTAAAGTACCCACCAAATCGGTTCCAGTATAACGGGTAGGAGCAATATCCAGGTCTCCTCTTTCCATTGCCGCTTGCATCAGGTTGGCCGAACCTAAATTATTAAAATAAACGATCTCGTTGTCCGTATAGTGGTTCAACAGCTCCACGACAATATTTCCTAAAATTTGGGATTCCGAAGTAACCCCGCCAGAAACAGTGATGGTATCATCCTTATCAGAAAAATTGGACACAACAAAAACCACAAATAGACAAACAAAGGTTAGTAAAACGACTATTTTCTTTTTCATCCGCTCACCCTCGATCCACTGACAGCTTCGCTTCGAAAAGCTTCAGTAAAGCATCAGTTACTAATGCCAGTATAGTAATTGGAATGGTTCCCATCATGATCAAATCAATTCGATACAAGGTTAGTCCATTGAAAATGAAATCGCCTAAACCACCAGCTCCAATATAGGATGCCAAGGTTGTCCAGGAAATCACATAGACAGCTGACACCTTAATTCCCGAAATAATTACGCTGGAGGCTAGCGGCAGTTCAACCTGCAAGAGCCGTTGCCATTTGGACATGCCCATTCCTTTGGCCGCATCTAAATAAGTAGCATCCACCGATTGAATTCCCACATAAGTATTCCGCAGAATCGGCAAAAGTGAATACAAAAACAACGCTACAATTGCCGGCAGTTTGCCAATTCCTAAAAAGGGTACCATAATCGACAGCAAAGCCAGCGAGGGAATGGTCTGAAAAAATCCGACTACATTAATGATGGTTTCTGATCCTTTTTTAAGCCGAGTTAAAATGGCTCCTAAGGGCACTGCTACTAATATCCCCAGCAAAATTGCACTAAATGAGATATAAAAATGCTCCCAAAACTTTAACAAAATCTCGGCACCGTATTGATTCCAAAAATTTTCCATTCTGCTCACCTACTTCAACTGGTCGTAAATCAAAGACACCAAAGAAGAGCGCGTCAAGATTCCGACCAAGTGATTTTCGTCATCAACAACTGGTAAATATTTAAGTTCCATATTGAATAGCGGGTCCACAACATCCGCCAGCTTTTCATTTTGGTTCACACTGGAGGTTTCGGTGTGCATAATCTCGTAAATATTAGCGGCTTTGTTGATTTTGCGGTCAATATCTTTAATATCAATGAAGCCCTTCAAGTGCCGTTGGTCATCTACTACCAGCAGCGTATCGACTTTCTTTTCGGTCATTTGACTAATAGCTTCAATGATCGACTTGCTTAAAGAAATTGCTTCTGCTTGCGTGTGCATCAAATCCGACACAGTTAGTTCGTTTTCGAAATAGGTCTGTTTCTGTCGTTTTCCTAGTAATTCTTCTACAAAATCATTGGCTGGATTTTTTACAATGGCTTCCGGGGTGTCATACTGAACAACTTTTCCGTGATCCATGATGATAATGTTGTCCGCCAGTTTGAGCGCTTCATCCATATCATGCGTGACAAAAACCACGGTCTTATTCATTTCCTGTTGCAGGCGTTTAATCATCTCCTGCAAGGCATCTCGGGTGATCGGATCCAGGGCACCAAAGGGTTCATCCATTAAAATTATGTCCTGATCAGCTGCCAGTGCCCGAATTACACCGATGCGCTGTTGCTGACCACCAGAAAGGTTTTTCGGCTTGCGATCTAAGAATTCCAAAGGCAGCTCGACTTTTTCGATTAAACGCTCGGCAATACCTTGTCGTTGACTATCTGACCATTTTAATAATTTGGGAACGATCATAATATTGTCACGAATGCTCAAATGTGGGAAAAGTCCGATATTTTGAATCACATAACCAATTTTACGGCGCAATTCATCTTCATTTAAACTAGCGGTGTCTTCCCCGTTAATTTGGATCGATCCGCTTGTGGGTTCCACCATACGATTGATCATTCGTAACAATGTGGTTTTCCCGCTGCCGCTGGTTCCGATCACACAAATAAACTGATTATCCTCAATCGTTAAGTCTAATTTCTCCACGGCTGCTGCCGCATCGCCGTATCTTTTTTCTACCGCTATAAATTCAATCATCAACCTACCCCTTTTCCCCACGTCTATGTAAACGTGAAAAAGGCTAAAGCCCTTTTTGGGCATTTAGTCCTTTTACACGTGGTGACATTTACTATTGTTCTGGATGCAAAATCGCAAAGGTTTTTTCCAACACTTTGTCGGTATGCGTCGTCAAGCTTTGATACACTTCTTCATTTAATCGCTTATAAATCGCAACATTTTCTGGGATCGGTGTAAAGACATCCTTCACCTTCACCATGTTCTCTACCGCTTCTTCATAAGAGGAATAAATACCTAAGCCCACCGCAACATTAATCGCTGCACCGACACTGGCACTGCCGTTCACCACATTGCGTTTCACTGGCAAATTAAAGACATCGGCAAAAATCTGCATCAGCAAATCACTATTGGATCCACCGCCAGTTACGATGACTTCATCAATGGTTTTGCCTAGCTCTTCCGTCATGTTGGTGACATTGTTTTTCATAGTATAGGCAATACCTTCTAAAATTGACCGATACATATAGCGATAATCATGATGGGCGTTAAAGCCGATCATCACACCTCGTTTGTAAGGCTCCCAAGGGTTTGCCAACCAGTCCAAGACTGTCATCAGGCCATCACTGCCGGCTGGTACATGCTGAGCTTGGTCATTTAAGTATTCTTCTTCTGAGATTCCTTGATAATTAGAGCGAATCGTAATTTTTTCGCCTAAAAGATCTTTAAACCAAGAAACGGTCCACATGCCGCGGCGAATGCCGTAGCCTTCATAGGCATATTTTCCAGGAATTGAGGACATGATTCCCCAATAACTTGTTGCATCTTCAGGCATATCCGTACCAGTTACCATACTGCTGATGTAAGTTCCCAGTGAAACGAAGGCGGTAGTATCACGAATCAGTCCGGCCCCTAAGCCTTCTACCGCTTTATCACTAGTTGTGGCAATTAGCGGCAGACCTTCAGGAAAACCGGTTTTTTCACTGGCTTCTTTAGTAATATAACCTAAAACATCGCCTGGTTTAACCGGATCCAGCAGCATTTCTCTTGGCAAATTATAGCTTTTCAGCACATTTTCATCGGTGGACCAGCCCCACGTTTCATAGTCCACTGGCCATTGACCGAAGTGATTACCAATATTATCCTTGAATTCACCGGTCAAACGATGGGTCAGATACCCATTAGTAGAAGTCACATATTGGACTTCAGGGTTGTCTTGTTCGAAAGGAGTGGCTGTGCGTTTGTCCATCCAGCTAATGACTGGTTGAGCTAATGAGCCGTCCTTTTTCATCAACACTCGGCAGCAGCGGATCGAACCTAAACCGATGCCGACAATATTTTCTTTTCTAACACCAAACTGATCCATCGCTTTTTTAGCGGCCACACACAGGGAATCCCATAAGTCATCTCCCGGATGTTCGACTACCACACCTTCAGCCAAATGCATCGGCCGCAAATTTTCTTTGCCTTCCCCAACGATGTTGCCTTCTAGATCGAAGATGACAATTTTGGTACTTTGACTGCCGCTATCAATGCCGACGATATATTTCTTTTCCATGAAGTTCTCCTTCACTGATTAAATTTTTGTTTACCAGCTGACAGGAGCTTTCTCCTGCCAGCCTTTATTTGTCTATTAACGTACTAAGAATCCACCGTCGACAGCTAAAATATGGCCGTTCACAAAGTGAGAAGCTTGTGATGCCAAGAAGACCGTTGCTCCCATCAAATCAGCTACATCGCCCCAACGTCCTTCTGGTGTATGATCCACAATCCATTTGTTCCGTTCTGGATCTTCGATTGATGCTTTTGCTACCGGTGTTTGGAAGTAGCCTGGTGCAATGCCGTTTACTTGGATGTTGTATTGCGCCAATTCGTCACAGTAAGCTTTAGTTAAGCCAGCTAAACCATGCTTAGAAGCTGCATAAGCTGGTGCCCATTGTCCGCCTAAGAAAGAGAATAAAGAACAGATGTTGATGATTTTTCCGCTTTTTTGCGGGATCATTACTTTAGCTGCTTCATGACTCATATCAAAAGCAGCCGTTAAATTGATATTAATCGTTGGGTCCCATTTGTCGCGGCCATAGCTTAATACGTCGTCGCAAGGACAGATGCCGGCACAGTTGACTAAGATATCTACTGAACCTAATTCAGCCACACATTTTTCGATGATTTCTTGAGGAACACCATCTTTCGTGATATCAGCGTGCATGTAAACCGTTTTTGCTCCACGCTCCTGCAGCGTTTGATTGAATGCTTCATCATCTGGCATAATAGACGGCATGAAGATGTTGGCGCCAGCTTCAGCTAAAGCCAATGAAAAGGCTTGGCCTAATCCGGTATTTCCGCCGGTCACAATTGCATTTTTCCCTTTGATTGCAAACATATCCATCTTAAAGTCTTTGATTTCCATTCTTTTACCTTCTCTTCTTTATATTTTGAAGTGAACTTTGTCACCTCAATTTTTCTTTTTCTGTATTGTTTTTAACAATTTAGCCGCTGTTTTAACTTAGCGACAAATTCAACCGCATCGCCTACTACGATAATGTTGGCTAAATAATTTAGTGGTGCTCCTTGGTCGATATTGACCGAAATTAAATCCTTTACATTCTTGAGTCCTTCAATATGCTGCATAGAGCCATAGATACCTAACGCTAAATAGAGGCTAGGACTTACTGTCTTGCCGGATTGACCGACTTGAATTTCTCGCGGTGCTCTGTTTTGTTCCACAACTGGTTTTGAAGCTGACACTGTCCCCTTCAATTTATGGGCTAAGTCTGTCAGCTGATCCAGGTCTTCGTTGAACCCAGCACCTGCTGAGACTAATACCTCAGCTTCGCGAATGTCTTGCTGCTTTTTGTTTTCCGTAACGGTTAATACTTCGATTGTTGACGGTTTCATTTCGGTAATTTGAAAATCAACAATTTCTGGTTGCTTCGTTACCGCTTCGGCGTGAAACACATTGGGATGAACACTAGCCATGATTGGCTTTGTGTCACAAACAATGCTTGCCAGCATATTACCGGAAAATGCCGGTCGAATCAGCTTTCGGCCTTTCTGGTCCACTTCAATGGCGGTAATGTCCGCCACTAATCCAGCCTTCAGACGCATCGCCAGTCTCGGTGCCACCATCCTGCCAAAATCAGTAGCCAGTATAAAGATACTGTCAAAGTCGTATTTTTGGTGAACTTGTTGGACAATATCGGTAATGACTCGACTATCCTTTGCTTGAATCGCCGGCTCCTCCACACAAATGAGTGTGTCGAAGCCTTTGATTTGTTGATTTTCTAAATTAATGCCCAGTCCATACAGTTGAAGATTTTCTTCTCCAGCTAGCCGCTGGGCTGCATCGGTCAAATCGATGGAGTAATCGGTGAAATCATTGTCGACTAAAATGAGTGCTTTAAACATTACAAGTACCCCTTTTCTTTCAAATAAGCCACGACCGTTTCAATTCCTTGATCATCCACCTGAACGACTTGATTCATCACTCGGGTTTGTTTGGCTACCACATTTCTTAACACCTTAGTGGGCGAGCCTTTGCGGCCAATCACATCGGCTGAAAGCTTTAGGGTTTCGTTTGTTACTAGAGAGAATTGAGCATCGACATTTTTGTCGATATTTTCATATCTAACGAAACCTAATCGCAAGTTCATTTGATGGATCAAACTTAATACGCAAGGATTTTGGATTTTTAAGCGGAAAATCCGATTATCCTGGAGCGTTTCCACAACAGTATAATTTTTAGCAGCCTCTTCAATTTTTCCTACATTTGAAAATTGATTCAAGTCCAATAATTCAGCTACCTGCGGGCCAATATGTCCCGTCCCACCATCTAAGGTATGAGTGCCCGTTAAAATCAAGTCATATTCCTGTGAGCGTAAATAGCTGGTCAGAATCAAGCTGGTTGCCAGAGAATCACTGCCGGCAAACTGACGGTCACTTATCAAGACCGCTTGATCAGCCCCTAAACGAATCAAATCCTTCAGCTCTTTTTCCAGCTTCATAGGACCCATCGTGACAATTTCAACCGAAACAGCGGCATCCTGTTTTTTCTGCTGCAAAGCCCAAGCGACGGCCTGCTTATCATCAGGATTTAAGATCAGCCGAGATTTTTCCCGATTGATTTTGTCGGTTTCGTAATTGTATTCAAACTGATCGGTGTCGGGAACATATTTAATGAGACAAATGATTTTCATAACGAATCATCCTAATCTTTTGAGAAATTCACTGGAGGGCAAGAAGCAGCCCTCGCAGGAAAGATAAACTATTTTTGATATTTGTAGCCTTCTTGTACCGGATAAATGTTGCCGTAATTCATGATACCTTTTGGATCGAAGGCTTCTTTTAAAGTTTCCAGCATATAGTAAGCTGATTGATGCTCTTGTTTGGTCCATTCGTTGCGGTATTTGCCAATACCGTGATGGTGACACATGGAGCCGCCCAGCTTCAAGGTTTCTTCTACAATAATGGCTTGAATTGGGTGATGGTAGATACGCATTTCATCTTCTGGTTCACAATTGATTTCGTAGTTGTAAACAAAGTACATATTCGTTCCATTAATGTAGCTGTGAGAAGAATGTCCCCCCAGCATGGTTAAATCGTTTGCCCGTGGGTATTCATTGCGGATTCGGTCGATCACGTTGTTGTAGATTTTCGTAATAGTTTCCCAATCAGCTGAAACTTCAGTGGTGTAGCCATCGTGCTTGTCGTTGTCGATCATACCTTGCACTTCGTCATCAATGGTTTGCTGGGTCCAATTTAACTGATTGAACCAGTTGGCGATTAATTGACTATCGACTTCTTTATAGACACCGTCTTTGAATTTTTCAACGGCTTCTTCAATCCCTTTACCGGTTGCTTCCACAATGCCTTCCGGTCCTTCTGCCATAAAGATCAAAACACATTTGTCTTCATAGAAATGGTAAAAATGCTGGCGAGCATCTTCTGGTGAATAAGTCCGAGCAACTGATGGACGGTAGCCGTTCGTGATTACTTCACGTAATACCTTAACGCCGGTTTCCACATCATTCACTAAGTAGCCGAAGAATTTATTGTTGTCTGGATAGTATTTGAAAATTTTCACTGTTACTTCGGTAATGTAACATAAGGTTCCTTCATTACCGATGACGATATGACGAATGTCCGGTCCACCGGCACGACGAGAAACATTTTTGATACGGGAAATATGTCCATTTGGAAAGACACATTCTAGACCGACAACCATGTCTTCAATTCCACCGTAAAGCGTCGAGAACTGGCCAATTGAACGCGTGGATACTAGTCCGCCGTATTGAGCAACCGGTTTTGATTGCGGTGAATGACCGGTGGTATAACCGATTTTCCGTAATTCATCTTCTAAGTCTTGCAATCTTACGCCTGCTTCAACGGTTGCTTGCATATTGTAAGGATCGATTTTGATGATTTTGTTCATCTTAGAGCCGTCAATCACTAAAGCCAAATCTTTCCAGTTTTCCAATCCGCCTTCTGTCGCAGTCTTGCCGCTTCTCGGAATCACGTTAATACCGTTTTCATTTGCATACATTAATAGATCTTTGACTTCTTCTGCATTTTTAGGGTAAACTACTGCAGTTGGCACTGGATTGTCTAATACCCGTTTGGCCTTCGCATATTTACGATAACGGTCAGATGATGCATCGTACAATACCTCATAATCTGTAACGACTTGATCTTCGGAAACAATTTTCTTCACATCGGCAACAATAGCCTCTTTCACTAATGTATCGGAATTCATTCAACTAGCTCCATTCATTATTTATTCGTCAAGCGCTTTTCCTATTTCCAAGTATAGAGAGCTGAATCCGCTTTTACATTAAAATTTGCTTATATTTCCATTAGATTATAGCTTTATTTGAGTTTAAATGGAAAATTTTCCACTATTAATTGCGTGTATAGTCAGTTTTGTGCTATGCTGAATCCATCATTTAGATTAGGCGGTGAAGAAAATGCGGTTGCAACTAGAGCGGTTAAATGACCTGGAGGCCCAAATTCATCAAACGTTAAGCGAATTGAGTCAGAATCAGCCCAACATGACGATAACCGAAGCAGCTGAAGCGACTGGAGTCTCCCCTTCGAAGATTTCCAAGTTTGTTAAAAAGATCGGTTTTTCCGGTTATAAGGAATACTTTCGGTTTTTAACGGGAAAAGAACTGGTGAAGCGCAAGAAGTTGAACAGCGAGTTTGCTCGGATTCAGGAGTTTATGGAAAATTTTGACAGCGCATCGGTGAGCTATGTGGCCGATTTGATCAAAAAATACGATAAGGTGATCTTGTTTGGCTACGGTCCAACTAGTATTTGCATGGAATATTTTGAATACAAGTTAACCTACACAGTAGATAAAAACGTCATTCGACCAACACAAGACTCCATGATCCCAGGATTATTAACAGAAAACACATTACTATTGATTTTCTCGGTAGCCGGAAAATTTGCCCAATTTGATTCCCTTTTCGAAGAGGCTAAAAAGCGGCAAGCTAAAGCTGTTCTGATTATGGAAGAATTGAACACCAATTTGAATTTGGAACAAGGCAATATCATTTACTTAACCAAATCACACCAAGATGAACATCTTGACTCCCACGAGAAAACCCGGACCGTTCTCATGATGTTTATCGAAGAAGTGATTCGCGAATTAAGCAAATAAACGAAGGTTGATCCTTGCTGAGGATCAACCCTTTTTTGTTTTCCTAACTTTTTTTGTCTTATTTTAAGCAATCTCAAAAACGGAAATTTTATGCGATAATTTCCAATAACTACGGGTTTTCCATCGATATCGTCGCTTTGAGATTAAATTTTTCTGAATGTTCTATTACAATAAAAGCGTTGACACTTCGGTGGAAAGCCTTTACACTAAACCTGTTACTAGAGAGATAGAGCCCTAATATGATTGTTTCGGTGTTAAGCGGCACTGAACGCAACGTAAAAAACACTTACTGGGGGTAACTTTATCTATGAATAAAGCATTTATCAAAAAGTATGGCACACTATTGCTCTTAGCTGCCGGCGCCGGAATTATTTTTCAATTACCTTATATTCGCGAGACCTTTTATGTTCCGATTCAAAAAGCAATGAATCTGACAAACGCCCAAATGGGGATGCTTTCCTCAGGGTACGCAACGATGGCCAGCTTCTCCTATTTCATTGGTGGGATTGTTGCGGATAAGTTCTCTGCTAGAAAGCTTCTGACCGTTTCTTTCCTGGCGACAGGTGTTCTGGGAATCTGGTTTTCCACCTTCCCATCCTTTAACACTGCTCGTTTGATTTTCGTCTTGATGGGTGTTTCCACCATCATTACTTTCTGGTCTGCCATGATCAAAGCCACTCGTATGCTAGGGGATTCTTCTGAGCAAGGTCGTTTGTTCGGACTGCAAGAAGGTTTGCGGGGAATATTAAATGCCTTGTTGGTATTTGGAATGTCTGCGGTTTATGGGCGTTTCGCTGATGAAATTCTTGGTACGGCCTGGGCAATTCGAACTTGTGCAATTGTTGTTATTATTCTTGGAATACTTCACTGGTTTATTATTGAGGATACCGAAGAGGCAGAGGATGCTGAATCCTTGAAGGAAGTAATTATTGGAACCTTCCAGCAGTTGGCCCTTCCTCGAGTATGGCTGTTAGTTGCCATAGTATTTTTCGGCTACAGTCTATATGGCATTTTCGGCTACATCAACACATTAGCCATCAATGTCTACGGATTATCAGTTGCAGGCGGAGCAAACCTCGGTGGTGCTCGTTATATTATCCAAGCCTTTGGCGGGATTATCGGTGGCCTGATTGCTGATAAAATCGGTTCACGTCTGAAGGTAATCATTGGCGGCGCCGTATTAACAGCTGCTTCTTATGGCTTATTCTTGGTCTTGCCAGAAAATACTGCTTTGCTTTCAATTGTTCTAGCAAACTTTGTTGCTGGTATGTTCTTCATCTATATCATCCGCAGTCAATACTTTGCGATTATTGATGATGCCGGGATTCCAGTTTCAAGAACTGGCCGGGTGTCAGGAATTGTTTCTTGTTTAGGCTATATGCCAGATATTTTCATGTACACCATGATCGGCGGCTGGTTAGACAATAACACTGGCAAAACTGGTTTTAACATGATGTTTATCTACGCAATTGTAATGGCCGCAGGATGTGTTGTGACTTCTCTGATTCTAGCAAAAGTAATTAAAAAAGATAAAATTTCTGAGTAAGAAAGAACTAAAATCATCTCAAAAACTATTAACCATTGACCTGACCAAGGAATTATTTTCCTTGGTTTTTTTGCTTGCCTTAGACCACACTCCATGGTTTACACTAAAAAGAAAAAGGATGGTGGCGTAAGAGATGGAAAAAAGAAAACTAGGCAACTCTGGGATCGAGGTTTCAGCGATTGGGCTTGGTACGATGGGAATGGATCACGCTTATGGACCGCAGGCTGATCGGTAAGAGATGAAGTTGCTGCTGCATCGGGCTGTGGAACTGGGCTGCAATTTCTTTGATACAGCGGTAGTTTATGGCGAAGCCAACGAAGAATTGTTAGGAGCAGCCTTTGCGGATATGCGGGATTCGGTGGTGATTGCCACAAAATTTGGGATTACTGGTCAGGAGATTGTTGACGATAAGCCGCAAAATGTATTGAACAGTCAGCCTGATTCAATTCGTGAGCAATTGGAAGGCTCGTTGAAACGGCTGCAGACTGATTATGTGGATTTGTATTATCAGCATCGCACCGATCCGAATGTGGAGCCAGAAGCAGTAGCCCAAGTAATGAAGGAATTGATAGCCGCAGGAAAAATTCGCGCTTGGGGTCTTTCCAATGCTTCGATTGATTACATTCGTCGTGCTCATGCGGTTTGTCCGGTGGCAGCCATCGAAAATCAGTATTCAATGGTTTGGCGGGAACCGGAAAAGGAACTGTTTGACCTTTGTGAAGAGCTGGGAATGTCTTTTGTCGCCTACAGTCCACTTGGCAATGGTTTCTTAAGCGGAAAGTACACGAAAGAATCACAATTTCCGGAAGGCGATTTTCGTAATTTTATGGGCCGCTTTAAGCCAGAGGTGATTGACCGCAACCAGGAATTACTCGATCTAGTTAGAGACATGGCCGATCGAAAAAACGCGACACCTGCGCAAATTGTTTTAGCTTGGGAGCTGGCTCAAAAGCCATACATTATTCCTATACCAGGAACAACGAAGCTGCATCGATTAGAAGAGAACCTTGGTGCCGCAGCTGTCACATTGTCGCCTGAAGAGCTGGCGCAATTAAATGATGCCCTGGCAAGAATAGAAATTGACGAAACGCATTTTTAGACCATT